>ERZ1370068.6497-contig-5477_pt1 | contig 30527 bp, 48 predicted proteins | sample MGYA00561227_ERZ1370068 | MGnify/ENA primary metagenome ERZ1370068 (study PRJEB38410, sample SAMEA6850437) | metagenome | study: Metagenomic assessment of the ecological functions of the soil: analysis of the soil microbiota associated with the...
ATTGCTTCCCGTTCAGTTACGTATTGCTGGCGTGGCGCAGAAGCCGGGGTCGTCGCTCTTCGGTCCGACCCAACCAGTTGCGTAATGTGTAGCGGTATTTAAGAATTGTGGCGTGATCCGCGGGAACGCAGTTTAGCGGGTTGATTCTTTGCGCGCGATCCTCGCGAGGGCAGCAAGGCCTTTTTGCTACGTTGGTGCAAAGATCTTCGATTCACGCGCCCCCATTTTACGGCTGGGCGATCGAAATCTGCGCACCCCAGCGAGCGATGCTGCTTCTACCGGGCGACAGCAATGCGTCACCGGCGCCGGTGGCATCCAGCCCGCGGGTATGCCGGCGGCGCGCCGGCGGCGTCTGTAACCATCACCGCATTGCCATGAAAGCGGCGTGCCGATTCAAACGCCTGGGCGGCCACGCGCAGTCGGACCGATATCTCCACTGCACGGCACCGCAGTGTTTGCGCATTCTGCCAGACGGCGGCGCGCGACGTCATTTGGAGCTCGCCTTCGATCACTGCCTTCGCGGTCACACCCGCGCCGCAAGCCTGGCAGCGTCTTAATTGGAACTGCCGACAAGGGACGGATCTATTCAGTAACCAACGACGGCCGCGATACGCTTCTTTTGCAATCGACCGAGGGACAGATCGCTTCGTTTGTTGCGCCGCGGCAATCAGATGTATGCCGCCTCGAGCAATCAGGGAAAGCTGTTCAGCTTTGGTCGGAGTTGGTTGCCGAGGCCAGTATGAATCGCCGGTGCGCGACGCTAAACTAACCGCCGCGTGGGGGCGGATCTGGTGGCGCGGCAGCTGGCAACGTCGAGTTACAGACCAGAACCGGAAATGGCGAGCGGCCCGACGCGACCTGGAGCGACTGGAGCAGTTCATATCGGGACCCGGCGGGAACGCGATTGTGAGTCCGCGCGCTCGGTTTATTCAGTGGCGAGCCACGTTGCGATCGAGGGGCGGTGGCGGCCAGAACCTGGATGGAGGACGCCAGCCTTGCGGTACCTGCCTCGCAACGTAGCTCCTGAAGTTTTGTCTGTTAGTTCGCTTGCCAATCGGTGTCGGGCTCCAACAGATGGCGCAACTGCAGAGTGGATCCAAATGTCGAATCGTCAGGACTCGATCCGTCGCTGTTCGGCGCGGTGGCCCAGGTTCCGCCGCGACGGCTCTTTCAACGCGGCGCCCGGTCGTTTCAATGGCAGGCCGAGGATCGAAACAGCGACACGTTGGAATACGCGATCTATTATCGTCCTGTAAATGAGACCACCTTTCGCTTGTTGAAGGACAAACTGCGCGACAACTTTTACACCATCGACGGAGCCACGCTGGCCGATGGTCGGTACATCATCAAGATCATCGCCTCCGACGCGCCGGATAATCCGTCGAGGCCAGGCGCTGTCGGGCGAGCGCTTGAGCGAGCCGGTCGATATCGACAACACACCGCCTGTTTTGCATGCGGTTGCATCGCCGCAGTCAGGCGGAACTGCCAACCGTGTTGTTTTCGACGTTGATGATGCGACCGGCAAGATTAAGCGAGGCGACTTCAGCCTGGATGGTGCGCCCTGGACGCCTTTGTTTCCCGATGATGGGATTGCCGACAGCGGACATGAGCAGTATTCTGTCGTTCTGCCGGCCCTCGGCGCGGGGAACATACGATTAGCTTGCGTGCCTTTGATGGCAGTGGGAACGTCGGTACACTGAGCATTACGCTGAGGCGCTAGCGCGCGAGTCGGTTTCTGATCTGCACCATACCGTGCCGGTTGGTGCGAAACGGTGCGAGGACATCCGCAAATTGCATCCCTGAGGATGCTTTATTAAAGGCCGACCGGCAGATCGAAGAGCAGGGCAATTCTGGCATCGATCTTGCTCAACTGGGGGTCGGCGCATCTCTTAACTCTCCCTCCCATGCGCGTTTGGGAAAAAGCATGAGGAGGAATGGAAATTCGATGTTGGACTTGAAACGAATCATAGCGGTGGCGGTAATCGGGTGTTTCATCTCGGTTGGGACGTTTGCCCAAAGAGGGATGAGCGTCCGCCCAAACAGCCGAATACTGTGGTAGTCGCCCCAAAAGGCCAGAGACCCCCGCCGAACAACAACAACCAAGGGAACAAAAGTCCGAAGGCAAAAAGGAAAAAACTGAAGTGACTGCCTCGCTCCTGGGGCAGTTTCAGTAACCACCGACTAACCGTAACCCGCGCGTTGAAAGATGCGCGGGTTCTTTGTATTTGGACCAAAGGAAGGTTCCACGCGGATGAAAAGATCCCGTGTCTCTGAAGATGTCGTGGTTTTCTTCTGCGTGGCTTCCGCGTTCGGAATTTCCGGCGGCGCGCTCGGTGGAGAGTCCGGAAGATTGCGGAAAGGGCGCATCGCTCCTAAAAGAATTGCTGCTTCTGAACTCTTCGTGAGACTGGCGCGCACCGTTCAGGATTGCTGTGTACTCCGGCTGGTCACGAATGTTAGCCAACAGCGGGTCATCCTTTATGTAAGGGTAGCAGAAAAGCCGCCCTCGATGCTGTGCCGAAGCATCCGGAGGGCTGACGCCTTATCGCCCAGAATGGCATATCCCTGCGCAACCTTGTACATGGCTTCGGCGTCGCTCACTCCACGTTCGTTAATCTTCCGTTCCGTATCGTTCAGAAGTTTAAGACCGTGTCTCGCGATCACCACCCAAGGCGTAGCTGAGAGCTTTCCCGATTTGGGTGTAAAAGCGAAGGGTATAGCTCGTAAGCGCGATCGAAGTCCGCGGCAGCGCTTTTGTCGTTCTCGTGAGATAGAGATTCGCGAGGCCACCGATAAAAGCCGATGAAAGCAATATCATCGTCTGCCGGGCAGGCTGCGTAAAAACTTCTCATACTCTCCTGCGTAGAGATAGCTGTTGAGGGCCGAACTGTGGAGTTTCACTTTGCGGGTCGAGGGTGCGTGCCAGGTTGCACTCGGCGACTGATTGATCCAGCAGTCCCGCAAAGCGATAAGCATAGCCCAGCTCCCAGTGGGCGAGCGCGTAATTGGGATTTGCTCTCACTACTTCGCGCAGTAGGGGTACTGCCTGCACCACGCGATTCGTGTCGGTAAACAAGTTGGCCATCAGGACGCGCGCTTCGACCTGCTCGGGGTTGAGTTGCAGCGCCTTTTTAGCGTATCGCTGCCTGGGCCATCTGATAGTCCTCGCGTCCCCGAAACTAAACGCGGCCTCGGCAGTGTAAGCAGTCCCGAGATGCGCCCACGCCAACGCGTAAGCGGAATCGAGAGCTACGGCTTTCAAACATCTGGGACAGGCGAGTTTGAAGTTATTTGCCGAGTAGAGGTCAACACCGCGTAAATAGTATTCGTAGGCGCAGCGGGTCATGCGGCAACATCCAGCTGAGGTGTTCTACCTCGGTTGGTGACAGCTTTAGTTTTGAGACCCGCGATCACCTGCTGGGCTACGTGATCTTGAACGGTGAGCAGTTTCTCGTAGCTCTCAGATCGATCTGGATCGCGCCACGTAGTCTCATTTGTCTCTACGTCGACGAGCAGGTTGCGCGTTAAATTCACGATCATCCTCTGCCCTTAATAAGCCCTCCGGGTTAAAAGCGTCGTTGACCTTCAATTCAGCAGCCACGGTTTTCGGATCTACCAGCACTGGTTTCGATATTTGTCCACGTAGGAAGATGGCGCACGATTATTGTGCTCCACATGCTGAGCTTGTGCGATGATCGCATCGGCCAGCGAGAAGCCGAGGAAGTCAGCTTCACCATCGGCTTTAAGGTTCTGGAACGGCAGGATCGCCGGGTGCGGGTAGCGGAGCCGAGTGGGTGACGAGGGCGAACGTCTCGGAGAAGAAAAATACGCCACGCCTCCTAAGGTAAGAATCGGGGACGCCCACCAGTAGGGGCTCTGACGCTTCGCGAGCTTGACGGCACCTTGACGTTGGTGGCTGGCAGAGCGGCCACCGCGCCCATTGCTCGGGCCGGCAAGTCCAAGCCCCTGCCCACATCCACCTCGGTCTCGTCAGGTCGTCACTTCCTCCTCGAGCAACATCCCGGCACGAATGTGCTGCCTGACGAATCAGCCCGGGCCGTTGTCCTGATCCCGGTACTCCGCGACGAAGCGTGCAACCGGTTTCGGCAGCGGTCTCAATATATTTGACCCCGCCTCCAGCCTCTTCGAGCGCCTTCCTGATATATGACACCTGTTGCGAGAGGTTGTTCTCTCTCGACAAAAGAGTCCAGCCAGACCTTCTTGATCAATCGTCGTCCTGCCGATCACCCGCCCGCCACCTCCACGAGCACCAGCAGTGTTTCAAAGGGCCTTGACCGTGAGTGGCACAGGAACATCTCCACGCCAGAGGCAATCCGCTCGCTCGGATTCTAACGAAACAGGTCCGGGTTGGTAAAAAACGCTTCCTCACCTCGCAGCGAATTCATGGGTTTCAGAAGAAGGTTTTTCACAACGATTTCACCGCCGGTCCTATTCAGCTCCACGGCACTTCATGCGCGTATTCCTCACCCCTGGCTCAACGGCGAGCGACGGCAGTCGCGATGCATGTGCGGCGAACCGAAGTCGCCAAAGATTGTGGACGCAAGGCCTGGCCGCCATGGACGCCAGCAGCGACCATGCATAAAACCGAACCGCGGAAATCTTGATCAGGATCAGAGCCGAAACAATCTCTCGTTGTTCTTGCCGGGCGCTTCCACAGAGAGGACCACGCTGGTGAACCCGAAAGGTGCGTCAGCCGAGGTCGAAATAGATTGCAAGCGAGTTTTGAGGAGACCGCTTTGCGATTGGTCCGAGTTAGCTCTCATACTTGATTTTCAAGAAAGCCAGAAGAGGGCGAGATTCACTCACGCAGTCACTCAAAGAAGGATCGTACTGACTTCGTGATGTTGGGTCGCTTCTTCGAGCATTGAATCAAAACAAGCAGGCGTTCTTCTTAAGACCGGTGTAAGGGCTCTGGGCCCGGCCTGCAAGACAGCAAGTGTAGCCAGGCGAGCGCCTAACGTCACCCGCAAACCACTATTCACTTTGACGGGAGGAGAAGATGTGACTACCCGATGATCAACCAGACCAGAGAACTTCTTAGGTGCGCTTTCATTCAACGTACGGTCGCAATTGCCGCCCTGAACCCGATCCGAAATAACAATGATAGCAGAACGCGCAGATCCGGACGCCTGGCCCTTCTGTTTTGCGTGGCTGCGATCTTTTTGGCAGGTCCCCGCGGCGGCCCGACGCTGGCATCTGTGAACGGCGCCCTCTCGTAGACGTCAATGTCGATGGGGTGAAGCAGACCGCTGACACCAGCGCCGGGCGGCCTTCCGGTAATTCTAAAAGCCGCAGGCGGCAATGGTCTGGTTGGCGGTCGGCGACGACGTTAGCCATTGCTCCCCTACCACGGATGGTGCTCGGAAACTATAGCTTCACCGGCGTAGCAGCAGGAACCCGTCATGTCCAGCTCGGATCTTACACCCTTCGCTAATGCCTTCATGTTTTCCCCGAAGGACCAAGGCGGTAGCGATACTCTCGACAGCGGCACGTCGACCCGACCACAGCAGGTCTTACCGACTTATTTTTCCCTCGGCGCTTCGGCCACAGTTACCGTGACGTGGGAATCGTTCCTATCCGCGTTCGTTTCGCCGCGGGGGCCAACGCCGCTCGCCATTCAGGCCATCGTTGATAGTTTCCGCAACCGACCTGGGCACACTGAATCCGAACCAGGTGGGCTCAGCCAACTGGCGGCCGCCGTGAGATCAACATTGGGACGGCGTTCCGGCACAGTTTGCAGCGCCGAACAGCCTGCCTGCAGACTTCTTCAACCTAACTCGCCGCGCGGAGTCGTCTACTCCACCGCTGGTACGGGTTTCCAGGTGAGCGGAGCTACCGGTGATTCCGGTGCCGGGCAGCTCGCGGCCGCGCGTTTCGGAAACATTCAGGCGAGCTACACTGCGAACTTCCAAACCTTCAGCGCGCAGCGTTTATTCACGGCGCTAGGCAACAATGTCAGTGACGTAAACTTCTTCGTTCCCGGACGAACACACCGGATTCTCGATGGGTTTCGGCGCAGTTCTTCAGCGACGTGGAGACCGCCGGCAGCACCACGATCGAGTTCTTCAACCAGAACGGCGCATCGCTAGGCAAGCGGGCAGTGCCAACTTCGCCTAATGGCGGACTTTCCTTCTTCGGGATTTCCTTCGCCGGGATTCAAGCAAGAGTAATTAACCAAAGTGAGGATTACGAGCGGCGCTGCCGCGCTGGGCGCGACGGAAGGTGGTAGCGACCTGGTCGTGATGGATGATTTCATTTACGGCGAACCAGTCCCGAATACAAAACCTTGTCCTCACTGTTTCCGACGTGCCGTGGATCCGGTGGCGGCGGGGAGCCAATGCAACTTACACACTAACACTCGCGAACGAGGGCACTGTCGATGCGCAGAACATTTTCGCTGACGGACAACGTGCCAACAAATACCACCTTTGTCTCGATGAGTCAGACTGCGGGACCCGCCTTCACCCTTAACACTCCAGCGGTTGGCGCCACCGGCACAGCCACGGCGACCGGGCTTCTGCTCAGCGCGAGACCACGGCGACCTTCACTTTCGTCGTTAGAGTAAATTCCAGCGTCTCAGGCGGCGGAGCCATCAGCAATTCACCGCGGGTGACGTCGAATCCGCCAGATCTCCTTTCGCTCGACAATGGACCGAACGAGTCCACGGCCATCGTCACCGCAGCCGACCCTATCCGTTGTCAAAACCGGTCCGGCTACAATTCCAGCGGGCGGAAACATCACCTACACCATCACGGCTACCAACAACGGTTCCAGTGATGCACAGACCGTAGCGGTAACCGACTCGCTCACTGCAAACACGATCTTCGTCTCCTTTAACGCAGACATCAGGTCCGGCTTTACATTGACAACGCCACCGGTAGGCAACTTCGGACGGTCTCCGCTGCTATCTCCACGCTGGTAGCCGGTGCGTCAGCCACCTTCACGCTGGTCGCTCAGGTCAACCCAAGCCTGCCCCCGGATACCATCATCACTAATACAGCGGGCATCTCCTCGGCTACGACGGACCCAAACACCCCCAACAACACATCTACCCTCACGACGACGATCGTTCCCCGTCGCTTTCGATCAACGACGTCATGGTGACGGAGGGCAACAGTGGTTCCACAAATGCTGTCTTCACGGTTTCGCTTTCGGAGCGGCGTCTAATACAGTCAGGGCTGACTATCTCTCCTCCAACGGCACAGCGACCACGTCTGCGGACTATCAGACGGTCAGCGGGAGGCTAACCTTTGCGCCGGGACAGGTGACTCGTGACATCATCGTACCGGTCAATGGCGACACCACCACCGAAGGAAATGAAACGTTCTTCGTTAACTTGTCCAACCCAACAAACGCATTGGTTGATGATGCGCAAGGCCAGGGCACGGTTATCGATGATGATGCTCCGGAGCCGACTTTCAGCTTCAGCCAGTCCAGTTACGGCGGACAGGAAAACTGTGACGGCATCGTGGTAACAGTGAATTCGTGGCGGCGACACCTCCGGGACAGTATCGGTTCACTACGCAACCGCGAATCTGTCGGCTTCCGATCGCACCGATTACACGGCTGCTTTCGGCAAACTTACATTCGGGCCCGGCGTTACCACGCAGACGTTCACCGTGCTGATCACCGAAGACTCCTTCATCGAAGGTACTGAGACGGCCTCCGTCACGCTCGCGAAACCCGTCAGCGGGAGCGACACTCGGTAGTCCGTCGACGGCGAACATCGTCATCGTAGACGATCTTCCAGAGACGACCGGCAATCCCATTGACGACTCTGAAACCTTCGTCTGTCAGCACTACCACGATTTTCTCAACCGCGAACCCGATGACCCGGGCCTCGCATTTTGACAAACAACATCGAGTCGTGCGGCACTGACGCAGCGTGCCGGGCAGTGAAGCGCATCAACACGTCAGCGGCGTTTTTCCTGTCGATCGAATTTCAGGAGACTGGCGGCGTGGTGGAGCGCATTTACAAAACCGCCTACAACCGTCGGGTGTCGCTGTCAGAGTTTCTGCCTGACACTCAGCAGTTGGGACGAGATGTCATTGTGGGTCAGCCTGGGTTTCAGGCCCAACTCAGAGGCAAACAAGGTGGCCTACTTCGATGAGTTTGTAGCTCGGCCGCAGTTCGCCGCGGTCTTCGGCGGTCTTCACCAACGAACAGTTCGTCGATGCTTTGAACGGCAACACCGGCGGAGCGCTGTCCACTTCAGAACGCGACGCTTTAGTTGCGGCTCTGAATGGCGCGACGAAGACTCGCGCTCAGGCAGTGCGTTCAGTAGTTGAAGACTCAGACTTCGTGCACAGCGAGTTCAACCGGGCTTTCGTACTGATGCAATACTTCGGCTACCTGCGTAGAGATCCGATGACGCAGGTTTCCTTTTCTGGCTGAACAAACTCAACCAGTTCAATGGAGACTTTGTCGAGGCCGAGATGGTCAAAGCCTTTATCACCTCGGGCGAAGTACCGGCAGCGCTTTGGCCAGCAGTGAGTGGGAAAGTAGATGCTGGGTGAAAACGTACCCTGACAGATGTCACTCAGTTTCGGTGGACGGCGGCGGCCTCTTGACACAAGAGAGGCCGTCGCCTTCTTTTCCTTGACTTGAATCCGGGTTGAATTCCCGAGCGCAACTCAAACCGTCGGGTCTGTATCCGTTCGAACTACTTTTGTGCAAAGGCTGGCCACGAACGAAAACGGGCGACGCCCATTATTGGCCGCCGCCCGCGATTTAAGATCCTGGTGCCCGCTAGAAGATTCGAACTTCTGACCCCTCGCGTGTGAAGCGAGTGCTCTACCACTGAGCCAAGCGGGCGACGTGTTTCGTCAAAGCAGTCTATAACGCGACTTGCTGTTTTCGCAAAGGCTTAGCGGCCGCAGTTTCCGCCTTTCTCAAGGTTCGCAATGGTTCCTGCATTTGCAGAAAAGGATCAAGAAAGGATCCAACGATTGCGTTGTCAGCAAGGAGCATCGCATCGCGATACTCATACCTTGCCACCGCTCAGTGTTTGATGCGACTTACTTCTATCATCCCCTCAGGGTCCTTATAGTGCAGGGTTATCAGGGCGTCCGATTGCGGCTCGAACTGCGCGAATAACGTGACGCCATCACCAGTCTCGATTACAGCGTCGTTCTGCACTCGGAAAGTTTCTTCCTTGCCGCTGGCTGTTCGCAAAACGAGAAGCCTGCTGGTCCTTGTTGGCGCTGATCAGGGTACCGGTAACAGTTTTGGGCATCGCGTGATTGAGCGCTTCCAGGTCAACGGCCATTTCGCCTCCGCCCTTGTTGGTGTAGTAAATGACCGCGCGCTCCTGGGCCGTCAACGCAGACTCCGCTCGGCTCCTCGTTTCCTCACGGCCGTTTACCGTGAGGCGTTTCGGTAACTGCAACGTTTTATCAGTTCCATCGGAAAGCTTCACGGTAATCGTATTGGCCGCGCTGTCAATGTTCTCAATAGTGCCAAGCACTTCGTAACTCTTACGTTCGTTCGTGAGCGGCGCTGGCGTCGGGTGGCGCCAACGTGCTCGTCAAACAAACCAGAGCGACTAGCGATACGGCGCCGCCAAACCGTCCCCATTTCCAAGCTATCGACTTATGTTCCATCATAACCCTCTCCTTGTTGTTGTTTTGCTCTCATAACGTGCCTCCTGGTCATATCGACGAGGAGACCTGGTTGATGTTCAAAAGTTGTTCGGCTGACCGGCAACCCGACGGGCCCGCTGTCCTTCGGGTTGCCGCTCAGCGCGGGCAACGTGGTTTGGGCGCTGCCGCGAAAGAGTCTCCGAGACTCAATACGCCGCCAGCGCCACCGTTTCGGGCTCAGTTTGGTTACTCGCCATTTCACGTCTCAGATCGCGTTCCTGACGGGAACGGCGTAGCTCGCGCCCCGTTTGCTCGCCGCCGGTAAATATCTCCGACAGGAAGTAGCTGTCACCGTACTTGTGGAATTCAACGACACCTTTCCCCGGTATTTTCCTTGCCTCGACGGGTTCCGTGTTGAATGTGGTCCGCTCTTGCCTGTCATTGAGGTTGGAAATTACGAGAACCTCCGGTTCATCGTTGACACGCCGGATCTCATAAACGCCGGCTGGAAGTGTTTTGCCCCTAACGCTGAAGTCAAACGGAATCCTTGTGCGCAGTGCCGTTCCCGGCATTTGCGCGTAAGCAGTTACCGCAGCTAGTGCTGCTAAGAGACCGCACGTAAGCGCGGCACTGAAAACTCTCTTTCTCATCGTCTCTCCTTATGATGGTTAGCGATCGAAGCCATCGCTGTCCCGGTTCTCAAAAGTGGAGCGGCTGTGTTCACCAACTGCTTCGCCACTGTTCAGTCCTCTCCCAATCATTGCGTCAGAACTTTCAAACTGGTTCTGAGGAGGACTCTTGAAATCGCCATGCCACAACGGAGACTGGTTGGTGCTGAGCAACCGCTGTCACGTGGTGGGAGAGATAGCCAGTCTTTGCGAGTACCAGCGAGGTGTACCCGAGATCACGGCGTGACTTATGGGAGTCGGTCGGCTCTGTGCCGACAATGCACAAGGCGGCGCTGGTTTTTTCAAGAGGCTTCGAAGTTATCGGTTGAGCTCCGCCAACCGGAAGCGGATTCAGCGGCTTCACCGGTCAGGAGTGTGGCTCTTTTGCCGGGCAGGGAAATAAAGCCACACCGTTAGGCTGCAAGAAAGCCAGAGTTAGCCTTTTTGGATCCTGTTCAGGGTGCCGCCGTCTCCGCACAAAAGTTGCTGTGTATCCAACTCCAGGATTGAACTGAGCGGGCTAACCATGCTCTCAGCATCCGGCGAATGAGGTAGCGCCATGATTGAGTTTCTCTCGAAATTTCGAACCAGGGTGTCGCAGGTTTTGCGTCTCAGGCTCAATCTACAGTGGAAGATTCTCTTACTCGTCGCTGTTTCGATGTCGCTGATTCTTTTCACGTCATCCTATTTACACATAGTCAGAACGCGCGCGGTGATCGCGAAGGATCACTATGAGAACGCGATGCGCCAGACACTGGTGCCTCACCAATCGCATCTCTTCCTATGATTACTTTTCCAGTCTCGAAGATCTTGCAGCAAGAGATGCAGTTGGTGGCTCGTTCGCGCCCGGACTTCAAACAGATCGACGTCTATCAAAACTCTCCCACCGGCCCGCAACTACTAGCCACGACCGCCCCCGGCGCGCCCGGATTGTCGTCACTCAGTAACACCGATAGCGTGGCGAGCCAACCGCGGGCGGGTATCAGTTCCGCTGAGATAACACGCGACAAGAGCGACTATTGGCTCATCAGGCCGAGATCACCGGTCCTCAACACACCGGATTCATAGAAGCCCTGGTGCTCAAGAGTGCTCATCATCAGCTCGTTGACAGCTTGCATCGTGAATACAACCTGGTGCTGTTCGGAGCGCTTTTGGCTTCGGTCGGTCTGCTCTACTTGCTCTTTAGTTATTTCTTTCGCCGCCCTGTTAAAGAGATTTTGCAGGCTATGGCTGACACGCGCGGCGGATCACTGCTGACCCGCGTTCCGGTGCGTCGTGATGACGAACTGGGCGCAGTTGCGCGGGGCTTTAACCAATTGATGGACGGCATCGCGGACCGCTCGCGCGAGCGCGAAGAGTTGCTGCGCCAAATCAGCGATCTCAACCACGACCTACTGAAGAAAGTAGAAACTGCCACGAGCGAATTGCGGGCCGCGAACGCTGACCTGATCCGCACCCAACAGCGCCTGGCCTACTCGGAAAGGATGGCGGCAATCGGACAGGTAACTGCCTCGCTGGCCCATGAAATAGGAACCCCGCTGAACGCGGTCGCGGGGCACTTGCACCTATTGGCTCGCAATCACCGGGACGCACCGGACACGCAACGCCGTCTCAAGATAATCAATGCGCAGTTAGGTATCATTGTTCAAACGGTTAAGAGTCTGCTCGAGCGCACTCATCGTCGCCGGATTACCTTCGAACCAACCGACGTCAACGCCGCGGTTCAGGAGCTGGGACTGCTGGTGGGGCCAATGCTCGAGTCGCGGAACATTAAGACAGCCATCACTCTGGCGGAGAACTTGCCATCGTGTCTCGGCGGATCGCGAGAGCTTGCATCAGGTTTTTCTCAACCTCGTAAACAATAGCTGCGATGCCATGCCAAATGGAGGGGAGTTAGAGATCGCGACACGCTTTCTCCCGCGGAACCAGCAGGTAGAAATATTGTTTAGTGACTCCGGCGCTGGGATTGCTCCAAACGTAGTCGAACACCTCTTCGAGCCGATGTTTACTACGAAACAATCGGGCAGCGGGCTGGGCCTCGTGATCGCTCGTGAGATCGTTGCGGAACACCGCGGCCGGATCGAGTTAGTGTCGGGGTCGTCAGGCGCCGTGTTTTGCTGGCGCTCCCGGTGGCGGAGCCGCGCGCCCAGACAGCGAACTACATTGAGGTGGAAACAGATGCCGCGTAAAGCACCGCACATCTTAGTGGTCGATGACGACACGGTAACTCTGCGAGCTCCTCTGTGAGGTTTTCACTCACGAGGGTTTTGACACCACGTTCGAGCACAGTGGCGAGGACGCGCTTTCCGCCCTGGCCGTGTCACAGCCCGACTTGTTGCTTAGTGATATTCGCATGAAGACACGACTCGACGGACTCGCGCTGCTCGAGCTGGTGCGCCGCGATTATTCCGCCATTCCGGTCGTCTTGATGACGGCTTTTGGCTCAATCGAAACCGCCATCCGCGCCGTCAAAGAGGGCGCGTTCGATTACATCAGCAAGCCATTCAACATTGATGAGTTGGTAGTCATCGCCCGGCGCGCCCTCGCGAACGGATCGGCCAGGCAACCGTCCGCGGTTTTGGAAGATGAGGGGCGAACGTCCGGGCTCATCGGGCGCACGCCCCCGATGCTTGAAGTGTACAAGATGATCGCGCGTGTTTCGGATTCGCCCGCCGCGGTCCTGGTGACCGGCGAATCGGGGACGGGCAAAGAACTGGTCGCGCGAGCGATACATACGCATGGCCCGCGCGCCGGCGCGCCTTTCGTCGCCGTCAATTGCGGAGCCCTGCACCGAAACGTTGCTTGAGTCGGAGTTGTTTGGTCACGTTAGAGGCTCGTTCACGGGCGCGACCGGCAACAAGCGCGGCATCTTTGAACACGCAGGCGAGGGAACGGTTTTTCTCGACGAGATAAGCGAGACGAGTCCCGGGTTACAGGTGAAGCTCTTGCGGGTGTTGCAGGAACGCGAAGTTGTGCCGGTCGGTGGGACCGAAGTAATCAAGGTGCGCGCGCGTGTGATCGCGGCCAGCAACGGTGATCTTGAGAAACTCTCCACCGCGGGCGCCTTTCGACGAGATCTCCTTTATCGATTGAACGTGATCCAGCTGCATCTGCCGCCGCTCAGTGAGCGACGTGATGACATTCCACTTCTGGTTGCCCACTTCATACTCAAACACTCGCTGGAGAGCCAGGCGCCGGTGACAATCGACGAAGAGGCAATGCGCGGGCTCAGCGCCTATTCGTGGCCAGGCAACGTGCGTGAATTGGAAAATGTTATCGAGCGCGCTATCACTTTGAGCCAGGGCGGTCGAATCACCTCAAATGATCTGCCACCGAGGATTTGCTCTCGAACATTCTGCCAATGCGACACCGCCACTCTCAGCCGACGATCTTGCCGATCTCTTCTCCGGACTGCCGAGCCTGGACGAACTGGAGCGGCGCTACATTCTTCACGTGCTCGACGCGAGCGGCGGTAATCGAAAGCGCGCCGCTGAAATTCTCGGCATCAACCGCAAGACTCTCTACCGCATGGCGGCGCGATTTGAAATCGAACTTGGATTGCAAGCCGCAGGAGCGGGAAATTAGCCACACTCGGAAACAATGCCACACCTGGCCTACGGCGAGATTGTAGGCGTGTCCCCTTTTCTGCTATCGAGGGCGCCCCGCTTTTCCGCTATCGGGGGCGCCTACGGAGGGACGCCCCTACAGAATCAGGACGCTATCAGTGGCATGTCCGTTGCACTAAACGCTTGCGTTCTTAGCGGCGCGAATGAGTTGTTTCGCGACCGCGCGGCAGAAAGGGCAATCGGACGCCCAGTCGTGAGGAAGTTTGCGTCGCTAAGAGCAGATTCAGGAATGCGGCGAACAAGGACGACGCAGTCCAGGGGATTACATGATCAAAGTTGCCACACTACTGATCGCTGTTACTTGCGCTTTGATCGTAGCTGCGGGGAGCTCGAGCCAGCCAAACATGCCAAACTTGAAGGTCCCGCGACAACAAGCCAGTGACGGCGCTTCCAGAGACGAGGCGAGCGCGGTGCATTTAAGTATCGCCACGGTTGGCCCCATGTTGGGTCCGCCCACGGATCGCTACCAGGTTGGCGATCAAGTACCTATCACCATCAGCATGACGAACACGTCAAGCGAACCGGCTTACGCTTGTGTCTCGAGCGACCTGTATCAGGATCTCCCAAAACTCCAAAAGAACGGCCAACTAGTACCGTACGCGAAATGGCAAGCCGATTGGTTGGCGGATGCGCAAAGGAACCAGACGTGTCAACACGAAGATCTGCCGGAGAGTACGGCTGCTCAAGACAAACGAGTCGACCGTGGTGGACTTTCTCGTTCTGGTCGACGACAGCCGGTTCCCGACTGGAGCGGTGTCGTGGTACGCACCGCTAACGCCAGGCGACTATGAATTGTCGATTCAACGACGAATCGGTTGCTGCGATGGGCCAATGATTGAGTCTAATAAGATCAGCTTTGAAGTAGTACCGTGAGTCTAAAGCAAGTGAAAAGTCCTTTCGCTTTTTGTTTTTTCCTTCCCCTTCCCTTTGGGAAGGAGGACTGAGGGGAAGGGCTTAGCGCGCTGTCAAGCCTCTTCTTCCCCACCCTCTCCCAGAGGGAGAGGGAGAAAAAGCCAAATTGCATTCGCCAATGACAATTGTGAAATGGAAAATGACAAGTGGAAGGTTTGGCTACAATCTGCTGTGGCTTTGCCTGGTGTGCTTGTCCCTTGCGCCCCGAGTCTCAGCACCAAACAGTTGCCACAAAGGTGGAGTTGGATCCACTTCACCAGCTCAACAACTCCGTACGGGCACTCGTCAAGCGCGTTACGCCGAGCGTTGTCCAGGTGCTGGTGACGGGTTATGGCCCGGTGGAAGGCAGTGGAGGCAACACCAATCTTGTACTTGGAAGACAACAGAGTCTTGGCTCAGGATTAATCATCGACGCGGAAGGATACATCGTCACAAATGCTCACGTGCTCCGCGGCGCTCATCGTGTTCAAGTGAAAATACCGGCGCCGGCCAGCGATCAATCAACGGACGGCTCACTCGGTGGCGGGAGAGGCCGAACGATGGACGCGCGCATCATCGGCTCTGACCCGGACATCGACCTGGCGCTGTTGAAGATCGAAGCCGTGGGCCTGCCGGCGCTTCCCTAAGCGATTACAACAAGCTGCGGCAAGGCGAGGTGGTTTTTGCGTTCGGCAGTCCCGAGGGTCTGCAGGATTCGGTGTCCATGGGCGTGGTGAGCGCCGCCGCACGCCAGCCTGACGCCGATAGTCCGATGGTTTTCGTCCAAACCGATGCGCCAATCAATCCGGGAAGTAGCGGCGGTCCATTGGTCAACGTTGACGGCGAAGTGGTAGGCATTAACACCTTCATCGTAACGGAGGGTGGCGGCAACGAGGGTCTGGGCTTTGCGATACCAAGCGCGATTGTCGGCTTTGCTTACCCGCAACTCCGCCGGTACGGCCACGTGCACCGCGGCGAGACGGGGATCTCCGTGCAAGCGATTACTCCGAGTTTGGCAGCCGGCCTCAAACTTCCCGGCGATTGGGGCGTGATCGTCTCGGATGTCGCACCGGGCAGCCCGGCTGACGCTGCCGGCGTGAAAGTTCAGGACATCATCACCAGCATCGACGGTACGCCGGTAGGGAATTTGCCGTCAGTCGGAACTCGTCTGCTCATGAGGCGGGGTGGAGAAAAGATCAAGCTCGGCGTTCTTCGGGGCTCAGAAAAACTGTCTTTCGATGTGTTGGTAGTTGAGCTGCCGCATGACGTTGACCGCCTCGCCGATCTGGCCGATCCCAACAAGAGTCTGGTGTCGAAGCTGGGTATTGTTGGAGTGGAAATAGATCCCAAGCTGGCCGCGACGTTGCCCGGGCTGCGAGTGTCAACCGGCGTGATTGTCGCGGCCAGGGCGGCCGATCCGAGCGTCGATATCTCGCTTACGACCGGCGATGTGATCCATGCAATCAATGGAGTTCAGGTTGAAAACATAGCCAGCGCTGCGCTCCGCCCTGGATCACCTGGCGTCCAACTCTGCGGTGGTGTTGCAGATCGAGCGCGACGGACGATTAATGTTTGTTTCCTTTGAATTGGATTGAGCGAACTTTGTACTTTGAGCTTTGAACTTGTGCTTTGAACTTGGTGCTTTGTCTTTGAGATCTGAGATCTCAGATTTGAGATCTCAAAGCCAAAGAACAAAACACTAAGTACAAAGCTCAAACTACCACAAAGCACAAAGCACGAAAGTACAAAGTACAAAGCACCAAAGCACAAAGCACAGAGTACAAAGTGAGGAAGACGATGAACCAACCAAATGCTCGCATCCTCTATGCAGAGGACGATGCGGACACGCGCGAACTCGTTACTCTGGTTCTCGAAATGCAAAACTGTCAGGTCATAGCCACCGAAAGTTACGATGAAGCTTTGCGCCTGGCGCGAGCGGAACACTTCGATCTTTACTTAATCGACAACTGGATGCCCCATATCTCCGGAGTCAAGCTTTGCGAGCAGTTGCGCGAGTTTGACCAGCACACACCCGTCCTCTTTACTCCGGCGCCGCATATGAAACAGATCGGGAGAGCGCGCTGGCTTCCGGGGCGCAGGGATACCTCGTAAAACCTGCTGATGGCAACCAATTGCTCGCGGAGGTGTTGCGCCTGGTCTGTGCTTCTCGAGAAAGGATGAGGGCTGAGGGATGAGGGCTGAAGGCTGAAGGATGAAGGATGAGTGAACAAGTCTCCTCAAGGTGCCTTGTCCTTCATCCTTCATCCTTCAGCCCTCATCCTTTCATTAAGGGTGGCTGAAACCGATTGCTTCGTCCAGGTCCCGGTAAAACTCGACCTCGCCACCCTCGAAGTGATGGCCGCTCGCCTTAACCAGGTATAGATGTTTTGGACCTGTCGCCAGATCAAAAAGCGCTCGCGACTCAGCGGAAGGAGACGTGTCATCGTCGGTTGCATTGAGGAGGACGATCGGGATGGGGTCGAGTTTGGTAACAAACCTACGCGCGTCAAAACCTTTTCGCGCGGAGTTCCGTGAGTAACGTAGATGAGGGCATCCGATGGTTTCCAGGCAAGTTCGTTATAAACTGGCAGACTAATCGCTACAACCTTGTCGATTTGTCTTCCAACACTCGGATCACTGGCGACGAGCACGCTGTAGCCTGCTCCTAAGGACCAACCGGCAAGAACCGGGCGTGCCCGTCCGTCCACGCCTGGCTGCAGCTCAGCCGCTCTTAACATCTCATCATAGTCTCGCGCCAGTTCGTCAGCGGAAATCGGCCGTTGTGAACTTGCAAAACTCACCAGGTAGTCTTTCGAGTTGAAGCCAACCACGGTCTTTCCAGTCGCGGCAATATGTGCAGCGACGTCGGCGCAAAAGGGACTCCATCCGCCATCTCCACTCGTGAAAAACGAGCGGTTCCTCCAGAGCATTCGACTGCTGATAGATCTGAAGTGTGACCTTTGAATTGTTTCGAATACTGACCTGAAACGTGGAATGGCGCACTTCATGTGAGCTCTCCTGCGGTGTGACGTGGTGATAAAAGCGGTGATACCAAACCGCTGCGTAAGCCGATAGCGCGGCAAGCAGGGCGACAATGATGGCCAGCAGCCAACGCCAGCGAAATCTCTTTCGTGTGCCTGATGTCTGGTTTACGGGCATACTGATTTGTGAGTCGATCAAATTCTCGGATTTTTCGCGCAAAATGACTGGTTTGCATCTAAGTCGTTGCAGCAAAGGGGAATGCGGGCCAGACAGTTGAGTGATTACCACTCAACGACGAGTGATCACCACTCAACGACGAGTCTTTACCACTCAACGACGAGTGATTACCACTCAACGACGAGTGATCACCACTCAACGACGAGTGATCACCACTCAACGACGAGTGATTACCACTCAACGACGAGTGATCACCACTCAACGACGAGTGATCACCACTCAACGACGAGTGATCACCACTCAACGACGAGTGATTCACCACTCAACGACGAGTGTTCACCACTCAACGACGAGTGATCACCACTCAACGACGAGTGATTCAACTACTCAACGGACGAGTCCTCATCACCCAACACTGACCTGCAAACGTTACTGGGGAACATGTAAAACATTTGGTGCGTCCAGATTGCTAGCCTCCTTCGGCTTACCCTTCCCCTTTCCCTTTTCCCCTGTTTCCCCATTCCCCTCTTCCCTAACCTGTTTCACTGGGACCGCGCGCGTCTCGCCCGCCGAGCGTGCGCCGGCATTCCCGACCTTGTTACCCCTTGTTCCCGGCTTCGCGCTTGCGGCGGGCGAGACGTCCGCGGTCCCAGTGAACCTTTGGGAGGAGAAGGCATTTCAAACTCGACTATCGACTGCCACCCGCTCACGCCGATGGTTCTGACCTCTACTCGCTGAATCCGCTCAACTCTTCGATTTCATCACTGCTGTTTGCGTTGACTTGCCGCCGCTGGTGGCTTCGCGCATCCAGGGAACGGCATTGACAATCGCCGAGTAAAATTCATCCCGCGCGCCACTAAACCTGTGATTGCTGGCTTTAATCATGACGTACTGCTTCGGATCCCTGGCGGCGGCAAAGAGAACGTTGCCGACCTTCGGCGGACTGGCTGTGTCCGCGGTGCTCTGAATCATCACCAGCGGCAGCGGCGAAATTGCAGCCATAACATCCTCGCTGCGAAACCCCACATTTGTCTCAAGATTCAAATTCGCATAGTTGCCGCCGACACCACTGACGAGCTGGTTCTGTTTTGGTAGTCCGATTGAAATGATCCCGGCCCAGTTGGAACGCGTCGCCTGGTTGGAGCCGACGGCAATCGCGAATCCTGCGCCCAGGGACCAGCCGTAAACAAAAACGGGCGTGTCCGCGAGCGACAGCAGCGTAGGGACGCAGGGCTCGTGCGAAATCCACGTAGTCTTTCGCCAGTTGCTCGATGGTCAGGGGATTCTTCAAAGACGAAAATTGGCGCAGGTAAACTTCGAATCAATTCCGGCGACGGCAAAACCCATATGTGCCAACTCCACGGCAGTGCGAGGCGCGAGTCCGCGCCAGCCACCGTCACCACAAGCATAGATCGCCGGAATCGCAGCACCTTCGGCACGAGGTCGATAGAAGTGCACAGTGAATTTTCTGTTTCGCACAACAACCTCACGATCTTCGGCGACGACATCAGCGTAGGTCTTGACGTCGTCCGGATCGTAATGGTCGGCAGGGATAGACTTGTCGGGCGAAGCAACAGCCGCGTCGTGCGATGGCGATGGCGGCGAAGCTGTAGCGTCCTTCTTCACCGTTTGCGCGTTGCACTTCGCCGCACTCGCCAGAGTGAGGATGGCCAGAGTCGCTACGACGTAGACGTTAAGAGAGCGGAACAAAGTCCGACAACGAATGAGGCGGCATGTTTCCATGATCGCACCTTTCCCTGAAGCCCTTTTTCTTTTTAACAGTTTTTCTAAGAAGACTACCGACCGAAATGGCATTGCGTACCTGGACCACCGCGTAAGCCATCCGCAGCGTCAATCTCTTCTGGTTGAAACAGAAGTAGCGCGGTTCCCAGGCGTGTGGGTGATACTTGGCTTTATAACGATACAAAAGCTTGAAGTCATAGTTGCTGTTCACTCGCTGGTAAACGAACCGCATGAGGCTGGTCAGCCGTGGATGTCCGCTCAGATCCGGATCGTCCAACAGCGCCAGCGGCGCCAATCCCATCGATGCCATTTCGTAACCCTCGGCATACAGCAAGCGCAGAGTCTCGCTGGTTAATAACTCCATTGTCCCGCGAACCGCATCCCCGCGGCGGCGCGTGACGTCCAGGTAGTAACCGTTGCGGCCGTATATGGGTTCACAAACGATGAAGCCTTCAATCCGTCCCGCGCCACCACCGGAACGCGCGATGAAGTATCGTTTCGCGGAACGTTGCTCCAGCCCCAGCGAGCCGAGCAAAAACCCCAACTCATGTTCGCCCTTACTTTTAACCACTCGGCTGGAAATCGCGCGCAACTCATGGTTCAGCGGTTCCGCGCCGAGAGCGAAGGGTCGATGTTCGCTTACAACAACTCCTGCTCGCCTGGCTTTATTCGTCGCGGCGCGAACGAGTTCCATTGGGCCGCCTGCCAGTGAGAACCGGCTCAAATCGAAGATGGCCTCTTTGCCAATTTGAATGTCTTTGAAACCAGCCTCCCGAAAGGCGTCGCGCATGTGAAGTGAAACCCGGTAAGCACCCACCGGAAATTTCTTCATCGCGGCGACGAAATTTCTGATCAGCTCGGCTGCCTGGCTCCGGGTGCAGACGGGGTCGCCACCTATCACAGCAACTCCCGCCCGCACTTGATAAGCGAGAAAACCATCGACGTGCGGGGAAGTGAAATATTGTTTGGGCCCTTCCAGTAGCACGTACGAGGTTGAATTAATCCCGTACTGATTTACCCACGACTCAAGTTTGGCCTCGCGCGGGGCCGGCCACAACAACGGCTTGGCCGGTAGGCGCGCAACGCGAAACTTAGAAAATGTCCTGGCGGATTGCATGACTTAACTCAAGACTATGAAACGCCCGAAAAGCCATGACAGCCGGGGAGAATATCGAAACTGACAAAAGCCTTATGCCTCAACGACGAGCTCACGGCTCACCATCGACTCGCTCGCAGTAACCGCGCTTACCAACTTCGCTTGTCGAGCGATGCTGACTTTGGTACGCGCTTCCCGGAGTGCCGGTGATGATGGTGATGTCGATGGTGCCGCCAATTGGCGTCCTGGTTTCTGTGGTGGTGCTCGGCGGCACTTGCCGAACTCGGCGAATGCTCCGAATGTAACTGCGCCAAGTAACGCCAGGGTTCCGAGTGAGACTGAAATTGTCCGTTTCATGATCGACCTTCCTCCGTTGAATTTGACTTACCTCAACGACGTCGATGGCAACAGGTATGCCGCGAAGGTTCGCGTTCTGATTATCTGAAAGACTTGAAGAACTGGTTATGAAGAGGCGTGATCACAGGGAAAGGTTTGTGCTGTGCGCCTCGTTTGATTGTGACTCGTTTGCCACAAATACATAAACGCCACAGCTCACATAGCAAGACGACTTACGTTCAACCTCTCAAGGAGGTGCATTAGCAGATTGCTTCAAACTGGCATGTCCCTTGCGACCCGAGCCAACGGAGTTTGATGTGCCTGCGGAGATGCGTCGGTGAGCCGCAGATGCGTCGGTGAGCGGGTGGTAGCTGGAGTGGAACTTCTCCTTATTAAGTACTGGAGCACTGGCCGTGTTTCTGGCAGCGATGCTCGAGGCGGACGTCGTCCCTGTACTAACTGGAGTTGTTGCTCATTTCGGATATGTCCGAGTCGGTCCCGCTGTCCTCGCGGCGATGGCGGGCGCCTTTGCCGGTGACTACGTTTGGTTTTGCGTGGGCGTCTACTACTCCAAAACGATCCGGAATAGCAGATTCTATAGACGAGCCGGACAGGTACCGGAGAGGTTGATCCGGCGCTTAGGTCTCTGGCAGATTCCGGCTTCGCATCTCATCTACGGAACCCGGATTTCGACGATGATGTTTTGGGGAGTGCAGCGCATCTCAACCCTGAAGTTTGCGCTCGTTGATGTTTCCGGCTGTTTTGTCCTGACCAGGCTTACTGTTCACCCTGGGCTTTGCGTTGAGTGCCAGCGCCCCTTTGGTTGTCGAACGCGTGAAGCAGGTCGAGTTGCTTCTGCTCGGCGTAGTGATCTCTGGTCTGCTCCTGTGCTTGACCAGCAAGCTGGTGCGACGATTTTTGCTGGAAGTCCCAACTGGCGAGCCAGGCAGAGAAGGGAGATAATTAACAGCAACGCATGCGAACACTTAAGCTGCACATCAAAACCACTCTGCTGGCCTCTGTCATCGTTGTAGCTCTGCTGGTGGCGGCCCTGGTCATGACCAGTGCCGGCATTGCCAACCTGGAACGCGACGACGACAAGGCGCTTGCCGACACCCAGGCAGCAGATTTGGCCCAGCATATCAGCGATATGGACTCACCTCGCGATGCTGCCGCGCTGGCGCGCGCCGCGAATCTGATCAAGGGATCGCGGCCGAGTATCGTTAGCTTACGCATCTGGGAACGCTCAGGGGACAACCTTGTCGAGAAAGTATCAGCCGCGGGAAGCCCAGCAGCGATACCCATACCGGAGACCCGTGAAGAGGGGCCTTGACAAACGGCAGTAACTTAAGAGTCATTGACGCCAATCCAGCCGATCAAAGCCAGTCGCTTTATCGCGTATTCGCGGCGACATTTGAAGCCGGACATCCCAGCGGCGCGGTAGAGATCGTCGAGCGCTTTGACAGTATTTGGTCGGTGGCCTTCCGCTACGTCAGGAGGCGTCGTCTGGATGTCGTTGCTGGCGATTCTGCTGATCATGCTCGGGACGTATCTTCTGTTTCGACGACTGGTGTATCAGCCCATTGACAGGCTGCTGGGCGCTATGTCACGAGCGAAGGCAGGCGACCTTGAGGCGCAAGTGGCGGCCCACACCACGGATGAGCTTGGACTCCTGACGCAGGAGTTTAATAGCATGATCAACCAGGTTAGAGGGATGACCAAAGAGCGGGAAGCGCAGCAGAGCATACTTCGTGAAAGAGTGAGTGAGGCCACCGCCGAATTAGAGCTGCGAAATCAACAACTGCTGGAGACAAACCTCGAGCTGTGGCGCACCACGCGTCGCATGAATGAACTTGGCCGGCTTGCAGCCGCCGGCCAGACGGTCGCTCAATTTGCCCACGAAGTTGGGACGCCACTCAACCTGATCAGCGGGCACGTGCAGTTACTCAAATCCGACCTGCCGCGAGATCCGCGCGATGCAGAAACGCGAATTAAGACGATAAGCGCCCAGATCGAGCGTATCGAACGAATTGTTCGAGAGGATGCTTGATAAGACAAGATTTGAAACAGAACTGTCCCCGCTGGATTTGAATGTTCTTTTACGCAGGCTTTGCGACGCGATGTCGCCGGCCTTCGATAAACGCAACATAAAACTTGTGTACAAACTCGCCGATAATCTCCCATTGATCGCAGGCTCAGCGGACCGGCTGCAACAGCTCTTTCTGAATCTGATCAACAATAGCCTTGATGCGATGCCAGATAGCGGAGAGTTGCGGGTTTCCACTGCGGTCGAAGCGGGCAGGAACGGCAAATCGCATTTAGTCACCGTGGATTTTGCGGATACCGGGCTGGGAATGACACCCGAGATAGTGAGTCACATCTTCGATCCACTCTACACTACCAAGCAACGGGGACAGGGGACAGGCCTGGGTCTGGTCATTGTCAGTCAAATCATTTCCGAACACGGAGCAACCATAACAGTAGAAGTGAGCTCCGGGCAGGGAACTCGCTTCCGGCTAACATTTGCCGGAATACAGAGTGATATTTCTGTGGGCCTCGAAAACGGCGCAGTGGCTGTTGAGTCGGTGATAGGATCACTAACATCCGATGAAACACATTCTTGTGGTAGATGATGATCAAGACTCATGCGAACTCTTGCGTGAGATTTTCAGTGCGCAAGGTTGGTCCGTGGACGCTGCTCTGAGCCCGTCGCAAGCAATGCGCCTGGCGGGGAAGCAAGCGTTCGATCTCGTCGTGAGTGATATGAATCTCGAAGCCGACCAATCGGGACTCGACCTGCTACGAGATTTACGCAATCGTTGTCCAGTGATTCTCGTAACCGGTTTCGGCACGCTCGACTCCGCCGTTGAAGCTGCCAGAGAAGGCGCGTGGGACTTTATTTCGAAACCCTTCAAGGTTGATGAAGTCGTGGCGATTGCTCGCCGTGCACTGGAGCAAGCCGATCGAGGCACGGCGGAGGATCGCAAAGCGGAGCAGCTTTCAGCTCCCTATGAACAGAGTGGGTTGCTTGGGCGCGCCCGGAAATGATCCAGCTCTACAAGGAGATCGCTCGCGTTTCTCCAACGAAATCCACGGTCCTGATTACGGGCCAATCAGGCACTGGCAAAGAACTGGTGGCTCGATCCATCCATCAGCACAGCACCAGATCTGCAAGACCGTTCGTGGCGATTAATTGCGGCGCGCTAACGGAAACGCTGCTCGAGGCCGAGCTGTTTGGACATGTTCGCGGCGCGTTCACCGGGGCCACGAACGATCGTAAGGGTCTCTGGGAAGAAGCCGAGGGGGAACACTCTTCCTTGATGAGGTGGGTGAGACCAGTCCGGCGATGCAGGTCAAGCTGTTGCGCGCGCTGCAGGAGGGGAAATTCGGCGGGTCGGTGCAACTCGCGAGATACGTGTCGATGGTCGGGTCATCGCTGCCACCAATCGCAATCTGGAACACGAAGTGAAGGCTGGAAGTTTCCGGAGGACCTCTTTTATCGGCTCAGCGTGGTGACTCTACGAGTTCCGCCGCTTACCGAACGCCGCACTGACATTCCCTTACTAGCCGACCGCTTCCTGCGCGCGGCGCTTGAGAGAAACGGGCGCAGCCATCTCTCCCTTTCCGAGGAAACGATTCGGTTTCTGGTTGCTTATGACTGGCCCGGAAATGTTCGTGAGCTTGAATCAACCATCGAATATGCGGTGCTTCACGCGCGGGGTCATGAGGTTGAACCAGAAGACTTGCCAGGAAAGTTTCAATCGCCGCAGCTGAAAGCAAGTGCCAGATCGCCTCTGTCGGCTCTGCTTCGGAGATCTGACCTTCATTAGACGAACTCCGAGCGACGCTACCTGCTTCATGTTCTCGAGGCCTCCGGTGGCAATCGCACTCGCGCCGCTGAGATCATGGGTATCGATCGCAGAACGCTCTACCGAATGATCGAACGCTACGGGATTGCCGCCGAAGTCGAATAAGTACTGCTCGGCAGATTTTCCAACCGTCACCAGTTGAACCCCATACTTTTCCAGAAGGGCACCGTGTGATAACAGACGTTTTCTTCAGACCAGGTAAAGGTCGCGACCCGCATCCTCAACCACCAGGGTCTCAGAGTCGGCTCGGTAGTCTTCGATCCGAAATCGCCGGTGATCGAGGAAGCCGAGATTAACGCGAAGACAAGCGGCTTCGGTGACCGCTGAGGCGAGGGTGATGCGATAGCGAGGCGCGAGTTGTCCGGCTGTATTTCGAGCGCTGCCGTAACTGACGTGCGCCAGATGTGCCGCCACGCAAAGATTCGCGCGTAACTCATCTGAACCCGCGACCATTTCGCGCACTTGTTCAAGAGGCGCGTATCCATACTTTTCGATCAAGTGACCGTGCGTGGCCGACAGTTGCTTGAGCTGCGGTGCATAGATGATTAGCTCACCGCCGGCTTCAATAATGCTGCCCAGCTTATAACTGGCTTTACCGCCCACCCAGAGCTCATCGTAATGCCGGTCAAGCAGCGCCACTACGCGTTTGTACTTTCTCCCAATACGTTTGATGTGAACCTGGCTGCTGACTTCCGCGGCCCGTCGAAAAGCCTCATGAAGATCACCGGCAAAAAGCGCGTGCGTTTGCAAGCCTTCGCGGTTGCGAGTCGAAACCGACGTGAAAGAAATTACTTTGGCGGACACGAACGCGGCCGCTGCTTCGATCAAGTGTCGCGTGGGGGTTTCGACGCGACCGATTACGTTCTCGATTGTGGCCAGGGCCCCGAGCCAATGTGTCAGATGGGTTAGCTCGGGACCCGCGACACCTGGAAAGAAATATTTCGCACCGCCTGCAAAACCTGCGACTTCATGCGGCATGGTAGCGCCAAAACCAGGACGGTGTCATATCTTCCGGGAGTGAGCAAAGCATTGATACGGACCGGCACTGCCTCGTGCATCAGTCCACCTGTTAAGTCCGCGACCTGCGCGGCGGTCAACTCGCCGATCGTCACCAACTCGTCCTCGCGGTCCCACTGATGATCGAAGATGTTGTCGGAGAACTCCCGGGCGCGATCTTGCTCCAGCCGATTTTTTCGCGTTTTTCCGCTTCGCTCATCGGGCCGTGAGTACCCTGGGCGATGACAGCATCAAGGCTTCTGACTTTTTCTGGGAAAGAATTTCCGCGGCAAAGGGAACCAGCTGATCAGTATTGTCGTCGCGAGTTTTATCAGGAACGATGGCCAGCACGCGTTCGCCGGGCTCGATATCCGCCAGTGCTTCGTCAACAATTGCGGACAACTCGTCCGCTGAAAGTGATAGAGTCGCCGCTCCGCGTCCGACCACAAATTCTGTTATTGCACTACTCATGATTTTTGGAAGCATCGCGACGTTTTCACCGCGTCCGCCTGTCGCCAGCAAGGCTCCACGCTTGACGTGAGACGCAGAATCGGAATTAACTGCCTGCAGAGAATTAGTCAGATCGTCAGCGGAATCTAACCTATTCCATGAAAATCACCCAAACGTTATTCAGCTACGTCCTTCTTTTATCAGCGCTGCTGGGGCTGAGCTCGCTTGCGAGCGCTCAAGTAACCAGAACCACCGCTCCGCGCGTTTTCCTGATCGATGGTCGAAGACTCGCGGAAACGAAACGCCGCATTCAGCTGGGAGATCAAACCTTCGCTGCCGCTCTCGCCAGACTCGAATCTGACGCGCGCCGCGCAATGCAGCAGAAGCCATCGTCGGTGGTAACAAAACCGTTACGCCGACCAAGCGGCGACAAGCATGACTACCTGAGTCAGGCGCCGTACTTCTGGCCCAACCCGAGCAAGCCTGACGGACTTCCCTATATTCGGCGGGACGGAGAGAGGAATCCCGAGATCAACAAGATCACCGACCACCTCGCACTCGATCAAATGGAAAGCGCTGTTCGTACGCTGGCGTTGGGTTACTATTTCAAGCAGCAGACGAAAAGTACGCAGCGAAAGCAGCAGATTTGTTGCGCGCCTGGTTTCTCTGATCCCACGACCCGCATGAATCCGAACCTTGAATACGCGCAGTTTATTCCGGGCGTCAATACCGGACGAGGGATCGGCCTTATCGAAACGCGGGGTTTGGTGAATGTAGTTGACGCAGTCGGCCTGTTGGCTGGATCAAAGTCCTGGACTGTAGCAGATCAGAAAGGACTTGAAACCTGGTTCGGTAAATTCTTGCAATGGATGCAGCAGAGCAAGAATGGCCGCGAGGAGAAGTGCGGCAAAGAACAATCATGGAACGTATTACGACGTGCAAATTATTTCGTTTGCGTTGTTTGTCGGCAACAACGATTTGGCAAAACAGATCGCGGAAACCGCCAAGGAAAAACGCATCGCCGTGCAAATCGAACCAGATGGTCGCCAACCGTTGGAGTTGGAACGAACTAAGGCGTGGAGCTACAGCAATATGAATCTGGATGGATTGATGCAGTTGGCGCGCCTTGCAGAAAACGTTGAGGTAGATCTTTTGGTGCCTACGAGGCAAAGGACGGGCGCAGTATTCGCGCCGCGCTTGAATATCTCTATCCTTACGCGATCGAAGGGCGACAGTGGACGTATCAGCAAATAGAAGGCTTCAACGCGAAATCGTTTTCCCTTTGATGCGGCGAGCCGCCATTCATTACCAGGGTCAGAAATTCAAGGCGGCTGAGGTGAGAGTTCCGAAATCAGATCCAGCCGATCCAGAGCAACTTTACGGTTGGTAAAAGCCAGTCTCAGCAAAATTCATGACAAACAAAACTAGTCGTCGGCGTTTCATTGAGTCATCAGTGTTGAGCACGCCACTGCCTCGAGGAAGTCGCGGTGCTTTTATGAAGGAGGTCCACATGATTCCGAGAGTGCTTGGTTCTTTGTATCTGGTGATCGTTGCGGCGGCGTTCGTCTCGGCACAATCACCAACTCCTGCGGCTGGCTCGGATCCCTGTGCAGAAACAAAAGTTCGGGTAACTGGGCTTGAAAACCGACTTAAGGATTGGCCGGAACTGGCTCGCTATCACGATGCGAACGCCCAGGCCGTTGCACCCGGCAGGAATGAACTGCGCGTTGTCTTCATGGGAGATTCGATCACCGATAGTTGGGACAATCCAAAGTATGGTGGATTCTTTCCTGGCAAACCCTACATCGACCGCGGCATCAGCGGACAGACGACACCCCAGATGCTGATTAGATTTCGCGCGGACGTCATTGCCCTGAAACCCAAAGTGGTTGTGATTCTTGCAGGCACCAACGACATCGCCGGGAACACCGGAGCCGATGTCGCTTCGCGGCCATCGAGGACAATCTGACCGCGATGGCAGAGTTGGCCCGCGCGAACAAGATTCGCGTCGTCCTGTCTTCGGTTCTGCCAATCAGCGATTATGAGAAGACGAAAGAAGGGAAGCCAATTATTCAATCCGTGCGGAGGCCGCCGGCGCAGATCAAAACGCTCAACGACTGGATGCGAAAATACGCAGCCGATAGCCGCGCAATCTATTTGGACTACTATTCGGCAATGGTCGACGACAAGGGTTTCCTCAAGGAGGAACTAAGCGAAGACGGTCTGCACCCAAACCAAAAGGGTACGAGGTCATGGCGCCGCTGGCCGAGCGCGCCATAAGCTCCGCGCTGAAAATCCATTGATTCAGCAAATAACGGAGAAAACTGACCAAGGCTGTAGAACCCAGGCGGTTCTATCGTGGACGGCTCCTCAAAGAAAAACTCTCTCATCGAAATAAAAATACTTGACAGATATCTGAACCAGGCATATTTTGTTCCGGCTTCGAACAATATCCTTTCTTTCGAGTCATGCGCAAAATCAATACGCGAGATTTTCGGGTCGCAACCCGCACCACGTCGCGCGACATTAACCGACGTATTGCGCTCAACGTGATCAGGGACCACCAACCAATCTCTCGTGCCGACCTGGCCCGACACCTGAATTTGACCAGAGGTGTGGTCAGCATTCTGGTGCAGGAGTTAATTGCCCAGGGCGTGATTTACGAAGGCGCCACGGGTGAAACCGCTCGCGGTCGCAAACCCACTTTCCTGCACATTCGAACTCGCGATCGTCTGGCAATCGCGGTCGATGTTCGCTTCAGCAAAACCTACGTGATGCTTTGTGATTTCTCGGGACGACAACTCGCCCTTGAAGCTCATGACACCATTTTTGAGGTCACGGGATTTATCAAGGATTTAGCGGCGAGAATTCGCAGAATGCTGAAAACAAACGGGGTAACGACAACTTGCGAGGGGATCGGACTCGCCGTTCCCGGCATGGTCGACCAACGTACGGGTCTGGTTTTGAACGCGCCAGCGTTGGGCTGGCGTGGGGTGGAAGTCCGCGACAAACTCGCGGTCGCGACTGGCCTGCCGGTCCAAATTGAGAATTCCGGACGGGCTTGCGCTCTTGCTCAACTTTGGTTGGAACGAGTGGATGCAACCGGCGCCAATAGTTTTGTTTTCATCAGCGTGTCGGATGGTGTGGGCGTCGGAATGGTCGCCAACGGCGAACTGATACGCGGCCACGACAACATCGCCGGTGAATTTGGTCACATGCCGTTGAACCTCGACGGTCCGCAATGCATGTGCGGCGCTACCGGCTGCTGGGAAGCCTATATTTCAAATCTCGCTACTCTCTCTCGTTATTTTGGGTGGAATTTGTCCCAACTCAGTCCAAACAGACTGCGAGATGCCGAACAGAGCTCTTTCACGGTCCTCGATCTGATCGCGCGCGCCCGCGGCGGTGACGCCAAAGCGCTGACGGCTATCCAGGCGACGGCCCGCTTCCTTGGCCTGGGGCTCGGGACGATCGTCAACATCGTAAATCCAGACAGCATTTATTTGGCCGGTGAAATCACCGCCGCGTGGGATTTGATCGAGGGCACAGTGCGTCAAGGACTCGCCGAGCGAGCGTTGATTGAAAGTGCCGCGCGTACGCCGTTGCGCATGAGCGTGGCGCATGAGTCGTCACGTTTGAAGGGCGCAGCGGCATTGATTGCCGCGCCAGGTTTCTGCGGCGCCACGAGTCGCATAGTTCCTGAAAAATCGATTTGGCTAAACAGGACCAGGGGGCGTGAGCTGACGAAGAGCAAACGGAAGTGCCATCGACTAATGGCCACGTTGCTTGCAGGTTTCTAATTTCTCTTTGGAGGTCGCTGAGATGCTAAGCGTAAAAAACTTTGGTTTAAAGAAGATCCAATTTGCTGCCCTCGCACTACTGGTCGCCATTCCCTTGCGGTCGTCGCGCAAGTCACAACCGCCACTATCGTTGGAACCATCACCGATCCGGGCGGCGCCATGATGCCCAACGCCCAGGTCACCGCGCGTAATCTCGATACCGGTCTGACTCGTACGGTTACCTCGGGTGACGACGGCAGCTACCGCATCGAGTTTCTTCCGGTAGGACACTACGCCCTCGAGGTCACTAC
>ERZ1370068.5626-contig-4645_pt1 | contig 30524 bp, 33 predicted proteins | sample MGYA00561227_ERZ1370068 | MGnify/ENA primary metagenome ERZ1370068 (study PRJEB38410, sample SAMEA6850437) | metagenome | study: Metagenomic assessment of the ecological functions of the soil: analysis of the soil microbiota associated with the...
TCAGTTACGTATTGCTCGAGGTCATGCCTTCGGTCCACAGGGGCGTGTACGCCGACGGCGAGATATGCCGCGAGCCCGCGCAGCGCCGCCGAAAAACACCGCGGAGATACACTGATCGAGACGGACCGGGTAGCCGATCGCATGCGCCGACTGCGGCGACTCGCCGACGGCGCGCGCAGAACGAGGCCCGGGCGCGTGTGGAACAGAAACCACTGGATCGCCGCGAACAGGACGAGCGAGAGGTACACGAGCGGATTGTGCCCGAAGAGCAGCTTGCCGATCACCGGCAGGTCGGACAATCCGGGGATCGCCAGCGCGGCGATGCGGGTCGATGACCACGCTCGACGTAGTCGAGGCCGACGAACGCGGACAGTCCCGACGCCGAACAACGACAACGCGAGCCCGCTCGCCACCTGGTTCGCCATGCAGCGTCAGCGTGACGCACGGCGAAGATCAGCGACAGCGCGGCGCCCGGCGCACATACCGGCGCCCACGCCCAGCCATGGCGACTTGGTCGTCGCCGCGACGATGAAGCGACGCACGGCGCCGACCAGCATCATGCCCTCGACGCCCAGGTTCAGGACGCCGGACTTTCGGTGACGAGCTCGCCCGAGCGCGGCGTAGACGAGCGGCGTGCCGGCGGCGAGCGTCAGCACGACGAGCTGCGCGACGAGATCCATCACGGTCCGTCGCGGTCGTCGCAGCGCGCGCGGGCGCCGTGCGCGACACGCAGCCGATAGTTGATGAAGACATCGGCGGCGAGCAGGAAGAACAGCAGCGTCCCCTGGAACAGGCCGGTCACCGACGGACGGAAGCGCCATGCTCGATCTGCGCCGACTCGCCGCCGAGGTACAAGCAGCGACATCAGCAGGCTCGCGAAGAACAATACCGATCGGATGCAGTCGGCCGACGAACGCGACGATGATCGCGGCGAAGCCGTAGCCCGGCGACATGGATCGGCAGCAGCTGGCCGATCGGTCCCGCCACTTCGCCCACGCCGGCGAGGCCCGCGCAGCGCGCCGCCGATCAGCATGCCGAGCCACACGGTGCGCGTGGCGGAGATGCCCGGCGTAGTTGGCGGCGGCGGGCGCCAGGCCCGCGACGCGCATCTGGAGACCCGACGAGGCTCTTGCGCATGAAGAGCCAGCCGAGCGCGCGACGGCGGCGAGGCCAGCAGAAAGCCGACGTTGAGCCGCGTCTCCGGCAGCAGGTTGGGCAGCAACGCGCATCGGCGAACACCTTCGACTGCGGGAAGTTGAATCCTTCCGGGTCGCGCCACGCACCGTGCACGAGCAGCGACAGGACGAGCGTAGCCACGTAGACGAGCATCAGCGCTGGTCAGGATCTCGTTCGCGTTGAAGCGCGTGCGCGAGGCACGCGGGGATGGCTGCCCACAGCATGCCGCCCACCGCCCCGGCGAGCAGCATCGAGGCAGCAGCCACGGCGACTGCGCGCTGCCTGGAACGCGCAGCGCGACGCCGCCGCCGAAGATCGCGCCCATGCGTGAGCTGGCCCTCGGCGCCGATGTTCCAGACATTGGCGCGATAGCCGAGCTGCGAGTCCGATCGCGCGACCAGCATCAACGGCGTCGCCTTGAGCAGCAGTTCGCCGACGCCGTAGAGCGTTGTCGACGGGCTTGACGAAGAACGTACAGCGCCTGCCAGCGGGTCCTTGCCCATCGCATCGAAAGCAGGCGAAGCCGACGACAAGCGTCGCGGCCGCGGCGAGCAGCGGCGAGAGCCAGCCGCGATCAGCAGCGAAGGCTCCGGCCGCGCTTCGAGGCGAAGCGGCATGCGAGGTCGGTCGATCGACATGCCTGACGGAGCCGTGACCGCTCGAATCGCGCGCCGGTGCCTCGCTCGCCGATGAACGAGCCGCACATCTCAGGCCGATCCGTCGGCGCTGGTCTCGCGCGCTCGGCTTCGGGCGGACAGCCGCCCTCGCGCGATCACCGCCAGCCGGTCGCAGATCTCGAACAGCTCGTCGAGCTCTTCCGAGACGACGAGGACGCGCGACGCCGTCGTCGCGCAGATCGAGCAGCGCCTGGCGGATCTGCGCGCGCGGCGCCGACGTCGACGCCCCAGGTCGGCTGCGCGGCGATCATCACCTGCGGCCGCTGCAGGATCTCGCGGCCGACGATGAACTTCTGCAGGTTGCCGCCGGACAGGCTGCGCGCGGCCGCGTCGGCGCCGCCGGCGCTTCGACGCCGTAGTCGCGATCGATCGCCTGCGCATAATGCGCGCACGACGCCGCAGCGGATGAAGCCGCGCCGGACCATGCCCTGGCGATGCGCGGTCAGCAGCGCGTTGTCGGCGAGCGACATCTCCGGCACCGCACGCCGCGGCCGAGGCGCTCCTCGGGCACGAACGCGAGCCCGAGCGCGCGCCGCCGCGGCCGCATCGAGGCGGCCGGCGGGTCGCCGTTCAGGATCGATGACCGCCGGCGTCGCTCAGCGGCGTTCGCCCGAGAGCGCGGCCAGCAGCTCCTTCTGTCCGTTGCCCGACACGCCCGCGATGCCGACGATCTCGCCCGCCGCGAACCGTGCAGGTCGATGTCCATGCAGATCGACTCCGAAGGGATCGTCGCGCGCGCAGCGAGAGGCCGCGCACGACCAGCGCGCCATCGCCGCGCGTGCGCGCCTCGCGGTGCCGCGGATGCGGCAGGTCGCCGCCGATCATCATGCCGCGCGAGGCGTCGACGAGTCTCCTGTCGTCGGATCGCACTCGCCGGTGACGCGGCCCGCAGCGCAGGACCGTCGCGCTGTGGCACAGCGCGCGGATCTCGTCCGAGCTTGTGGCTGATGTAGAGGATGCTGCAGCCTTCGGCCGCCAGCCGGCGCAGCGTCTCGAAGCAGCTTCTCGACGGCCTGCGGCGTGAGCACCGAAGTCGGCTCGTCCATGATCAGCAGCCGCGGCTCGCTGCAGCAGGCAGCGCACGATCTCAACGCGCTGGCGCTCGCCCACCGACATGCTGTGCACGTGGCGCTGCGGATCGAGCGGCAGACCGTAGCGCTCCGACACGTCGCGGATGCGCGCCGCGCATCCGGCCCCGCGGCGTGGTCATCGAGCGCCAGCGCGATGTTCTCCGCCGACGGTGAGCGTGTCGAACAGCGAGAATTGCTGGAACACCATGCCGATGCCGAGAAAGCGCAGCGCGCTGGCGGGACCTCGTGATCGGCACCCGGGTTGCCGGGTTCCATGAGATCGCGCCGGCGTCCCGGGCCTGACCAGGCCGGTAGGACGACCTTCACTTCCAGCGTCGACTTGCCGGCGCTCGCAGTTCGCCGAGCACTGCATGAATCCCCGCCCGGCCGGACGGACAGGCTTATGCCGATCGTTTGCGGACGACGCCGGGACAGACGGTGCATGGCCCTCGAAGAGACTGAGCCGGGCGGGCGTGGAGGACGGCATGAGCTCGTCGGCGGGGAGGCATCCGATGCCAGGCGATTGATGCCGCGCGCCCGGCGCTCGAACTGCGGCCCGGCTCGCGGCACGCGCTGACCCGGCGGGCGGGTCCCGCGCGTCCGTGGTGGCCCTAAGAGGAACTACTTTGGCTGCCTTCGCTTTACTTCCGCGACGAAGCGCGTTTGTACTGCTGTTGTGCGCGGACGCGCGCGACTGGTGGATGCCGGGCGTCGAGATGCCCCTTCTTGTTAGCAGTAGAGCTCGTCCCAGTCGTTGGAGGTATTGATCACCGAGCCGTCGAGGTCGAGGCCGCCGTATGCGCCCTGTCGCCCTGCTGAAGGAGATGAAATCGGCAACGACGTCGGACTTCGCGCCCGCGCCGACCGGTCCCCGCCGCCACGCTCATGCGTCACACACCGAGCTTGAAGTGAGGGGCCGAGGGCGAGCGAAGTTCCATGCCCTGTCGGTCGTCCACCAGCGTCACATGCAGTCTCAGACACGGAAACGCGCTGGCCCGAAAGCCCACGCTCCGGGGTAGCCCAGGGCGAAAAAACGCGTGGTCCAACCCATTTACCGTTCTCTTCGGGTCGCGCGCGAGCTTCGACCGCGCGCCCGCCCGAGCCGCCGAAAGATGCGAATCCGGGCCTGTGAGCACCCCGGGCGCAGATCGCGACCGCCTGGCCCGGCCCTATGTTCTGCTGCTGCGGGTCATATCCGGGTCGCTGCCAGGAAATTGGAAAGCGAGCTTGGCTGACTGGTCGACCTGAGCTTCTGCTGTTCGGCTTGCGCCAACGCGCTGCCGCTGCCGGCGATGAACCTCGACAGCATCAGCCAGCGAATAGGTTCGTAGCAACGTACTTTCTCAGCATGGTTCTCTCCGTTCGGCTTTGTTGATGCGTGGTGCGTCCCTTGCGGGTTCTGGATTCACCCCAGCCGCCCGGCGCCTGCGCATCGCCATGCTATAGTGGATTTTGCTGGTACCGGGCACCCAGCGCGCCCGATCATCGTGATGTATACGGGCTGGTCGTATATTGGGTATTCCGTGGCAAGGTAAGAGCGGGGAAGCGGTTATCATTGAGGCGACCATGGATTCCCAAGCCGGCAGACCCTGCCGCCGACGCCACGCCGGCCCCCGTGACCGGGGTCCGGTCCACCCGTTACGCCGCATCGTTGCCGATACGGTCGGTGCGGCGAGAGGCCCGGCAACGTCCTGACGAGGTTCATAGCGGTGCTCCTCTCCAGCATCAACGCCGTGCTGTGGGAGGTCTATGCCGAACGCGCCGGTCATGGCGGTGCGGTGTGGGCGGCGATCGCGGTCGCGGTTCATCATCTGGATCGTCCGCGACGCGCGCGAATCGCTGAGGCGCACCCCGCGCCTCAGAATCCGCTTGCTCAAGCCGACTGCGAACCCGGTGCGGCGGCAGCTCGGTCAGGACCGGCACATCGCGGCTAAGGGCATACCAGCCCGACAGCCCGCCGACCGCCCGCCCGGCAGATCACGTCCGTCTGCCAGTGCGGCGCTGGCTCTTGCACGCCGACCCGCACCGATTTCGTATGGCGGAAGCAGCAACCGACCGTACGCCAGCGGATATTCCCTGGCATATTCGAGTCACGTAAGGGTAACGAGTCCCGCAGCGACCGACGCCTCGCCGCTGGGAAAAGCCGTAGTTAGCGAGTCAAGCCCTTGAAGCAGAGGCGGTTGTTCTCCGTCGAAGGGCGCACCCGCGTGAAGATGTACTTCCTGCCTCATGCCTCAGCAGCGACGTCCGAGATGATCTCCGAGTCGATGCCCTGCCACATCGTCTTGCCAGAAACGCGTCTCGGAGCCTTCCCAAGAGTGCGCCGCCGACCTGCGCGATCGTCAGGCCGATCACGACCGACCGATAGCTGCTGGGATACCCCAGACCCCCGAAGGCGTCGTACGATACCTGATGATCGATGTGCGTCCCAGAAAGCAGTTCTGGGCGCTCGCCGGCATGCCGAGAGAGAGCGCAAACGCGGCAGAGCGCCAGTTCGCTGTAGCTAAAGCGTTGACGCGATCAGGCGGGACATTCCATTCGTCTGACCCTAGAACTCCGTGTTGCACAGCCAACTGAAACTCCTTGCAGCTTCCCGCCGGCGAAGCAATGCTGGGCCGGTGTTCGACGTGTCCCCGGTCGTCGCATCGAGCGCGGCTTCCGGGGTCCGAATCGTGACAGTCCGTGGTGACTCCGTGGCCGCCCGCGCCGGGGTCGTAGTGCGCGTCCGGATTATTCTTCGTCATTGCGTAGTCCGGAATGCAGGGTCAGGGGACGGGTCGATAGAGATGTTTCGAGTTGATCGTATACATGTTGGCGGAGTTGTTGGGATTCGGCGCCGCCTGGGCGTGTTTATGCTGACCCGGATCGCCGGGAGTCGAGCCCGCGTGCGCCCAGCCGAAGCTGACGGAGTCCTTCTCCGGTCAACACCTGCGTGAGCGCTAGCCACCAGTCGCGTTGTTACGCGTGCGCTCATTCTGGAAGTCGAGGTCCTGAGGAATGTTTCTCTTCGTCCGCTCCCAGAGCGGCGCTCAACCGCGGTATTGGTGGGAATGCGTATTGCGCCGCCGACCTTGAACGCGCTTTCGTCGCCGATGTCCGCCGGGTTCGAGATCGGGCAGATCGCTGGTGCGATTGACGTTCTTGTGCATCTCGTACGCCGCCGTCAGGTAAAGCGGGCCGCCCTGATACGCGAGCGCTGACGCTGTACAGGTCGCCGAACGAGCCGTCGTTGCAGGTTGGAGGCAGCGCACCGCTTCCGGGGATGTTGCCGCCCGGCGCAGTCCGGCTCGGCGGATGGGACGATGCTGCTGGTGTCGTCGCGGTTCTGGCCCGGCGAGTACATCGCCTTGAACGAGCGCACCGCTCCAGCTCGGCGACTCGTACCAGATCGCGTGCGATGCGCGCAGACCGAACTCGACGCGGTTGTCGCCGCCCGTATTGCCCGATCATCACCCGGTAGTCGCCGAGCATTCCCGAGAACGGATTCAGCGGGTCGGTCGAGGTCTTGTACGGGCGTCTCCGCACTTGCCGATCATGACGGCGCCCCCAGTCCTTGCCGGCAAAGCCGATGAAGCTGTTCCGTGAAGAACAACGCGCCGTTGACGGCGTCGCTGTTGTTCGAGGTCGTGTTCTTGGTTCCCGGGCGTTGCGGAAATGTCGATCCCGGCTTCCAGCTGCCAGACGAAATCGAGATCGTTGCTGCAGCGGGTGCCTTCCGCGTGACGCCCAGATACGACAGGTTGGCGGCGATCGCAGGCTGCCCAACCCATCTTCCCCACCGGCGATGCCGCCGGTGATCGCCATAGTCGCTGGCTGCAGGCCCTTGGTCGTGTAGTCGAACGGAAACGTCGAGGTTTCCGTACAGCGTTACATCGCCCCCACCCGGCACGGGAGGAAGGTGAGCCCGCTGCCTGCCGCACGCTGAATGAACTGCTCGTTTTTCTTCTCCTGCCGTTCCTGCACCCTGCTTCTGCGACTGGACCTCGTCCTTGTCACCTGCCTCGAGTTTCGCTTTGGGGCCGTCCTCGAGCTGTTTTCTGCAGCGCATCCACCTGTGTGCCTTGGATGTCGCTCACCTGGTCGGCCCTGGCGACTCCCGGTATAGCGAACGCGAGTGCTATCACAACGACCAGTGGCTTCGTGGATGTTCAAGATCTCACTCCATTGATTTGTTCGTGTTTTTGCTTCAGGCGTCGAACGATCGCAGCGGCTGAGGGCAGGCATTTGCCGCCTGTGCGAAGGCGGCCACAATACGACCTGCTCACACAACGTTGCGCTGCGATCGGAGCGATTGCAATTGGTGTCGCGTCAATTCTGCCGGCGTCGTCTGGCGCGGCACGAAGGTTGTCGCACGTGCGCAACAACACGGCAGGATTGAAAGGAGATCGACAAGATATTGTCAGGGATGTCGTCAGGAGGTCTGCGGCACAGCAAATGGCGCGCGCCGACGCCGAAAACACGCACTCGAGTGCTAGCGTGGCGCGCTTGCAAATCGCCACGTGAATCGCGACACTGTTGCGATGACGGTCGTCGCCCGAACGCTGTCAGAGCAAGCGCCGTGGTGCTGCCTCGCCGCAGCAGTTGCAGCATGTGCGTCGGAACGCGGCGAAGGATGACGGTTACAACGCATTTCCTCAGAGGATCGCTGCAGAAGTGCCAAGCCGCTCATCATCGGCAGCGACAATATCGGCCAGGCAATTGTGTTTCCAACGGCTTGGGCGCCCAGCCGAGAGAACTACAACAACTTCCTCGGCAAGACAGAGCGCGCCTCTACAATGGCGGAATCTCACGCCACCACCTATCGCGATTCTCTGACGACCTTTCTGGGCGGTGTGGTCCCATAACCGAGGCATCATTCGACTGCATCATCGCTGCACCCGCCTGCCCAAGGCCACGCCCGTGCCAGTTTGCCGCCAGCCAAGTAAATCATCTTGCACCGTCGCGCTTGCGGGAATTCGTACGTGTCGCGGTAGCCGGCCTCCAGCCGGCCTGCTCCCTCCGAACCGCATGCGCTTGCATTTGTCATCCGAAACGGCAAGACTGCCCTACTCTCGGGTCCAATTATGCGAATGCTTGTCGTCGAAAGACGATTCATTGCTGGCCGAAGGGCTGACGCGCGATGCTCGGCCGCTGCGGGGCGCGGTCGAAGCGTCCGGACCGGGATTCAGGCCGATAACGCGCTGCGGACGAGGACCTACGAGCTGGAGGTGGTGCTCGACATCGGACTGCCGGACATCGATGGCTTCGAAGTTCTGCGCCGACTGCGGGCGCGCCGTTCGCCGGCGACGGTAGCTGGTGCTGACCGCGCGCGATGCGGTCGAGATCAGGGTTCTCGGCCTGACCTCGGCGCGACGGACTACCTGACCGAAGCCGTTCTCGGTCACCGAGTTCGAGGCTCGCGTTCGGGCTCTGTTGCGTCGGTCGTCGGCTCCGCCGGGCCGATAAGCGTGCGTGGACTCACGATCGACGTCGATGCGAAAGCGCGTGAGGGTGAACGGATGTTCAGGTCGAGCTGACGGTCAGGAATGGGCGTTGCTCGAAGCTGCTCTCGCTCGCCGGGCCGGGTCCTCGGCAAGCAGCGGATCGCCGAGCAGCTGGCCAGCTACGATGACGCGCTCAGTCCGAACGCCATCGGGTCTACGTATCCCGGTTGCGCAAAGATCGAGCCGGCGAACGTACGCATTCGCACCGTTCGAGGCTTCGGGTATCTGTGGGAAGGAGACGATGCCTGGACGCGCGCCCGCGGAGAGTATCCGGTGGCGTCTGCTGATGTTCCTGGTTCCCGCCCTGTTGCTGCTGGTGGCCGTTGCGGCCGCGCTTTCCTACGTCGTTGCGCTCCGGGTCGCCATCTCGGTTTACGACCGATCGCTGTCTCGATCCCGTATTGGATATGGCCGAGAACGTCCGCATCGGCGCGGCCGGGCCGCAGCTCGACATGATCGCGCAGGCACAGGCGGCGCTCCTCTACGACAGCGAGGATACGCTCGTGTTCCAGATCCGCGATGCGGCGGGCATGATCATCGCCGGCGAACCCGATCTCGGGCCACCGCCGCGCCTCGCACCGGGCGAGCGCTCGTTCTTCGATGGAAGTTATCGCGGCGAACCGCTGCGGATCGCCGCGACGAAATCGGACGCAGGCGTCCTGGTGCAGGTGGGAGAGACCCTGAGCAAGCGTCGACGGTTGATCTGGGAGATCCTGGCGGCCGAGTTCGTGCCGACGCTGCTGATTGCGCTTGCCTCGCTGGGTCTCGCCTGGACCGTCGTGGCGCACGGCATGGCGCCGCTGGGGCGTGCGCGCGGACATCCTCGGACGCGCTCCGCACGATCTTCGCCCGCTTGACGAACGCACCGCACCGGTGGAGATCGCCCCGCGGTGGAAGCGTTCAACCGCCTGCTGGCGCAGCTTCGCGAATCGCAGCGCGATGCAGCAGCGATTCCTTGCCAACGCGGCCCACCAGCTGCGCACGCTCGCCGGCCTGCAGATGCATCTCGAGCTGCTCCTTCAGCGCGATCTCACCCCCGACGTCGACGCGAGATCGAGGGCATGCACGCGAGCGACGCTGCGCGCGGGCCATCTGCCAACCAGCTCCTCGTGCCCTTGCCAAGGCGGAAGCGGGCGCCGACCGAGCCGGACACGCCCGCGCCGTGGAGCCTGCCTGCGATCGCCGAAGCCGCCGCGCACTGGGTGCCACGCGCGAATCGCGCGCGACATCGACCTCGGTTTCGAGCTTCAGGACAGCGTGGTAACCGGCGACGCGTCGCTGGTCTCCGAAGCTCTCGGCAGACCTGATCGACAATGCGCTGCGCTATTCGCCTCCAGGCGGCAGCGTCACCGTTTGTTGCGGGCACGGGACGGCGCGCCTTGCCTTGCCGTCGAGGATGGCGGCCCGGCATTCCCGCGTGGGCCCACGAAGCGCGTGTTCGAGCGATTCTTCGGATCGAAGGTTCGGCCGGGGAGGGCGCCGGGCTGGGGCTCGCGATCGTGAAGGAAGTCGCCGAGCGCCACGGGGCAGAAGTGAAGATCGATGCGCGGCGCGGATCTGGCACACGCATCGTCATCGTCTTTCCGACCCGCCCGCAGGAGTCTGTCACCACGGCCGGAGTACTGCAGACTGCGTTGTGAAGTCAGGGCTTGATCAGCTCGATCCCGCTGTCGGTTACGCTGAACCCGATCGCCGACACGCAACCCGGTCGGCGCGCTCTGGTTGATGGTCGCCCACGTCGCCGTCGTCGTACTTGACGCCGATCCGGTGAGACCACCTGCGTCTTCGATTTCTCGACCTGGTTGCCGACGCGCGCGCCGCCGACCGCGCCGACCACCGTGGCGACGGTGCGGCCCGTGCCGCCGCCGACGAGAGGCTGCCGAGCCCGCCGCCCGCAAGTGCGCCTACGATCAGGCCCGCTCCGCTCGGTGGCGCCTGCTCCACCACCTCGCGCACCGATTCGACCGTGCCCACGCGGACAGCCGGGGACTGAACCACCTGATAGGTCGGTTGCGGGCCGCAGCCTGTTACCCCGAGCGTGGCGGCAGCGAGCACCGCCGCGGCGAGCACGCCTGCGCCAGGGAATGACCGTCGCATCATCATGATCGCGGTTGCCCCCGTCTCCGTTCTATTCCGGGATCGAGTTCAGCAGATACATCGCCGCGAGCAGTCCGCTGGGACGCCCGAGCTTGCCGAGCCACTTGGCGAAGATCGGATCGATCTCGCCTGAAAGATAGACCTGCGTCAGCGCCTTGTTGACCTCGAAGCGGAACGCCGGAATCGTTGCGCGGCACCATGAACGCGAGGGCTCGAAGGACAGGTCCTCGGCGAGCATCGCGAAATGTGCTGGGATTCTTCGCTTGCGCCGGCCAGACCGATCAGCCTGATCTTGTCGCTCGCAAACGCCGCCACGGCGCCCGATTCGAGCATCGCGACACCCTCGACGCCGTCCTTGACCGTCACCACCTTGGCGTTCACCAGTCGGATCCTCAACATGTCGTTCAGTCGCTTCTCGGTGGTCGTCCCGGCGGTGACCGCCACCGACTTGCCGGCGAGATCGCCGAAGCCGTTGATGGAGGAGTCGCTGCGGATGAGGAAGCCGCCGCCATCGACGAAGATCAGGTTGCTGAAGTCGACCTCCTTCATCCGCGACTGCGATACGCGTGGTGTTCGCGCATTCGAGGTCGGCCTTCCCGCTGCCGATCATGGCGACGCGGTTGGGCACCGTGTCCACCACCCAGTTGACCTTGATGTCCTGCATCCCGACAGACGCGGCCGATGGCAGCGATGACCCGCTTGCACAGATCGATCGAGTAGCCGGCGGGCTGGTTGTCGCTCTCGACGTACGGAAAACGGCAGGGAATCGCCGGAGAACGCGACGGTGATCGACTTCGCGGCCTTGATTTTCGCGAGCGTGTCGGGCGCGCTCTGGGCGAGCGCCGCCGGGACGCCAGCGCCAGCGTGGCGGCAATGAACAAGCGGAAGACGAGCGGAGAAGGCTGTTTCACGCGGCACCTCAGGGTGGGTGGGGGAACGGCGGGCGGTGTGACGCGCCAAGCAACAACCGCCGAAGCCTGCTGGAATTATACCGCGGCGCCACTTGTACGGTGGCGCCGCGGGCGCCATGCTAAACTGCATCGGACCTGCCGCGCGCCGGTCTTGTGCGATGACGGCGGGCAGCTGACGGGAGAACCGGTTTGGAGCGCACTGTCGCGGCGCGCACGCGTTGGGGCGTGGCGGCCTGCCTGCTGATTGCCTCGGTGATCGTCGCGCCGGCGGCGCAGCCGTCGCCTACGCTCGACCGCATCAAGGCCGATGGCGCGATTCACCTCGGCTACCGTTCCGGCGCCGCCCCGTTCTCGTTTCGTGACCGTGACGGCAGCGTGCGCGGCTACAGCGTCGAGTTGTGTACGCGGGTCGCGACGGAGATCCAGAAGCGTCTTGGGCTGGCCAAGCTTAAGCTGGAGTGGACGCCGCTCGACGCGGCCAACCGCCTGAACGCGGTTGCCAAGGGCCAGGTCGATATCGAGTGCGGCACCACCACGATCAGCCTTTCGCGCTACGAGCTGGTGGATTTCAGCTTGCCGATTTTCGTCGACGGCGGCACCGTGTTGACCTCGGCCGCCGCCAAGGTGGAGCGCTTCGCCGATCTCAACGGCAGGAAGATCGCCATGATTCCCGGCACGACGACCGAGCCGGCCCTCAAGCGCGCGCTCACGGCCGTCGATGCGAAGGCGGAACTGGTCCCGGTCAAGGACGGCCGTAGCCGGCATGGCGCTGCTCGAGGCGGGAAGGTCGACGGCTGCGCCAGCGACCGGATCGTCCTCGTCGCGCTACGCACGTCCAGCGCCGACCCGGCGCGGTTACAGCTCCTGGACACCGATTTCTCGTTCGAGCCGTACGCACTGGTCGTGCGCCGTGACGATCCCGACTTCCGGCTCGCCGTGAACCGGACGCTGGTCGGCACTTTATCGCAGCGGCGACATCGATGCGATCTTCTATCGCTGGCTCGGCGCCCTAGGCCGGCCCGGCCCGCTGCTCAACTCGATGTTCTACCTGAGCACGCTTGCCGGAATGACCCGCGCTGCTCGATCGGTCGCCGTCCTCGCGCTGTGGAGCTGCATCGCGGCGTGGCCGGGCTCGCGCGGTCTCAGGCAGCAGGGGCGCTGCCTCCTCCGATGCCGCCGCCCGAGAGCGCGAAGCCCTCCGCGGTCGCGCAGCCGGGAGCGAGCAAGCAGCCACCCGCCGGCCTCGCGATCGCTGCGGAACGGTCTGAGTCGATCCGCCAGTCAACGACCCGCGAGCAATGGACTGCGCTGGGAAGCATGCCCTCGCGCGTGGGCCAGAGCTCTGACATATCGCCATCGGCGGTCACCACGTTCAAGATCGGGCCCGGCTTCAGCAACCAGGGCCAGGTGATGATCGGCGCCGCCGGCAGGCGCAGGTATACGAGTCGCGTCGCGTCGGAGCGCAACGCGACGCGCTGGGAGATCGCGGTCCGCATGGACGGCGGCAGCGCTCGCTCGGTGATCCAGAACTACGAGCCGCTGCTGCAGATCGGCGACCGCGTGCGCGTGTTCGGAACCCAGATCGAGCTGATCCAGTAACGATGGCGCAGGCCGGCACCACGGCGCCGCGCGGCATCGCGCCTGCAGGGCGTCGCTCGCGGTCAGCGACCAGCGCGACGGCCGCCGGACCTCGCGCTGTCGGGCCGCCTCGATGCAGCGACCATTCGCGGCCTCTGGACGCCGCGCGCAAGGCCGTGGCCGACGCGCCGGGGAAGCCGATCGTCGTCGACGCCTCGGGAGTGGATTACTGCGACGGTGCCGGGCCGCGCTCCTGGTCGACCTGTTGCGCCAGAAGCGCGACGGCAGGGTCGAGGTCGCGAATCTCAAACCCGGGTTCGAGGCACTGCTCAAGCAGTTCGACCCGCGGCTGCTTCGATCACGACCTGATCCCGAGCCGCCGCGCCGACGCGGTCGTCGAAGAGATCGGCGTGGAAGCGGCGGGTCTCTGGAGGGACATCCGCGCACAGGTCGAATTCGTCAGGCGAGAGCAGCGCAGCGCTGGCTACGCCGCCGACGCATCCCCGCAGCGTGCGCTGGAAGGACGTATGGCGCATCTGCGAGCGCGTCGGTGCCGATGCCTTGCCCATCGTCGCGCTGGATCTCCACTCCTGCTCGGGATGATCCTTCGCGTTCCAGTCCGCGGTGCCGATGAAGCGCTTCGGCGCCGAGATCTTCGTCGCCGACCTGATCGGGCTCGCCGATGCTGCGCGAGCTGGGCCCGCTGATGACCGCGATCCTGCTCGCGGGTCGATCCGGTGCCGCGTTCGCGGCCGAGATCGGGACGATGCGCGTGAACCAGGAGGTCGACGCGCTGACCACCATGGGGCTGAGCCCGGTACGCTTCCTGGTGACGCCGCGGATCATCGCCGCGGTGCTGATGACGCCGCTGCTCACCCTATACTCCGACCTCGTGGGCATGCTCGGTGGCGCGCTGACGATGCAGTCGTTCTCGATCCCCTTCGTCACGTTCCTCAAGCGAAGTCGACAGCGCGGTCGACCTCTCGGATTTCCTCGCCGGCTTCGTGAAGTCGTTCGTGTTCGCAATCCTGGTGGCGGGGATCGGTTGCATGCGGGGCCTGCAGACGCGCGCCGGGGCTTCGGCGGTGGGCGATGCCGCCACCCGCGCGGTCGTCTCCGGCATCATCCTGCTCGTCGTGGTCGACGGCATATTCGCCGTCGCCTACTACCTGCTCGACATGAGCACCGCTCAGCGAAGACATCATCATCCGCGTCGAGGACGCTCATCGCCGGCTACGAGGGCGTAGCGATTCTGGAGCACATCAGCTTTCGACGATCCGGCGCGGCGAGGTCTTCGGCATCCTCGGCGCCTCAGGGCAGCGGCAAGAGCACGCTGATGAAGCAGATGATCGGGCTCAGCGTCCCGATCTCCGGGCGCATCTACATCGGCGGCGACGATATCGTGACCGCCGAGGACGAGAAGCTGCGGGCGATCCAGCGCCGGTTCGGCGTGATGTACCAGTCGGGTGCGCTGTTCGGCTCGATGACGCTGCTGGAGAACGTGCGCCTTCCGCTCGAAATCTATACCGAGCTGCCCGACGATGCGATCGACCTGATCGCGCGCATGAAGCTCGAGCTGGTCGGGCTCGTGGCTTTCACGGGGCATCTGCCGGCCGAGCTCTCCGGCGGAATGCAGAAGCGCGCCGGCATCGCCCGCGCGATGGCGCTCGATCCGGCGATTCTCTTCCTCGACGAGCCGTCCTCGGGCCTCGACCCGGTGACCGCCGCTTCACTCGACGCGACCATCCGGCGGCTGTCAGAGAATCTCGGCGTCACCTTCGTCATGGTTACCCACGATCTTGGCAGCGTGTTCGTCGCCACCGACCGCGTCATCCTGCTCGACACCCAGGCCAAGGGCATCATCGCCGAGGGCGACCCGCGCCGCCTGCGCGACGACGAGCCGCTGACCCGCGGGTGCGCGCCTTCTTCCGGCGCGGAAGCCGAGCCCGTTGCCGCATGACGAAAATGAGCCGGCCCGTGGCACGCGAACGATGAGCCTCAAGGCCAACTACTTCAAGCTGGGGCTGTTCGTCCTCGGCGCGATCGCCGCCGGGCTGATCGTGCTCGTGGTGGTCGGCTCGGGCCGCTGGTTCCAGCCCAAGCTCACGATCGAGACGTACTTCAACGAGTCGGTGCAGGGGCTCGACATCGGCTCAAAGCTCAAGTATCGCGGCGTGGCGATCGGCGACGTGACGCGGATCGGCTTCAGCTACAACAAGTACCAGCTCGACCGGCCGGTGACGCAGCGCGGTGCGCTATGTGCTGGTCGAGGCGCAGATCCAGCCGAAGCTCCTCGGCGGCCGCGCGGCGACCGGCGATCTCACCGAGCCAGCGAACGCGAAGATGGAAGTGGACAAGGGCCTGCGCATTCGCCTCGCGCCGCAGGGAATCACCGGCACGAGCTATCTCGGAGATCGACTACGTCGACCCGCCGCCGCCGCTGCTGCCCATCGACTGGACGCCCGACAACATCTACATCCCCAGCTCGTCCTCGACGGTGACTCGAGATCGTTTCCGCGGCCTCCGACATTCTCGAGACGCTGCGCAAGCTCGACCTCGGCGCCACGCTCGCGAACCTGAACAAGCTGCTGGTCACGGCGAACAACCGGATCGAAGCGGTCGATGCGGCGAAGATTTCCGACCGGCACGACGCGCGTGCTCGCCAAGCTGGAAACGAAGCTCGATCAGCTCCCGATGGACAAGATCGGCAACGACACCGCGGCGCTGATCGCGGACCTGCGGGACGACCGCGCAGCGGCTGTCCGCGATTCTCGACGATCCCGCGTGGAAGAAGCTGCCCGGCGACGCGGACGCCGCGGCGGTGCAGGTCCGGAAGCTGGTCGAGGATCCGAACTTCGCCAAGTCGCTTCGCGCACCTGCAGAGCACGCTCGCGCGGCTCGATCGCGTCATGGGCGGCGGCGAAACCGATCTCAAGCGCACGCTCGACAACCTGCGCCAGATCACCGACAACCTGCGCGAGATCACCGAGAACGCGAAGCAACTACCCGTCGCAACTGATCCTCGGCGCGCCGCCCCGCCGGTCAAGGGCTCACAACCATGAAGATGCCTGTTCTCCCTTTCGCGTCGGCGCGCGCTCGCGTCGGCGGCCGTGCTGGTGCTCGCCGCGTGCTCGCGGCCCGCGCCGCAGAAATCGACCTACTTGCTCGAGCCGCCGCCACCGGCGAAGGCATCTTCCGCGCCGGGGCCACAGACCCTGAAGATCGGCACGATCACCGTGGCGGGGCCGTTTCGCGGCCGATCGCTCGTCTATCGGGAAACCGATCTCAGGTTCGTGTCGGACTTCTACTACGAGTTCCTGGTCGCGCCCGCGCCGATGATCGGCGAGGCGACCGCGTCGTGGCTCGCCGCCGCCGGCGTCTACCGGACCGTGCTGCCGCCCTCCAGCTCGCTCGACGGCGACCTGCGTGCTCGAGGGTTTCGTCACCGAGTTGTACGGCGACCTGCGCGAGGCGGGCAAGCCGGCGGCGGTATTCGCGTCGAAGTTCTTTCTCACCGATGCGAGCGCTCCGGCCGGCGCTTTCGTCTGGACCGGGAGCTCAAGGCGCCGGGTCGACGTGCCATCGCGTCCCGCCGATGCGATCGTGAGCGGGCTCAACGCGGCGCTGGGCAACGATCCTGGAGCAACTCGCCGCGGCGCTGCGCGCGCGCTGCCGCAGAAACAGAGTAGCTAGAACAGCGGCTGCCGCTCGGTGCGTTCGCTGATCGGCACGTTCGTGGCGCCGGACGCCTGGTCGGCGAGATCGACCCAGCCGCCCCCATCGCCTTGTAGATGCTCACGCTCGAGGAGAAGACCTGGGCGCGGACCGAAGCGAGCGTGAGCTCGGCGGGGAACAGCGACTGCTCCGCCTGCAGGACGGTGGTGTACGACGTATAGCCCCCGTTGTATTGCAGCGTCGCGAGGCGCGCGTAGTCCTTCAATGCGAGCGACGAGCCGTCCCTGCGCCGCGACCTGCTCCTGCACCTTCTGGCTCGCGATGAGCGCGTTGTCGACGTCGGAGAACGCGTTCTGGATCGACTGCTGGTAGTTGTAGAGAGCCGCCTGCTGCCCGGCCTCCGCCTGCGCCACCTGCCCGCTGACCGCGCCGAAGCGTGAAGATCGGACCGGTGATCTGGCCGGCGTAATTCCAGACCCGCGCCGGGCCGGTGAAAAGCTTCGACAGAGTCGGCGCTGGCGCCGCCGAGATGCGCCGGTGAGCGAGATGGTCGGGAAGTACAGCGCCTTGGCGGCCCCGATCTGCGCATTGGCGGCGATGCGAGCTGCTGCTCCGATTGCATCAGGTCGGGCCGCCGTTCGAGCAGCTGCGAGGGGACTCCGGCGGGCACCGTCGGCAGCGTGAGCTCGTCGATCGACTTGCCGCGGGCAATCGGTCCCGGATTGCGGCCGAGCAGGATCGACAGCGCGTTCTCGGTCTGCGGCGATCTGCGACTCGATCTGCGGGATCTGCGCCGCCGCGGTCTCGTACTGCGACTGGGCCTGCGCCACGTTCATCTGCGAAACCTGTCCGTACTGGAACTGCAGCTGGAAGAGCTTGCAGCGATTCGCCGTAGGCTTTCAGCGTCTGGTTGGAGATCACCAGCTGCGCGTCGAGTCCGCGCAGCTGTGAGGTAGTCGCTCGCGACCGACGCGACCAGCGACAGGATGACGCCGCGGCGGGCGTCGTCCGAGGCGAGCACGTTGGCGAGCGCCGTTTCGCTCTGCCGGCGGATGCGTCCCCAGAGGTCGATCTCCCAGCTCGCGGTCAGCAGCGGCCTGGTAGGCGGTCTGCGGGTTCGGCAGCGCCCGTGCGAGTTCCGGGGTGGCGCTGGCGTCGGTGGTGCGCGCGCGCTCGCCCGTGGCCGTGTAGCCGATCTGAGGGAAGAGCTGCGAGCGCGTCTGCGTCAGCACGCCCGGCAGCCTGCTCGACGTTGGCGACCGCGACCTTGAGATTCACGTTGTTGGCGAGCGCCTCGGCGATCAGCGAATCGAGCACCGGATCGCCGAACTGCTTCCACCACTCGGTATTCGCGGTGTCGGCGTCGTGCCTTGGGCTCGAAGCGAAACGCCGCAGGCGTGTCCACCTTGCGGGCGCGCGTAATCCGGTCCCATCATGCAGCCCGCGAGAAACGCTGCGGCAACGACGACGGAAAGACGGCGCGCGCATGTCAGTCGCCGTGCTCCGGGGCGCTGCGGGCGGCCGGGGCGAGTCCGGCGCCGGCGTCGGTGCGGCCGGAGGCATCGTCTTCGGCCGCCTTCCTCCGTTCGGCAAACTCGTCGAAGAGGTAGAAGAGCAGCGGGACGTACAGCATCGCCAGCGTCGTCTCGCCGATCATGCCGCCGATGATGCCGGTGCCGATCGAATGGCGTGCGTTGGCGCCGGCGCCGACCGCGATCGCGAGCGGCAGGCAGCCGATCGCGAAGGCGAGCGAGGTCATGATGATCGGACGCAGCCGCTGCTCGCCGGCCAGCACGGTCGGCTTCCATGATCGACTTGCCCTCGCTTGCGGAACTCCGACCGCGGCCGAGACCCGCAGCACGGCGTTCTTCGCACCGAGCCCGATCAGGACCAGCAGACCGGATCTGGAAGTAGACGTCGTTCTCGAGCCCGCGCAGCCAGTTCGTGATCGAGCGCGCCGAGGATCCCGAACGGCACCGCGCTCATCACCGCGCCCGGCAGCGTCCACGATTCGTACTGCGCCGAAAGCACCAGGAACACGATGATGAAGCCGAACACGAACGCGATCACCGGACGTACCGCCCGGACTTCTTTTCCTCGAACGCGAGCCCCGACCACGCGAACGTGTAGCCCGGCGGCAGCACCTCCTCGGCCACCGACTTCCATCGTCGCGATCGCGTCGCCCGAGCTGTAGCCGGGCGCCGCGCTGCCGTTGATCTTGGCCGCGGTGAAGCCGTTGAAATGCGGCAGCAGATCGGGACCCTGCGATCCACTGCGTCGTGACCACCGACGACAGCGGCACCATCTGGTTGCTGGTTGTTGCGCGTGTACAGCCGCGTCAGGTCCTCCGGGATTCTGCCGGTACTGCGCGTCGGACTGCACGATCACCCACCACACGTCGGCTGAACTGGTTGTACTGGCTGACGGTCAGCGAGCCGAACTGCGCCTGGATCGCGCTGTAGACGTCCTGGATCGGGATGCCGAGCAGCGTGCGTCTTGTCGCGGTCGACGTTCGCGCGCAGCTGCTGCGTGTTCGCGCGAATAGGTCGTGGCGAGCGCCGGTGAGCTCGGGCCGCTCGCGCGCCTTCTTCAGGAAGTCCTGCATCACGGCGTCGAGCGCGACGGGATCGCCGGCGCCGGTGTCCTGGATCCAGAACTCGAAGCCGCCCGGTGGTGCCGATGCCGGGAATCGGCGGGCGGCGCGATCGGGATCACGATCGCCTCGTCGATCAGCCGCGCCTTCGCGAAGAAGCCCTGCAGGATCGCGCGCGCGTTCTGCTTCTTCGCGGCCTCGATGCGTCTCGTAGCGCTCCTCGAAGTCCTTGAAGCGTGACGAAGAAGGTGCCGGCATTGGTCTTGAAGCCGCTGTCGAGCAGGCTGTAGCCGGTGACCATCGGTGCGGGTCTGCGACGCCCGGAGTGTCTCGCGAAGATCGCGTCGGCCTTCTCGGCGATCGCCTGCGTGCGCGCGAGGCTCGCGGCCTGCGGCATGATGATCGCGGCCATCGCGTAGCCCTGGTCCTCGTTGCGGCACGAAGCTCGTCGGCAGCACCGTGGAACAGGTGCTAGATGGCGTAGAGGAACACGGCGAGCAGCACCAGCGCGACCACGGCGCGCTTGATCACGCAGCTCGACCGCGTGCCCGAAGCCGCGGGTCACGGCGTCGACCTGGCGGTTGAACCACGCGAAGAACCCGCGCTGCGCGCGGCGGACTGTGCTTCAGCATCACCGCGCACATCGCGGGCGTCAGCGTCAGCGCGATGAATCCCGACACCGACGACCGAGATCACGATCGTGATCGCGAACTGCTTGTAGAGCTGGCCCGGTCGTGCCCGGCAGGAATGCGGCCGGGATGAACACCGAGCACATCACCAGCACGACGGCGACGAGCGAGCTCGCGATCTCGTCCATCGACTGGATCGTCGCTTCCTTGGGCTCGCAGGTGATGCTGCGTGCATGTTGCGCTCGACGTTCTCGACGACGACGATCGCGTCGTCGACGACCATGCCGATCGCGAGCACCAGACCGAACAGGGTGATGCAGGTTGATCGAGAAGCCGAGCGCCAGCATGCCCGTGAAGGTCGCGACGAGCGCGACCACGATCGCCACGCTGCAGATGATCGTCGTGCGGAAGCTCTGCAGGAACAGGTAGACGACGCAGCACGACCAGGCACGATCGCCTCGAACAGCGTCTGGATCACCTCCTCGATCGACAGCTCGGACGAAATCGTTGGTGTCGAGCGAGACGACGTAGTCCATCCCGTCGGGGAAATCGCGCCTTCATCTGCTCCATCGTCTTGCGGACGGCCGTCCGACACCGTATGAGTCCGTTGGCGCCCGGCTGCAGGTAGACGGCGATGATCGTCGCCGGCGATGCCGTTCAGCTTGCTGTCGACGATGTACTGCTGCAGCCCGACCTCGGCGCGGGCGACGTCGCCCACGCGCACGATCGCGCTGCCGTCCTGGCTCGCGCGCAGGATGATGTTGCTCGTACTGCTTGCGGCTCGGTGAACTGCGCCTGCGTGACAACCGGGAAACGTGAGCTCGACCGGGCCCGCGTTGGGCTGCTGGCCGATCTGGCCGGCGCCGAACAGCTGCGTTCTGCTGACTTGATCGCGTTGGCGATGTCGGTGGTGGTGATGCCGAGCGACGCCATCCGGTCGGGATTCATCCAGATCCGCATCGCCTGGTTCGGCACGCCCATGATCTGCGCCTGGCCCGCGCCGTTGCACGCGCTTCAGCGCGTCGAGGACGTAGCACGTTGGCGTAGTTGGCGATGTAGTCGGCGCTGTAGCGCGTCGTCCTTCGCGAACACCGCCGACCAGCATCATGATCGACGACGACTTCTTCTGCACGCGACACGCCCTGCTGCGTCACGGCGGTCGGCAGCTGCGGCATCGCGAGGTTGACGCGGTTCTGCACCTGCACCTGCGCGATGTCGGGATTGGTGTCGAGCGAGAAGTAGACGGTCAGCGTGAGCTGGCCGGTCGACGAGCTGGTCGACGACATGTAGAGCATGTTGTCGACGCCGTTGATCTGCGCCTCGATCGGCGAGGCGACCGAGTCGGCCAGCGTCTTCGAGTCCGCGCCGGGATAGGTCGCCGACACCGTGACCTGGACCGGCGTGATCGTCGGGTACTGCTGCACCGGCAGCACGTACATCGAGACGAGCGCCGGCGAGGCAGATGATGATCGCGACGACCGCGGCGAAGATCGGCCGTTCGATGAAGAAGCGGGAGAACATCGAGCGTCGCGCCTTACTGGTGCCACGGCGACGTTCGACGCGGCGGGCCTCGGCCGTCGCTGCCTGGCCCGGTCACGTTCTCCGGCGGCGCTTCAGAACGCATGCGCTCGGCGGTCGACGCCCTCGGCGCACGAGGTCGTCGCGCACGGCGGTCGCGCGCGCTTTGGCGAGCTCGACGTTGGCCGCCGCGATTGCCGGTGCGGTCGGCGTAAGCCGGTGACGTCGATCTGGGTTCGATGCCCGCCTTCATCGCCGGCGCGAAGCCTCGCAGGAGCGCGCTGCGCCTCGGCGTCGAGCGTCGCCTTGCCGCGTCGCGAAGTGGACGACCGAGCGGCGCGCCGGCCGGTAGGCGCGCTGCAGCGCCGCGCCTTCCGGCGACGCCGCGGCTTCGGCGCGTAGGGCGTCGCCTTGACCGGCAGCGTCCGTGCGCGAGCCGCGATCGCGCCGTCGACGACGACCTGGTCGCCGGCCGCGAGACCCTGCGAAATGAACCAGCCTTCGCCGTACCAGTCGCCGACGACGACCGGCCGCAGCTCGGCCTTGCTGTCCTTGTTGACGACCCAGACGAAGTGACCCTTCGCGCCCTGCTGCACCGCGCGCTGCGGAATCAGGATCGCGTTCGGCCGGATCGCGCCGCGCGAGGCGCGTGCGGACGTACTGGTTCGGGCGCAGCACACCCTTCGGGATTGTCGACGGACGCGCGGATCAGGAACGTTCCCGTCTGCGAGTTGTACGACGGGTCCGCGAACGTGATCTTGCCCTGTGTACGGGAACAGATGTGCCGTCGACGAGCTCGACCTCGACGACGAACTGGCCGTTCTCCGGGCAGCCGTGAGCTGCCCGGCTTGCACCTGGCTGCGGATGCGCTCCAGCTCGTTCTCGGAGACGCTGAAGTTGATCCACATCGGCGTCAGCACCGAGACGGTGGTGAGCTGCGCGTTCTGCGGATTGACGTACGTGCCGTCGGCGACGGCCGCGTAAGCTGCTAGACGCCGTCGACCGGCGACGTGATCGTCGTGTACGAGAGATTGAGCTGCGCCTCCTCGAGCTGGCGCCTTCCCTTGCGCGACCGCGGCCTGCCGCCTGCTCGTACTGGCCCTGCGCGTCGTCGAGGTCCTTCTGCGACAGCGCGTTCTGCTGCGGCGAGCGGCTTGGTGCGCTCGAGGTTCGCCTTCGCGACCTCGGAGCGCTGCCTGATTGCGCTGCAGCGCCGCCGCCTGGCCGTCGACCTGCGCCTGGAACGGCTTCTGGTCCATCTGGAACAGCACCTGTCCCGCCTTGACGACGGCGCCTTCGGTGTACACGCGCTTGTCGAGGAAGCCCGACACGCGCGCCTGGATGTTGACCGCCTGCGAAGCTTTGCGTCTGGGCGGCGCCGATCTGCTGAAGCGTCACCGGCACGTCGCGCGTGGTGTCACGGTGAGGACCGTCACCTCCGGTGCGCCCTTGGCGGGCGGCGGCGTCCCCTTGCTGCATCCGACGACGGCCACCACCAGCGTGGCCGGCAGGACCGCGAGAACGAGAGACGCGCGGATGCGTGCGGGCATTGCGGGCATCGGGATCATGGCGGGGGAATCAGGTACACGGGACCTTGATTCAGCTGCCGGGGCAATGCGCAGTTGCTTTGCGACGCCCGCGACCGGCGACGGCGCTCGTGCTTTTTTACCCGACTTGCCGGTGTTTGTCGAACGCGGGGACGTCGAGTTGTTGTCCAACGCGGCGGCGACGCGCAGCGACCGACGGCGCCGGGAAACGTCGATCGCCGGCTGTTCGTGCGGGCAGCTCAAGCCGCTGGCGGACATCGACAATGGCGAGCCGCCGCGGCGTGACCGCTGCGCGGTCCCGGTCGCGACGTTTCAGCGAAACTGCCGCTCCGGCATCGAGACGGGCGGGCGGCTCTGCCAGCAACGATCAGGCGGCAGGCATGACCCGCGCAGGTCGTGCTCGCTGAGCGCCGGTGATCGTCACGCGCGCGAAGCGCCGACGCCCAGGCGGCCGCCGCCGTCGATCGTCACGACGCCGTCGATTTCCGGCGCATCGGCGGCGCTGCGCGCGCGCGACACGTCGCCGTACGGCGCCGTCGACCAGCACGTCGAGTCGTGCGTGCCGACCTTGCGCGCGAGCCGCGCAGCGCTGATCGTCGCCTGCGTTTGCCATGAAGCGCGCGCAGCCGCTGCTTCGCGTCACGTCCTCGGGAACGCGGATCGGGCAGCGCGTTCGCGGCGGCGCCGTCGACCGGCGAGTAGGCGAAGCAGCCGACGCGATCGAGCTCGCGCCTCGTCGAGGAACGCGAGCAGCTCGTCGAACTCGGCTTCGGTCTCGCCGGGGAAGCCGGCGATGAACGTGCTGCGGATCGTGATTTCCGGCTGGTCGCGCGCCAGCGCGCGTGCACGCGCGGTCGAGCACGTTCTCGGGCGCGGCGGGACGCTTCATGAGCTTCAGGATGCGCGGGCTCGCGTGCTGGAACGGAACGTCGAGGTAGGGCAACAGGCCGCCGCGCTGACGCGTCGTCGCTCATCAGCGCGATCACGTCGTCGACGTGCGGGTACGGATAGACGTAGTGCAGGCGCACCCACGCGCCGTGCTCGCGCGCGAGCCGGTCGAGCGCCCGCGCGAGCTCGGTCATCCGCGTCTCGCACCGGCCGGCCGTCGCCAGAAGCCCGGTCCGGTAGCGCACGTCGACGCCGTAGGCGCTCGTGTCCTGCGAGATGACGAGCAGCTCCTGCACGCCGGCCTTGAGCAGGTTTCGCGCCTCGCCGCAGCACCTCGCCGATCGGGCGGCTGACGAGATCGCCGCGCATCGACGGAATGATGCAGAACGTGCAGCGGTGGTTGCAGCCCTCGCTGATCTTCAGGTACGCGTAGTGCTGCGGCGTGAGCTTGATCCCCTGCGGCGGGACCGAGATCGACGAACGGGTCGTGCGGCTTCGGCAGGTGCGCGTGCACCGCCGCCATCACCTCCGGCGTCGCGTGCGGGCCGGTGACGGCGAGCACCTTGGGATGCGCGTCGCGCAACGAATGCGCCGCCGTCCTTCGCGCCGAGGCAGCCGGTGACGATGACCTTGCCGTTCTCCGCGAGCGCCTCGCCGATCGCGTCGAGCGATTCGGCGACGGCGGCGTCGATGAAGCCGCACGTGTTGACGACGACGAGATCGGCGCCGTCGTACGTCGGGCGCGATCGCGTAGCCCTCGGCGCGCAGCTGCGTCAGGATCTGCTCGGAGTCGACGAGCGCCTTCGGGCAGCCGAGCGAGACGAAGCCGACGCGCGGCGGGCGCGCGGCGGTCATGGCGGCGTGACCGTCGATGGCATGGACTGTCGACGCGATGCGTGCAGCAATTGCGCCGCACAATGCGCGATGCTGCGCCAGCGCGCTGATCAGCGCTTCTTGTCGTCGCTCGGCGCCGGTTTGCGGCGGCGCGCCGAAGTTGGGAAACGGGAACGCGGTGAACATGCCGCGCGTCTGGTCCTGCATCCGCTGCTGCATGTCCATGAAGAGCTTGGCGCTCTGCTCGAGGTAGTTGCCGAGCATGCCCTGCATCGCGGGCGCCTGCATCTGCATGAACTGCTTCCACAGGTCCGGCGTCAGCATCATCTTGTCGCCGTAGACCTGCTTCGCCTGGTCCTGCAGCTTCTTCTGGATCGCCAGGAACGCCTTGACGTTCTGCTCCATGTACTGGCCCATGATCGTCTGCTGCGCGCTGCCGTAGAAGCGGATCATCTGCGCGAGCATCTCGGAGCTGAACATCGGCATGCCGCGCCGACTCCTCGTCGAGGATGATCTGCAGCAGGATCGCGCGGGTGAGATCGTCGCCGGTCTTGGCGTCGATGACCTGGAAATCGATGTTGCTCCAGCACCATCTGCTTGACGTCGGCCAGCGTGATGTAGCCGCTGTTGGCCGTGTCGTAGAGCCGCCGGTTCGGGATACTTCTTGATCGTGCGGACCGGGTCGCTCATCGGCGATCTCCTTGCAGTCAAGCGGCCGGGATTATAACCCCACTGATTTATCGGGCGTTTGGCTTTCCGGCAGCCGGGCCGCCGGCCTCGGCTTTGTGCAGCGCACCAAAAAATCCTTGACTTGGGCGCAAACCCGTCCCTACACTGGGTTTGTGCGGTGCAGCAAAACCGACGCCGGAGCACTCCCCAGAGGCGTCCCGGACGCGGCTGCCGGGGCGCGACAACACGGATAATTTCGGATGGCACGGTCTCCACAGACCATGACCAAGGAGCACCATCAATGCTAGCCAACGCAACCGAGCAATTCGCCGAACTCAGCAAGGTCAACGTCGCGCACGCGACCAAGCTCGCCGCGCTCGTCGATCGAGAACGCCGAGAAGCTGTTCAAGCCTGAACCTCGTCGCCGACCAAGATCGCGCTATCGCGACAGAGCGTCGAAGGCGCGCAAGCGCACTCGCGTCGGTCAAGGACGTGCAGGAACTGTTCGCGCTCCGCGCGCAAGTACGCCGAGACCGAGCGTCAGAGCTGCGATGCGGCTACTCGCAGCGCTGTACGACCTGACGTCGCGAAGCGCAAGCCGCAATACTCGGCGCTGGCCGAAGAAGCGTGGCCGGCGTACACCAAGGGCGTCGCGCACGATGCGTCGACAAGGCGAGCAAGTCGGCGCCGGCCGGCTCGGACGTCGCGCTGTCAACGCGATTCAAGTCGACGGTTCGCTGCCTCGACCGCCGCGTTCGACCAGTTCCAGAAGGCGTCGAAGCAGAGTCGTGAGCCTGGCCGACGCGAGCCTCCGCGCCGCTGCCGCCAGCGCCACCAAGACCACCATTGGCAGGGCAAGAAGGCCGCCTAACGGCTGTTGCGACACACACCGGCGCGAGCGAAACCGTTCGCGCCGGGCGTTCCTTAAGCTAAAGAGGATCGCAGGAACTTGAGACAGCTCCCGGCGGGTCCCAAAGACCCAGGGGAATGCTGACTCCCGCCGCGTCTCCGATGCGCTCCCGATCGAGTGGCACCGAGCCCCCGCGAAGGCAACTTCGCGGAGCTCTATTGTCCCACGTGCGCCGGCAGTTTTTTGATGCGCCGGCACCGTCATTAGACGCGCACCACTCACAGCGTCAATCCGGATAATTGCACGTATGCGTTGCGCGTCAATGCGCGGCGCGTTCTGTGGCTCTCCTCTCCTCCTCCCTGGAGATGCAGCCTGCGAGCCCCCGCCGTCACTGGCCGGGGCTTTTTTTATGGCCGGTCCAAAGTGGAAACCTACTTTGGACGGTGACGGAGTTCTTCACCAGAAGCGGCTTGAGGCGGCTCGGCGCCGCGCTCGCGCCGGACGGCCCAAGGTGAAAACCTACTTTGGGCCGGAAGAGGATCGGCGGAAGCTTGGCTTGAGGCGGCTCGGCGCCGCTTCCGGACTTCAAGTGCAACGGAACAACTAAGCGTCTTGCGTTGCGCGCCTGCTGCTGCGACTTCGAGCACTCGACCTTCATTTCAGCGCACACGCGCAGAACGCTGTTCATCACCCAGCGCCGCGGCATCGGGCTGGCGAACCGGTGCGCCGACAGGGGATCCAGCATGATGCGTGAGGTTGTCGCCCGAGCGAGCTGACCTGCCGATGCCGGCGATCTGCTGGCCATTGGTGAACCTGGACCAGTCCGACCGCTTCCGGGTCCTGCATCGTGATATTGATGCCCGGCTGCCTTTGCGGCGCCGCTCGCGACGGCCGCGTAGACCTTGTCGGTCGGGGCGTCGAGCACTGGCGGCCGCCGAGTCGTAGCTCGGGCCTGCGCCCTCGCCGATTGCTGCGACATCTGCTCGACGCGGCCGACCGCGCGCACGCGCTGAGCAGCACCCATTGCGCCTCGGCAACACTCGACACGACGAAAGCAGCGCGACCCCTGCCATTACGACTGCCGCAGGAACGCGCATTTTCGGTTGCGGCATGTCTGACAACCTCCAGTGAAACGATGATCGGAAGCTCGCATCCGGCAGAGGCAGGACGCGCCTAGCTGGCGGAGCCTCCACGGCCGAGCTGAATCCGCCCGCTCGCATCGCGCCGAACTGCTGCTGCCGCACCATCGCGTAACGATCACTCTCTGAAACTGACTCAATGACTCTATGTTTAACATACGCCACCGCGAAACGATTTCCACGCTTCAAACAACGCGGGATTACCTGAAACACCCAGCGTCAACTGAAGCATAGTTTCGGATCTCTTACTCAGGAGACCGGCATGAAGCCGGCAGGCGTAAGCTGCTGGCGATCGTCACCGGTTCCGGATTGCTGTTCGATAGCAGTTCGTTGCGCTACGTTCTCGGTTTCTGCGCAAACGATAACCTCGTCGACCACTGCCTATCACCATCAGTTCTTATGAGGCGCATTACCATCAACCATGTATCACCATCATGGCGTTCTCAGCCGTTTATAACCATTCCTTTCTGCCGAGCTGGCGCCTGCTGGCACCACCGGACATTAGCTCGTTTGAGACACAGCTTCCGGGCGCAGTAACTCTGGCTTATAATGTGGAAACTATCTGGATTGGGACCCGGGGCTCAGTACTCAGTCTACCAAACAGTACATACTGTTATCAGATCCGGGTTGATGTTGCGTTCTAGCTCATGAATTACCCGGAAGTATGAAAATCAACTTCCATTTTATAGTGCTGCCTTATCTTCAATTGCTAGATTGTGAGTTTTTCCTGAATTGGCTGCGCAGATCTTTACCTATGCCCATTTTCCAGTGTCTTTCTGCCTGTTCTCAGCATTTTGCCACTGTTTCACTGCTATAAGGGTGTGAATCATGCATCTTATCCACCGAACAACCAGATTATATAGCCCACATCAACTTATACAGTTAGGATAGTTAGTAATCGGGCATTTGGGCTGCCGGTCGGGTGCATGGGATGGCGTCGCTTCGGTGCCGTAGACGACGACACCCGCGCTGACGTAGCTCATCGTGTAGCCGGACGGTGTAGCCGTAGGTCACGGTCGTCCGGCGTCGCCGCGTAGACGCGCACGTACGTGCACGGATACATCGGGCTCGACGGCGGAATCGTGTAGATCACCGGCGGGCACGCGTCGGTCGCCAGCGTCCACGGTCCGGTCGCGGCGGCGCGGCGACGAACCACGCGCCCTGGTAGCACGAATAGAAGCCCTTCGCCGGTCTGGATCACGTTGAACGACGTGTTGACCGCGTACTGCATCGGCGTGCCGGCGATCGCGCGAAACTGCGGCGTCGCCGGCGTAGACCACGTCGAGCTTCGCCGCCGCGCGGTTCAACGTGGCCTGCTGCGGAATCTGCGCTTCGATCAGCGCCTCCTGCGCCTGCGCGTGCCGGGGACCGACACCAGCACGAAGCCGCGCGGACCGTTCGCCGGAATGCGCGCGAAATCGGCCGGCAGCGTGTTGCGTCGCGAAGGTCCACGGGCCGTCGAGGCTCGGCGGCTGCGAACCACCGCCCCGGAGACGAGGTAATACACGCGGCCGCCGGACATCGCGAAACAGCGGCGGCGTCGGTGTTCGTCGCGTATTGCAACGACGTCCCGGGAACGGCCACGTATTGCGGCGGGCCGCTGGTCACGATGATCGCCGCGGGCGTCGTGGACACGAAGACCGTCGGCGCGTCCTTGACCGCGATCGCGCGGCCTGGGAATCTGCTTCTTCACGTCGGCGAAATTCGCGTCGTGCGGGTAACGCAGCGAACGCCGGCGGCAGCTTGCCGGCGGGCATCCACGGGCCCTTGGCGTCCGGCGCGGCGAGCCAGCCGCCGTTGTTGCAGCAGGTACCACGTCTTCGTGCTCGAATCGGAGAACACGTCCCAGTTGGTGTTCACGGCAAACGACAGCGGCGTGCCGGTGATCGGCGCGAGCACCGGCTCGCCGTCGAACACGACGAGGCTCGCGCGGCCGCGTGCTGACGAAGATGCGCGGCGGCGTGTTGTCGAGCGCCACCTCGGCGGTTTGTCCGGCCTGCTCACGCAGGCTCATCACGACCGTCGCCAGCGGAACGGTTTTCGGCGGAAGAGTGGCAAGCGCGGCTCTTGATCCGCGCTTCGATCTGCGCAGCCTGCGCCGCGTCTGCCGACGGAAAGCGCACGACATGAGCCTCGGGTCGGTGAGACGACCGTCCGCTCCGCGAGCTCGGTCTGCGTGGCGAACGCGACTTCGACTACGCCGAGAATGGGCGCCTTGGCGCCTGTCGGCGTGACGCCGATAGCAACGCGCGCGTTGAGCGTCTTCCGGCTCGGGCCACGAAATCACCTGCGGCTGATAGATCGTCGCGGCCGTGCCGCTCTCGCCGGTCACCACGTGCGGCCACGGGTTGGACTCCGCCTGGCCGCTGCTGGCGTCGAAGGCGGGGCCGCGGCAGCCGCCGGCGATGGCGCAGCAGCTGGTGGTGCCGCGGGCGCGCTGCCGCCCACGGCTCGCCAGCGCCTGCTGGCAGGCCGGCGACGTCTTCGCGGCGTTTTGTTGCAGGCATTGCAGCGCGGCCGCGCCACCGGTAGGCACGCCGGCGCAATTGGCCTGGTAATCGGAGCGGCAGGCCGACGCGGATTGCGCTTGCCTGCGCGGACGTGAAGGTTGCTGCGCCACGTGGCTGGCGCGGCTGGCCAGAAGCAACGGCAAGCGACGACGCTTGCGCCGCCGACATGCATAGCTGGACCCGCAGGCCCTTCTGCGTCGATCATTTCGCTCCCGCGACGGTGGTTCGACGCGAACTGCACTACCGCCGTGGGACGGTCTGCTCGGTCGAAGTAGTCGCGCATTCTAGCGAATGCGCGCGATCGCCGCGACCGCCGCTCCTGCCGTCGCGACGAAGGTCAGAACATGTGCTGGCCGCCGTTGATCGCGATGTTGGCGCCGGTCAGGAACGCCGCTTCCTCGCTCGACAGATAGGCGACGAGCCCCGCGACCTCCTCGGGCTTGCCCAGGCGGCCCATCGGGATCTGCGGAATGATCTTCGAGTCGAGCACTTCCTTCGGGATCGCCATCACCATCTTGGTTCCGATGTAGCCGGGCGAGATGCGTGTTCGACGGTCACGCCCTTGCGCGCGTACTCGAGCGCGAGCGCCTTGGTGAAGCCGTGCATGCCGGCCTTGGCCGCCGAGTAGTTGGTCTGGCCGAATGCGCCCTTCTGGCCGTTGACCGACGAGATGTTGATGA
>ERZ1370068.10885-contig-9545_pt1 | contig 30521 bp, 36 predicted proteins | sample MGYA00561227_ERZ1370068 | MGnify/ENA primary metagenome ERZ1370068 (study PRJEB38410, sample SAMEA6850437) | metagenome | study: Metagenomic assessment of the ecological functions of the soil: analysis of the soil microbiota associated with the...
GGTAGCCAGCACCGTTCAGTTACGTATTGCTGCACCTTACCTATCCGCGGCGGCCTGACCGGCGCCGCCACCGTACCGCTGCTTTGACCTCGGCGAGCTGGGGGCATCACCTGGCGCCGTTCTACAGCCACACCGGGCGGCCATCGAACGGTATACGCGCTGGAGCGGGTGCGACCCTTGACCATGGAAGATCGCGATCCGCCCGCCGTGGTTTTGGTGCGAGCCGTTCACGACCGCTGCGCGCGTCCAGATCTTCAACCGGCGCGCCCGGTATTGGCGCGTTGCGCGCCGCCCAGCGTGTCGAGGCAGCCCGATAGGCACGAGTGCCTTGCCAGCATCGCCGGCCCCCGCGGCGGCACCGGACTGAACCAAAGACTAGTTTCCGGCGCATGCGTTGGCGGTAACAATGACCGCGTGCTCGAATGGCCAATGCTATCGGCGTGGGCCGCGGCGCATGAATCGGGACGATCCTCGTATCTCGCCCCGCTTGGAGATTCACATGAACGGCGCTGCAGATTTCAAGGCGGTCGCGAAACTGTCCCTCGCGCGCGTTGCTGCTCGTTGCCGGACAGGCGCTGGCGCAGACCGATCCGCTGCCCTCGTGGAACGACGGCGCGGCGAAGAAGGCGATCGTCGACTTCGTGCAAGCGACGACGACGCAAGGCGAGCCCGCAGTTCGTGCCGCCGGCGGAGCGCATCGCCACCTTCGACCAGGACGGCACGCTGTGGGTCGAGCACCCGATCTACACGCAGGTGATGTACGTCCTCGAGCGCGTGCCGGCGCTGGTGAAGGCCAAGCCCGAACTGGCCAAGGTCGCTCCGTACTCGACCGTGCTGGAACTCCTGAAGGGCGACCGCGCGGCGATGGAGAAGCTGACGGAGGCCGATCTCTTCAAGCTGCTCGCTGCCACGTCGACCGGCATGTCGGTGGAAGTGTTCCAGGCCGAAGCGAAGAAGTGGATCGCCGAGGCCAAGCACCCGCGCTGGAAGAAGCCGTATACGGAGCTCGACGTATCTGCCGATGCAGGAAGTGCTGAAGTACCTGCGCGCCAACGGCTACAGGACCTACATCGTCACCGGCGGCGGGCAGGACTTCGTGCGCGTGTACGCGGAGGCGACCTACGGCATCCCGCCCGAGCAGGTGGTCGGCACCGCCGGCGGCACGACGCTACGGCTACGCCAAGGACGGCAAGCCGTTCCTGACCAAGGACCCGAAGCTGCTGCTCAACGACAACAACGCCGGCAAGCCCGAGGGCATTCACCTGATGATCGGGCGGCGACCCTACGCAGCATTCGGCAACTCGACGGGCGACCGGCAGATGCTGGAGTACACGAAGGCCGGCGATGGCGCGCGGCTCGCGATGCTGGTGCTGCACGACGACGCGAAGCGCGAATACGCCTACGGCCCGGCGCAGGGCCTGCCCGCCACCAAGGTCGGCGCGTTCACGCAGGCGCTCTACGACGAGGCGAAGAAGAAGGGCTGGACCGTCATCAGCATGAAGGACGACTGGAAGAAGATCTTCGCGTTCGAGTAACGCAACTGAGCGTCACGCAAGCACGCGAGGTCCATCTCGCGACACAGACCAACGAGGACCGGGACCATGCCACGACACAGATTCCACCGATTCGCCGCGAGCCGCGCTGGCTGTTTGCGCGGACCGACCTTCAGCGCGGCCCGACGCACGCCGCGGCACAGAAGCCGAACATCCTCGTCATCTGGGGCGACGACATCGGCATCCACAACATCAGCGCCTACAGCCTCGGCGTGATGGGCTACAAGACGCCGAACATCGATCGCATCGCGACGGAGGGCGCGCTCTTCACCGATGCCTACGCGCAGCAGAGCTGCACGGCGGGCCGCGCGTCCTTCATCCTCGGGCGAGCATCCGTTCCGCACCGGGCTGCTGACCATCGGCATGCCGGGCTCGCCGCAGGGCATCCCCGACTGGGCGCCGACCATCGCCGACCTGCTCAAGGCAGCAGGGCTACGTCACCGGCCAGTTCGGCAAGAACCACCTCGGCGACCGCGACGAGCACCTGCCGACCGTGCACGGCTTCGACGAGTTCCTCGGCAACCTCTACCACCTGAACGCCGAGGAGGAGCCGGAGACCTACTACTACCCGAAGGATCCGGAGTTCAGGAAGCAGTACGGCCCGCGCGGCGTGCTCCACACCTGGTCGGACGGCAAGGGCGGCCAGAAGATCGAGGACACCGGTGCCGCTCACCCGGGAGCGCATGCCGACCGTCGACCTGGAGATCTACGCCGCGGAGAACGAAGTTCGTGGACAAGGCGGTGAAGGCGGGCAAGCCGTTCTTCGTCTGGTTCAACACCACGCGCATGCACGTCTGGACGCACCTGAAGAAGTCCGCCGAGGGCCGCACGGGCATCGGCCTCTATCCCGACGGCATGGTGGAGCACGACGACATGGTCGGCGGCGTGCTGAAGCAGCTCGACGATCTCGGCATCGCCGACAACACCATCGTCGTCTACGGCACCGACAACGGCGCGGAGACGGCGACCTGGCCGGACGGCGGCACGACGCCGTACCACGGCGAGAAGGGCACCACCTGGGAAGGCGGCTTCCGCGTGCCGATGCTCGTGCGCTGGCCGGGCGTGATCAAGCCGGGCACCATCGTCAACGAGATCTTCTCGCAGGAAGACTGGCTGCCGACGCTGCTGGCGGCGGCGGGCGAGCCGGACATCGTCGAGAAGCTGAAGACAGGGCTACCAGGCCAACGGCAAGACCTGGAAGGTCCACGCTCGACGGCTACAACTTCCTGCCGTATCTTCAAGGGCGAGGCCAAGAAGGGCCCGCGCGAGGAGATCTTCTACTTCGGGCAGGGCGGCGAGCTGAACGCCGTCCGCTGGAACGACTGGAAGGTCCACTTCGCCGTCACAGAACGGCAACATCGCCACCGCCGTCCGCGACGTGCCGGGCTGGCCGGTGATCGTCAACCTGCGCGCCGATCCCTACGAGAAGGCGCCGCACGAGTCCGGGCATGTACATCCGCTGGTACGCGCGACAACATCTGGCTCTTCGTGCCGGTGCAGCAGAAGCTCAAGGCAGTTCCTCACGACGCTGCCGGAGTATCCCGTTCCAGCAGGGCAGCAGCCTGAACGCGGCGGGCATCAACTACAACTCGCTCCAGGCGATGCAGGCGATGAAGCGCTTGCAGCAGCTCGAAACCCTCTCGCCGCCCACAACTAGAGCGCGGCGAGCGGGCGACAATCGTAATCACCAGCGCCCGCCACCGCGGCGAGCGCCAGGCCTAGTTGAGGACCGTGTCCTTGAAGAACTTGGTCCCCGACACCGTCAGGGTCGCGGCAAGTCCCGACTCCGTGAGCTGATACAGATAGACGCCGGGCGACACCAGCAGCCGCTCCGCCGTAGGTCCGCGCCCTTGCCTTGGGCGATCGCGGACAGATTGCCTTGCCCGCCGAACTCCCAGCCCTTGCTGGATGAAATTGCGCAGCGCCGATTCGTTGGCAAAGACGAAGATCAGCCGATTCTGGTTCACGCCGAATCCAAGCCCGCCCTGCACCTGGATCATCTTCATGAACGTCTGGCGCCCGGTGCGCTGGTTGACGACGACGCCCTTGCCGGTCGTGCCGCCCGCGAAGAAGAGCTTTGAGGCCGAAGGTGCTTGAACACGGCGTAGCCCGCGGCTTTCTCGATGCTGCGTCGCGTCCAGGGAGAGGTTTCGTACAGCGACGCGAGCGCGTCCTGCGCCACTTCCTTGACTTGCAGCCTTGCCTGAAGGATCCGGCTCTCGTTCGGCACTCCCGATGGAATGGCGCTTCTCCAGGTCCTTCAACGGGTCGAAGGAGAACGTTTGAGCCGTGCTCGCGCCGACGCGAAGCAGGCGACCGCGGCGACGATTGCAATGCGTGAGTCTGCGTTTACCTCTCGCACGTACCGATCTCTGCTGTGTGTGTATTTCCGGTTTCCTGCGATTGCTGGTGCTCGCATGCACTACAGCGAGGCCTGCTCGGACACAGAACTCGGCGCTTTGGTTTAGCTGCTGCGGCGTCGGTGCCACCTTGATTTCCTTGTCAGACTTCAAGACTTGGCGACAAGATGGCGTAGACGGCTACGACCGTTGCCACCGACACCGGGCGATGGGTCCAACTTCAACACGAGGCGAGCCGACGATGGCCACTCCACGCACGACCTCTCGATGGCGCGAATTCAGGCGCTTCGTCAGGCGCCATCTCGCCTGGGGTCGCCTGTACCGTGCGACCAGCTACCTCAAGTCCGCACTGTGGACCGTTCCGCTTCGTCGCCATCGTGCTCGAGCAGCTGCTGGCGCCCTTGCTCCGCGCGCTCGATGCCTGGTTGCGCTGGCGTCTCGGCGGGCTCGAACCGGCCGGTGCAACGGCGCTGTATCAGACCGTCATCACGCTGACGCTGTCGTTTCTCGTGTTCACGTTCGGCTCATTGCTGGTGGCGATCCAGGTCGCCGGCGGCCAGCTGACGCCGCGGATCATCGCCACGACACTGCTGCGCAACAACGTCGTCCGCTACAGCGTCGGCCTCTTCGTGTTCACGCTGGTGTTTGCCGTCGGAGCGCTCAACCGGCAGGAAGCATCGGTGAGCGAGCTGGTCTCGCTGGTCACCGGCATTCTCGGGGTCGCATGCATCGCCGACTTCCTGTTCCTGATCGACTACGCGGCGCGTCTGCTGCGACCGGTCGCCGTTGTCGCCCGCGTCGGCGACGAGGGCGTCGCGATGATCAAGTCAGTGTATCCCGATCCGGCAACCGCGCTGCCGCCAGAGTCTGCCGCGCTACGCGAACAGCCCCAGATGCCGAGCCGCGAAGTGGAGCACCGCGGTACGTCGGAAATCGTGCTCGCCGTCGATCTCTCGACGCTGGTGGCACTGGCGCAGCGCCACGACGGCATGATCGAGTTCGTGCCGCAGGTCGGGGATTTTGTCGCCGCGGGAGAGCCGCTGTTCGTGCTCCACGGCGGCGCGATGGCAGTCGACGACCGCGCGGTGCGGTCGTCGGTGGCCTTCGGCCCCGAACGCACGCTCGAGCAGGACCCGATGTTCGCGTTCCGGATCATCGTCGACATCGCATTGAAGGCGCTATCGCCGGCGATCAACGATCCAACGACCGCCGTGCTTGCCCTCGACCAGGTGCATCGGTTGCTGCGAATGGTTGGCCAGCGGAAGCTGCGCGGCGAGGTGATCGTCGACGAGAGCGGGCGGCCGCGCGTCATCTTCCGCACCCCAAACTGGGAACACTACGTTCAAGTCGCCTGCAGCGAGATTCGTGCCTGCGGCGCGGGCAACCTCCAGGTCGCGCGCCGCATGCGCGCGATGCTCGAGAACCTCCGCAGGACGCTGCCGGAACACCGCCACGCCGCGCTGGACACCGAACTCGACTTGTTGGATTGGGCGATTCAAACGCATTTCAGCCGTCCCGAGGAACTCGCGCTGGCCCGCATTCCCGATTCGCAGGGGTTGGAGGATTTCGATGAGGGCGGGTAGGTGGTTGGGGGCGTGAACCTTTTGAGTGCCTTGCGACAGAACTTTCGGAGGCTGACGTCAGCTGCAGCCGGCCACGCACCTGCCCTGCCCGTCGAACTCCATCGTCCGGCCGGACAGCGCGAGCACGACCGGGCTGCGCAGCATCCCGGAGATCTCGGCGGTGCGCGAGCCAGGACGCGCCTTGCCGCCGACCGACGCGGCCTCGTTGGGGTGCGAGATGATCACGGTCGCCGGCCGGATCAGCTCGTTCGCGATGTAGGCGCCCGACGCGCATCGTGATCGCGCTGAGCCCCAGGTTCAGCACCATCGCGTTGGGCTTGTGGAAGTCCGCGACGACGGTCTTCATGTCCGCGTGCACCGCGGTGTCGCCCGTCAGGTAGACGACCAGGCCGTTGGTGAAGCGGACCACGTAGCCGCTCGGCGGCCCGAGCGGAAGCGTGAGGTTGTCGGGCTCGAGGTTGCGGCGCTCGGCCTCGTTCAGGAGCACCCGGTTGACCGAGCTGTCGTGCGACGCCGGCACGATCGTGATCTCGACGCCCTTCGCGGCGCCCGCCGTCTTGAACGTGCGCGTGCCGCCCAGGTTGTTGCCCGCGAGGCAGCTCGCGGCGAACGGCACCGTGTGGTCGTCGCCGGCCGCGCCGACCGGGCACGCCCCCGTCGGCTGGCCCTTGATCGCCTCGACGCGCTTGCCGAGGAAGTTCGCCATCTGGTTGATCATCACCAGTCCCGCGTTCTTCGACGCCGCGATCTCGGCGCTCGTCGTGTTGGGCGCGGCGGTCGCGAGCGTCGGGGACTGGCAGGTCCCGGCCCCGAGCGCGGTGAGGCGCTGGTCGCCCATGTGATCGCCGTGCGCGTGGCTCAGCAGCACGACGTGGACGGCGCCGAGGCGCGCGTCGTTGCCACCGAGCACCGACGCGCCGGCGTCGTAGAGGACGCGCACGCCGGTCGGGTCCTCGAAGATCATCGCGCGGTCGCGGTTGCAGAGCTCGCCCGCGTGCGTGCCGAGCGGCGTGACCTTGACGGTCGGCCCCGCCGCGGGAATGGTGGCGCAGGCGGCGAGCAGCAGCGGCACGAGGGCGAACATCGGCTTGGCAATCATCGAAAGTCCCTCCCGGATGGACAGGTCAACGAACAAGGGATGCGCACACGGCGCGCTTGTCCACAAGGATAACCTGTCACCGGTGGAGACGAGGTAGTCACTGCTTTGAGCTGCGCATCATCCAGCTCATAGCCAATTAGCGGCGCAATCCGCCCTCGCCACAGGGCTCTGGCGCTGTCGGCTGCGGGCGTGGCCGGCCCCGCAATCACGCATACATCTTCGTCGGTCCTCGACGGCCTTCCAGCCCGAGTGGCCGCTGTTCATGTACTTCGCGTCGAAGCCGGCCTCGCGCAGCTTGATCGCGGTCTTGCAGCCGACGTGGAAGCCGTAGGCGCAGTACACGACCACCGGCTCGGACTTCGACAGCTCGCCGATCCACTGCTGGAGCTGCTCGGGATCGCGCCACTGGACGCCCTCCGCGATGTCCTGCCGGCGCGAGACGGCCGCCCGCGGGCGCACGTCGATGACCTGGACCGGCTTGCCGGCGGCCATCATCGCTTTCACTTCCTCCACGCCGATGCCCTGGATGTCGCCGAACTCCGGCTGCTCGAGCAGCCGCGGGCCGGAACCTTGGCCGCGTCCTCGTAGCGCTGCTCCGAGCGCCGGCCAGTCGACGTTGCGCAGGAACGTATCGACGTAGGCCTTGGCGTTGGCGCCGAAGTCCATGTGGTACGCGTGCTCGTACATGTCGAGCGCGAGGATCGGCACGCCGCTCGCGACCGCCTGCGAGTGCTCGGCGGCGTACTGGTTGATGAGGCGCCCGTCGCGCGGCACGTAGGTCAGCAGCACCCAGCCCGAGCCGCCGCCGAGCGCGTAGCCCATCGCCCTGAACTCGGCGCGCCAGCGATCGAGCGAGCCGAAGTCGCGCGCGAGGATTTCGATCATCGCCTTCGTCGGCTGGCCGTCGCCGCCCATGCTCGCGAAGTACAGCTCGTGCAGCAGCGTCGAATTGAGCGCGACCAGCTCCTCGCGCTTGAGCCCGTTGAGGACGTGCGCCGGGCGTCTTCGCGAAGTCGAGCGACTCGAGCTGCTCGGTGATGGCGTTCAGGCGCCTGAGCGCGCCGCCGTAGTTGTTCTCGTAATGGCTCTCGATGAGCTTCACCGAGAGGTAGGAGAGCGTCCAGGGACGGCAATAAATCTGCTTGAGCGAATACCGCATGTACATCCTCAAGGGCGAATAACGAACGACGTCGCGGTGCCGAGGGCTCCGAACGCGGCACTTGTCAGTCACCGCGGATTCGACAATGCCCCGCTCGCGCGCAACGCTCACAAGGATTGGACGGGGCACCAGTGCTTGGAGGAAGATCCCGGGGGTCCTGTCACCCGCTTGTAGCGTACTCCTCGGCGACGAGCGCATCAAGGCCATCATCTACGGTCGATGCGGTCGTAACCGAAGATCGTACGACGGCCCCGCAGTCGCTCAACCCACGCGAGTCAGGATTCCAGGCGATACAGGCGAACCAGCAGCTCGGGCTCCGTCGAGCCCGGCTTTGCTGACGTTGTGAGAATCGTCGCCGCGTCGGTGCGGGGACGGGTATCGTGCGCCACAGCGACGGCCGCTGAAGGAACTGTTCGCGGAACGCTTCCGTCGCCCAGATCTGCCCGGGCTCGACGATCGGTTCGACACGCGGCAGCACACAGGATCGCGTCTCCGCCGACGATGATCGTGCGCGAGTCGGTGTCGCGTTGCGCGCGTCCGCACCTCTCCGTAGTGCAGCGCGATGCGCAGGCGCGGCTGCCCGGGGCTCTGTAAACGTCGTCCATGAGGTGCCGCGCCGTCTGCGCCAGCGCGACCGGATCGTCGTCGGCGATCAGCGCCGCATCGCCGGCGCCAGGTTGCGGCGATCGCTGCCGCCGGGGCCCAGCGCGTTACCGCTTCCTCCAGCGCCTTTCTGACCGGCGCGTCCATGCCGGCGCGCATCAGGCTGCCGAACCCGTGCACATCCGCCTTCAGGACACAGCATGGGCGCGCTGCATTCCACGCGATCGACGTTGCCGGGCTCGTGCCACGGCCGGTCGTAGCCAACGATGTTCGACCGGTCGATTCGCTGGAGAAACGCCGGATTGATGCGCCCGATCACATCGGACAGCACCGGGTGTATCAGATAGTGCGTGGCGCGCGGCAACACGCCGCTCGGCTCGAGCGTCGCCTCGCCGGGGCGAAGGAAGCGCTGCCGCCACTCGCCGCGCACCAGATCGTGCTGGACGTAGCCGAGCAGCCCGACGCGGTACAGCGCGTGCAAGGACATCGCTCGCCCTCGCTCGCCGCCGCACTGTGATCGTTGAAGATCTCCTCCACCTCGGCGCGCGTCAGGATGTGCCCGGGAGGCGATGGAAAAGCCGCTCCAGCTCGAGATCGCCGACGTACGGCGCGATCTCGGCGAGGTACTCGTGCGCGATCTCGGTCGCCGCCTGATTCACCGCCTCCTTCAAGCGGTGCTCGTTCCGGCGCTCATCGGGCCGCAGCGCGGCAAGCCGATCGCCGATGGTCATCAGATCGCGTGGCCGCAAGCAGCGTGTGCCGGCAAACGTACTCGAAGGCGTCCTCTTCCTCGCGCGTGTAGGTATCCGTCACGCTGGTGCGGCCCAGGAACGCCTCGATCGGATTGGCGCGTACGCGCCCGGCAGCACCATGCGATCGACTTTCACGAGCCGGATGTTGTTGACGAAGATCTCGCGCAGGCTCTCGGGCGAGTACACGATGTCCACGGCGCTGCCCCGATACTGCTGGGACATCGCCGTTCGTTGCGGCAGTCGCGCGTACGCCTCCTTGCGAATGGCGGCGAAGATCTTGAGATGGTGGTTGATGCGCCGCATCTGGTAGGCGACCTCGACCAGGCCGAGCTGGGCGAAGTACCAGACGTTCGGGGACAGTTCGCCGGTCACGCTGGCGTTGATCGGGAGGTCCTCGACGTGCTTGTTGAAGTACTCGTCGATCCCATCGATGAAGATGGTGAGCGGCGACTTGAGCGCGCGCAGTCTCGGCACCAGGTGTCCATCGGTGTCGGTCGCGATACGCTGCAGCTCGCTCGGCGTGAAATCGAGCAGGCGCACGAAGTGGTCGATGACGCTGTGCAGCTGCGCATCGCCGATCAGGCCATTGAGCTTGGCGTTGACCTTGAGGCCGCCGGCCGCGCCGACATGCTTGAGCACGGCCACCGCGATGGCGGCGAGCCATACCTTCGACCACGGGCAGCGGCGACGCGGCAAAGAACGCGATCGACTCCCGGCTAAAGATCTTGTCGCCGATCGGCTTGTCGAGCAGATTGCCGCTCGGCAGACATATCGCGCGCCCTTCGCGCTGATACAGGATGCGCTTCGCCTTCAGTAGCAGCGTCTTGCCGAATCCCTTGGTCCCGATGACGATGAACTTGTCGTCCCGGCCGGGCGTGAGGAAGCCATCGATCTCTGGCGTTCGGTGGAGCAAGGACTCGTCGAAATCCTCCGCGACGCGGATGTCGTCGGCGTCCACGGTCCACGCTCGCATCGGGTCCCCTGGCTGGCTGCTTATCGTGGCCTAGGATAGCGCCAGTCCAAAAACAAAGGGCCACGCCAGCGAGGGCTGACCCTTTGCAGTGTTGGTAGGCCGTGCAGGGATCGAACCTGCGACCAACGGATTAAGAGTCCGCTGCTCTACCAGCTGAGCTAACGACCCGGTGCAACCATTGCAGCGAGCGTCGTTGCGGCGGGACTTCCAGCCCGGCCTCGAACTGGTAGGCCGTGCTGGATTCGAACCAGCGACCAACGGATTAAAAGTCCGCTGCTCTACCAAGCTGAGCTAACGGCCCGCCGCAAAACGCGCCATTATAGCCGGAAGGGGCTGCCCTCTCAACCGCGGGCGCGCCCGGATGGGCGGCATCAGCGTGCGGACGTCGGGCGCGACCGCCGCCCAGAACCGCGGTCAGTGGTGGTCGCGCGTCAGGAACGGCGGCAGCGGCGCGAAATCGATCCCTTCCTCGCGCAGCGCATCGGCATTCGTCCTTCGACGCCTGGCCGCGGATGGGCCGCGGCGGCGACTTCCTCGTAGTGGATCTTGCGCGCTTCCTCGGGAAAGCGGCGGCCGACGTTCTCGGTGTTGCGCACGATCTCGCGCAGCTTCTTCACGAGGTCCTCGGGCAGGCCCGCCGCGACCGTTTCCGTTTCGGCTTCGGCGTCTTCGGCCACGCCGCGGCGCATCGGCGGTCGCCCGGCCCACGTGCACTTTCGCGGACGGCACGCGCACGACGCTCGCGTCGTCGCAGACGGGACAGCGCGACCATCACCGCCTTCGCCTGCCGCTCGAAGTCGTCGGCCGAGGCGAACCAGCCCTCGAAGCGATGGCCGTGCCCGCAGGTGAGGTCGAAGATGATCATCCGCCGTACTGATCCAGCCGCCACATCTGGTACTTGAGCGCCGCAACGCAGCCGACGACGATCGCGCCCACCGCGAGGAACGAGCCCAGCGCCAGCGTCGAGACGCCGGAGAGTCCCTGCCCGATCGTACAGCCCAAGCGCGGTGACGCCGCCGAATCCCATCAGGATTCCGCCGGCGACGTGGTTGACGAGATCCTCCGTCGTCGTGAAGCCTTCCCAGCGGAACGTCCTGGTCGCGATCGCCATCGCCGCCGAGCCGACGAGCATGCCCAGCACGCCGGCGATGCCGAACGTCAGCACGCGCGACTGGTCGGTCCAGTAGATCAGGAGCTCGAGCAAGTACGCGAGCGGCGCGGTGTAGCTGAACGATTCGGCGCGTCCCGAGTTGGTGGCGACGAATTTCTCCTCGAGCGTCGCCGGGTCTTCCGGCAGATAGCCGATGTGCCCGGACACGTACCAGCCGCCGACGATCACGGCGCCGATGACGATGCCGCCGAACGACCATCTCGCGCGTCGCGCGGAATTCGCCGTCGGCCAGCACCCAGCGCCGCGATCGCCGCCGCGAACGCGAACGGAAACCACAGCTTGATCGCGTCGCCCGCGCCGAGCGCGCGCGAGGATCGTGGGCACGTCGGAGGTCTTCGCGCCGAGCGCCGCGACATCGAAGCGCAGCGGGTCGAGCGCCATCGTGCGCCAGAGCGCGAACAGACCCTTCAGCGTCATGTAGGCGGAAATGGCGAAGAACACGAGGACGATCAGCGATTTCAGGTTGCCGCCGCCGACGCGGATCAGCGACTTGCTGCCGCAGCCCGAGCCCAGCGTCATGCCGAAGCCGAACAGGAATCCGCCGACGGCGAGCGACAGCCAGCTGACGCGATTGCCGGTGTAGAGCGTCTTCGAAAGATCGACGAGGCCCGCGATCTGCAGCGCGGCGGCGCCCGCGATGGCCACGGCGATGGCCAGGAGCCACATGCGCAGCCGGCGCTTGTCGCCGAAGTTCACGACGTCGCTGATCGCGCCCATCGTGCAGAAGTTGACGCGGGTGGCGACCGCGCCGAACACGGTGGCGAGCAGAAAGGCGAGCCCGGTGACGAGCGCCGGCAGATGACTGACATCCTTCATAGGCAAATTATGGCACGCAGCAGTTCCCTCCCCGGGAGCGCCGCCCGGAGCGCGCGGCCCTGGAGGTCCCTTCGGGCGCCGTCGCGACGTTCCGTTAACCCCGTTGGAGCCGGGCGCCGTTTACAGGGACATCGGCGGCGCCATGGAGGAGCCGCGACACCCACGGAGATCGACACATGGCAGCCCGCACGCGACGTCAGGAGGAATCATTCCGCTGTACCGCACAGGTTTCAGTCGCACCGGCGCGTCTGCCGCACCGCGGTGCTTGCGCTCGCCGTCACTGCACGCTCGGTGCGGCAACCGCCGCCGCCGGGACCATCGGCAGCCTCGATATCGTCGCGCGCCCCGACGGCGGCACGCTGCCCGTGTATGGGAAGGACGGCCGCAAGTGGGTGGTGGGCGCGCCGGGCCAGGAGTACGGAATCCGCGTTTGCAACACGACCGGCGAACGCGTGCTGGCGGTGATGAGCGTCGATGGCGTCAATATCGTGTCCGGCGAAACCGCATCGCCTTCGCAGTCGGGCTACGTGCTCGAGCGCGTACGAGTGCGCCGACATCAACGGCTGGCGGAAGAGCCAATCGTCCACCGCGGCGTTCTACTTCACCGAGCTGCCCGACGCGTACGCCGCGCGCACGGGGCGTCCGGACAACGTCGGCGTCATCGGCGTCGCGTTCTTCCGCGAGCGGCAGCAGCGCATCAGCTTCAGGAATCGTCACCCGAAGATCGCCGCCAGCCTCCGCCGCCGAACCCGCGCAACGGCAGGACGCCGCGGCAGCGGCATCCAGCAGCGCGGCCGAGGGCCGCGCCAGCAACGACGCGATGTCGCGCAAGGAGATCGCGGCCGAGAGGTCGGCGCCGGCCGCCGCACCGGCCCCGTTGGCGAAAGATCGGCACGGGTCATGGCCGCTACGAGCAATCGTATGTGCAGACCACGAGCTTCGTGCGCGAGAGCGCGACGCCCGAACCTGACGCTCGACGATCAACTACGACCGCCGCGAGAATCTCATCGCAATGGGCATCCTGCCGCCGCCCGCGATCGCACGGAACGTCAATCCGTTTCCCGCCTGGACACCGCGGTTCGTGCCGGATCCGCCGACGCGCTGAAGCGCACGCTCGCAGACTCGATTGCCCTCAGTTGCGCTCATTTGCGCTGCAGGCGCGGGCCGCTCGCATACTTGCGGGCGATGCCCGCGCCCGCCATCGTCGCCGCAAACGCGCGACGAGGACCTGATGCTCGCCTACGCGGCGGGCGACGCCGCGGCGTTCGACGCGCTCTATGCCCGTCACAAGGGCGGCCTGTATCGCTATGTGCTGCGCCAGTGCACGCATGCGGGCGTGGCTGAGGAACTCTTCCAGGACGTGTGGATGAACGTGCTCCGTGCCCGCGCGTCGTACGTGCCCAGCGCCAGGTTCACGACGTGGCTGTATCGCATCGCGCACAACCGCCTCATCGATCATTGGCGCGCGATGCGGTCAGGTCGAGCTCGTCACGCGCCGGGGCGGACGACGACGACGACGATCCGCTCGCAGCCATTCCCGCCGCGCGCACCGACGAGCCCGACGTCCGCGCCAGCGAACGCGAGGTGTCGGGCCGGCTGCGTGCCGCGTGCGCGGCGTTGCCCGCGATGCAGCGCGAGGCGTTCCTGCTGCATCAGGAAGGCGGACTCGAGCTCGCCGAGATCGCGGAGCTGACGGGCGCCGGCGTCGAGACCGTCAAGAGCCGCATCCGCTACGCCGTCGCGAAGCTGCGCCTCGAGCTGGAGGATCTGCGAATGACGACGCCGAAGCACGACGATAAGTCGACGCTCGTCGATCCGCGCATCGCCGCGGCGTGGCGCGCGTCGTCGAACGACGAGCCTCCGCATCCGTCGATGCCGCGATTCTCGCGGCGGCGCGACGCGAGGTGGCGCGCAGGCCCGAACCCATCGATGCGCGCGAAGCGAGAGCGGACCGGCGACGCTGGTGGCCGCTTGCCGCGGCCGCCACGGTTGCCGCGGTCGCCGTCGGCGTGCTCCAGCTCACGCCAACGGACAAGCTCGGCGCGCCTGCGACGGACACGGCGGTCATGTCCGATATGCCGGCGCCTGCGACGAAACCGGCGGCGGAAGGCGCCACCTCGGCACCATCCTCGAAAGAAGAGAAGCCCGCGCGCGGCGACGATGCCGGCGTCCGCAAAGACGTATCTCGAATCGACCGCCGCGGCAATCCACACCACGCTGGCGATGCGACCGCCGCTGCGGCGCCATCCGCGGCAGCGCCCGCACCATCGGCGCCGCGACCTTCCGCGCTGTCCGCCGCACCGTCGGCAGCATCTCCCGCCTTGAAAGCTGAGGCACCGGGCGAACCCAAACAACAGATGGCTGCGGCACCGCGTCCTCTCCCCGCCCGATCCGTTTCCCGCGGCGCAGAAACCCGCCGCGGATGCCGCTGCGGCCGCGAGTGGGCAACTTGCTTCATCACCGCCCTCGCCTCTCCGCCGTCGCGATCGGAGGTTGCCGCCAATGCGGCGCGCGAACGCGATTCGCTTGCGCGCTCGGACGCTCTCCCGCAGGTGTCGCCGCGCCGGCGCAATCGCGGATGGCAGAGCGCGCGTCCGCGGCACCGGCGCCGCCGTCCGCACCTCTCGCCAAAATGGCCGCCGGGAGCACTGCCTACGGCGACGCCGACGAAGCGCGCGCCAAGGCTCGGACGCCGCTGCCGGTTCCGGAATGGATCGCGTTGATTCGACGCCTGCGCGCCGAAGGCAAGCAAGCCGAAGCCGCGAAGGAGCTCGCCGCGTTTCGTGCCGCGCACGCCGATCACGAAAAGCTGCTGCCGCCTGACCTGCGCGACTGGCGGCCGCCCGAAAAATAAGGGCCTCCACGCACCAGGCTCGCGACCGTCGAGGGCGCGGCCCTCTAACCTTCGGCCCGCAAACCGCACAACTAGGAAAGGTGTCGCAGCAGCTTCTTGATCGGCGCAGGCAGCGCCGCCGAAAGCGCATCGTCGCGCGTCAGCCAGAGGAGACCCGGCGCTTCGCGCGCGGCGGCCAGGCGCGCACCGCGACTCGCTGCGGATGCATCGTCAGCCGATAGTGCGTGAAGCCGTGCTCGATCGGATCGAGCTCGTCGCCGACGGTGACGTTGGCGAGAAATCGCGACTTGCAATGGCGCGCGACGTCGGCAGCGAGATCGACTTCGGGAAGGCTCCACAACCCGGCCCAGATGCCGAGCGCCGGGCGCTTTTCGAGGAGGATGGAGCCGGCGCGTTCCATGAGCAGCACGCGAATCGCGCGCGACGGACGCGCCTTGGCCGGACGCGGCGCTGGCAATTCCGCGACGCGACCTGTGCGGAGCGCCACGCAATCCGTCGCGACGGGACACTCGCCGCACCGCGGCGTCGCACGCGTGCACACCGTCGCGCCGAGGTCCATCAGCCCCTGCGTATACGCGCCGATCTCCTCTTGCGGCAGCAGCGATTGCGCGAGCGACCACAGCTTCGCCTCGACCTTGGGCGCGCCGGGAAAGCCCTCGATGCCGCGATGGCGCGCGAGCACGCGCTTGACGTTGCCTTCGAGGATCGCTGCGCGCTCGCCGAACGCGAACGCCGCGATCGCCGCCGCCGTCGAGCGGCCGATGCCGGGCAGCGTCGCGATGGTGGCGGCTTCGCGCGGAAACTCGCCGCCATGCCGCGTTTCGATCGCCACCGCCGCCGCATGCAGATGATGCGCCCGGCGGTAGTAGCCGAGACCGCTCCAGAGCTCGAGCACGCGATCGAGCGGCGCTCGAGCGAGCGCGCTGACGGTTGGAAACGCCGCGAGAAAGCGCGCGTAGTACGGAACGACGGTCGACACCTGCGTTTGCTGCAGCATGATCTCGGAGAGCCAGATGCGATACGCATCGTGCGTCCGCTGCCACGGGAGATCGTGGCGGCCGTGCGTCTTCTGCCAGGTGATGAGGCGCCGCGCGAAGGACGGGGCGCGGGCCGGCGCCGTCCGCCCTGCCGCAGGGCGGAGCGATGTCATCTCAGCGGATCGCGAGACGCTGCTTCGCCTTGACCGCGGCATCGGACTGCGGGTGCTTCGCGATCAATTCCTCGAGCGTGCGCCGCGACGCCGCGGCATCGCCCATTTCGAACTGGCTCGCGGCGATATTGAGCAGCGCGTCGGGGATCTTTGCATTGCCCGGAAAGGCGATGATGAGCTGCCGCTGCGTGGCGATCGCCGCCCTTATAGTCCCGCTGCGCGAACTGCGAATTGCCGATCCAGTAGTAGGCTGACGACGCCAGCGGGCTCTTGGGATAGGTCTTGACGAACGCGTTGAAGCTCGCGATGGCCCCGGGATAGTTGGCCGCCTTGAACTGATCGAGCGCGAGGTCGTAGGCGCGCTGCTCGAGCCCGGAGTCGGGCGCGCCGGCGGCGGAGGCGCCGCGAGGCTCGCCGCAGCTGCGGGCGGTTGCGGCGCGGCAGTGCCGGCGACGCTGCCGCTGACGGCACGCCGGGAGCGCTGCCGGAAGCCGGCGGAACGTTGGCACCCGGACCGCCTTCCAGGCGACGCAATCGCGAGTCGAGATCGATGTAGAGATCGCGCTGGCGCTTTGCAGCTGGTCCTGCTCGTTGATCAGGACTTCGATCTGTCCGCGCAGCCGTGCAACATCAGTCTTCAGCTGCTCGACGTGGCTGAGGAGGTCGACCAGGCCCTGGTTCTTCAGCTGGCCCTCGATTGCGGCGAGGCGAGCTTCGAGTTGATTCTGGACGTTCGTCAGGCGCACCTGCGTGTCCGCGATTCTCCGGCGGGCTTCTTCGTCGTCGAAGAGCGCCGCGCGAGCGGGCAATGCGACGAACGCCACGACGAGTGCGGCCACGACACACGCGCCGAAAAGCTCGCCTGCCTCGTTCATTGCGGCCTCCGGACGTTTCCGTGTTGTGTTGCGCTATCTGGTCGGCCGCTGCTCAATCGCTCGGCGACGCGCCCTTCGGCCTGGCTCGCTACGCTCGCCCGCCTCACTCATTCGCCGGCGTGCACAATGTCGACGCGACGATTCTCGGCCCACGACGCTTCGTCGTGTCCTTCGCGGCGGGGCTTTTCCTTGCCGAAGCTCACCGTCTCGATCTGGATCTCCTGGGCGCCCAGGAGCAGCATCATGTTCTTCACCGCGTCAGCGCGCTTCTGCCCGAGCGCGATGTTGTACTCGCGCGTACCGCGCTCGTCGCCGTTGCCCTGGAGGATCGCGCGCGCGCTGCGATTGGACTGCAGGTACTTCGCATGGGCTTCGACGATGGGCCGGTATTCTTCCTTGACCGTGAACTGGTCGTAGTCGAAATAGATGTTGCGCTTCGACAGGATGTTGCGCGGATCCTTGAGCGCGCTCGACGGAATGCCCGGGCCGGGCGCGCCGGATATCCGCTGCCCGGCACTCCCGACGTGGTCGCGCCGGAAGTGCCGGCGCCCGTGCTCGGCGCGGTAGGGGTCGCGGCGCTGTCGGCGGTGGGGGCGGTCTCTTCGGTACTCGCACAACCCGCGATGGCGGCAACCAGGAATGCTGCGATGATCCACTTGCGCATGAATGTCTCCTCGTTGGAAGGGGTCACCGCGGCAGCGGCCCCCAGGCAGGCTCGCGAACGTCGGCCGCTGGTGAGACGAGCCGCTGCTTGACGCGGCCGTCGGAGGATACGCCGGCCAATATACCACGCGACCCTTGCTGCGCCGCGTAGATGATGAGCTTCGAATTCGGCGCGATGCTCGGGCTTTCGTCGAGCGGGCCCTGCGTCAGCACCTGCACCTGCTTCGTGGCGTAATCCTGGATCGCGACCAGGAAGCGACCGCCTTCGCGGCGCACGAAGACGAAGCCCTTGCCGTCCGGCGTCGCGCGCGGCGAAACGTTGTGGCCGCCGTCGAACGTCATGCGCTCGACGGCGCCCGACGCGAGCGATCATCCGGTAGATCTGCGGCGCGCCGCCGCGGTCCGACGCGAACAGTATCGCGCGCCCGTCCGGCGTGAACGAGGGCTCGGTGTCGATGCCCCCGGAGTTCAATAGGCGCTGCACGCCGGAGCCGTCGGCGTTGATGAGGAAGAGCTGCGAGCCGCCATCCTTGGTGAGCGTCACCGCGAGGCGGCGGCCGTCCGGCGCCCACGCGGGCGCGCTGTTGCTGCCGCGGAAATTGGCGATGACCTGCCGCTGCCCGGTGGCCATCGACTGCACGTAGACGACGGGCTTCTTGTTCTCGAGCGAAACGTAGGCGATGCGCGAGCCGTCGGGCGACCACGCCGGCGAGAGCAGCGGCTCGTTCGATCCGACGATCGCCTGCGGATTGCCGCCGTCGGCATCCGCGACGATGAGCTCGAAGCGGTTGCCCTGCTTCGGTGATGTACGCGATGCGCGTCGAGAACACGCCGGCGTCGCCGGTGAGCTTCTCGTAGATGACGTCGGCGATCTTGTGCGCCGGTGGCGCGGAACTGCGCCGGCGTGACGACGTACGTCATCGAGGCGAGCTGCACCTGCTTCACGGCGTCGAGCAGCGCGAAGCGCACGTCCACGCGACCGTCGGCCGCCGGGCGCATCGACCCGACCACGACGGCGTCGGCGCCGCGCGCGCGAAAATCGCCGAGCCGCACGTCCTCGGCGCGCGTCGGCCGCGGCACGATCCCGGCGTCGCTCACCTGCCGGAAGAGACCGCTTCGCTGCAGATCGGCCGCGACGATGCCCGTGACGCCGAGCGGCCAGGTGGCCTCGTTCTCGAACGGGACGATCGCGATGGGAATCGTGGTGCCGCCGCCGCCGACGATCTCGATGGTGAGCTGCGCGCGCGCGGGCGCGACGGCCAGCATCATGAACGCGAGGGCGGCGAGAATCAGGCGGGGCAATTCGTTCCTTTGCCAGGACGGCGATGCGGACGTCGATCGCGCTGCCGGGCAGTCTCTTGTCGGTTGTTCGAAACGTTGCGGCGATTCACCCGTGTGCGAGGCCCGCCGATTATAACGGACGGCACCCGGATTCCGGGTTAACGCAGGACAGCCGGAGCGTCGATGACAGCGGGCTTCAATGGACTGCGATCGTGGAGGCGACTCCCAGCGCGTCGCGCAGGCGGTCGGCCATGCGCTTCGCGTCGTCACGCGCCGGGTACGGGCCGATGAACACGCGGAACAGCCCGTTGACCTGGCGAACGCTCGGTTCGACCCCCAGCGGCGCGATTTGGTTCGCGACGTGCGCGACGAAATTCTGCGCATTGGCAAAATTTGCAAACGCGCCCAGTTGCACGACGAACCCGCCGTCCTGCGGTGGCGACCGGGACCGCCGGCGCGTCGCTCGCCGGGCGTGCGTCGAGGACGACCGCAGCTTCGGGCGGCGCGAGCCACCGGCGGCAGCGGCGCGACCGCCGCGAGCGTCGGGGCGCCCGAGGGCAGGATCGCCTCGACTTCGACCTCGCCGCTGCCCTTCTGCGCGATCCCGATCCTGGCCGCCGCGGCAAACGAGAGATCGATCACGCGACCGTGGAGGAACGGCCCGCGGTCGTTGACGCGGACAACCACGCTCTTGCCCGTGGCCACGTTGGTGACGCGCGCGTACGACGGCAGCGGCAGCGTCGGGTGCGCCGCCGTCATCGCATACATGTCGTAGGTCTCGCCCGTGGAGGTCTTCTCGCCGTGGAACTTGCGCCCGTACCACGACGCGATGCCGCGCTCGCGATACGGCCGCAGGCGTCGTGGCCGGCACGTAGTCGCGGCCGAGCACCGTATACGGCCGGTTGGCGAAGCGATGCAGCGGCTCGAGGCGCGGAACGGCGTCGGGGATCGCGTCCAGATTGGCGGGCGCGTTGTCGCCCGGGCCATCGTCCTTGTAGTACCGGGTCGACGGCGATACCGCTGGGACGGCGCCGGGCCCCGATGCCAGCTCCGGCGTCTTTCGGCGGCGTCGTGCCGCAGGCGACCACGGTGGCGAGCACCGCCGGAGGCAGCACTCGGCAGGCCAAACGCATGATCGTGGTCGGCAACATCGCGGAGGGCGTATTATTCACCAACGGCAGGCGCGATGCTGCCGGCCGATGCCGTGACAGTACGCGGTGCCCATCGATCCATTCGGCTGCATGGATAACCCGACAAGGAGAACACAACTTGGCAAAACCCAATTTCGGGTACCAGAAACGCCAGAAGGAACTGGAAAAGAAGCGCAAGAAGGAAGAGAAGATGAAGAAGAAGCTCGAGAAGAACGCCGCACCCGCCCGCGGAAGCGCCCGCGCCAGCGCCGGAAGGCGTGGAGCCCGTTTGACGTAAGGCGTCCCGCATTATCGTTTGGCGCCCGGTGGTTGATCCGTTTGACGCATCGGCGCGGCGGATCGTGGCTACCTACCTTTTCTCGTTCAACCCGGTCTATCTGGAACTGGCCGGAGATCGCCGGCGGACATCCGCAAGCTCGCCCGCCGCGGTCACTTCGACACCAATTGGTCGTGCGGGCGGCACCGGAACATCGATCCGGGCAGCCGCGCGTTCCTCGTGCGGGTGGGGGTAGCGCCCAAGGGCATCTTCGGTTCGGGCGTCACGCTGATCCGCGCCCGCGACCGCGTCCCCACTGGGTCGAGGAGAAGCGGCGCCGCCGGACATCACCTCCAACTACACGACGCTGCGGCTCGAGCATCTGTTCCCGCTGCCGCTCATCACGTTCGACGAGCTGATGGCGCCGCCCTTCCGGCGTTTCCGCTGGGGCGTGCGATCGTCGGGAACCTACCTGCCCGAGACCATTGCCGACGCGCTGGAAGTGATGTGGGAGAAGCGCGTTGCTACGGCAGTGGCAACGCTTCCGACGAAGGCTGCGGTGAAGTCCAATGCGAAGAGGCGCCGCAGCGGCACGACGCAGGCAGGTTGAGCGAAGACACCGATCACCGGTCGAGCGGGCTGACGACGCCACGGCCGCCGCGATTCAGCACGTGCGTGTAGATCATTGTCGTGCTCACATCGGAGTGCCCGAGCAGCTCCTGCACCGTGCGGATGTCGTAGCCCGATTCCAACAGATGGGTCGCGAACGAATGCCGCAGCGCATGGGGCGTCGCCGGCTTTTCGATGCGCGCGGCCCGCACCGCGTTCTTCATCGCGCTGGAATGCCTGGTCGGCAAGGTGATGCCGGCGCGTCGACGCCGTCGCGAGGATCGATCGAACGGGACGCCGCGGGAAAGACGTATTGCCAGCCGATCTCATGCGCCGCGCGCGGATATTTGCGATCGAGCGCGAAAGGCAGCCATGCCGCTCCGAAACCGTCACCGAGATCGCCCCGGTGCAACTCCCGTGCGTGCTCGATCTGGTCGCGCAGCCGGCCGGAGAGACGCACCGGCAGCATCGTCACGCGATCCTTGTTGCCCTTCCCATCGCGCACGAGGATCTCGCGTCGCGCGAACTCGACATCCTTCACGCGGAGCCGCATCGCCTCCATGATCCGGAGGCCGGTGCCGTACAGCAGCGCACCGATGAGATGGTGTACGCCTTCGAGCCGGGCCAACACGCGCGCCACTTCGTCGCGCGTGAGCACAACCGGCAGACGGACGGGCGTCTTCGCCTTCTGGATGCCGTCGAGCCATGGGAGCTCAGCGCCCAGCACTTCTCTGTAGAGAAACAGCAGCGCGCTTTTGGCCTGATTCTGCGTCGATGCAGCGACCCGCCCGCGGACGGCAAGCGCCGTAAGGAACGCTTCGACATCGGCCGCACCAAGATCTGTCGGGTGGCGCTTGCCGTGGAAAATGATAAAGCGTCTAATCCAGTCGCAATAAGCCTGCTCGGTGCGGATGCTGTAGTGCTTGAGGCGGATGCGCTCGCGAACCCGGTCGAGCAGCAAGACAGGCGGAACCGCCCCCATCGAACAGCGCCTTTCGGCGCCCTGATCCAACACGAGAGCCGTGATTCTCCGGGACTTTCCGACGCTGTCCCATCGGTCATTTGGCCGAACCCCGGCGGCAATTCGGACCGACGTGATCCCTCTTGACCCGGCGAGTTCGCGGGATACTTCTCGTTAGGCTGCACGAATGTCAGCGAGCACCTCTCGATCACATCACTGTCGTATCGCCTACGCTCGAAGCCGGTGCGAAGTTCGTGCGAGAAGCTCTCGGTGTAGAGCCGCAGCAAGGAGGGTCCCATCCGAGCATGGGTACCCACAATCTTTTGCTGTCCCTTGGCGCATCGATCTTCTTGAAATTATCTCAGTCGATCCGGCAGCGCCGAAGCCCTCGCGCCCACGTTGGTTCGGGCCAGACGAATTGGCCCCAGAATCTCCGCCTCGCCTGGCCGCGTGGGTCGTGCGTACAAATGACATTCAGGCATCACGTAGCTGTAGCGCTTCCGTATTTGGCGGCGTGGAGCCAATCACTCGCGGGGCGCTTTCGTGGCTTATGACAGTTCCAGCCGATGGGAGTCTTCCCTTGGCGGTGCTGCACCCGTACTCATCCAGTGGCTAGTCGAAACTCATCCAACTGAGTTGCTTGCACACGTCGGCTATTCCCTGGTGAAGCTAGAGGTCTTCCATCCGGAGCCATTGCTGGTCACCTCCTTCTTTCCGCCATCGGGCTCGATGCGCCGCCTCGCGTCAACCAATCCGGGAGTGCTCAGCCTTATCTTGTGGCGCAGCTGCAAACCCCGTATGGGCTCCGCACGCTTTCAGCCGCCTAACCACGCGGTCAACACGGACGCCCTACGGCGGGGCTTCGCCCGCGCCGTGGTCGCCGGTTACCTTACTCGTTAGGCGCTGCCCATCCCTCTCAATATGCGACTCCTCCTCGCACTCAGAGCTCTCTTCTTCGTCCTGCTGCTACCAGGTACAGTGGCCGGCTACATCCCATTCAGCATCCTCCGAGCCGGAAACCTACTGCGCGTCCCAGGCCTCGGGCTCGCCTCCGTCTGCGCCGCCGTCTTCGCCATCACCGGTGCTCTTGTCCTCCTCCGGTGCGTCTGGGACTTCTTCGCCGCAGGCAAGGGCACTCTCGCCCCTATCGATCCCCCACGCTTCCTTGTTGTCCGAGGTCTGTACCGCTTCACCCGCAACCCTATGTACAACGGCGTCATCGCCCTCATCCTCGGGGAGGCGTGGCTTTTCCGGAGCATCGGTCTGGCAAAGTACGCACTTCTAGTCCTCATCCTCTTCCACTTGTTCGTGGTCCTCTACGAGGAGCCTGTCCTTGAGTCACAGTTCGGGGAGTCGTATCGGGCCTACCGGCGTGCCGTTCCCCGCTGGGGCTTCACGACTCGGCCGTTTCAAGAGAGCACCGGGAGCACCGCCTAACATGCCGTTGCAGCTGACTGAACGCCGGTCGTTAGGCGTCACGACCGAGCCAAGGCGCGCCCCACGCGCCAAGGGCCACTGTCAGAAGGAGAGACATGCTTGAAGGTTCATGCCACTGCGGTGCCGTACGTTTGACTCTGCCTTTTCCACCGGAGGTTGCCACCGACTGCAACTGTTCGCTCTGCCGCCGTATCGGCGGTCCTACGGTGTACTACGAGTTCGGAACGGTCAAGATCGAAGGCCATCCCGAATGCACGTCCGGAGTACATATGGGGTGACAGGACACTCCGCACAATTCGCTGCAAAACGTGCGGCTGCGTCACACATTGGGAGCCGCTGAACCCAACGCCAGGCGCCAAGCACGGCGTCAAACTTGGCAACTTCGACCCGCGCTTGATTGCTTCGGTCCGAGTCCGCCACTTCGACGGAGCTGACACTTGGAAATTCATCGACTGAGCATTGCTTGGGCAGCGACGCCTAACCTCGTCGGTCAACCGGACGCGCCGATTCATGCCTTCAACTCGGCGAGCGTCCTGCCGGCGCGACGGTTACCTTACTCGTTAGGGCGCAATGGAGCATCGCTGCGATGAGAAACGTCGTTGCCATCTTCATCCTCGTGGCGCTCGGTGGGTATGGATATTCCCAATACCAGCGGCGCACTCACACCCTGGAGGCTTCTGAATCGCCCGCACCACGCACTACGCCATCTCTTGGGTCAGGCGTCGTAGCTCCTAGCAATTCGTTCAAGTGCGATGGCCGTACGTACTGTTCCCAAATGACATCCTGTGCCGAAGCCACGTACTTCCTGCAAAATTGTCCTGGGACAAAGATGGATGGTCAACAACGATGGCATCCCCTGCGAAAGACAATGGTGCAAGTAGCCATGTCGGCGACCACGCGCACTATCGAGCAGTCTTTGCGCCTCAACCGGGCGGTCAACACGGACGCCCACCGGCGGGGCTTCGCCCGCGCCGTGGTCGCCGGTTACCTTACTCGTTAGGCCGCGAGGTCCCTCACAGGAGACAGTGTGAAACGAGTAATTGCCACAAGGAGCGCCGGAGCAATGTACAACCCAGTGTCCCAGGCAACGCTCGCCCCGAATGGAATGCTATACACAGCAGGAATGATTGGGCGGTCACCGGAAACGGGCCAGATGCAGCCAACGTTTGACGAACAGGTGCATCAGGCCATGCGAAACTTTGGGTGCGCTGCTGCGCAAGCCGGTGGCACCTATGCCGACGTATTGTTCGTGCAGCTCTACCTCCTCGACATGGAACTTATAGAGCGTTTCAGCGAGATCTTCCGACAGTACTTTGCGGCTGAACCGCCAGCGCGCGCTGTTTGCCAACCAATGAGGCTCTATCCAGGTGCCCTGCGTCATGTCACAGCCGTTGCTTGTGTCGGCTCGGCCTAACCCGGCGGTGAACCGGACGCGCCGCTTCATGGCTTCTACTTGGCGATGCGTCCTGCCGGCGCGCCGGTTACCTTCTCGTTAGGCGGCACACACATTAGCGCAACCGCACTTTCCATGAGCATTGAACGCATCTTCATCCGTCCGCCAGGCGGCGCCCCGACCATCGAGCAAAAGTCGGTTCGCATCGTCGCCGGCGCCGGAATCGAGGGCGACCGCTACTTCGACGCCCATGACGAACCCGGCCAGAACATCACGTTTGTCGAAGCCGAAGAGATTGAGGCGTTTGCACAGGAGCATCGACAACCGTTTGACCTATCCGCAACTGGAAGAAACATCGTCACCCGCGGCGTGCGCCTGAATGAACTTGTAGGCCGCGAGTTCTTGGTCGGCTCAGTCCGCTTTCGCGGAGTCGAACTCTGTGAACCTTGCCTAACTTTCGGCAAAGCACTTGCCTCACCGATGCTGTCCCCTGCCCATATCGTCAAGCACTGGGCGCATCGTGGCGGGCTGCGCGCCGATGCGCTAACCAGCGGCGAGTTGTCTGTTGGGGCAGGGTTTAAGAGTGCCCCCTAACCATGCGGTCAACACGGACGCCCGCCGGCGTGGCTTCGCCCGCGCCGTGGTCGCCGGTTACCTTACTCGTTAGGCCTCACCGTCATGTCGGTCGCCGATTTCTATGAGCGCCTCTCTCCGTTCTACCACCTGATCTACCAGGATTGGGCCGCGAGCATGCAACGCCAAGCCTCGCAGCTCGATTCGGTGATCCGGGAGCTGTGGGGAGACCGGATCAAGACCATCCTCGATGCCGCTTGCGGCGTGGGCACACAGGCAATCGGCCTCGCTCAACTCGGGTACCGTGTTGCTGCCTCGGACATCTCCCCTGTACCGCTCGAGCGAGCGAAGCGAGAAGCCGCGAGTCGCGGCGTGGCGGTCAACTTCAGCCTTGCTGACCTCCGAGCGTTATCGTCAGGCCACTCTACGACCTTCGACCTCGTCATCGCCTGCGACAACTCCATTCCGCATCTCCTCTCGGACGACGAGATTCGGGCTGCCTTTCGAGAAATGTATAGTTGCGCCGCCGACGGCGGAGGCTGCCTCGTATCCGTACGCGACTATGATCCCTCGGAAGCCGGTACCAAAGTCGTGCCGTACGGCCTGAGAACCGATGGCGACCGGCGTTTCGTCGTCTTCCAGGTTTGGGAGTATCAGGGCCCGATCTACAATCTTGCGATGTACTTCGTGGAAGACGCCGGTGGGCCGGAGTGTACGACCCATGTAATGCGGTCCCGGTACTACGCGGTGCCCGTTGTACGCCTCGTGGAGCTCATGACCGAAGGTGGGTTTCATGACGTTCGGCGTATCGATGGGCGCTTCTTCCAACCCTTGATCGTGGGCTTCAAGAATGGTGAGGCCTAACCCGGCGGTCAACACGGACGCCCGCCGGCGGGGCTTCGCCCGCGCGGCGGTCGCCGGTTACCTTGCACGTTAGGACCGCACAACTACTGTCATGCAGCCTGAAGGCGGCAATCCTGAAGCTTCCCGCGATGAGCGTGGAGCGCAGCATTGAGTTCTACGCGATCCTCGGCTTCGTGAAGGTTGTCGCATACCCAGAGTACGGCGTCGTTGCGCGGGACGATGTTCAAATCCACCTCTGGCGTTGCTCCAACCCAGCGCCACCCCGCGCGTCCTGCTGCCGCGTGGTCGTCGAAGGGCGTGGCCGGAGTTGTATGCTGCGTATTCGTCACTGGAACACGATTCATCCCAATGGGGCGCTGGAAACAAGACCTTGGGGCTGGTGCGAATTCTCGGTCCTCGACATAGATGGCAACTTACTCACGTTTGCCGAGCGTGCGGCGCCTAACCTCACGGTGCAACGCGGACGCCCGCCGGCGGGCCTTCGGCCGGGCCGAGGTCGCTGGTTACCTACTCGTTAGGCCGCACAGATCCTGGGCAGCATGGAATCCCGCGCGTTGAAGACTTTCGGGCAATCGACACCGACGCACTGGTCCGGATGTGGCGCGCCAGCTTCGAGCATGGAGTCGGAATCACGGACCCCCATCCCCTCGCCGAACAGATCGAGTACCTTCGTGCCAAGGTCATACCGGCGCATCGCGTGCGCGTGCGCTAAGGAGGGCGAGACTATCGTAGGCTTTCTCGCTTCCGAATGCGGAATCGATCGCCCAGCTCCATGTGCGCGTCCAGTACATCGGTCGTGGCGTCGGCACTCAGCTGCTTCGCTTGGCGCAGTCGGAGTCAGCAGGGAGCCTATGGCTTTTCACGTTCGCCCAGAATGTGCGCGCATGCCGCTTTTACGAGCATCATGGCTTTGTCGCGGTGGCGCACGGTTTCGAGCCGACATGGAAACTCAATGACGTCAAGTACCAATGGGTACGGTATGAAGGCGCGGCCTAACCTGACCGGTCAACGCGGACGCCGGCCGGCGTAGCTCCTCCGGGTGAACGTTTCGTCGGCGCCGGTTACCTTACTCGTTAGGTGCCACGTCCTATCCCATGCATCTTTGGCATACGCGGAAGTTAGCGATCCAGATCGCGCAGAATGGAGTCCCTGAAGTGGACAAGACGCGGTACTCTATGTCCTCTTGCTCAGCGTTACGGTATTTGGCTACGTGTCCTACTACTTCCCATCGACACGGTCTTGGTTCCTCTTTTATGAGGCGGCCGTAGTAACCGTCATCACGTTTGCGGGAGCCGGCCGTCTTATCAGCATATACGGCAAGACCGCTCGACGCCGCGTTCTTCGAGATGATCACTCTCCTGTCGGGTGCCGTTGTGGCTCAAGACAACCCTGATCTCTTGGGCTGCTGCATACCTCGCGGCCTGGATGTTGTCGACCTTCGGTGGCAACATGTACGCGCTATCACCCGACGATCCCGGTCCGGTTAGGTACGGGCTCGGTCGCCTGGGACAACATTCCTTCCTCGCAGTCGTCATCGCTGCTTTGTCTTCTGGTGGCGTCTTGTGATCGCGTTCGATATGTGGTTTCAGGGATTCCGGGCGCCTAACCCCTGCCGGTCAACCGGACGCCGGGCGTAATGGCAGTTCAGGCGCACGATTCATCGGCGCCGGTTGCACCTTACTCGTTAGGCCGCACACGGGGACGCTTCGCCGCCGTCCAGACGCCAAGTCAATCAACCGAGAACGCCGGATGCCCGAAGTCACACGCACTGCGAGAACCTGGCGTGGGTGCTTCTTCTTGTCGCCGGCCTGCTCGAGATTGTTTGGTCGGTTAGCATGAAGGCCTCACATGGCTTCACGAAGCACGACTTCACAGCAATCACGCTCATCGCAGCCTGCCTCAGCTTCTGGCTGCTCGGGCTAGCGTTGCGGCAACTCCCAGTCGGAACTGCCTACGCTGTCTGGACTGGGATTGGCGCTGTCGGGGCCGCTGTACTCGGTATCGTGTTCTTCGGCGAGTCGCTCACCATCGCACGCATCGGTTGCATCGCGCTCATCGTATGCGGCATCCTCGGTCTCAAACTCCTCCGGCGGCGAGAGTGCGCCCAACCCGGCGGTCAACCGGACGCGCCGGTTCATGTCTTCGTACTTGGCGAGCGTCATCGCGGCGCGCCGGTTACCTTGCTCGTTAGGCAGCCTCAATGAGCGGACGCATGCTGCTCGCTCTGGTCGTTGCACCAGTTTTGCGTGGCGGCTCGCGTTCGCCGCATGGATGGTGATGGCAGCCGAACCCCAGCCTCCCACGCGAGCTTCATTCGTCACATTGCTTGTCCCCGGCTCCTGGCCATTGCTCTCTTTCGAGGTCGTCGCGCGCTCCCGGTGTATTGGCTGCTCGGCGACGGTGGTTGTCCGGTCGTGTCATTGGAGCACGGGCTGCTCTTGTGGGCTATCGTAGCCTCCGTGCAATTGTGGGCAACGTCTGAGCTACCATTCCTTCAATCCCTTGCGGTCCTCCCCATGCTCGTGGTCCCGGGCTTCGCGCTGGTCATTGCATTGCCTTTGCGTCTCATATGCACCGGCCGCCTAACCCGGTCAGCGCGGACGGCCGCCGGCGAGGCTTCGCCCGGGTGCGTGGTCGCCGGTTACCTTGCTCGTTAGAAGGCACACCGTGACCGCCGAAGCGTCCGCTCACTGGCCCATTCCTCGATCAAGCTAAGCACCTATCATCCGGGAGGCGTGATTTTCTGGGTGCGATTCGCTATCTCAACGAATACCTTGCAAAGTACCCGCAACGAGCGCCAGGCGGCTGGACTTTTCACCGCTCAATGCCACGCTTGGGCCGGCTCGAGGGTTTGGCTATTGACGCTTCGTTAGCCGCTTTGAGGTGAGCCCCAACGAGTTCGATGCTCTCCGCATGCTTTCTGAAATGTACGCCGGGCAAATGAATACGATCAAGTAGTAGCGTTCATTCGGCGCGCGCTGGAACATTTCCCCGTCCAAACCGGCATCTCGCCACGTACGGTCCGAGCGTTTCGGGTTATCGCACCCAGTTTTGCCGACGCGCCTACGCGCCTCTATCGAGGCAGATCTTTAAAGCTCAAGATGCAATGATGATGGGAATCGGCGGTGGTACGCGTGGGCCAAAGGAGTGCCTGCGGTGGTATGACCAGCAGATGGGTGGCAATAGTGCTCCTGTGTTGCGCCTGACATGCCTTCTAACCCGGCGGTCAACACGGACGCCCTACGGCGAGGCTTCGCCCGCGCCGTGATCATCGGTCCTGCCTTACTCGTTAGGCTGCGCTCGCCCCGCCGTGGCGCTGATCTCGCAATGCATCGTCGTCGTTTCGCCGGAGAACCTACGCGAGATGGACGCCACCATTTCCGATGTCGTGGTGGAGGCGTTCGCGGCTGTGGCTCGTGAGCAGTTTCTCGGGCCCGGTCCATGGCACGTCGTTGAGTTGGCTGATGATGGAAGCACCACTTACCGGACCACCGATACAGCCGACCCGGTACACGTCTACCGTGACATCCTGGTGGGCATAGACCCGCGCGGGGCCTGAACAATGGCGAACCGCACAGCCTGGCCAGCTGGATCAACTACGCTTGCGCCGCAGCCCGGCGAGACAGTCAGTGCACGTTGGGAGCGGAACAGGCTATTACGCTGCGATTCTCGCTGAACTGGTTGGTCGCGCGGGTCGCGTAATCGCGTATGAAATCGACGCTGGTCTTGCGGCTCGCGCAACGAGAAACCTGCGCGAATGGGGGCAAGTGACGGTGGTGGCGGCAAATGGCTGCGACTTGCCAACCCGCGAAGTGGATGCAATCTTCGTAAATTGTGGTGTCACGCACCCGGCACCAGCATGGTTGGACGCTCTCTGCAATGGTGGTCGGCTTCTGGTGCCGGTGACCGCCTCCGCGGAGGCATCCGGCGTTGGCACAGGTGCGATGTTCATGATTACGCGTGAGCACGACCGCTTCGCCGCAGCGTATGTCTCCAAGCCGTGGGCATCTTTCCTGCGCTGGCGGTCGAAGCGACGTGCTGAACGCAAAGTTACTCGCGAAACCGAAAGCCAGCTGGCGCGAGGTCAGTTCGATACGCATTGAGCCTCACAGTGAGGAACCATCGTGTTGGTTGCATGCCGCAGCGTGTTTGTCCACCACTTCAAGTGCGGCCTAATCCTGGCGGTCAACACGGACGTCCTACGGCGGGTCTTCGCCCGCGCCGTGGTCGCGCCAGTTACCATGCTCGTTAGGCGGCACCGAACCGGGACTCGAATCCGTGTCGCGTGAGCGCTCTCTCTGGTTAGTTCTCGGGGTTCTCGGACCATCGCTGCGCTCGTCTTTCTATGGTGGGCTGTTCAAACGGCGAGCAATACGTAGCTGGCA
>ERZ1370068.1178-contig-11075_pt1 | contig 30515 bp, 30 predicted proteins | sample MGYA00561227_ERZ1370068 | MGnify/ENA primary metagenome ERZ1370068 (study PRJEB38410, sample SAMEA6850437) | metagenome | study: Metagenomic assessment of the ecological functions of the soil: analysis of the soil microbiota associated with the...
GGTGTGCGTTCAGTTACGTGTTGCTAGCTCCAGACGTGGAACGACCGCATGAACCGGCTTCTCGGCCACGAGGGCCGGACGCCCGCCCGCCGCGACGAGGAGAATTTCACGACCGGCAGCTGGTGCCCCGGTCGACATCGTCGAGGGCAAGGACAAGATCGAGCTGAAGGTCGAGCTCCCCGGATTCAAGGAGGACCAGGTTCAGCTGACCGTGGAGGACGGGCTGCTCACGATCCGCGGCGAAAGGAAGTTCGAGAGCGAGAACAAGGAAGAGAACTATCACCGGATCGAGCGCTCCTACGGCACGTTCGTGCGCTCCCTTCACGCTCCCCGGACGGTCGATCAGAACAGGATCCAGGCCAACTCTCGCCGACGGCGTTCTCGCGATCGAGATGTCCAAGCGCGAGGGAGACCAAGCCCAAGCAGATCCAGATCAAGGCCGGCCAGGGTGCGGGCGCGCCGCGCAAGAAGGAGATCGACGTCCAGAAGGCTTAGTCCGAATCCCTGATCGACGTCCCCGGTCGACGTCCCTCGGTCGAAAATCAGGACGAATCGGCGCCCTCAGGAATTCTGAAACGGTGGTCGCGGTTTTCCCGGTCATGACAAGAGATCGCAGGCCGGACTTCCGGGCGGCGGGCCTCGTGCCCGCCGCCCTTTCCCGCGTTCGCCTCCGTTTTCATCGCCCTCACGGCGCTTTTCGACGCTTCGCCGGCGGCGGCGGCCACCCCGCCGATCCGACGCAACTGAAGTCGTGTCGGTCGTCGAAAAGGTCTCGCCGGCGGTCGTCAACATCTCGGCCGAGCAGACGGTTCGGCGACCCTCCTCGTTCTTCGATCAGTTCTTCGGCGACGTCGACGCCGCGCCGCGCCGGTACAAGACGAAGTCTCTCGGCTCCGGAACGGTCATCAACGCGAGCGGCATGATCCTGACCAACGACCACGTCGTCTCGGGAGCGTCGAAGATCATCGCGACGACCAAGGGCGGCCAGGAATACGAATGCGACGTGGTCGGCGCCGACCAGGACAACGACCTGGCCGTCCTCCGGATCCGCGGATCCAAGGGAGATCTGCCGACGATTCGCTGGGCACTTCCTCGGACCTCCTGATCGGCGAGACGGTGATCGCGATCGGGAACCCTTTCGGCCTGTCGAATACCGTCACCGCCGGCGTCGTCTCCGCGAGTGGGCCGGACGGTTCCGGAGGAAAACCGGGAACGCGTCTTCACCGATTTCATCCAGACCGACGCCTCGATCAGCCCGGGCAACTCGGGAGGGCCGCTCGTCAACGTCGACGGGCAGCTCATCGGGATCAACACCGCGATCGTCGGAGGCGCCTCCGGGATTGGATTCGCCATCCCGGTGGACCGCGCCAGACGCATCGTGGACGATCTCCTCCACTATGGCTCCAGTCCGCCCCGTCTGGATCGGCGTGCGGGGGCGCACCGCGTCCTCCCGCGTCACCGGGCGAGGGAAGCCGATGGGTTACCGCGTGACGTACGTGGAACCTTCCTCCGCCGCCGCGCGCGGGGCTCGCCAAGAACGACGTGATCGTCGGGATCGACAACCGCCCGTCGAAGCGGTGAACATCTCCAGCTTACGGTCACGCGCTGAGCGTCACGCCGGGCAAGCTCCATCGCCACTCGTCGTGAAGCCAAACACCTGCTGCGGAAGCTCCGCTCCAGGTTCCGAAACCGCCCGCGGGGCTCTGGTGCAGCTGCTGCGAGAGATCGGGATCGGTGGCTCCTTCGCGCGGCGCTGCGCATCGAGGTGTGCCGAGGCTCGCGGCCCGGACCGGGCCCAGGCTCAGCGCCGGCGACCTCAGTTCAGCGAACGGCGACGAGGTCCGGAGGCGAGAAACGGGCCGAAGCGATCCCCTGAACGCGACTTCAAATCGCACGACGCTCTGATGACGGCGGTGGCGCGCGGCGGATGGCAGCCTCGCTGACGTTCCCATGGCGTAAAAGTGACGCGCGGACCATACGCATCAGTTATGCGGGTCCGGCGGGCCTGCCGGCGGCTGGACGTACGTTCACCAGTGCGCCCCTGCACCATGGACAAAGCCCGCCGGACCCGTCTTTATACGTCTGGCCGCGCGTCGATATGGTTCCATAAATCCTGCATGAAAATGACTCTATCGTCGCAATTCTGACGGTGCCGGCAATACCACGATTTCAGTTGTTCGAAAACGTGAGGCGTGGCGAGGCGCGAGCCCGGCGGATCACTGGACAGCCCGGGGCGCCCGGAGCGTACTGGCAGCGTACGTCGGAGGGCGACGCGGGCGCCCGCCCAGCTCGATCTCCGCCTTCGCCAAAGGCTATGGCGGATCTGGCTTCAGACGTTGCTCACTGATGATCGACCGTTGTCGCCGTCAAATCCTCCGTAGCTCGTAGAGCGAAGGAGGATCGCGTCCACGCCGGCTACATGACCTCCGAGACGAGGATGCCCGCGATCGCAGCGCCCCTCCGTATCCCGCACGCATCCGCTCGCCGAGAATCACCGCCGCGAGATGGCCGCCCCAGACCGGCTCGAGCGCGAAGATGACTGGCGGCGCGCGCCTCACGACAGCCGCGCCTGCGCCAGTTCTGCACCGTGACGATGCCAGTCGTCGCGGGCGTCGCCAGACGATAAGCCACGAGGGCCCGCGGTCAGGAGGAACGTCGGACCTCCAGCACGGCGATCGCGGCAAAGGCGCGGCGCAGGAAGAGCAAGCGGCGAGGATTGCCGCCGCCGCGATAAATCCAGCTGGCAGTGTAGACCAGGAGGATCGATGCCGCGGCGAGCGCTGCTCGTTCTCGGCGAAATAGATCGCGAAGGCAGCGCGGCGAAGACCATCAGGTCGCCACGATTCGATGCCTCCCCCTCTTCTGCCAGCCACGAGGCGAATCCTCCCACGTCGCGAGCACGACCCGCGGGCGGCGCTCCGGGGCGCGCCGGGTCGGACGAGCCCGACGACCGGTGTGAGCACCACCGAGGCCAGTGATAAACGTGCTGAGGCTGGAGGTCTCCGTTGACCGACGATCTGCGCCCATCCCGAGGGCCGAGGCGCACCCATGCCGAAGGCTGTCCCGCCAGATCCGGATCCCGAAGCGGGACCGACTGACCTACGTTGAGGACCAGGGCCGCCAGGACAGAACCGCGCCGCGACGTACCGAGCGAGGGCTCGCGGCAGCGCCGCGTTGACGATGAAGGTCGTCCCCCACGAGAGCGTGACGGCGACGGCGCGCCGCACCGCCCGCCGTAGTGCTTTCGGCGGCCGGCTCCGCCGGGGATTCCATCGCGGGGCGATCCGTATAAGATCGCCCGCCATGTCGATCCGGGTCCGATTCGCGCGCCTGGCCACCACCGGAAGCCTCCACGTCGGCGGGCGCACCGCGCTCTACAACTTCCTCTTCGCCCAGCATCACGGCGGCGCCCGCATCCACGGATCCAGGGACCGGCGTCAGGCGCAGCAGACGGGCTGACGGATCAGATCCTGCGCTCACGCTCGACTGGCTCGGAATCGGCTGGGACGAGGCCGATTCACCAGCGGACCGGATGGCGTTGTACCGCGCGCCGGGCCGAAACTTCCTCGCGGACGGAGCACGCGGCGTACCGGTGCTTCTGCACTCCGGAAGGAGCTGGACGCCGACCGCAAGAGGGCCGAATCGGAAGGCGCGCCTACCAGTACTCGAAGAAATGCCGGACCTCGATCCCTCCGACGGCGGGGCGCCGCGCGGGAAGGGAAAGTTGCGTCGTCCGTCTGCGGGGTGGGCCGGCGATCATCCGTCGACGGCTGATCCGCGGGCAGGTGGGGTTCCCGCCGGCTCGACAAACGGCTTCGTGCTCTCGTCCGATCGGGCGGACACATCATCCACCACTTCACCGTCTGCGTCGACGACGTCGACAGCGATCCCTGCGCATGATCGCAGCGACGACACTCGCCCAACACCCGAAGCCGCGTCGCGCTCTTCGGCGCCCTCAGGCGCCGCTCCCCGAGTTCGCGCACCTCCTGCGGGATGATCTGCGGCACGGACAAGAAGAAGCTGTCAGCGCCACGGCGCGGCGATCCGTCGAAGAGTGGCGGGACGCCGGGATCTTTTCCGGAGCAGCTCGTAAGAACTTTCTCACCCTGCTCGGCTGGTCGCCCAGGGCGACGCCGCAGAGATCATGACCCTGGCCGCAGTGATCCCGGGACTTGCTTCTCGCTCGATCGCGTGCACGCGTCTCCCGCCTCGGTTTTCGACCCGGAAGCTCCTCTGGATGAACTCGAAGTATCTCAGCTTCGATGCCCGCACGTCGGGCTCCTCAGCGCGCATTCCTTCGGCGGCGGCCTCAGCTCCCCGAGCCGGTCGCCTGGCGCGCGCGCGCGGTCGAGCTCCATCACGCGAACGCTCGCGGACGATCCTCGAGCTCGAGAACGCCCTCGCCAGCTGCGGCCGATCCGGCGGAGTACGACCCACGCGGAGTGAAGAAGAACGTGGGACCGAAACGGCCGCGCTGCTCTCCGCTGGCCGTGCGATTCGGCGCGCTCCTGAACTTCTCGGAGGAATCTCGAGGCGCGCTCCGCGGGCTCGCCGCCAGGACGTATCCGCCGGAAAGTTGATCCACCCGCTCCGGCTCGCGTTGACCGAAGGACCGTCGGGCCCCGCTCTTCGACGTGCTCGAGCTCCCTCGGCCGGGGCGCCGTGCGGCGGGGATCGACGCTTTCTCCCAGAGCATCAAAGCTCAGGTCGAGGATCCCCTCCGCCACGGCTATCATCCGCGAATGCGCGCGTGGATTCGTCTTCGCGCCGGGTGGGCGCCTTCCGCGACGGACCTCTCCGATCGCTTCGCCGCCGGACGGCGCAAGTCCTGATCGAGATCCGCGCCGCCGGCATCTCACCGAAACGCCCATTACCGGAAGGATTCCGGACGGGCGCGCCTGCCGCTGCGCCCGGCCACGAGGATCGCCGGAGTGGTCGTCGAGAGCGCCGGGGTCGAGTCGCCCGTCGCCGGCGACCGCATCGCCATCCACCTATCTCGTCGGATGCGGCGCGTGCCGATTGCTGCCGGTCGGGCGAAGAACGATTCATCACGCCGAGATGATCGGAAGGAGCGGGATGGCGGTTCGGGCGAGAGATGATCGCCGTCCCGCGAAGAACGCCGTCCCCGTGCCGGACGGCGTCCGCTCGAAGGCCGCCGAGGTCATGATGCTGCTCGTCGGCGACGGCGCTTCACGCCCTGCGCCTCGCGGAAGGTCCGGCCCAGCGAGGCGTGCTGGTCTCCGGCTTCAGCGGTCTCGGCGCTTCCGCGGTTCAGCTCGCGGGCGTGCTCCAGCGCCGGGCGATGATCGCGGCGGACGTCGTTCCCGGAAAGCTCTCGGCCGCGCGAGACTTCGGCGCCCACCCTCTGGACGCGTCCGGCGCCCGGAATTCGCGAAGCGGTGGTGGCCGCGACCGGGGTCGCTAGACGGACGTGGCGCTCGATTTCGCAGGCACCCTGGCCTCCCGGGCAGCCGCCCTGCGCTCCGCTCGCTCCGGGAGAAGACTCGTGATCGTCGCGCATCGATGCTCGTCCCCTTCCCGTTCGATCCCTACCGGGACGATGCTCGCGCGCGAGCGGCGGATCATCAGGATGCTCCGACCACACGCGCGGCGACCTGAACGCGACCTGATGGACAATCGCCGCCGCGGGAAAATCGATCCGTCGCGCGCGATCACGCGAACCGTACCGCTCGAGGCGGCGACGATCGACGGAATCTGGACGACGCTGGAAGCGGGCACGGGGTACTGCCGGTCGGTGATCGCCCGCGGCTGGTCAGGCGGATTCGGAGCCGGACCCCCGGCTCGATCACCGAGCGGTTCGCGCCTCCCTCGATCGCCTCGACGTAGGCGCGCGCCACGGTGGCGGCGGGAGTGCCACCCTCCCGGTCGGTGTCCCATCTTCTTCCGGGGTTCAGCACACCCACCCCGGCGAGACGGCGTTGATGCGAATACCTCTCGGAAGCTCGATGGCCGCGGAGGCGACGAACGCCTCGACGCCCGCGTTAGCGACCGCGACCGCCGCGCCACCCGGCGATGGCCGCCTCGCCCAGTTCCCGGACGTGAGCGTGAACGATCCTCCGCCTCCACGAAGCGAATGCCAGGTGCACCAGGTTGATCTGTCGGGGGCTTGTGGATCGAGGCTGGATCGGAAGTCTTCCTCAGAGCTCGGAGAAGGGCCGGAACCGCGTTGCGCCGGCGGCACAGACGACGGCATCCACCGCGGCCGACCCTTTCGTAAAGGCCGTCCGATCGATGCAGGAGTGCGCGAGACTCGACCGTCGAGGGCCGCTTCATCGATGCGGACCGGAACAGCTGCTCATGGCGAGGGCTCGAGGCGCGAGGGCGACGGCGCGGCCGATCGTCCCGGTCGCGCCCACGACGAGAACGCGCAACGCTACTTCAATCCGTCGACGAGGTAGAGCGTCGAGAGGATCACGCGTCACCCATCACGCGTAGGACTTGCCGTCATCACGACGATGACGGGGGCGATTCCAGTGATTCCGGCCGGATCAGGGCGGTGATCGTCTTCCGGAAGCTCGCGCTTGCCGGTCGCGGGATCGGCGCGCCACGGGGTTGGAGCTCCCGCCGCGCCGGTACACATCACGGCGCTGCCGTCAGTCGACCAATCGGCCCGGATTGCCTCGCGGGGCTATCCGCCGGGGACCGGAACCAGCGCGCGCCGCCCGAAGGCGGAAACAACGTCGGACGGTAATTCGGAGCGAGTCCGAGCACACGCATTCCATCCGGCGAGGTCAGCGTGCAGCTCGGTAGGGAACGCTTCTTCGCTGATCGGATGGAAGGCGCCCGTCGTGGCGTCGATCGTTAAATAGCGGGGATTGTGACCCTTCTCCGAGGCGCGTGCGCACCAGCCGGTCTGCGCTCCCGGCGAACTGAGGCGTGACGATGTTGACGAGGCGGCTGAACGAGCCGCTGTTTCCAGCGCCGATCGGAAAGATCGTGATCTCAGCGCCGTCCAGCCCGTATCCGGCCATCCAGAGCGCCATCGGCGGAAAAAGCCTCCCGAGCCTCCCGACCCGAGGAGCGTCGGCGCCGAGCGAAAGTCAGTCCGCCGGATGTGAGCCCTGCCCGTGTCCTCCTCTCCTTCGCCGCTCTCGTCGAACGAGACGAGCCGGCCGTCCGGACTCAGACCGTTCAAGCCGCTCCAATCAGAGCGCCGAGAGCTCCCGTTCGCGGCTCTCTCCGGGCGCAGAGCGAAGACTGCTCGCACGCTGGTCTTCCTGCTCGACCAGGACGCGGCCGTCGCTCGCAATGTCGTAGAGAGGTCAGGGTCGCCGGCAGCCCGATGGAGGATGCATCTTTCCCGGCCGGCGTCACGGCGCAAACGAGCGGGCGTTTCCTTCGGCCGTTCCGGTGAACCAGATCTCCGTTCCGTCGGGGCGCCAGGCGGAGTCCCTGGGCGGTCGAGAATCCGGTCGCCAGCGTCTTTCGCGTCCGGCCGTCGGCCGGCACGAGCGACCGGAGCCGCCGTCGCCGGCCGAAAGAGTGGTCGGAAACGCGATCCATCTTCCATCGGGAGAGACCGCGGATGGCTCGCCCACCCTGCGACGCGATACAGCAGATGGTCTTCGGGGTAGAAGAGGTCCGCGCCGGCCGCCCACGTCGCGCGCGACGGCAGAGCCGCTTTGCCGTCCGGAGTCCAGGTCGGCAAACGACGCCCCGCTCTCGATTCGCGCGGAGATCGCCCGACAGCGGCGCGCTCGCTGAGCGTGCCCTGGATCTGGTGAGTGGTGACCTGGATCAGGTCGCGCGCGAGCGCGATCTCGCTCTGCTTCGAAATGCCGAGGAGATAGGCCGCGGGAAGGTCGAGAGGAGAAGAAAGGAGGTTGTCCGCGCGGACCGAGAAGAGCCGGGAAGGGTTTCCGTCACGCCGCACCGTAGACGATCGACCCGCCGTCGGGCGTGAATCCAGCACCCAGATGGCCCCCGCTGGAACGTCAGTCGATGGAAGACTGGCGAGCTCGCCGCCTGCCGCGGACGGAGGAGAACGGCGAGAGGCACCGCCGCGAGGATCCCCGCCGCGGCGCTCGCCGCGATCGCGCGCCGTTTCAGGCTCCGGACCCTTCCGATCGGAATGGCGGCGACGGCCCCGGACTGGAGCGACGCCGAGGTCTCCGGTCAGTGCGGTCGCGCAGGCTCTGGCAGTCCCGCGCGAGATCGCTTCGTCGACGCGAGCCGATCCTCGGGATCGCCGGCGGGGCACCGTTCGACGATCCAGCGCAGCGGAGCCAGCGCGCGGGCACTGACCGCCGAGGATCGGCTCGGGCTCCTCCCGGATGATCGCGGTGAGCGTCTCGGCGGAGCTCTGCCCGGTCGAAGCGCGTTTGCCGGTCGCCTATCTCGTAGATCATCGATCCGGGGAGAACTGGTCCGACCGGAAATCGACGGGCCAAGTCCCGCCGCCTGCTCGGGGACATATAGCCGACCGTTTCATCACGGTCCCCGGCGCGGTGCCGGCCTGCGTCGGAAGCTCCGAGGAATCTCTTCGGCCGCCGACCTGGCGCGCCAGCCCGAAATCGAGCACCACGCGGCGTATCCGTCCTTCGAGACGATGACGTTACCTCGGGTTTCAGGTCCCGGTGGACGATCCGCCATCGTGGGCCTGGCGAGCGCTTCGGCGAGCTGGGTGCCGAGCCGTCGAGGGCTTCCGGATCCCGACCAGACCGTCTCGAGCATCGCGCGCGAGCGTCCGACCCTCGTGACGAGGCTCCCATGGCGATGTACGCGCGCCCGTCCGCGGATCCGATGTCGTGCACTGACAACGATGCCGGGGTGGTTCAACGCGGAGGCCGCCCGGGCCTCCTGCTCCGAAACGCTGCGACGCTCGATCCTGCGCGAATTCCTCCGGCAGGACCTTCACCGCGACGCGTCGCGGCCGAGTCTCGGATCGCGCGCTCGATCAGGCCTCGCCCATGCCGCCGGCGCCGAGCGGAGGCACGATCTCGAACGATCCGATCTTCGTTCCGGGAGAAAGGGCATCGGTGTTGGGATTCTAGCGGGAGAGCGTCTTTGGCCGAGGTAGAAACGCTACGGCGTCTTCATGGCGGCGGGACGGAACGGATTACGCTCATCTTGCGGTTTCCCGAGTCGTCTCCGGACACTGGCGGTCGCGCCGAATCTCACGGCCGTGAGACTTCATCTACCGCCTCGAGTCGGTCATCATGCACGCCGCGGCGTCGTTCTCCAGCCGGTGGCGCTCGAACTCGAGCCGCTCGATCAGCTCAGTCGATCTCGGAACGGAGCACGTAGGACGAGGTCCCACGCTCCCCGAGTGCCGCCCGCGCTGGGACAATGGACGATCGCGTAGCCCTCCGCCGGCTCGTCGACGACGAACTGGCGCTCGCAACGCCGGGCATTCGAACACTTCCGGCAGCCTGGGAAGATTGTCCGCCTGCCCTCGCGCGAAATCAATCGGACCGCGGAGCGTTTTGAGGTGATCTTCGCTTGACCAAATCGAAAAAGAGAGTTGGAGTCGCGACTCCGCCCGCGGTGAAAATCATCAGCCGACGACCGGGCTCAGGTGAGTTCAGCGGAACGGCGCCTCGCGCCGCGTTGTCCTGCACCGCCGCTCCGGAAAACTCTCCGGTGGCGATGCGCCGGTTCCGCTGCCACGAGCCGGGAGATGGCGAAAGGGCTAACCCCTGACTTTTGGACGGTAGCCCTCCGCCGGGAAGGGCCAGCAGCGTCTCGACGTGGTCTCCCTGGATCTCGATCATGGCGTCCTTGACCGTTCCTCCCGCGCCGCATCGCGCCCTCATTATCTTCGCGATGCGCGCGAGAACCGCCTCGCCCCTCGATTCCCGCGACCAGCGTGACCGTCTTTCCGCGGCGCCCGGCCGAGCTTCCTCGAAACGCGCACGCGCTGCTGCGAAGGAGGCGCCAGCCGGACTCTTCCTTCTTCACGCACGCGCAGCTAGTCCCTGGGCCATCCACACTCGGGCGGCGATTTCCGCCCCCGCGGCGACGAATAATGGCACGATTCCACTGGGGCGCGTTTCACGGGCAGCAGCCTTTCTGGAGAGGCTGCGAGAACTCGCAGATCCGGGCATGAAGCCGATGCGCCCAGAACGACCTGAAGGCGCCGCGAGGCCCGAGCCAGGCGACGCGCGGACGGCCCGTTGGCGGCCGATGGCGTACCGGGGCGTACATGCGTCTGGCCGCCGGCGGGCCGTCCGCGTCCCGTATCGCTCGAGGTATCGTCGGCGCCCGCTCCTTAAATCTCGCCGACTCGGCGAAAATATTCCGGCAAACGCCATCATCCCGCCGCGCCCCTGCGCCGCCAGTCGTAGTTCTCGTTGGGCGCGTGGTAGCCGATGCTCCGGGAGCGAAAGGTCGAGAAATGGATCGGCGCCTTCAGGACCTGCTCCATCGACAGGACGGCGCCGATCGAGCCGCCCTCGCGCACGAAGACCGGCTCTTTGCCGAACGCGAACTTCATCGGGCCGCGGATGGCGTCCGCGTACGGACCCGTCGTCTTGCCCTGGTAGCCGGGCAGCGCGTGCTCGGCCGCAGACCTCGACGTCAGGGTTCTTCGACTTGACGAAATGCCGTCACGAGCTTGACGATCTTCTTCGGCTTCATGTTCGGCACGAGGCGGCGGGAGACGATCGCCGTGGCCGTGGGCGGGATGATCGTCTTGACGCCCGGGCCCTTGGTAGCCGCCGGCGATTCCGTGGACCTCGAACGTGGGCATCATCCAGATCCGCTTCATCACCTCGAGCGGGTCGTCGACGCCGGAGCGACTTGAGCAGGTGATCCTTCTTGAACTCGCGGATCGTGAACCCGCAGCTTCTTCAGGTCCGCGATCTCCTGCTTCGTGGGCGTGACGACATCGTCGTAGAAGCCGGGGATCTTGACGCGCGCCGGTCGTCGCGTCGAAGCACTCGCGCGATCAGCTCGGCAGATCTCGGTGACGGGATTGCGCGCCGCGCCGCCCGTCGTGCCCGGAGTGCTGGTCGGTCTGCGCCGGTGCGCGAGCGTGAAGCGAAGCCCTGCGAGCCCGCGCAGTCCCGCGGGCAGGCGGGATGCCTGCGCGACACCCAGACCGTGTCGGAGACGACGACGGAATCCGTCGCGAAGTCGGCGGCGTTCTTCCGGATCGTGTCCTCGAAGTGTGGCGAGCCGATCTCCTCCTCGAGCTCCCAGAGGAAATGGACGTTGACGCGCGCGCCGTGGTCGACGCGCGTACTCGGCGCCGAAGAGCGCGCGAGATCGCCGGTCCCTTGTCGTCGGTCGTTCCGCGTCCGAAATACGCGTCGCCCTGCGCGGGTGAAGCTTGAACGGTTCGCGTCTTCCAGTCCTCGCCCTCGGCCGGCTGCACGTCGAGATGGTTGTAGATCGTCGCCGTGGGTAGGCAGGATCGCGTCGAACCGCCCGTGCACGAGGGGTGGCCGCCGGTCTCGTACACGCGGGCCTTGCCTCCCGAGGGACTCGAGCAGACCGCCGCATAGCGCGCGCCGCGCGCCACGTCCGCCTTGCGCTCCGGCTCGACGGAGACGGTCGGGATCTCCACGATCTCGCGCAGCGCTTTCTCGAATTTCTCGCGCGACGCGTCCGCGGTACGCCGCGACCGCTTCCTTCGTGAATTACAGAGGCGCATGTCGACTCCTTACTTCTTCTTTCGCTGCGTCTTTCGCTGCATCTTCGATTTCGCCCGCGCCGCGCGCCGCCGCGGCGGAGCCGCCTTGCTTCCGGACGGGAGGCGCCTTCTTTTTCGCCGAGGCGGGTTTCGTTGGGGAGCCTTCTTCGGCTTGACGGCGGCGGATTTCGGTTTTCTCCGCCGGGGCGCGGGCGCCTCGCGCGCGGGTTCCGCGGCAAGGGCTGCCGCCTTGGCCGCGATCCTTCTCCCTTGGCGCGTGCGCGGAGGCCGCCGCGGCGACTTCTCTCTCTTCCGCCTTCTGCTGGCGCTCCTCGCGGGCCACGCTTCCTCGGCGGCGGCGCGCTGCGCCGCCCGACTTAGGAAGGCGATCGGCGATGACCGACGCCAGCTCCCGCTCGGAATAGACCTGCGCCTTCGGACCGTTCTTTCAGCAGGTCCTTCCGGTCGTCTGAACACGCTGGATCGCGAAGAGCTCGAGGTCCCGCGTGTCCTTCGCCTTGGAAGGTAATCCGTCGTCTCGAGCGCGTGAGACGGAGCCCGCGAGAAGTCGATGACGATCGCGGCCGGTTTCTCCCTCCGGGCGAGCTCGTAAAAGCGGGCCACCGCGGCTCCTCGACGATGAGCTCGGCGCCCGACTGGCCAGCCGGGCCGCCTTCACGTCGCGCGCCTCACCCGTAAAATGAAGAAAAGAACCTTCATAGCGCCCTCATTTCGTCCGGCCAATGTACTCGTTTCACCACCCATTCGGAAGGGTTTTTACAGTGATGTCCGAGAAGGCCAGGGAACCATGCCACGGGCGCCGAATGAAGGAATGAAGAAAGGCGTCTCGCCCGAAGCAGGCGCACCACCCTCAAATGCTCCAGCTCGGCAGTTCCGGGAAACCAGAACACCCGGTTGACACTGGCCCGAAAGCGCGGCCAGACGCGAGCCAGACGGGCGGGACCGGGCCGGCGGGCGGGTTAGCGACCGCAACGCGGTCGTACCCGCGAACAGCGGGGAGACCATGCTGGATACCCGCGTTCGCGGGTATGACAGAGGAACAGCTGTACGTTGAGCGCCGGCGGCCGGTCGGGCCCGTCCCGTCCGCCTTCGCCAAGGCTTCGGCGGATCGAAGCATCGAGCATCGTTGTGAGTTCAGTGCAGTGTCGTGTGGCGACCGATCCGCCTTAGCTCGTTAGAGCGACGGCGGATATCGCTCGATGTGCTGGTCCGCGCCTGCTTCCTAATCTTCCCGGTAGTGCGTGCCGCGCGACACTTTGTCCTCCGCCGCCGCCCGCCGCGATCTCGAGCGCCGCGTGAACGCCGTTGCGCAGGCCGACGAGCGCATCCGACATCGCGCCGTGGCGATAGAAGTCCTCGATTTCGTGCCGCAGCTCCGTCAGGAGCCGGCGGGCGCGATCCAGCCGCCGGCCGGAACGCACGAGGCCCACGTAGTTCCACATCGTGTAGCTTAACGACCGAGCCAGTCCTGGGCGACCAGAGCGGGATCGACCGGCCCGATTCCGGCTTCCATTCCCGCGCCGTCAGCGCACGTTCCTCGCCACGGCGCCGCGCTTCGGCGGCGGCCGCCCGGCCGGCCGTCCATCCCCACAGAAGACCCTCGAGGAGCGATGTCGAAGCGAGCCGGTTGGCGCCGTGCACCCCGGTACATGAGACCTCGCCCGCCTGCATACAGGGGAGGGAAGGGTCGTCCGGCCGTCCAGGTCGACCGGCGACGCCGCCGCAGGAGTAGTGCGCCGCGGGAACGATGGGGACCGGCCCCGGTCACGTCGTATCCCGCTTCGCGGCAGCGCTCCGCCACGCCGGGAAAATGCTCGCGGATCCATTCGGCCGGTTTCGTGCGAGATGTCGAGCAGGACGTGCGGCTGGTCTTCCTCGAGCATCCGGCGATGAATGGCGCGGGCGACGATGTCCCGGGGCGCGAGCTCGCCGCGCGGGTCGAAGTCCTTCAGGAAAGAGCCGGCCCGAGGCGTCGGTGATGATCGCCCCGGCCCCGCGCAGCGCTTCCGAGAGGAGCAGCCGCCCCTTCGGGTGGACGAGCGCCGTCGGGTGAAACTGCGACGAATTGAGGTTGAGCAGCGCGCGCCCGGGCGCGCACCGCCATCGCGACGCCGTCCCCGCGCGCGCCGGCGGGGTTGGTCGTGTGCAGAAAGACCTGGCCGAGGCCGCCCGTGGCGAGGATCGTCGCGCCCGCGGTCACGGGCGCGACCGTTCCCTCGCGCGGTCAGAAGGTGGCGCCGAACACGCGGGTGAGATACCGATCCATCGGATCGGGCGAATCGTGAGCGGGCGTCAGGAAATCGACCGCGGTATGGGCGGTCCTCCACTGGATCGACTTCTCCCCGCTCGACCGCGGACAGGAGCGCCCGTTCGATCGGCACGCCGGTCTCGTCCTTGACGTGAAGCACGCGCGGCATGGAATGCGCCCCTTCGAGCGCCCAGTCGAACTCGCCGTTCTCCCGGTCGAAGGGGACCGAGAGCTCCTCGACGAGGAGCGAGCGCACGAGCTCCGGCCCTTCGCGGGCGAGCTTCTCGACCGCGGCCCCGGTTGCAGAGCCCGCCCCCGCTTTCTCGATGTCCGACGCGAGGGACTCGGAGTGTCCCCCGCCGGGCGCCCGACGATCCCCCTGCGCCCAGAACGTGTTGGACGACTCGGCCCGTTCGGAGCGGGTCACGATCAGGACGCGCGCCCCTGGCGGGCGGCGGAAGCGCCGCCGGCGCATCCCGCGATCCCGGTCCCGAGGACGAGGACATCGTAGGACGAATCGGTCATGCGGTCTCCGAGCTCGAGCGAGATGTCGGCGGCGCGGACGGAGTGCGTCAGCGCGCCGACCGAGACGAAGTCGACCTCGTCTCGGCGTACGCCCGCACGTTCTCGAGCGTGATGCCGCCCGAAGCCTCGAGCGTTACCCCGGAACGCCGCGCGCGCGCCGCCGCCACGAGAGAGGCGAGCTCGGCGGGACTCCGGTTGTCGAAGAGCACGGCGTCGGCTCCGGCGCCGAGCGCCTCGAGAGGAGCGCCCGCTCGCTCTCGACCTCCACTTCGATCTTCATGTATGTCCGGCGCGTGCCGGCGCGCGCGCTCGACGGCCGCCCCGACCGAGCCCGCGACCGCGAGATGGTTGTCCTTGATGAGAACCGCGTCGTCGAGACCGAATCGGTGATTGCTTCCCTCCTCCGCGCGGCGACGGCCTGCTGTCGAACGCGCGGAGTCCCGGAGCGGTCTTCCGCGTGTCCAGGATCCGGCAGCGGGTTCCCTCGATTGCCCGCACGTAAGCCCGGGTCGCGGTGGCGATCCCGCACATCCGCTGGAGCAGGTTCAAGGCGACGCGCTCGGCCGACAGGATCGCGCGGGCGTTTCCGGCGAGAGCCGCGAGCGACTGGCCCGGCTTCGCCTCGTCGCCTTCGGGAACCTCTTCTTTCCATTCGAGATCGGGATCGAGGAGGTCGAACACCATGCGAGCGACGTCCAGACCCGCGATTACCGTCCCGCTCCGGGCAAGCAGACTCCCCTCGCCCGCGTCCCTTTGGCACGATCGACGCCGTGGTGACGTCGCCGCGTCCCATGTCTTCCGCCAGGAAGCCTTCGATGACGGCGCGTGTGGAGAAGAGCACGCGCTGAAGAGTAATACAGTCCAAAGTTCGAGACGGGTTGTCCGAAAATCGGACGGGCAGGCCCGGACCGATCCTGCAAGTGATTGACGCGGCAATCCGGCAACTTTCGAAAAATTGCCCGCCCGATGGTGCGACAATTGCTGATTCGAACTTCCATCGGGAATCGGCAAATACTCGGCCGCCTGGCCGTCCGGGAGGAATGCATGCGTGCTCGTTTCCTTGCGCCGCCGCCCTGGTGAGTCTCACCGCTGCCCGGGCTCGTCTCCGCGCCGCCGGCGCCAGTCCACGAGCAGGCCGGGGTCACGCTGATCGAGGTCCCCGTGACCGTCATCGACCGGGACGGCAAGCCCGTGCGGGGATTGACCGCCGCCGATTTCGACGTCCGCGACGAAGGCAAAGAACGTCACGATCCAGGCGGTCGACGTGACCGGAATTCGCGACCGTCAAACCGCGGTGCGGAGCGGGTGCCCGCCCCGCGCGCGACGCCGGTCGAGGCGGCGGCGCGCCGCCGGTTCGTCCTCCTGTTCGATCTCTCGTTTTCCACCCCGTCCCGGATCTCGCGTATCCGCGACGCGGCGAGAAAGTTCGTCACCCAGCAGCTCGGGCCCGACGACCTCGCCGCCGTGGCGACTTATTCCGGTCGACCACGGTTTCAATCTCGTCGTCACCTTCACGCCCGACCGCCTTCAGCTCGCCTCCGCCGTCGAGACGCTCGGGTTCGTCAACGTCACCGAGAAGTCCCCCGATCCCCTGCAACTGACCACCCGGGTGCCGAACGAATGGGCGAAGTCGGGAAGAACGAGCCGCAGGTCCGCGGCGGAAAAGCAGACGTCGCCATGGAGAACATGCGCGACTTCTCGCGGGCCTACAAGAGGAGCGACGACGCCTACCGGAGCGCCCGCATCACGGAGCTCCTCGGATCGTTCGGAACGCTCGCCCGCGCGCTCGATTCGGTCGAGGGGCGCAAGCAGGTCATCTATTTCTCCCAGTGGCTTCGACATCCGCCTGCTCCAGGGAAACCCCGCAGGACACGGCGACGACGACCGAGCAGAACTGAGAACGCGGCCCACGGCGCGATCTGGAACATCGAGCAGCCAGGTCTCGTCTCGGGAGCTCGAGCCTGCAGGCGTCGCTCAACACGGTGCTCGACCTGTTCAAGCGGAGCGACTGCGTGATCCACTCGGTCGATCTCTGGCATCACCGCCGGCGCCGACGAGAACGATCCCAGCAACGGCGCCGGCCAGGCGTCGCTCTTCGCGATCGCGGAGGGGACGGGGGCGAGCTCTTCAAGAACGCCAACGATTTCCGCGGGCCAGCTCGACAAGCCGCTGGAGGAACAGAGCGTCGTCTACGCCATCACCGTTTCGCCGAAACTGACCGGCCATCCCAATCAGTTCCACAACCTCAAGGTGAAGGTCATGACAATCCGGCGTGCGGGTGTCTGCGGCGCGCGGGCTACTACGAGCCCAAGCCGTTCTCCAGCACGACGCTCGTCGAGAAGAACCTGACGGCCGCCGACGTGATCGCTTCCGAGATTCCCGTTCACGACGTTCCGGTCTCCGTTTCGGCCCAGGCGTTCGCCGCCGCGGACTCGGCGATCGCGGATGGTGCAGATCCAGGTGCCCGCGGCGCATCTGCTCTCCGCGGCGAAGAACGGCAAGCTTCCTCGAAATCTACGCATACGCTTTCGACCCGGCGGGGCGTGTGGCGGACTTTTCGACGCAGAAGGCGGTGCTCGACGTCGCTCAGGTCAAGGTGCGGCTCGAGGCGGGCGGCCTCCCGGTACTTCGCCCAGCTCAAGCGTCCCGGCCGGCGTCTTCCGGGTGCGTTCGCTGGTGCGCGAGGGGGATGCCGGTTCGATGGGATTCTCGGCCACGGACGTGACCGTGCCCGATTTCTCGAAGAAGCGCGCCCTACCTCGTCGAGCCACTGAGCATCGGCGCGGGAGACGGCCTCGTGCTGCACGGCAAGTCCGCGCGGGAGAGGAGACGCCGAAGGGTTCCCTACCATGGCGGGCCCGAATCCGTTCCTGCCGGACTCGCCTCCCGAGGCGGCGGCCGGAAAGCCGCTGAAGCTCTGCCTCTTCGCCTACTCGATGGGATCCTCCCAGGTCCGGATCGGCGGGCAGCTCCTGGACGGCCCCGGAAGCCCATCGGCGACGCTGAAGCCTCTCGCCGATCGGGCATTCAAACCCCGACGCGCTCGGCAAGCGCGACGTATCTGCTCGCCTGGAGTCCCGAGGGAGTGACACCGGGCCGGTATCAGATCCGCATCCTCGTCCAGGATCCGTCGTCGGGGAGTGCGAGGCAGGCCACGACGCCGGTCGACGTCCGGTAGGGGGCGCAGTAGGCGCGGGCGATGCACCGAGCCGGACGGGCGCTGATAGCATCCCGTCGGGCTCGCGCCGAAATCGTGCAGCTTCCGGGACGAGGGCGGGTCTGGCGCGCTTCCCAGGTGCTTGGGCAGAACCTCGAGTCGTCGCAAAAACAAGCTCTAGGATCCGCCGTTCAACTGATGAATGCTGAAGGCGCGGCCAGACGTGCTGGTAGACGCGCGCGGGGCGTATGGTCCGGGCGCCTTAGGAGGCTACGAGAGCTCAGAGCATCCCCGTCTAGCGACTTCTGGGCCTGCCGCCCGGACGTCCTCCTGGAATCGTGATCTCGAGGACCTCGTCGCGAAGCGCGAGGTAGACCTCTCGAGCGTGCGCTTCTTCATGAACGGGCAGAGATTGCAGGCGCAGGTGTCGGCGGGAAGCGGGATGAAGCTTCTGTCCGGCGCCGCCTTCTCCATCTGATGGAGGATTCCCGGCTCGGTCGCGACGAGGAACTCCGGGGCGGGATCGTGGGTGACGTAATACAGGATCGATCTTCGTGGAGCCGACGTGGCCTGGCATGCTTCAGGATCGCCTCGGGACATTCGGGGTGCGCCGCGACATCGCGCCTTCGGGTGCTTGACCTCTCAACCGGGACCACAGTTCGCGCTCCGAGAACTGCTCGTGGATCGATGCAGGTCCCCGGCCAGAGTGATCATCTTCCGGCCGGTCTTCTTCGAGCCAGGCGCCGAGGTGCCGGTCGGGAGCGAAGAGGATCTCGCGGTCCGGGGGAACCGAACGAACGATCTTTTTCCGCGTTGGACGACGTGCAGATGATGTCGGACAATGCCTTCACCCGCGCCGAACAATTGATGTAGGTGATCGAGAACGCGCCGGGATGCGCGTCCCGGAAGGCGCGGAACTGATCGGGCGGGCAGGAATCCTCGAGCGAGCATCCCGCGCCCATGTCGGGGACGACCACCTTGCGGGTCGGGTTCAGTGATCTTGGCGGTCTCGGCCATAAAGCGCTACGCCGGCGAAGAGGATCATCCGGGCATCCGTCTTTCTTCCGCCGTTCGCGAGAGATCCAGCGAATCTCCCACGAAATCAGCCAGATCCTGGATCTCCCTTCCTGGTAGTAGTGCGCGAGGAGAACGGCGTTCTTCTCCCTCTTGAGCCGGAGGATCTCCGACTCCAGCGTCCGCCGGCACGGCGGTCAGGTCGCGGAGCGACGACATCCTGATGATATTAACAGGGGCCGGGCTGAAAATGTCCCTGGCCCGGAGATTGCGTGCGAGAGACGCGGGAAAGGAGTGCCCACAGAATGAAGACCAAAGAGAAGGACGCTCGGGGGCCGTTCCTGAGCCGACATCCAGGAGCTGCGCTGGCGGGCCCGCCAGCACATGGAGAAGGGCGCGGTCACGGAGGGTCTACAAGGCCGACCGGGAAACGGTCGTGAAGCTCCTGAACGAAGCGCTCGCGACGGAGATCGTCTCGCGTGCTCCGATACAAGTTCCACTACTACATGGCGAGCGGCATCGACTCCCAGGCGGTCAAGACCGAGTTCCTCGAGCATGCCACAACGAGGAACAGCAGCACGCGGACATGATTTCCGAGCGCATCACCCGAAGCTCGACGGAAGGCCCAATTACAACCCCGAAGGATTGTCCAGCCGCAGCCATTCCGAGTACAAGGAGGGAACGTCGCCCTCGACATGATCCGCGAGGATCTCGTCGCCGAGCGCGTCGCGATCGATTCCTATTCGGAGATGATCCGGTACCTCGGCGACGACGATCCCACGACCCGGCGCATGCTCGAAACAGATCCTCGCGGCCGAGGAGCACACACGCCGACGACATGAAGACGCTGCTGGAGACGATCGGGAAGAAGCAGGGACGAAGGCGGCGGCTGACGCCGCGATGTTCCGGCGCCCGGCGCGATAAACTCGGAGGGTGACCGGGCCCTCCTGCCCCCGCAGCGCCGAGGAGAAATACCGGCTGCTCCTCCAGGTTTCGGAGGCGGCCAACGCGTCAGCGCGCGACCCTCGCGGCCGTCCTCGACGCCGTGGCGAGGCGTCAGCCCTTCGTCCCCGTCGATGCGATCGGAGCGATCACGATCGACGGCGACATCGCCCGGGCCCATGCCATCCACATCGAGGGCGTCGACCGGCGTCCCGGAGAAACGGTGGACAGAACTGATGGCGCGGGCCCTGAAAATCCCGCGCGAACAGGCGGCGATCCTGCAGGCCGGCTTTCCGCTCCACCGGCACCGGGACCGAGTTCGTCCGGCCGGACGCAGAGAGCCTACGTCTCGCAGGACCCTCGCGGAGGAGAAGCTCTTCATCGAGGACGAGCGGCTCTTTTCCTACGGCATCCATTCCTTACGTCCGCACTCCCCTCTTCGTCCGCGACCGGCTGATCGGCTCGATCGCCTTCCGCGCACCGCGCAGAGGCGGTTCACGCCCGACGAGGTCGAGCTCCTCGAGGAAGTCTCGAGGCCGATCGCGACCGCCGTCGTGCCGAACTCCCCTCGCGTTCGACGAGATCGCGCGGTTGAAGGATCGTCTCCAGCAGGAGAACCTGGTCCTGAAGGGAAGAGATCGACCAGGAATCGATGTTCGAGGAGATCGTCGGCTCCTCGGACGCGCTCCGCCGGGCGCTCTCGCGTCTGGAAAGGTCGCGCGCACCGATTCGACGGTGCTGCTCGTGCGGCGAGACCGGCACCGGCAAAGGAGCTGTTCGCGCGCGCGATTCACCGGCGCTCGGCGCGCGGCCTCGCGCGCCCTCATCAAGCGTCAACCTGCGCGGCCTTCCCACGCGGGCTCATCGCCTCCGAGCTGTTCGGCCACGAGAAGGGCGCGTTCACGGGAGCGCTGCAGCGCGCCGCGTCGGCCGCTTCGAGCTCGCCCACGGCGGCACGCTGTTCCTCGACGAGGTCGGCGAGCTGCCGCTCGAGACGCCAGGTCGAGCTCCTGCGCGTCCTGCAGGAAGCGAGAGTTCGAGCGCGTCGGCGGCAACACGCACGATCACGCGTCGACGTGCGCGTGATCGCGGCGACCAATCGCGACCTCGCGGCCGCGGTCGAAGCGGGCGCGTTCCGCGGAGGACCTCTTCGTACCGGCTCGAACGTCTTTCCGATCGGCGATCCCGCCGCTGCGCGAGCGCGCGAGACGACATCCCGATTCCTGGTCGAGTACTTCGTCGATCGGCACGGCACGCGAGATCGGGCAAGAAGATCCGCGCGCGTCAGAGAAGCAGACGATGGAGCTCTTCCTGCGCTTACCCGTGGCCGGGCAACGTGCGGAGCTCCAGAACGTGATCGAGCGCGCCGCGATCCTCACTGAAGCGAGACACCGCTTCGAGGTCGAGGAGAACTCGCTTGCGCGTCGCCTGGAGGGGACGCCTGCCGCCGCGTTCGCTTCCCTCGAGCCTCCAGGGGAGGAGAAGAAGATGATCGAGGTCCGTGCTCGCCGAAACCCGGGGACGGGTCTCCGGTCCCGACGGACGCGCGATCCGCCTCCAGATCCCTCGACCACGCTCGAATCGAAGATCCGGAAGTTGAACATCGACAAGCACCGTTTCCGGCTCGCTCCCGTCTCGCGCGGCGAGCGCTAGTGCCCCGAATCGGAAATAGCTGTGGTGGTCGTTCGGAGCGCCGCGGGGTAAGCGGCTAGACGACGCGACGAAGGCGATGCCTTTGCATCGTCCAAGTCGCGGCAACACCGCCGATTGCCCCGCGCCGCCCGAACCCGAAGGGCGCCAGCGCATTGCGAACGATCTCTGCGTCGCGCCCCGGGCCCGATGCACAACAGCATCGAATCCCGGACCGCGACATTGATATCCTCCGCAAGCCGCAGGCGCGACGCCACAGTTATTTCCGATTCGGGACACCAGACCGCCGCCGAGCGCTACGAAATTTCGCGAATTCGCCGCTCGATCTCTCTCTTGACGGCGATAACTCTCTTCTTCAATTGTATGGCGACGACTCGCGATGGCACGACTCTTGATCTCTCCGGGGGACGTGCTCAAGATAGAAAAGACCGCTGAAACCGCGCGGCGCGTCACCCTTTTTCCTCTCCGGGCGAATCTCCCACGAGCAGGTGCGCGAGCTCGACCGCATCGTCTCCGAGTCCCCGGCGCGCCGGCCAGGACGTGACGCTCGATCTCGAGGGTGTCGGCATCGTGGACCGGGCCGCCGTGAGGTTCTTCCTCGAAGGCGAAGGGTCGCGCGTGAAGCTCCTGCACACGCCCGTGTACGTCTCGGAGTGGCTGGCGACGGAGCGTCGGAAGGTCGCGCGGTGAGCGCGCGCACACCGGCTTTTGCGTTGATCGCGCACACCGGATTGCGCGGTGAGCGCCGATGAGGCGGCTGTCCCCGACGAAAACGCGCGGCGCCCGCGGCGCGGCGATGGCGGCGGCGGTGCGGCGCTCGCCGCCGGGTTTTCCGGAGAGACCCTCACGCTCACGCTTTCCGACGCCGTCGACCGGGCTCTCTCCGACGGGACGGCCGCGAAACTCGCGGGCGCTGCAGATCGACCAGACTCCGAAACGGCGCGCGCGCGCGAAAACGGCCCTGAACCCGCGCGTCGAGGCCGTCGTGTCGGACTCCAACCAGAGCCTCAACCTGAAAACGTTCGGGCTGACGTTCCTCCACCCGGTCGTCCCTCCCTTCATCGTGTTCGACGCGCACATCGCCGCTTCGAGGAACGTCATCGACATCGCGGCCCGGCGCCGGTACTCTTCAAGCGCGGGCGCCGCGGACTCGGTCACGGCCCCGATGCATTGATGCATCGGCCCCATCCGACGCCGGGACGGCGTTGATATAGTGGCACGGCCTAGGAGGTGAACTTGGCCAAGACGAACGTTTTTCACGATCATCGAGGACTTGAAGTCCGGACTGGACGATCTGCTCGAGGCGCTCGAGCCTCTCGCGAAGGTCGCCGCCCGGGAGACGAAGCGAGGATGGAAGAAGGGGAGCAAGGCCACGCGGAAGATGGTCCGGAAGAATCTTCCGAAGGCGACGCGCGGCAGCTCCGCGCTCTCCAGGGGCAATACATGACCATCGTGCGGCGTCTCTCGAAAGTGCAGAAAGCGCAAGTCAAGAAGCTCCGGAAGACGAAGGGCTATAAACGGGCCATTCGGTTGCGCGGCGCGGCTCGCGAAATAAGAGGGACGAACGTTGTCGCGCGAACGCGCGGCGCGATCCCGCGCCTTCCACCGGGCGCCGGCGGAAGTCTTCTTCCTCCTCGCGGCGGTGCTCGCCGCTCCGGCAGCCGCGCAACTGCCGGCCGACACACTCGCTCAACACGACACGGCCTTTCACTGCCCGCCCGAACCGCCGGACCCGCCCGACTTCCACGAGGCCATTGCCTGGATCGCCTACCCGCGCTTCCGGACGCTCGTCCCCGTCCTGGACGGAACGGAACAGGATCAGCTCGCCCACGCGGCGGGACTCGTCGAGGAACGGCGCTTCCCGGCGTCCCGGACCGCCGCCGGAATTGCGTGATCGCGGCCCATCGAACGTCTTTCTTTTCACCGCTCGAGTCGGCCGTCGTCGGAGACGTTCTGACCCTCATCACCGGCTCCGGGTGCCGAAAACTTCGTCATCGATCGGATCCTCACCGTGACTCCCGATCACGTCGAGCTCGAGGACGCCACGCGCACCCGGCGCCTGACTCTCGTGACGTGCACGCCTTTCAACTCACCTCGGCAACGCCCCGAAGAGGCTCGTCGTGCTCGCGTCGCCACGCCCCGGGCGGCGCCCCACGTTCGCGGCGCGGGGTCCAGGGCGCGGGCGGTCGAAAAACCGCACCAAAATAAGCGGAAAAAAGGACGCCCGTCGGGGCGTCCTGTCCTCCTCGCGCCGAAGAGGCGATCCGGGAACCGTTACCGATAGGGCTCGACGGTCACGACCGTCTTTCCGCTCGCGTCCACGCTCTGTTTCACGCGGACCTGCCTTCCCGCCGCAATCGACGTGTTCAGCGTCGGCGAGGAGCTGATGTCGAACGTCTGCGTCTGTCCGTCGGCTGTCGTGATCACCAGGGTGCGGCCGGCATCGACCGTCTTCACCGTTCCGGTGAGGTCCCGGCGCCGTCGTGGCCGCCGTCGATCCGGATGGGGAAGTGTAGGCGCCGGTCGTCCCCGTGGTGCTGCCGGTGGAGCTGCTGCTGCCGCTCATCGAATTCGTATCGGTGCTGCTCGGCTGTGTCGCTGAGGGACTCGAGACCGGCGTGGGATCCTCGTCGCCCTTCTGCGGACTCGTCGAGCTCTGCGCAAACCCTGCCCCGGCGGCGGCGAGCGCCGCGCCGAAGAGCGTCGTTTTCAGTAAATACCTCTCATGGGCTACTCCTCCCTTGTCCCGACGGAACCCCCATTAGTCCCAATGATGTTGGCAGCAGGCTCCGTGCCGGCGGGCGAGTGGGAGGAGGAGGAACGGAAGGGAGGAGTGCGGGAGAAGCCGCGGCGCCTCCGGCAGCGATATTGCTCCCCATCGTCCCGGAGGAAATCATGTGCGAACACAGCGGTTGCCACTGTCAGAAGGCCTCAGTCGAGCGCGCAACGGCAAGAAGTACTGCAGCGAGACCTGCGCGGAAGTCCAGACGAGCGGGAAGCACGGAGGACACTGCCCGTGCGGCCACCTGTCCTGTGGCGTCTCTGATTCGGGCCGGCGATGACCGAACGAAAGAAGGAGGACTCGCCGTTTCCGGATGAAAATCGCGCGGAGCCCCAGGCCGACGGCGCGCCGGAGCCCGCCGGAGAGGGAGTCCCTCCGGCCGCGGATACCGGGCGATCGTTTCGGCGGTCACCTTCGGTCACGAAGCAGCGAAACCGGATCGGGGGATCCCTCCGGAAGAGCCCGCCTCACGCCGGATCGCCCGCGCTGACTTCAGCGAGGCTTCGTCGCCGGAGCCGCCGGGCGACGGGCGCGCGGCGCGAATCAGGACCGCGATGTCGTCCGTGCGCGGGGTTGACGAAATCGAGACGGATGCGGCCGTCCGCGGTCTCCGAGACTGTGGCGGGAACCGAGCTGGCCGTGAGAAACCATCCGGCGGGGAGCACCACGGCGTTGCGAGGCCGGCCGAGGCTGCGGTCGAAGACGAGCTCCTCGCCATCGAGCCGGTAACTCACCGGATCCGTGTAGGTCTCGGAGATCCTCAGCCGGATCGACTCCCCTTTCTTCACGGGCGGATATCGGACGAGGACGATCTCGAGTCGGGGAGGATCGGCTCGCCGATATCGACGGCTTCCTTCGCGATCGCGTCTCCCCGGAGCGTCTCCACCTTCAGCGTCTCGCCCGTGTCGAGAATCCGCGCGGACGGATGCGAAGAAGTGCTTCCTTGCGGACGACGTTGACGCGCTGGTGCTCCCCCTCCTTGGTTTCCGTGTAGTCATGGAACAGAAAGAAGGAATGGCTCTCCGGTTCCAGAAGGAAATACACGATCGTTCGATCCTGCCGGGCCCGTGCTCGGCGAGCCGCTCGGCTCCCGGATCGGCACCCGCGACTGTTTTTGCGGCGAGGATCGCGGCGACCATGACGAGCGCGTCCGTCCTCATCGCGGGAGCTTCCTCGCCCGGATGACGGCGCTGACCGCGTCCGGCTCCCCGTGCATGAAGGAGACGCGCATCCGGCCGTCCGATTCGCGGACGAGCTGCGCCGGAACGTTGCAGGCGACGATCTCGTACCCGGCAGGGAACACGATGGCGTTGCGACGGATGCCGAGCGACCGGGAGAAGACGAGGAAGTCCCCTCCTCGAAATAGCTCTTTCGGGTCGCGGTACGTCTTCTCGATCAGCAACCGGACGCCGCCGTCGTCGGGAACGGGCCGCGGAAGCTCGATGCGGATGTAGGAAAACGTCCGCGTCCGCATCAGCGCGAGGCCCGCGCGGCGCGCTTCGTCCCCGGAGACGACCCGGAAAGGAAGCGGCCTGCCCGTCATCCGGTCGCGAAGACGTGCTCGTCGCTCGCCTCGCTCCCCTTCCGGATCGGGTTGAAGTAGGCCTTCGCGCCCGCAGCGCAAGCGGTGACTTCGTAGAGGATGTGAAATCGCGACGACCCGGGCGACAGGAGCTCGTAGCGCGTGTACTCGTCCGACTCGACGGGCGGCGCAGCGGGCTGCCCGGGAGAGGAGCGGCCAGAGCCGCCGCCGCCAGGAAGCAGACGGTCATCCCGGTTCCCGCGATTCGGCGTCGCGCGAAGGCGTTGCCCGTCATGCGGGAAGCATACTCTGTGACCGCCGGCTCTCCCTTTTGCAATTTCGCGACGGACGGTTAGAGTCGGCGTGCGAGGAGAAAAAAATGAAACGACGCACGCTTCGGCGGAATGGAACGGCGGACTCAAGGACGGAAAGCGGGAAGGATCTCGACCGACAGCGGCGCCCTGAAGGAGACGGCGTACTCGTTCGGCACCCGGTTCGAGAACGGCGTCGGGACGAACCCCGAAGAATTGATCGCCGCGGCGCATGCCGGCTGCTTCACCATGGCGCTCTCCGGCCAGCTCGGCGCGGCCGAATGACCGCCGACAGCATCCACACGACCGCCACGGTCACGATGGACAAGCTCGAAGTCGGCTGGACGGTGACGGGAATCCATCTCGACGTCACCGCGAAGATCCCGGGAGCCGATCCCGCGAAGTTTCAGACGGCCGCCCGCAACGCCGAGACGGGATGTCCGATATCCCGCCTGCTCAAGGCGCCGATCAGCGATGGACGCAAAGCTCGCCTGAAAGGCGGCGCGCGGTTTCCGCGGGCAGACCCGCTTCTCCGCGAGGGAGGAGCTCCGGCCATGGGCAGCGTCGTGCCGCCGGTGTGAGTCCCAGGCGATGCTTCCCGGCGAGAAGGGCGGAAAGGGGGCCAGCGGGTGCGTGTGACGGAGATCCGCCGCGACGGAGCCTCGCTCACGGCGACGGTTTCCTGGGAAGTGCTGCCGCGTCCGCCGATCACCCTGGCGTTCGAAACCGGCGGGGCCGCCGACGGCTCGACGCCGGACGCGAACCCCTATCTCGCCGCCTGCATCCTTCCCGCGATGCACCATGGCGAAGAAGACTCGCGATCGACGGCGAGTCTGTCCCCGCCTCGCCGCCGGAGCCGCGATCGCCGTGAAGGTCCTGCGCGCCTGGCACGGTCTACGTCAAGGCTCCGGTGTCGATCGAAGCCGGCCGCGGTTTCCGCGTGCCCTTCCGCGCCGTCCATCCCGGGCGGCCCTTCTCTCACCGGCGGAATCAGCTCGACGGACGTCTGCTCCGGAAACCGCGAGGATTTCCCGCCGGATCATCCCGCCGCGATTCGCTCGCTCGTGAACGTGGTCGGGCTCGAAGCCGGCGCCCCCGGAATCCCGCTCCACGGATCGCCCGGCTCCGAAGAATCGCCGGGCCGCCGGGGCAGACTCTCCAGGTGGTCACGACGAACGTTCTCGATCTCGAGAACGATCTCGGTTTCGTCAGCCGGCATTCTCGGCGCCGCCCCTCGCCTCGGCGGCGCACGCCATGGCGCCCGAATTCGACGTCGCCTCGATCGGCGCTGCGTGGGACGTTTCTCACGGCGTCCGCTCCGGATCCCACGCGTTCGTCGATCCCCAGTATTCGAGCGGCGCCGTCGAAATCCGGCACGAGGGCAGCGCGTCGCGCCGGCTGGAGAAGGTGCGCGCGTCGCGCGCTGGGAGCCGGCCCTTCGAAACCTGGACCGTGTGCACGGATCCCGCGGCCGCCGGAGCCCTGGGAAACTGCGGCCGGTGCGAGAAGTGCCGCTCGGACCCGGCTCGAGCTCGTTGCGGTCGGAGCACCGGACACGGCCCCGTTTCCGGCGCCCATCCTGGGTGCCGGAGACGGCGCCGCGCCGCTGTCTCCCGTGCGTTCAATCACGACTATTTCTGGGAGCCGCTCGTGCGCGCGCGCTGCGCGCGCGGGGCCGGAACCTGACCTCGCCGACGCCGTCGCCGAAAAGGTCGCCGAAGCGAAGCGGACTCAGCGGTGGGTTCGACGACCGCGGCTGGAAGGCGCTGCTGCGCGGCGGCGACTGGCGCCTCCTGCGGCGGTCCTGGCCCGCGCCATGCGGCTACCGCCACGAACTGCGCGCGCCCGGGATGAGCAAGATCGTCACGGATCTCGGACGGGAAGCCGGCGGGCGCGCGTGCGCCCGGGCGGTCGTCGAGTGGGAGGATCGGCCGCTTCCCGACCGTCATCATCCGCTTTGCCCGACGCGAAATCCTTCGGCGGATCTCCGGAGACGCCTTCCCTCGCCGCCTGCTGGGTGCCGGCCATCCTCCGTTTCGGCGCGAAAGACGCGTCGCGGTGGGATCGCCCGGTGTGTCCCCGGCTGGTGGACGGCCTCTCGAACCGCCGCCGGTATATTCCGCAACTGGGAGACTCGGGATTCCCGACCCGCGCGGCGATCGAGGCGGACCGGCTGGCGCCGCCGCCGCCGGACGGCGCCGCCGCGCCGCGATGATTCTTTCACCGGAGGGCTCGGATTCCCCTGTTTCTGCTCCGACGACAACCGCCGGACTCATGCCCCGCGATCATCCGCATTTCCTTTCGCGACACGATCTGGGTGGCCGGCCTCGACTCCCCGGCTCCCGCCGGCTGCCGGGGCATCCGGCCATGTTCCCGGACGTGAGCGATCATCCCGACCTCGCGCTGATCTGTGCCGGAGCTGTCGGGGTGGCGCCGGTCACGGTCTCGACGAACCTCCTCGACCTCGACCACGATCTCCGGCCGTGTTCGGACGCTACCGGCTCGGCGCGGCGCTCTCCGCCGTCGCCCATCTGATGAGCGGCCGGACTGCGACTCCGCCTCGATCGCCTCGGTGATGGGACGTCATCGCGCCTGATCCCGGGAACTCATCCGTTCCTCGACCCGCGCTTACGGGAGCTCGGCGGTGGCGAGCCCGGCCACGAGAACGCGGAGGTGACGCGCGCTCGGAGAAGCTGACGCGGCTCGCCCGTGGGAGTGGCCCTGAGCGCGCTCGTGCAGCGCATCGTCGCCCGCAACTACCGCCCTTCCTCGCCGCGGCCGAACTGCGGCCGCTGCGCTAGCGCGTCGAGACGCGGATGGCGCTCGAGGCGATCGGTTTTTCGGCGGAGACCTTCGGCCGCAAGCCGGTCACTCCCGCGGAGGTCGGGGAATCACCGTGACCTCGCCCTACCTGACTACTGGGAGTCGCTCCGCCGTCCTGCTCCGGGAGCGCGGGCGGAGCGATCTTCGCCGACGCCGCCCGCGAGCGGATTGCGCGCGCGCGCCGGCACCAGGCCTGGGAAGAGAACCTGGGCTGGAAGGGTCGCCTCCGGCGATGGGACCGACGAGCGCTCGGCGGGCGAGCGGGCGTGGTCTCATCGCCTCCTTCGCGGCTCCGGCTCGCGGACGCGCCTGGTCGGCGGGATCCTCCCCGGTCCTCCGGGGTCGCTTGGAAGGCCGGAAATAACCGCACGTCGGGCACGCCCCGATGCGCGGCAGTCCGGACGACGCACGATCGGACAGAGCATCACACGCGCGTCTCTTGCGGCGTTTCACGGCCACGCGCCAGACACTATCGCCGAAAAGTCACATCCGTCACCCCACTCCGGTTCACATCCCGAGCGGCCCAGCGACGCGCCGCCTTCCTTTCGAGCTGGGCTTCTGATAACTTCTTTTTCCCGTGATACCGTCCAGCGCCCGGCGGCTCTGCTGGCTGTTTTCGAACGACGGCTGAGAGAGACCGGGCAGCCCGGGGGCCGTGGGCGGTTCCGGGGCCCGGAAAAACGGCCGCCGGAACATTCCGGCCGTGAGGGATCCGATGAAACTCTACGTGGGCAATCTTCTCGTACAACACGACCACCGAGGACGAGCTGCGGGACATCTTCGCCGCCTACGGTCAACCCGATTCCGCGAAGGTGCATCACTGACCGCGATACCGGGCGCTCGAAGGGCTTCGGGCCCGTCGAGTTCGCCAACGATCAGGAAGCCCGGGCGGCCATCAGCGGCCTGAAACGGCAAGGATGCGGGCGGCCGCGCCCTGACCTGGTCAACGAGGCGCGTCCACGAGAGGAGAAGGCGGCGGCGGCCGCGGAGGGCGCGGGCGGTACCGGAACCCCGGACGGCAGCAACCATCGGGGCGGGCAACCGCCTCCCTTTTCTCTTAGAATGCGCGCTGCATTGTCGACTGACGCCTGAGCTCCTGCGGGACATTCCCCTGTTCCAGACGATGGACGATACCGAGCGGCAGCTGCCGTCGCCGCGCTTCACGGACGAGGCCCACTTCACCGAGGGCCAGCGCCTCTTCCACGAGCACGACATATGGCGTCTGCTACGTCGTGCGCTCGCTGGTCGAGCTCTCCGTTCTCGATTTGTTAATCGGCCAGAAGCTCGTCGTGGACGTGGTCGAGCCGGGCGAGTTTCTCGGCGAGCTTTCGCTCGACGGCGGCAACCGTTCGGTAGGCGCCGTCGCGTCATCGAGGTCGACGCGCTGGTCCTCGAGCGCGACGAGTTCTGGCGTTCCCTGGCAATCCCGACGCCGCCCTCGACGTTCTCGGCGGTTTCCGACCAAGCGGATCCGGCGCGCGGACTCGCTCCCAGCACCGCATCCAGAACCCCAACGAATTGATCGAAGAACGGGGAAACCGTCGGAAACCGACGCTGACGGCGTCGCGCTTTCTGGCGGCAGCGCGGTTCATCATCATGTTCCTCTCGATGATGCTCGTCTGACTACGGCCAACATACTGGTCGGTAAGTGCCTGGGACCCGTATCCCTTCATCCTGTTAACTTCGTCCTTCGATGCTCGCCGCACTGCAGGCCGGTCATCAAGGATGAGTCAGGAACCGGCAGGACGCCAAGGACCGATCCGAGCGAGGCGGACTTTCAGATCAACGTCAAGGCGGGAGGTCGAGATCGCCGAGCTCCACGAGAAGCTCGACAGCTCCGGCCGGGGAGATTCGGCCTTCGCCCGCTTGAAGCCGCCGGGCGGCCGCCAACGATCCCCAGCAATACGTAACTGAACGTGCTGGC
>ERZ1370068.356-contig-10321_pt1 | contig 30515 bp, 54 predicted proteins | sample MGYA00561227_ERZ1370068 | MGnify/ENA primary metagenome ERZ1370068 (study PRJEB38410, sample SAMEA6850437) | metagenome | study: Metagenomic assessment of the ecological functions of the soil: analysis of the soil microbiota associated with the...
GATGTACTTCGTTCAGTTACGTATTGCTGTCAACGCCTCAGTCAGAGAACCACAATCGGGAGGTCAGAGCGGTAAAGTGGCGGACGATCACGATCTCGCCTCCTGGCTCTGCAAACACGTTGGGCCTCAGCCAGCATTTGGACGGGGTCCGGAACCGCCGTGACAGTATGAAACGCTGTGACATGGTCAAAACTGTTGTCGGCAAAGGTTAAATTGAGCGCGTCCATTTCCGCTGACTCTGGCAAATGGGACCAGGAATTCTTCGAAATCTTTGCGCGGGCCTGGGCCCAGCATGTCCTCGCCGCCAAGATCGACCCCCATGACCTTGCACAGTGTCGTAGGGTAAGCAGGGAAACGACGTGCCAGTTCCCACACCGAGGCTCAAGCGACCTCCGCCCCTACGGCGGAATGTGGAGCGACTCAATGACGTGCTTTTATACGGCTATAGAAGATCTTCCGAAGGTCTTGTCATAAAGCGAAGCGTAGTCGGAGTAGATCCTGCACTTTCGTGAGCTTGCGTAGGGTTCCACTGTCACACAGCCCATCTCTACTCCTGCGGCTCTTTAGCTTCTGGAATTTCTTCGGAAGAGTTCTCGCCGTTTTTCGCACGCACACTAAGATTCATGTTTTTCTCCCACGTGTGCCGCGAAATTTGCCGGCCTGTTTGCTTCGTTCCCACACACGGCTTTAAAACTATTTCCGTCTAATCACTCCCAAACAGGGACAGGTGTGCTCGCGAGAGCCCCGGCAGGAGACGTCCAGGCGCAGCCACAAGATTCAGCGCGGAAATAAGGAGGAGTTTAGAGCCCCGATTCGCTGAGCAGAAGCAAAGAGAACAAACCAGCGGGCCCTCTCAGAAGGGCCGCATTTCGTACATGCTAGCTGAGAATTCAAATACGAAAAGGATTAAAATGCTTCAAACAATTGTCTAGGTCCCGTTCTACTCGGTGCTCCTCCACCCACACCCTTCACTGCGCGGCTACCGGGGAAGGAGAATAAAGTTGATGCAGAAAGATAATCCCCTCAAACGCTGCTTGTCTTGACACTTGGTGACATTCGATTGACAGTTCAACCCGCCTGCCATGTGTTCGACCGCCCTGGCCACACCAGCCCGAAGCGCTTCCGGATCGCCTGCGGCTCGTGCCAGCGTGCGCAGTGCGCGGCCAAGGCGTAGTCTAAGTTTCAAATCAGTGACTTCGGATAAGGTGAGAAATTCTTAGGTGTTCTCGTCTGTGACGTGCAAAATACAAAATGCCTTTGGCAGTGGGCAGAAGACGACCGATCGCTTTGCTCGATATAACCAAGTGAAATCAATCGATCACGCAATTTTTCGAAATCGCGCTCTTCGCTGGTGCATGACGAGCAACTTCGCGCAGCCCGTCCACTTCAGAATGTGCTGGCAAGAGCGGACGGGAGTACTCAAGTGACCAAGGTGCTCACGCAGGAAACCGTACCCTTCTCCGCTATTTTCCCAAAGCCTTTAACGCCGCTCTGCTTCGCTGCTGCGGCGTTGCCCATTCCGGTGGAAGATTTTTCGCCTTCGTAATTTTGGAAAGCTCCTTATCGTACCGCTCTAAGCGTCCAAGCTCTTTCATCCGCTCGTCGATTGCATATGCGTGACCAGCATCGGTCGAGCAGCCCGGCACTATTCCTGTTCGCCACCGGCCCGCCTTGTCCTGCTTCTTGCAATCAGCTCCTTTATCCGAGTCGTTGACAAGTTTGTCTTTACCTTTGGTAACTAGATCGTAGATACGTCTTCCAGCTTTGACGGGTTCCTATGAGGGCCGACGAGGGAAAAGTTATGATTCCTCGGAGGAAGATGGTGCCTGAAGAGTATAAAGCCAGTCGCTCTGCGATGTCATTCGCTGGGTGTGCTGGCTTTTTTCGTAGACGGAATGGAGCCACCGTGTTTGTTCTCGCCCGAAGAGATGGGACCAAGCTGCACAAAAGAGCCTTGGGCTATGACCACCGGCACATAAAGCAGGACATGCGAAGAATTTAAGGATCTTAACTTTTGCATCACTACGCAAGATAATTAGGAGGAATGAATATGTTTGTTGAACACTATCGGTTGGAGGAGCCGCCGCTTGGCGGGGGCGCGGTCTTGCTAATGAGGCCATTCCGTATCCGACAATCTCGGATGAGGATTGGAAAGTGTGGACCGCATTTTTGCCGGTTCGAACGGAAATAGATGAAAAATTTCTGAGGGGCGCAAGCCCTCGGCTATATGCGCAAACACTTCCTCCCAAAGTCCGCGACGAGCTCCAAAAAGCGAACAGGTTTTTCGATAGAGTAGAAGTTTTGGGCAAGCGCGAAATTGAAAAAGATCCCATCGCAGTAGGCTATCAGGGAAATGACCGTTATCTGATTGCCCGGTGGGGAATGGAAGAGCTGATTCCTTTCGAAGTCATTAAAAAAGCATGCCCCTGGTCCTCGCTTGGAAGTGCGGAATCAAGGCTTTAGGCGTGCTTGCCGGGTTGGCTGGGCTCGGCTTTATGGTCTTTATGGTGTTGGAATCTTGTGGGCTCGGCCTGCACTAGCAATCCGTGCCGGTGATCGCGGTGGGTATCTGATTAACTGTTTCAGTCTCGGTGTTCGCCGACTCTATAGGCAGCTGTGCGGCTAATAAACGCTCCGTGAGGATGCCCTTGGCGATCATCAGCTTGGCCAGGGCGTCAGTCATTGCCAGCGTGCTAACCATAGCTCTTCGAGTGTTATTCTATCGGTTTTTTGTTCCGTCGGCCATTGTCGCTCCAGTGGGGTATTTCCAGCAACCGTAGCACAGTTACAGAAAGTGATTCTCGTCCGCTTCTCTGGAGAAATAGGACGGAGCTGGCCGGTGGGCTGTATCTGCGAAGTAATCGGGCTACTCTGCCGTAGAACCGTTCCACGAACCTTTTACGTTAAAGAGAACCAGATCCTCAAACGTGGACCCCAACTTCCCCAAAGTGATTCTGCCGTTACCATCAACTGCTCAGGTACCGTGATTGCTCTTCTCATCCTCTGTGAGAGATGCCAAGTGAGGTATGTGATGGTATACGAAGTCCTAATCTCAACGACGATAGCTATGGTCTTACTACCATTTAATTTTTGGATTGCAGCGGAACTGGTGGTGTTCATAGGAACGCTTACCATGGCTTGGGAACTTCGTTTGGCTAAAGCCTGAACTGGTCGCGCAGATAGAGTTTGCCGAGTGGACGCCAGATGGTCACCTGCGGCACTCTACCTTTGTCGGATTGAGAGACGATAAAGAGGCCAGCGACATTGTGCGGGAAATCGAAAAGTAAACGGTCACTAACGGCGGCATCGAGAGAAAAGTGAAAGGCCAGGAACTCAAAAGCCGTCCCTGCCGGCGCCCACGCGCGCACAGCCAAGGTCGTTGACATGTTCGCGGTATTAAAGAAGAGCTTGGAGGAAGCGAAGCCGCCACGTCAGGCGGCCGCCGCCAAGAAAAACGCAAGGCGTAGGGGCGACTTTTATATGATTCCTAAAGAAAACGCTGGCACGTCAGATGATCAGTGAAAGAGTTCTCAAGATTTTTCCGGCGTGATTACGTTCGTATTTGGACGGGAAACAATTTACCGAAGAGTCACGGAGGCTCAGTCTGGCATTCACCCGAGATGCAAAGATTGGCCAACAGAAAACTTTGAGGAAATTACACATACTCCTCAATTCGGGGTTTGTCCTATATGTGTACGAATCGCAGACAGAAGTGGTCGCTTTACTCCGTAGGGCGAAGCTTTGGTTTCTGGCGGCCTCTCACCGCGCCACCATCCACGCTGACAGCGTCAACCACTCGTTTATCAGCCATAGCTTAAGCTCAAACAAATCCGCCCTGTGCCGCAACGGCAAGAACGATCAATTCTTACAGCGGCACCGGCCGGCGCACCATCGCGAGCTGCATGCGGAGATTATTGATCGGAAGGCGTGCGTCAGTGGAACTTAATCGACCCGTAAAACCAAATGAGTCCGGCTCGCTGTATTCCGGCTCAACGGCGAACTCATGCTCTCCCTCAAGATTGATCAAGGAGACGCCAAGGCGTTGTTTTGTTCTCGGTGTAGTGGAGATGACGACGCAAGCGCTCAAGAATGTGCGCATCACGGAAATCTATGCGCTTCAGAGTGTTGATGCGACCTCCTTCGGCCAGGTCCAGCGCGTCCACAAAGGTGCTAACGCCCTTGGCGCGCGTGCGTAGGTTTCTCTCTAAAATCGACACGATTGCGACCGGAGGACCTTTCTGCATCTGCACATCAGTTGCAAAGAGGGTGGTGTCGTAATCGTGGCCGTACGTGACGTGAATATGAGTACTGTCGCGTCCCACCAGATTCGGAACACGGGATAAGTGAGAGTAAAATGGCCATAGATAGGCGGGGAACCCTGCCAGGAGGAAGAGATGGCCAAACCGAGTCGGTGGAGCGCCGAGAAGCGCTATCAGATTGTCAGAGAAGCACTGGGTCAAAAAGAGCCGATAGGACAAATCGCCAGACGGCATCAAGTCTCCGAAGGGTTGATCTACCGGTGGCGGGATAAGTTTTTGAAGGTGGCAAAGCAGCGTTAGCTTTCGCTGGGCGCAAGGGGAGTCAAGGCGAGAAAGCGGCACTGGAGCGCCAGGTTGAGGATCTTCAGAAATTGATCGGTGAGCAAGCCATCGAGATCCGTTTTTAAAACAGCTGTCGAAGAGCTAAGACCGAGCTGGGCAGAGGTGGAAGCAGCGCGGGTAGCCGAAGGACTAACGGTAAAACAGGCGATGAAGCTTTTGGGATTATCGCGGAGCAGTTACTACCGCCAGGTGCGCGGGATGAAGGACTACCGCAAGCGACCGCGAGAAGTTCAATCGGCCAAGCACGCAGAGGTATTGCGCGAAGTGGCGTTAATGCGAATGGAAGCAGGCCATCGTCGAGTGCGCGCCTACGCCATGGCATGGGGAAAGATATCCACGGATGCAGCGGGGATCAGCCGGATGAGTTGCTACCGTGTGCTCAAGAGCGAGGGATTGATCCAGCCCAAGCGCATTGGGCGCAATTTACGCGAAGCCGCCGAGCAGCGCCGTCAACGGCTCACAGCGCCTGATAAACTCAACGCGGTGTTGCAGGGGATTTTACTGATTACGTGACCGAGGACGGCGAGAAGTATCGCATCGGTGGTGTGACCGAGTATCTGAGTCGGTTCAATCTTGTTTCCCAAGTTCTCGACACTGAGACGGCGTTGGACTTGATCGCGGTTGTCGAAGCGGCGCTCAGGGAGATGACCGAGCTGGGCCATGAGCTTGCAAGCCAGATCATTCTGGTAACCGACAATGGGCCGGCGATGAAATCTCGACGGTTCAGAAACTTTGTGAACAAGACTGAGTTGTTGATCCATGTGCGGTCACGGAAGTATCATCCGCAGACCATAGGACGCGAGGAGCGTTACCATGGATCGCTAAAGCTGGAGCATTTGTATCGGGTGCTGCCGAACAATCGCACCGAGCTGATCGAGGCGGTCAAGAGCTATCGACAGTTTTACAATTATGAGAGGCTGCACATGAGCCTGGGGTACCGCACACCGGCTGCGGTGTATCTAAACAAGGACGGCCATCAGCTCTAACTTATCCGTCCGGAATTCGTGTTCCGAATTCGTGGGACAGGACAGAATGCCCTTACAGTGACACCAATGACTGTCCGCTGGCCCTGTTTCTTTGGAAATATCACCTGGTGAGTGGGAGTTCACTCAAAAAAGCTCGTCGATGAGAGGAGATCGTACAATGATGGCTTCATTGGTGCGCTTCTCTTACGCTGCATGATCACCGCATCCCTTTCCCTCATCTCCGCTGCTGCCAACTCGGTGAGAAGGTAGCAAGAGCTCCTGGAGTTTAGATCTGTCAAACGTCGTTGGATCATGGGAATCGAACGCCCAACGATCTCGTGTGCAAGCGAGTCCATGAGTGTTTTGAGTAGTGCGAGGCTTGTTTCGTTGGGTTTGGTATCAGTCATGGTGCGTCTCTAGTTAAAAATCGACGCTTTGATTTTGATTTCCCAAATTTTCGGGATTGATATAGGCGCCGCAAGTTGTGCACGCATACATCCCGGTTTTGTAACCTAGATGACGCTCGCTGTCATAGACTGGATGATTACAGAGACGGGTTGCCGCGATTTTTCAAGCCTTTGAAGCTCAAGACCTCGTCTCTTTCCATGACTCAAGCCTCTCTCAATTAGCGTTGAACACAATCTGAATTGCATCTACCTCAAAGCTTGAGGAGCATTTTAATCTCGCTACCTATCACACCACCAGAATTTTGTCATCGTATTTTTGGATTTGCCGAAGAGTAGCTGGGCCAATCAATTAAACAAATTGGCCGAATAGATATTCCCTATGGGAATTGGAGCGATTTGGGAAGTATTATCACTCGCCGGAGTAGGTCATTTGGATTGCAACCATTTGGAATTGAGCCGTCCGGACCCATTTGCTACCCAACTCTCTCCATCGATCGCCAGTTTGACCTGGTTGATCCTCTTCTAAACGAATTTCAGGCAAAGCTGCCGCCAGCTATTCAGACGTTTGAGGTTGCCTATGCCGCCCGGATCTCTCCAGGCTCCTTCAATGTCTCGGGCATACCGCGTGCTTTGGCTGTTAATACAGACGGAAAATTAGGCGCTGCACCGAACGGTTCGGCTCTCCTTTACACTCTGTCATAGCAACACGATTCCAAGGGAGCGGCGGGGAATGAGACCGATGGCTAAACGACGGGCCAGGTTTGGCATATCAAAGAGCTATGCACCTGGGTCGTAGTCAGTACCAAGGCGAGCTGATTGCTGGACCGACGATCGGCAGAACTCGCTTGGTTGTCGCTCTGGGTTCTGCAATACAGGCCGACCATAAAGAAGCGGACCGGGGCACGGATAATCGCGCATTGAAAGCGGGGGGGCGCCGACCCAGCCGTGTTTCTTCACGCCGAGGGTAAGCCAGGCCCCCGCCCTGCTCTACGGTAGCGGGAAGAGCCGCGCATGTCAACGAACTGTGCGTGTGTGATTCGTGTATGTTCGCTGATCCAAATACACAGAGCGTTACGGCTCTTGCTTCTAAGCTTTCCATATAGTCACGCTCTGGAATAAACAGACTAGAAATGAAGCCGATCGAGGACGCAGATATAGAGAGCAGCTGGGCCGAGCACTTCCTAAACGGCTTGTTAATGGCCACTCCAAGACTGTCTGCGCTTATATTTGTTTGATTCTGAGCCACAAAGCCCAACACGAAACTGCCGAACGTTGGAGCAAGAAATTGCGATTGGTCCTACGAAAGTTTGGTGTGCCAGAGAACCAATTTCATCGAGTTAAAAGTGAGTGCAACTTCACATGAACGTCATTAATCCGCCAGGATGAATTGTTTGATTGTTGCCTCAATTACTGGCACTGAAAGTGGCTTTTCCATATAAGCGACCATTCCTGCTCGCAGTGCTTCTTCGCGCCAATGCTCTCCAAAATACGCGCTCCAACCAACAATCGGGATATGCGCCGTGCGTTGTATTTGTCTTTATCGCCCGCGCAACGTCCGCCCCGTTCATGTCGGGTAGATTGAGGTCCAAGAGGATAAGGTTGGGTTGCGCGGCGATTGCTACTTGGATGGCTTCTTGGCCAGTTGCCGCCTGTAACGTTTCGTAGCCACGAGGTTGCAGAAGCCATGCGAGCATTTTTCGGAGATCCTCATTGTCCTCGGCAATAAGAATACTTGGCATTTACGTTCGGGTTAGGCGACAACAAACATTGATACCATTTAATTCTATGACAAGTGCTCGGAAAACGACAAGCGCAATCATTGTGAGTTCTTTGATTTGGATGCAGAGAGTCAGCGGCTAAGTCTCGTGATCTCGTTGACGATCTCACACCTGTCTCGATTCTCTCTCCGGGTCTCGGCAATCTGGCGCGCAAGCTTATCCATCTCTCGGGCGTTTCAATTTTCGGACGCTCGGTGGGCTGCTCGGCGGTGTAGACCTTCCTGGATTTTTTAAGCTCGTCTGGACGATGCTCAGCTGCAGAGCTCTTCAAAAAGCGCCGATGTGCGGGCATGTGGGTTTGCTGCGGCATGCTCTTTCGTCAACTCGCCAATACGCCTGTTCACGAATTTTAGACTGGTAGGCTCATCCATGGCAGTCATGTATCCCCTGCCCACGCTCTCGAACGAGTGGCGATATGCCGTCGGCAATCAAGCGACGTATCCCAAAACTCCGGCCCATCGGATGCGCTGGACGCCGACAAAATCAACGGGCAAAACTTATTCCTTGATAACGCAACCACCGTGCCAGAGGTTTGTCGACCTCGTATCCGCGAGGATATTGATTTTTCGACTACTGGCCTATCCCCCGACCAAAAATTCGATGCACTTTTACTTACATGAGAGGAAAAATTATGTCAAAGCGACAGACAAGCTGTGGTTACAGCACTCCGCCCTTGCCGGCGATGGACTCGGATAAAGTTTGCATGGAAAGAGGAACGCTACAAAATCTATACGATTATGCCGTAGAGAATATGGCGCGCGTCAAAAACAAAACTGGTTCAAGCACCCTCCCTGTGCTAAGGTCCGGTCCATCGGGTGGCAGAAGCTTCCAGGACCACGCTCGTTGACACCGAGGGAATTGCGATTCGAGCGTTATGGTTTCTAGGATGATCACGACCAAAAACATCGAATTGGAATTGTCCTTGCCTTGATTTGGTTCCTGGTACGGGTTCTTGATCACAATGGGCGAACCGCCAGGCGAGCGCATCATCGTATTACTAGCTCTCCTACGGATGGCGACTCGTTAGGCAATTTGGCGGACACCGAAAACACAGCACCCTATAATCTTGATCCCCGTAACTTCGAGACCGAGACGCTCAAGTGTCTAATGACCTCTTGGAGATTCTCGAAGGCGTTTACGGCGAGGCGGCACAGACTTACTTTCAACGATATCTAAAACTCTGGCCAATATATCGCAGGCTAAAGAACCATGGCGTGAACGTCAGGATATCGCTGGGTCGTTTTCGCCAGGAGCCGCTGCTCATCATCAACGGGAAGGTGCATCCTATCAAACTCTAAAAGACCTACGACGGGAGAGTACGAAACCGGATCATTTGCCTTGCTATAGAATCGCTTTGGAGGTCTACTACCGACATGAACCTATTTGATCCTTACACCACAGCAACTAAAGCGTGCTGCCTCGATCAAAGAGCGAATCGATGGTCTGAACAAACAGCTGCGCGGCATCCTCGGTGCGCAGGCTACATCGCGAGCTGCGCCAACGAGAAATCGGACCATGAGCGCTTCTGTGAAAAAGAAGATTGCGGCTACTCAGAAAGCGAGATGGGCAAAGGTTCGAAGTTCGAAACCGGCGACCGTTTCTGCCAGACCCGCGGCCAAAAGACCATAATCAGTACGGCTACCCGAGCGAAGTTGTCGGCGGGAAATTGAAAGCGTATTGGGCGCGGCGAAGAAAAAGAAATCCGGCAAGAGAAGTAGCCTAATCTCTCGGGCTAGCTACTCGATTCCACGTGGGTAGATATACCGCCGGGCGAGTCACGCTGGATCGCCCGGCTGTGCAATGCATTAGCTGCTCTTTTGAAAGTTTGAAAATTTTTTATTTTTCCGCCTAGAGGTTTTTCCAAAAGGTCCGGGGTTGGTATAGTGTAAGCCCTACTCCCTGATGGTGCCGCGCCACGCCCCCGGTCTCGCGGTGGCGGTTCTCGATAAATTCTTTGAAGTGCTCAAGGTCATTCTCCACGCGCCGCGATACAACCCCAATCGAATCTCCGGCCGATTCGACAAATCCCTTGGGATCATAAAAGAGTTCAGGTTGACCTGGGTTCGGTTAGGGCCGTCTGCTTGGAAGAGACACCACCCCTGCGGTGTTCTCGCCGGCTTCGCTTTCCCAGGCGATCCGTTGATCGGGAATCTGCTCAGTGATTCTCGCGTTCCACTCTTTGGGTTTTCCAGCGATCTCCACATCCCAATGAAGGCGCTTGTCATCAAGCTGCTCCACATGTTTTACCCCTTCCATAAACAGGGGAATTCTTCAAATTGGGTCCACTGATTGTAAACAGCTTGTAAGGGCAAATCGACATAAACCGATTTCTGTATTCGTTCCATTGGACAACCTCCTAGCTTACGACTTACTGGCGCAATGCACGTGCCAGCCACCGAAATTGGCGACATCCAGATGCCAGGAAAATCGATGAGCAGGCTACCGGTCTCGTCAGTATTCCGCTCAGTTCAGCGGAACTCCTTCAAAGACATGCCACACATCGCCGTCGCGGTCATCTGTTTGGCCAAAACAACCGTGCATTCGCCGTCTCATCAGTGCTTGATTTCGCCATACGTTTTTGTTCTTCTTTTGCCTTCAATGTGACTTGAGAATCGCCACGTTTTTGCAGGACCAACGCCGGCGCTCTGCGAATGATCGACGCATCTCCGCATTTCCGAGCAGTGGCGCGTCCTTCGCCATCCGTTTTCGATTGGTTCAAGCGGGTTGTGCAAATCGGATGTGACACCCACGATCCTGCTGCACGCTGTTTAAGACGTTTTTTCTGAACCTGGTTCATAAATTTATTCAACTCCTCCATTGACCTTAGATCGCATTGGGTTCTCCTCGGTCTGGGTTTGGGAACCGGAGGACCCGAAGTTTGATCCCTGACCAATGAGAAAGGGGAGAAAGCAAAAAAATGGCGTGGCTTTTGATCGGTTCCGAACGACACGATCATGAGAAGTCCCTGTGCTGGGGAGCTCTGACGAGCGGTCGGCGAAAAAGCAAACCGATCCGATGCCGGCTGCTTTCGCCAGAACTTTCGGTCAGAACCGCTCTTGGGCGCTATCTGGCATTGGAAGGGGAAAACGGGGGAGTCGGTGGAAGGGGGCTGGATCGGCGGAATTCACTCCAGACTGAGACCTGGATCAATACCGATGGTGTAGGGTGTTTGCCGCACGGTCCTGAAAATCCTCGTGTCGGGTGATTATCGGTGAACGGCCTGGGCACCCCTCAATAAAGGGGCGGACAGCTTTGCGGACAACGCGATGAATCCCTAACTTTGATCGGTGTTTATCGCAGTCCATCTGACTTCAAATCAACTGGCTGCTTCGCCCGTATTTCCCGAAGCCACCTACTCTCGCTCCCCTTACTTGACTGTGATGCGTGACCTGTCGTGCACTCCGACCGCTGGTCACTGGCGAACCCAGTGGCGTCATGATCGCTTGTCTGAACGAGCGAACATTGCGGATCTTCGCGACATCCTCGCCGCAGGCAAAGATAACAGCGGTGAAAATCGTTTTGGCTAAACCGCTCGGTCCTGTCCGCTTGACAGTAATTCCACTTAGGCAGAAAATCACGCCCGCAATCGAGGCAGGAGGAGTGTGATCATGAAATTGCAAAGGTTTATCACATGGGCATACCGGTGGATAACCTGGATCGCGCCAAAGATTTCTACACCAAGGTTCTCGGCATGGAATATCTCGGCCGAGTCGGCGCGCAATCCGAACAATCCGGACTCGTTTCCGATTCACGGCGTGGCGCAGAAGCTCGACCGCTTCCGTTGCGGCAGCGACGACGTGTGGTGCTGTTCAGAGCGGCCCAAGGCCGATCCGAGCGCGACGCGCTCGACGAAGACGGTATCTTTCATCAGGCCTTCGATATGGCGTGGGAAGATTACGACGACGCCTTGAAGACGGCGAAAGAGCTCGGCACGCTTTCACCGCAGTGTCGAGCGCGACAGCGGCAACACCATTTACATGTTCGACTCCGAAGGAAACTATTTTGGAGCTGCATTTTCCTCGGCCCGGCGGCCGGAGACGCAGCGGCAAGCGAACTGATGGTAATCGGAAGAATCCACTTCCACCACGAAAGGACGCGAAGAGCACGAAGTTTAGAGATGAAAATTATTCCGACCTTCTGTGCGCCTTCGTGCCTTCGTGGTAAACCCTGCATTTTCTTTTGGCTGAAGCTTTGTCGCACCGGATCTTCGTCGTGAACGCTCCGACTCAATCCAGCGAGAAACATTCAGTAGGGCCACAACATGGACAAACCCATTAAACTCACCATCGGCGCTACCTCCAAGCGCGTCGACATCGCCAACGTCGTCGCTCTGACTTTTTTAACAATGTCGAATTGCCGCGCCAATCCGAGCTCGACGTGCGCATGGGCTGGCGCGACTCCGAGCTCGGCGGCACGGGCCCAGCAATTCTTGTTGGCAAAAAGAAATGCGACTTCGGCTTCGGCAACCCGGTAGGTCTCTCGGCGATGGCTTACCTTGGCCGCGGGTTTTATAAGAAAAAAATTCCGCTCCGCGCCATCGGCGTATTTCCGACCTGGGATCGACTTATTTTCGCGGTGCGCAAAGACACCGGCATCCACTCGCTCGACGACGTCAAGCAGCAAAAATATCCGCTGCGCGTCTCGACGCGCCGGCGCAACAAACTACAAACCACGGCCTACGCCATAGAAGAAGTGCTCAAAGCCTACGGCATGAGGCTACCGCGACATCGAGCGTTGGGGCGGCAAAGTGATGGAGGTGTCTTCCCCGAGTAGCAAAGAGCGTAAAGATCATATCGCGTCCGGCAGTGCCGATGCCGTCTTCGACGAAGGCGTCAAAAGCTGGGGCGAGCGCTCTCGACTCGGGGATGCGATTTTTGCCGATCAACGACGCCGCCGCGCGCCACATGCAAAAGCTTGGCTTCCCTACCGCCATGCTTACACGCGGACAATATCCGAAGCTCGAGCAGGCAATTCGCTGCGTCGATTTTAGCGGCTGGACTTTTTCTGCCATGCCGATCTTGCCGTCATCGATCGCTACGACATGGCCAAAGCCGTCGATCTTTGCCACGCGCAAATTCCCGTCGATCATTTCGACAAGCGGCCGATGACAATGACAGAATTCTGCCGCGGCGGCGAAGCCGGCCAGTTGACCATTCCGCTGCATCCTGGAGCCAAGAAATACTTTCGCGAGAAAGGTTATCTTGATTAGGAAAATCTCCCGCCGAGGCGCAAAGACGCTAAGTGACGGGTCGGGACCCGGCATCCCGAGCGAATGTGAGGGATCTGAGAAAGATTTCTCCCTTTGGTCGAAATGACAATTCATTACCTTTGCGTCTTGGCGTCTTTGCGGGAAACAGTCCGATTGGTCAAGCTCCATTGAGTACAATGGCAACACGATTGCACGGCTGCGCGCATCGCATCTTACTCGTCACATTTCTCGCCGCAATATTCTTCTGCTCCGCGAGAGCCTTCGCGCCGAGAGCTTTTTCGCGTCGCTCTCTCCACCAAAGACTTTGGGTATCTACCGCTTTACGTCGGCATGCGGTCGGGCCTTTTCGCTCAAGAAGGATTGGAAATTCAATGGATCGTCGTCAACAGCAACGTCGTCGTGACCGCGCTGTTGGCCGGCGAGATCGATGTTGCCGGCATCGCCGGCTCTTCAATCGCGCGGCGGCGCGCGGCGCGCCTTGAAGGCAAATTTTTTCCCTATGACAAATCGCTCTTCGTCTTGATGGGTGCGCCTGGCATCAAACGCGTGCAAGACTTAAAGGAAAAGTGATCGGCACCACCGGACCGGGTGCGACCACGGAAGTCGCCGCGTCCATAGTCTTGCAGAATCACGGCATGGACCCGAAGAAGGACGTGACATTCATGACCATCGGCGGCGCTGAAACTTCCATCATCGCGATGCGCAGCGGCATCATCCAAGCGCGCGCGTTCAATCCCGATGCGGCATTCATCATGAAGAAGCAGGGCTTCACGGAGCTCGGCGTTGCTCGCCGACATGGGGCCCTGGCCCTGGGCCGAGCTATTCGACGTCCGACGCTCATCTGACGAATCGTCGCGATAAAATCAAGCGCTGGACCCGCGCGATGGTAAAGAGCCTGCAGCTCATGCGATCGCTCGCAAAGAGGAAACTTACAAAATGGCTCAAGCGGAATTCGGCCATCCGCGCGATGTGATCGAAGGCGCCGCCGACGTGTGTATTAAGGCGATCGATCCGCAAGAATCCCGGCGGCGCCACCGACGACGCCATGCGCAAGAACATCGATCTCACGATCACTCAACCATTGAAACTGACGACCAGCCCGCCGTTGGCCCAGCTCGTTGATTTTTCCGTGCTCCGTGAAATTCACAAGGAGTTGGGTATACCCGGACGAAAGTGACAAAGACTTCGATGGATGGAGCATGCCGTATGACGAATAAGACTTATCTGTCTATCGTAATCTCGTTGCTCTGGTTCTGGCCCAATATTCTGTCAGCGCAAACCGCCGAATCGAAAGCTTGCCGCTTTAGAAAAGGTGGCGCCGCAAGAGCGCCAGCAGCGCTTGTACGAGCTGGCAAAGAACGAAGGCGAGGCGGTGATCTACGCCAACATGGACGTGTCGGCGATGAAACCGCTCACGGATGGTTTCATGAAGCGCTACCCCGGAACGAAGGCCGCCAGCGTCCACTTTTCCGGTGCCGCAATCATCACCCGGCTCGATGTCGGAAGCGCGTGCCGGCAAGCCGGTCTCCGACGTCGTTCTGAGCGGTCAGTTGGGCGTCTTGGCGCTGATCGAAAAGAAAATCGCCATGCGATATCGCTCTCCCGAAAGAGAATTTTTCCGCGACGGTCTGAAAGACAAAGACGGTTTGTGGACGGCGTACATGACCAACGTCATGGTCAGCGCCTACAACACGCGGCAAATTAAGAAAGAAGAAGCGCCGCGCACTGTGGAAGATCTTTTAAAGCCGCGCTGGAAAGGCAAGCTGACCATGGACAGTCAGTCCTATGTCTGGTTCGGCACCATGCTTCCAGTATCTCGGCGAGGAGGCCGGATTACGATTTATGCGAGCAGTTGAACGAGCAGAATATTTCGCACCAGCGCGGTCGGCGCTTGATGACGCAACTGGTCGCCGCGGGAGAATTCGATATGGCGGTCGAGACGAATTTGAATTCCGTGCTCACTTTGAATAAGCAAGGAGCGCCGCTTTCGTTTGCGCCGATCCAGCCGTATTTCCTGAGTCCGAGCCTAGTTTTCATGAGCGCCAACGCGCCGCGCCCTTATACCGGTGCGTTGTCTCATTGACTATCTGTTGTCCGAGGATGGACAGAAGATCGTCGTGACGACCAATCGCATGCCGGCGCACGCCAAAGTCAAATCGCCCGAGAGCCAGGTTTTAGAAGGCCAGGACGTGCGCACGCCGGATATTTTCGATATAGGCAGAAGATATCAGGCGATCGGCAATCGGTATCGGGAGATTTTCGGCGGCGCCCGCTGATTTAAGCGCAGAGTTCAAGCCGTCAAACCGTTCGGAAAACGATTGAACGATTTAAACGGATTGAACGAAACTTTTTGAGTGAGCTATGGAAGGAATCTAATTATGTCAAACAAACACCAAAATCACCCTCGGTCTCCCAGACCATCCGCGCTGCCAGGCGATCATCGACGGCAAAGTCGGCATCGAAGGCTATGAGCTCGACGTCGACCCTAATTTTGTTTCTTCCGGCGAGCGCCATTACAAGTATCTGCACGGCGAGTGGGATGTCGGCGAGGTTTCCGCCGGCGAGCCTGCTGCGCGCCATCGAGAAAGGTCAGCAGCTGCGTCGCGATTCCGGTGTTCTTCGAGCGTGGTCCGCGCCAGCGCAATATTTATCATTGCGAGAACCATCTAAAGCATCCGTCGGAACTGAAAGGCAAAAAGTTCGGCTGCTTCCGCTACGGCGCCACGGCCGTGGTTTGGGCGCGCGGCTACCTGCTCGACGCGCACAATATCAAAACCACCGACATGCAGTGGTTCGTCTCGGGCCGGCGAAGTCTTCATCGGCCACGAGCTGCCGGTCAAAGTGCAGCGCATCGAACCGCCGCCGCCCTTCGGCGGCAGAGAAACTCGTGCTGTCGAAGATGCTGAACGAAGGCGAACTGCACGGCGCCGTGGTGCCGGGCGACAACGGCTATGCGGGTTTCTTCGGCGGCGGCGAAACGCCGACCATGATGGCCTGCTTATCCAGGCGTCAAACCGCTCTTCGACAGACAACTCAGGAGATCGTCGACTACGTCGAAAAGACCGGCATCAATCCGATCATGCACGTGTTGTCGATCCGCCAGCGAAGTCGTCGAGCGCCACCCTGACTTGCCGCGAACTGACCGCGCGCCTTCATGGAAGCGCGCGATGTCGACCGCTACAGTACATGCCTGCCGGCGAAATCGCCGGCTATCAAAGAAGAACGCGACGTGCTCGGCGAAGATCCCTACGCCTACGTCATGGGCGTGAAAACGAGAAAGCACGCTGGCGGCGATGAACCGCTACCAGATCGAGCAAGGGCTGATGAAAACCACGCTGCCGATGGACGATCTTTTCATCGGCCATGTTCAAGGACAACATCGAACACTCGCATGAGAGTACACCTGCATGCGATCCTATTATCCTATTCGGGTCCCATGTCTCTCCAAGCTTCTTGACGCCGCGACGCTCGAAGACCAGCCAAAACCCGAAGGCGAAGTCGTGCCTCTACAGCTCGCTCAACAACGAGCAGATCGTCACCCTGGTCGACGCCTTCCAAAAAAAATACCCGGCGATCAAGCCATCGTTTTACCGCGGCACCAGCGAGCGCGTGCTGCAGCGCGCGGTCACGGAAGCGCAAAGCCGGGCCGCTTCGCAGTCGACGTCGTCACGCCGGCGGGCTTTCAACTGCAGCTGCATGAAAGGATCCGGCACTGACGCAACGCTTCTGTGCCGCCGGAAGCATCGGCCTACAACGAAGGCTTCAAAGATCCCGACGGCCACTGGGTCAGCGTGCATTCGCTGCTCAATTCGATGGCGCTACAACACTCAGCTGGTGCGCCCAAACGAAGCGCCGAAAAATACGAAGATTTGCTCGCGCCCCGTTGGAAAGGCCGGCTCGGCGTCAACCTCCTGGATCCCGAATGGTACGTGAGCTTGCAGCGGCGCTTGGGGCAAAGACAAAGCGCGGAATTTTCTTAAAGCGCCGCTCGCAGCCCAGCAACCGGGCGTGCGCGACGGTCATAACATCACCGCGCAACTTCTGGCGGCGGGCGAGTTTCACGCCGTGACGCAATACCTACGCGCACATCGCCGCGCGCATCAAAGGCCAAGGCGGCCCGGTGCAGTATGTCTTCGACGAGCCGGTGATCACCTACGTGCATCCGATCGCGTTGATGAAAAGCCGCGCCTCATCCCACCGCCGGCAAACTCTTGATCAGCTTTATTCTTTCCGTAGAAGGGCCAGCGCATGCTGCTGCGACCAAGGCAGAATTCCAGCCACCGTGACATCGATCCGCTAGGTCTTCCCGCTCCGCAATGTCAAACTTTTCAAGCCAGCGACCCGAGATTGGCCAAAGAGCATGCGCCCGGCGAGCTGAAGAGATGCGCGGCGATCTTTCGGCGCAGACGACGAAGGATGAAGGCCGAGGGATGAACGTGATGAAGTTACGAGCGAACCGCAGTCCATATGCATCCTTACGCCTGATCATCCTGCATCATTTATAAGCACGTAACTGACGGTAGCGAACATGGACTCTATTTCCCCGACCGCCGAACGACTCCCCTCCCCGGCGGCTACATGGGTAAAATTCTCTGCGCGTCGATCTGACGACCGGCAACGTTGACGGATGAGAATTCTGCCCCGAAGAACCGATTCTGAAAAAGTTCATCGGCGGCCAGGCGCTGGCGCTCTACATTCTCATGAACGAGTTGCCGCTCGACGCGACGCCGTTCGGAGCCGGAGAAGCAAAGTCGTCGATGATGACCGGACCCGCTGACACGGGCAATGGCTTCACTCCCGGCGGCACGAAAATGACCGCGGTCTATCTAAGCCCGCTGACGACATACGACACTCGGCCGCGCGTCGACCAGCGGCTACTGGGCCACCTATCTCCAAAGCAGCCGGCTACGACGGCATCATCGTCTCAAGGCGTCTGCACCCAAGCCGGTCTATCTCTACGTCAAAGACGGCAAGCCGGAGTTGCGCGACGCCGCGCAGGTTTGGGGACTCGGCACCCGCGACACCGAAGACCGCCTGCGCGAGATCGTCGGCAACCGCGATGCGCGCGTGCTCTGCATCGGCCCCGCCGGCGAACACATGAACCGCGCCGCTATGCTGGCCAACGACTACAATCACTTCGCCGCCCACAGCGGCGGCGCCGGTGCTCGGGTCGAAGAAACTCAAAGCCATCGTCGTCGGCGGCAGCTCTGCGGCCGAGCTATCGCGAACAAAGCAGAAGCTCGCAGACGCCGGCGCGCGCTGGCGCGGCGTCTTGCAGCAACATGACGTCAAGAAAAAGCAAAACCAAGTATACGGCCACGGCGACGCCTGGGGCGCGCTGAATAATTTAAACTGGCGCAGCACCGACATTCAACCCGGCGCATATCAGCGGCTTCGATCAACAACGATGTCGTGCTTCGTCCCTGCTTTCAGTGCGCGCGCATGTGCCCGTGGGACGCCAAGTTGGGCGAGCGGCGAATTCAAAGGCACGGTGGTTCACTTCAACGCCGGCGGCGAATGGCTCGGACACTTTTTTAATCTCGGCATCAAAGGCGACGCCGTTCTCTATCTGGCCGAGAAGATCAATAACTTGGGCGATCGAGCGCAGCCACTTTTCCTGCGGCGCCGGCGTCGCGTTCGAAGCGTGGGAAAAGGGCCTGCTCGGTCCGGACCGAACCAATGGCTTGAAGCTCGAATGGGGCAACGTCGAAGCCGTCGACAAACTGTTGGACATGGCGGCGCGGCGCGAAGGCTGGCTCGGCAATCTGCTTGCCGAAGGTCCTAAGCAGCTTGGCCGAAGCGCTCGGCGGCGACGCGCCCAAGTGGGCGGTGCACACCAAGGCGGCACGCCGGCGATGCACGAGTGGCGCCCACTGCTCGGTCAAATGCTGCGCGAGCTGGTCGCCAGCGGCGGCATGAAACCGCAAGGCGGCGGTTCAAAAAATCCACCGCCTGATTTGCGCGACAAAGAAAAATGGGGCCCGTTGGAAATGGACAACCCTGAGGGTTGGGTTTGGTCCCATGTCATTGTCGGAACAGTATCGCCAATTCACCGGCATCTTCGGCGGCTGCTGGTTCGCCCAAGAGGCGTCACAAGAAAGACGGCCTGAACAGCATCGTCGATGCTTTCAACGCCATCACTGGCTGGAATTTTTCGATGGACGAAGCCCTCACCGCCGGCCATCGCAGCATGATTTGCAAAGCCTCTTCGGCACCCAGCGCGGCTGGATCGCCGACTTCGACTGGCAAGACGTCGGTCCGAGATTCTTGGAACCGATCCCCGACGGCAAATACAAAGGCTTCACCATCGCCAAGTGGCTACCGGATATGATTTGGGGAATATTACGAACTCTCCGGCCGGCATCGAACGAACCGGGCGACTTCATACAAGGACACGCTGGAGAAAACTCGGGCTCGAAGAATTTTCAGGAGTGGGCCCAGCTTGATTAGAGATGTCATCCTGCAGGCAAAGCCGAAGGGATCTCGACTTCAAACACTCAAAACAGGAGATGCTTCGCGAAGTTTATCCTGGGGTCTTGCCGAAGCGGCTCAGCATGACACGCGCACGATTCGACTCCTATATTCTGTGTCACAATCCTCAGGATGGGTAAAGCGAACCCGATGCCCCTGGATCTGTTGATCTTCGATTCTACGGAATTTCCTCCAGCAACAGGCTCGCGCCCTTTATCGGGTTCTTCACTCGCAATTTTTCTGCACATACCAGACCCGCGCGGCGACCGGATGAACGCACTGGAACGCCGAGATCGTTCTCGACGTCAACGATGTCTTTCACCTGCCATGCGCCGCGAGCCGAGCAAGAAATTCCTTGTGCCGTTGGGTGTTTGTTGAATGAGGATTTTGAGATGCTGGTAGATCGTGTCCGTTGAGATCTTGTCTGCTTCATACGGCGTCGTATCCATCCCTTCCATCCCGAGCACTTCGAAGCCGGCGTCGGTGAAATACCGAGCAAAGAACGAGTTGAGCTTCTCGTCGTTAAAATAAGTGCAGCCAACGAACTTCTTGATTCCCAACGCGCGCAGCGCCTCGGTCTGGGAGATGCCGGAAGTGAAGACCGGTACTCTATATTTCGCTTCCCAACCGGCGACGATTTCTCCTGCTCGGCTTTATGTCCCCGAACCATGAACGGCGGGCCGCCTTCGGGATGCAGCAGGTCGACGCCGATCTCGGCCAGCTCGGCAACTTTCGTGTTGTGGTAGGTTTCCAACGCGCCAAGATAACCGCGCTCCGGAATGCTCTTTGATCCCAGCGTGCCATCGGGATGCAGCCGACACCTTCAGGCAGGAGACGGATAAATTCCACGAGCGAGCCCTGACCCATAAGTCGGCTTCACGACACCAACGATTCCCCGCCAAGTACCGGAAGACATAGGTACCTACCTCGATAATATTGACGCTGACATAATTGCTCTCAGGCTATTCGATACTGGACGAGAAATACAAGAACTCTATATCTCAGACAGCGCAACTGCTTCTCCTCGTGCAGATCCAGTTGACGCCGTAAAAGTTGATGATAAACCACGCTTTCAGCGAGCGCGCGATTAGAAAGGAGCCGAATGGCTATTAATCCGGCTGAAACTCTCCACTCGCGAATACGGCAATCTGGTGCCCACAGGCCGGCTCATAGACGGCAAACCGCGCAGCATCTTGTTTGACGCGACGAAATGCATTGGCTGCCGCCACTGCGTCAGGCGTGCAAAGACTGGAACGATCACGATCGAACCAGCCTCTACGAATTGTCAGCAACTAACTGGATCACCATGGAGCCGCCGGTCCTGGAAGGGCTTTCGCCGTTGTGGGCGCGCAATAGCTGCATGCACTGCACCTTCGCCGCCTGCGCTGCCGTCTGTCCGGTCGAGGCAATCACCAAATACGAAGAAGGCCCGGTGGTCATCAACCAAGATGTCTGCATCGGCTGCGAATACTGCATTCACGCCTGTCCCTGGGAAGTGATTACTAAAAACGCGATCACCGGCAAAGCCAGCAAGTGCACCATGTGCAGCGACCGCATTAGCGAAGACAAGCAACCTTTCTGCGTCCAGGCTTGCCCGGTAGACGCGCTCGACTTCGGTTTCTCGGAAGAAATTTCCGACAAAGCCAAGAAGCAAGCCGAGGCGGTCGGCGGTTATATATACGGCGAGAAAGAAGCCGGCGGCGGCAATGTCGTTTATGTGCTGAAAGAGGCCAAAGAAAAATACGCCGTGCGCAACATCGGCGAGCAGAAATTTCCCAAGCATAGAATCCCGCTCAGCCTGATGCTCAAGGATCTGTTCACGCCGCGCTGCGGCATCGCCTGGCAAGATGCGCGCGCTGTGGCTCGCGATTACCCATCCGAAGCGGCTGATCTACAGATATTTCTCGTGATAACGGTCATTCGCAAGTAAACCAGGAATTTCCCAGTGCTGTCTGAACTGCCGCGATCGTGCTGTTACTTGTCGATAACAGTCGCCTTACTATTGGGGGCGTCTATAGCGCGCGCCGAAAAATCCGCACCGCGATCCCGCAGGCCAATCTGAATTATCTTTCTATCTACGTCGCCGACGCCAAAGGATTCTTCAAAGACGAAGGGCTCGAAAACGAAACCGTTGTTATCTCCGGTCCGTTGTCGATCGCCGCGTTGCTCAGCGGCGACGTCGATTATAGCCGGTGCCGGCGGCAGCGGCATGCGCGCCGCGCTCAAGGGCGCGCCGCTGAAAGGCATCTACTTTCAATCTGACAAAGTCACCTTTTATCTCGTCGCCGATCCCAGCATCAAAACGGCTGCTGATTTGAAGGGCAAAAAAGTTGCCATCGGTAGTGCCGGCGACACACAAGACCGGATGATCACGATGTTCGCCGAGCGCGGCGGCGTGACGTCAAAAGAAATTATGCGCATCGCGGTGGGCGCGGACACGAGCACCCGCATTCTAACGATCAAGAGCGGCAACGCGCAGGCGACCACGGTCGATCCCGGCGGCCTCGTCTTCGCGCAAAAGAAGGTCTCGTGTCTCCTCGGCTTTCTCGGCGATCTTTTTCCGATGCCGTTTCAGGGCTTCGTCGCCACGGAGAAAAAATCCGCGACAATCCGGCGCAGATCAAGCGCTGGCTCAAGGGCGCGATGCGCGGTCTTATGTTCGTGCGCGATCGGCCCGAGGAAGCCGTCGATCTCGGTATGAAAAAACTGCAACTCGGCAGAGCGACACGCGCCATGGTCTTGGAGGGAACAAAAATTACGCGCGCGCCTTGCCTCAAGGCGTGCCGGGACTTCCGACGGCGGAGGGCATCAAGAATTTCCTCGAATACGACATCAAGATTCCGATGCAGATCAAGGAAGATATCCCACCGGAACGCTTGCTGCATCTGCAATTGGTCGAAGAAGTGAAAAAGAACTGGAAGCAACACAAAGGAGAACGACAAAATGACTTCGGAAACAGATTTACGCGAACAGCTCGCCACGTGCACGCGGATTTTCGCCATGCAGGGCATGATCGGCGTCTTCGGTCACGTGAGCGTCTACCAGCCCGAAACGAAAACGGTCTTTATCACACCCGGCATGGGTTCCGACAAAGGAAGTCTGCGCCCGGAAGATATGGTGCCGACCAATCTCGATGGCAAAACCGCTCGCGGGCAAGGAAGGCCCGCCGGTGGAATGGCCGATCCACACCGCCTTGCACGGTGCCCGCACCGACGCGCTGGCGGTCGCGCATCTGCACACGCCGCACGCGACGTTGTTCGCCATTGCCAAGCGCGAGTTTCGGCCGGTTACTTTGCAGGGTGCCATCTTTAACGACGGAGTGCCCCTTTACCCGGAAGCCCAACTGATTACGAATCCCGAGCGCGGCAACGCTCTGTTGAAAGTGATCCGCGATAAGCGTGCCGCACTTTTGCGCGGCCACGGCATCGTCGTCGTCGGTCTCAATCTGCAGGAGGTGCTTTTCTCGGCGTTGGTATTGGAAGATGATTCCAAGAAGTACATGCAGGCCGCAGCGCTGGGAGAAGTCGGCACGATCAGCCCGGAGGACTGCCGCACCTTCGGCGGCGAGATCGCCTTGGAGCGGCGCGCCCAAAGAGCGTGGAATTATTTTTGTAGTCTCGAAAAGCGTTGGGATCGCCAGCCCTCAACGGGCCGAAGCGAGCTTTTTCCGTAGGCCGGATAAATACCGTTCCAATGGTTCCACACACTCCAGTCGTTCCAACCGTCTAGATCAATCCGGAATATCTGGAGGCTCTTCGACGACTGGAACCGGAGGAGGAGATTCATGAGCGAAGGAGTTAGACTATATGCGGGAACGCAGCATGGATTGATCGTCTGGCGCTCGGCAGCAAACGGCTGGCAGGAAGTCGCGCGCCATTTTGCAGACGGCATCATCGATTCGATCCATGGCTGCAACCAGTCGTCGGAAACAGTTTTGTCGGGGTGACCCATGACGGCCTCTATCGCACCGTCGATGGCGGCCAGAGTTGGGCGAAGGTGTTCGAAGGCGATATTCGCTCGGTCACGGTGGACCCGAACGATGACCGAGTCGTATACACGGGCATCGAGCCCGTCGGGCTGTTTCGCAGTGAAGACGGCGGCGATAGCTGGCAGGAGATCGCCGCACTCAAAGCCTTGCCGCAATCCGTGCGTAAAAACTGGTGGTATCCGCAAGCGCCGCACCACGGCCATGTGCGTAACATTCACATTTACGCCGACGATCCGAAGACAATTTATCTCTGCCTCGAACATGGCGGCATCGTGCGCAGCTTCGACCGCGGCCAGACCTGGGAAGATGTCAGCAAGGGCATCGACTATCTCGATATTCACGTCATCGCGAATTTCCCCAAACGAACCGATCGCTACTACGTCGCATCGGCACGTGGCTTTTTCACCAGCGACAAACCGGAAGACGGCTGGGTACGCGCCGAAAACGGACTGACACGCGATTACTTCCACGACTTCCTGTTCTTGCCGGCGCAGCGGGACGGCGAACAACCGACGATGCTGCTGGCGACCGCCGATGCTTCCCTGGTTTCTGGCGACGAGAAAACCGCGGCGCCCGCGCGGCGATGTTCAAAAGCACCGACGGGGCGCAATCGTGGACGCGCATCACAGAAGGGCTCGCCGACGATCTCGACTCGATGATCTGGGCCTTGGTTCATCATCCGACGGATCGGCGCGCCGTATTTGCCGGCTTCGGCAACGTCGCCCGCGGCCACGCATCCGGCGCCGGCGGCGCCGGCGATCTGATGATCAGCCGCGACATGGGCGATAGTTGGCAGCGCCTCGATATTGACTTGCCCGCGGACCGCGTTTTATGGGCGGCGGCGGACTGAGCGAACGCATGGCGTTCGCGTTCCAAACGTTCCAACAGTTCCATAGGTTCCAAATGTTTGGAACGACTGGAACATCTGGAACGATTGGAACCGATTTTAATAACGAGGACAAGTGATGGCAAACGCAACTTCCGACTATACTAATTTCTTCCCCGCCCAGCGAAAAACCCGACTTCCCGGCGGCTACATGGGCAAGGTCCTGCGCGTCGACATGACGACGGGAAAGCTGACGGATTTGAATCTTCCCGAGGAACCGATGTTGCGCAAGTACTGGGGCGGCCAGTTATTCGCGGAATACGTGTTGCTCAACGAAGTGCCGTTGCAGATCGATCCGTACGACCCGAAGAACGTGATCGTCGGCATGACCGGCCCGATCACCGGCACGGGCTTTACGCCGGGGGCACCAAGATGTGCTTTGTTTATTTGAGCCCGGCAACGCATTATACGCTCGGTCGCGGCGCCACCAGCGGTTACTTCGGCACTTCCTGAAAGCCGCCGGCTATGACGGAATAGTCGTCACCGGCGCGGCGCAAAAGCCGACCTACCTTTACATCGGCGAGGACAAAGTTGAGTTGCGCGACGCCGGCCACGTGTGGGGCAAAGGCGTGCGCGCCACAGAGGAAACTTTGCGCGCGGAATCCGGCCACTTGGATGCGCGCATCGGCTGCATCGGCCCGGCGGGCGAAAACCTGATCCGCGCCGCCATGTTGGTCAATGATTACAACCACACCGCGGCGCACGGCCTAGGGGCCGTAATGGGCTCGAAGAAATTGAAGGCCATCGTCGCCTGGGGCACCAAGCGGCCGCACGTGCACGACAAGCAATCGCTTATCGACGCCGGTGTGCGCTGGCGCAAGGCGCTGCAACCGCGCACGAACAGCGCCGCGCATAAGAAAAAGAGCGTCGGACACGGCGAAGCCTAGGGCGCCATCACGAAGTTGAATTGGCGCAGCACCATTATCACCGACGAAGCCAAAGGATTGGAGCAGAATCGCGTGACCCTTCGTCCATGCTTCCAATGTCCGCGCATGTGTCCGTGGGACGTGGAGATCGGCGAAGGCGAGCACACAGGTAAGATCGGCCACTTCAACGCCGGCAGCGAGTGGCATGGATACTTTTTATAATCTCGGCTTCAAAGGCAATGACGTTCTTTATCTCTCGGAGCGCATCAACGATCTCGGCATCGAGTGCAGCCATTATGCATGCGGCGCCGGCTTGGCATTCGAGGCCTGGGAAAAAGGCGTGCTCGGTACCGACCGGACCGACGGACTGAAACTGGAATGGGGCAACCTCGAAGCCGACGGAGAACTTTGTTGGAACGCTGCGCCCGGCGCGAAACCTGGCTCGGCAATATTCTTGCCGACGGTCCGAAAGAGCTCGCCGAAGAATTAGGCGGTGAAGCGAAGAATTGGGTGGTCCATACCAAGGGCGGCACGCCGGCACAGCACGAGTGGCGATCCGCTGTTCAGCCAGATGCTGCGCGAACTGGTCGCCAGCGGCGGCATGAAGCCCCAGGGCGCCGGCGGCGCCGAACCGCCGGCCGATCTCGCTTATCGCGAAAAATGGGGACCCCTCGATCCCAAGCAAGCCTGACGGTTGGACGCATTCGCATCTTGATCACCGAACAGAGTCCGCCAGGCCTGCGGGCATCATGGGCGCTTGCTGGTTCGCGCTTAACGACAAACCGCCCGACGGCGTCAAGAGCATGGTCGACTCGCTCAACGCGACGACCGGTTGGGACGTGACCTTGGACGAATCGATCGACGCCGGCCATCGCGCGATTATTCTGCAGAGCGTCTTCGGCACCCAGCGCGGCTGGATCGCCGAGCACGATTGGCAGGATGTCGGCCCGCGCTTCCTGGAGCCGATCCCCGACGGCAAATACAAAGGCTTTACCATCGCCAAGTGGCTGCCCGGCTTGATCTACGAATACTATCGAATCTCCGGCCGCCATGAAAAAACGGGCCGACCCTACATGGACACGTTGACGCGGCTCGGGCTCGAAGAGTTCAAAGCAATGGAGCCAACTCGATTGATCGCTGCCGAGGAGATGACTATGCGAATTTCCCGCCCATTGACCATTAGGCTACTCAGTCTGCTTGCAGCTCTGATGCTTTTTCCATCGCCAGGGCACGCGCAAGCCCTGAAGAAAGTCCGCATGGCCAGCTCGTCGACCAACGTCTCTTTTCTCGCCCTTTACACCGCGCTGCATCGCGGTTTCTTCAGGACGAAGGCATCGACTTGGAGATCATCTTCATGCCGGCCAATTTAGCCAGCACCGCGGTGCTGAACGGCGATGTCGACTACAACGGCGCCAGTGACTGGCACCATCGGCGCAGCGGTGCAAGGGCGGCCGATGAAAGTCTTGCTCTTCACCGTAGCCAAGCCGCTGCTGTTTTTGATGAGTCAGAAAAATATCAAAGACGTGAAGCAACTGAAGGGAAAGAAGATCGCCGGCAGTTCGCCTGGTGGCTCCGCCACGCTGCTCGCCAATCAAGCGCTCAAACAAATCGGCCTCGAGCCCGGCAAAGACGTTTCAGTTCTGCAAATGTCCGGCAACGCCGCCAGCCGCTACGCGGTGCTGGAATCCGGCGTCGTCGACGCGTCTTTGCTCTCTGTGCCCGGAGAACATCATCGCCCACGGAAAAGGCTATAACGAATTGCTGTTTCTCGGCGACGTTGTCGAATTTCCCCAGAACGGATTCGGCACCTCGGACAAGCGCATCCGCGAGAACCCCGACGAAGTCTACCGCATGGTGCGCGCCACGCTGCGCGGTTTGCAATTTGATCTGGGACAAAATAACCAGGAAGCAGTAACGAATGTACTAATGAAGCAATGGAAAGTAAGCGACCGCAAGATGGCCGCGGAGATGGCTCGCCAAGTCAATCGCGTCCTGACCAAAGACGCCTACGTCAAACCCGGAGTCGGTCCAGGTTCTCGTCGATTTGGCGCGCGAGAGTGCCAAGGTTGACCAAGCCGGTCAACGCGATGGACGTCGTCGACTACAGTTTTCTGGACAAAGCGCACGGAAAGAGTTGGGAATGGTGAAATAATCGTAGGGCACGGCATGCCGGCCCTCGTTCTACAAACCTAGATCAGCGGATCCAAAATCACTTTAATCGAATCTTGCCCGCTCGCCGTGAGTTGAAAACCTAGCCCCGCTTCCGCCAGCGACAAACGATGCGTCACCATGTCGGCGACGCGCACTTTGTGGTCGCGGATTAATTGCAGCGACTCTTTCAAATCAGCGCCGCTGCCCGCGTAGGAAGTCACGACATTAATCTCGTCCCGCCAATAGTCAAACAGCGGAATCGGCACGTCGACGCCGGCCGCCGTCGGCGCGAAGAATAACAACGTGCCGCCGCGGTCAACGCACCTCACCGCCTGCTGAATCGCCGGCATGGCGCCCGTGCAAACGATCACTCGATCGGCCAGTCGGCCGTCGTTTAAATCCGCGTAATCGTCCCGGCACGTCCTCCGCGCCGTGAATCGCCGCATCCGCGCCGAACCGTAGCCGCGGCTTTCAAGGCGATAATCGCTGACATCGGTCGCAATAATCCGCGCCGCGCCGCGCGACCGCGCCAATTGAATGTGGAGCAAACCGGAAATGCCGCTGCCGATGACTAAAACCGTTTGTCCCATGCCGACGTCGGCGAATCGCTGCGCGCGCACGACACAAGCCAGACGGCTCAATGAACGACCCTTCGTCGAAACGTCATCGTATCGGGAATCTGCAGCGTGCCCAATTCTACATTTATTTTCGGCACGCGAATGTATTCGGCAAACCCACCCGGATCGAAATGGGTGGTCCGCAACAGGTCGCACACCGACTGATGTCCGCTCAAACAGTAGCGGCATCGACCGCAGGGCACATGATGCGAGGGAAAACCCGATCGCCGACTTTGAAAGTCTTTGACCCTCCCCCACCTCGGTCACTTCACCGGTAATCTCATGACCCAGAACAAGCGGCGCCCTCTTGATCCGGATGCCACTCCATCAAATCGCTGCCGCAAATGCCCGCTCGCTCGTGTCTTAATGAGCAGTTCACCTGGACCAATCTTTCGGCACGGGCACTTGCTCCAAGCCGCACGTCGCGGTTGTTGTAGTACATGGCGACGTGCATCTTGGATTCGTGTTTCATAGGAAGAGTCGATCAGAGGGGTTTGACCATCGTAGGGAACGGGCAAACCGTTCCCTACGATACTATCATGACAGCGTAGCCAAGACTCAGCTTGCCTTCCGCGCCTTAGCGTTTTTCTCGCTCTCACAAATCTTATACGCCTCTTTCACCGCAACATTCTCATGAACGATGGCCCGAACGGCTTTGATCATACCGACCGGCGAATCGGACTGGAAAATGTTACGTCCCATATCGACGCCGACGGCGCCGTGACTGACCGCGTTGTAGGCCAATTCGAGAGCTTCGAGTTCAGGCGTCTTCTTGCCGCCGGCGACGATGACCGGAATCGACAGCTGCCGATCAGCTCGTCGAAATTATCGCAGTAGTAAGTTTTGACGATATGGGCGCGCCGAGCTCCGGCGGCGATGCGACAGGATAATCCTAGATAGCGTACATCACGCGCCATATCTTGCCGACGGCAGTCACCGCCAGAACCGGAATGCCGTATTTCTCGCCTTCATCGACGAGCTTCCGGCCAAGCTAACCAGAGTCTCTTTTTCGAACTCCGAGCCGACAAAGATCGACAGCGCCATCGCGCGAGACATTCAAACGAATACAATCATCGATCGATACCGTAATATCTTCGTTCGACAGCGTTCTGAGAATACTGGTGCCGCCCGAAACGCGGAGTACAATGGGCTTATCGGCCTTGGCGTCGACCGAAGCTGCGCAGCACACCGCGCGTCAGCATGATCGAGTCCGGCATGCGGCATCAGCGGTTCGATAGTCTTCGCGGTTCTTCCAGGCCGCTCGTGGGACCGAGAAAGTAGCCGTGATCAACGGCGAGCATGACCGCCCGTCCATCCGACTTGATAATCCGCGCCAATCGATTTGCCATTCCCCAGTTCATCGACATTCGAACCTCCTTGAATACGGCGGTTTTGGGATTGCCTCAGAAACTCATCAAAAACGCCCAATTGTTAAACTTGGTCAGATGCGCGGTAGCGTCAAGACTTGTGTGTAAATTTTAGGGGTTGCTGGAGCCAATTTTGATTCAAGTGATGAAACACGGCGAAGACGATTCTCTGTACGCTCTGGGTATGAGCCATCACACCCATGGGTCTGGTTCTTCGTCTCACTTCACGAAACGCTCTTTCGATTAGGTTAGTGGTTCTCAGGCGAGCTCCACAGTTGAGAGTTTTTGATCTGAAAGAAGCTCAGGAGCTGATCGAAGTCTTTCTTTAGGCAAGCCACCGCTCTCGGATAAGCTTTTCTCCACCGCGCCGATAATCGCCAGTAAGCCTGGGTCGCTTCACGGCGGTTGCAAGCATGGCTGATTCGAGTTAAAGCTTTTTGACCGCCGGCTGATCAATCTTTTTCACTTTGTCCAAGACGTTTCTCGTCTTGTGGGCCCAGCAGCGCTGCAAAAGGGTCTTGGGATAAACGATCTGTAAGCCCTGATGCAGTCCCGTGCCGCCATCGGTAGCGATCAGCTCACAGGGGCTGCCCTGAAGCCCTCTTTATACAGATCTGCTAAAACGCTTCCCAGCACGCCCCCGATTCACTGGGGGCCGGATAAAAATCAATCATCTCATGGCGGCCTTCCATCGTGATGCCAAAGGCACAAAGTAAGATCTTCTTTTGGACCTTGACCGCTCCCTTGCTCTTTAAGACCACGCCATCGAAGAAGAGATAGCGGTATTGATCCTTGAGCGTACGACCGTGATAGCGGCTGACCTCGTGGTTCAAATCCCGCGCGATGCGCGAAATCGTGGAGGCCGAGACTTTCTCTCCCAGCACCGGAACCAGCACCGAGGCGGCTTTGCGCGTGGACAGCCCTAAACAAAAACACGCCAACAACACTCGATCCACCGAGCGGCAGCGCCGGGCGTAGCGCTCAAAGAGCTTGGAGGGAAACTTCCCTTTCGGCTGCGCGGCACTAAAAGCTCGATATCTCCCATCTCGGTCAATAGGTGCCTTAAATAGTGACCATTTCGATAATCGTGCCGATCGCTTGCATGCTCGTAGCGCGACACTCCCAGATACTCCGCCATCTCTTGGTCCAAGCGGTTCTCCAAAAGCTCCTTTAGAGCTTGGCAGCAATACGTAACTGAACGAAGTACAA
>ERZ1370068.755-contig-10692_pt1 | contig 30515 bp, 36 predicted proteins | sample MGYA00561227_ERZ1370068 | MGnify/ENA primary metagenome ERZ1370068 (study PRJEB38410, sample SAMEA6850437) | metagenome | study: Metagenomic assessment of the ecological functions of the soil: analysis of the soil microbiota associated with the...
TCAGTTACGTGGCTTGTCGATCTCTTCGAGGTCAAGGACGCGCTCAAGAAGAAAGGGGATTCGTGACGTCGAGAAGGAGAAAGGCTCGTTGCGACTCGGCCTTCAGTCCGCGAGACCTACCGGCGCGAGACGTCGATCTCCTCGTCGGCCCCTGCCACCTTCGACGAACCGGCCTCACGCTTGCTGGCTCAGCATCGAGCCGCACGGTGCGTGGACGACCGACCTCGACGTCGTCACGGCGGTCAGCGCGTGCGACGGACGTACACGACCCCGAAGTACCACCGTGAGCGACACGACGGGCACGCCCGAACATGGAACGAAGCCTCGGACAGAGTGGCTGGAAGACGCGCCACGCATCGGAGTCCGGACTGGGAGCCGCTGAAGACGACATACAGGCGCAGCCTCGTCGATCTCTGCGCGCGCTTCGCTTCGCGCCGCCCGTGATGGGCGGAAAGAGCCTCCCTGCCGCCGGGCTTCCCGTGGTTCATGACGATGTTCGGCCGCGACAGCATCTTCACGAGCCTGCAGGCGCTGCCGTTCACGCCCGAGCTCGCAGCGACGACGCTGCGCGCGCTCGGAGACTGGCAGGGAGCCGCGCGTGGACGACTTCCGCGACGAGGATCCCGGCCGGATCCTGCACGAGATGCGCTACGGCGAGATGACCGCCTTCGAGGAGCGCCCGCATTCGCCCTACTACGGCTGCCGCCGACGCGACGACGCTGTACGTCGTCCTGCTCGACGAGTACGAGCGCTGGACGCGGCGACACGCAAGCTCGTGCGCGACCTCGAGCACGAGGCGCGCGCTGCGCTGCAACTGGATCGACGAGTACGCCGGACCTCCATGGGCAACGGCTACGTCTCGTACAAGCGCCGCAACGAGAAGACCGGGCCTCGAGAACCAGTGCTGGAAGGACTCCTGGGACTCGATCTCCTACAGCGACGGCTGGCTGCCCGGCTTCCCGCGGGCGACCTGCGAGCTCCAGGGCTACGCCTACGACGCGAAGATGCGCGGCGCGCGCCTCGCGCGGCGCGATCTGGAAGGACCCGGCGTTCGCCGACCAGCTCGAGAAGCGAGGCCGCCGACCTCAAGCGCCGCTTCAACCGGGACTTCTGGGTCGAAGACGGCGAGTACTTCGCGCTCGCGCTCGACACCGAGGGCAACCAGGTCGACGCGCTGACCTCGAACAACGGCCACCTGCTCTGGAGCGGCATCGTCGACAAGTCGAAGGCGAAGGCCGTCGCGCGCCACCTGCTGCGGCCGCGGCTCTTCTCCGGCTGGGGCGTCCGCACGCTGGCCGAAGGCGAGGGGCGCTACAACCCGATCGGCTACCACGTCGGCACCGTCTGGCCGTTCGACAACTCCTTCATCGCCTGGGGCCTGCGCCGCTACGGCTTCAAGGAGGAGGCGGCGCAGATCGCCGCCGGGCATCCTCGACGCCGCCGAGTTCTTCGACGGACGCCTGCCCGAAGCGCTTCGGCGGCTACGCGCGCGAGTCGACGAAGTATCCGGTGCAGTACCCGACGGCCTGCAGCCCGCAGGCCTGGTCGACCGGCGCGCCGCTGCTGTTGCTGAGGACGCCGCGATGCTCGGACCCGAGCCAGCCGGAGGAACCATCTCGTCATCGATCCAGCCTCTGCCGCAGGGAATTGTCGGGCGGCTCTCGATGCGCTCGGACGATCTCCGGCTCGGCGGGGAAGATCGATGCCCGTTCGGCCGCGGGCGGGTGCTGCTGTCGGCCGCCGCCGGCTCGCGAAGACGGCAGCTCGCGGCCTGGTCGGAGGAGATCATGCCGAAGCAGAAGCGAAAGAACGGAAAGAAGGCTCGCGTGACGTCCTGAGCGCGATGTCTCGCGAGTCGAAGCAGATGAGTCATCGAGGTAGGGCGATGAAGAGGCCGACAGCGGCGCGCATCCTGGGCGTGGATCGCGCTCGTCGCAGCAGCTGGGCGTGCTCGCGACGCTCGGTGATCCTGCCTGGCCACGACGTGGTCGCGCTCCTGCTTCGTGCTGGCGGCGCTCGGCGGGCGCGGGCCTTTGGCTTGCGGCGACAACGGCGCGGGATCGCGCGACTCTCCGGCATTGCGCTCGCGCGTCGCGGCGCTGGCGGGGCGGCGTGGTCGCGCTCGTCTCGCAAGGCGTCGATCGACGAGCTGGTTGCCCTGGTGGTCGCGATCGCCGTGTTCGGCTGCGCAGTCGCATGGCACTCCGCCGCAAGGCAGGTTTCCGCAGAGAACCGACTCCGCGCATCCAGCGGGCAGATCCAGCGAGGGCGAGGTCGGCGGTCTTGCTGATCAACCCGAAGTCGGGGGCGGCAGCGCCGAGCGCTCGACCCGGCGGTGAGGCGCGCAAGCGCGGAATCCGGGCGGTGGTGCTCGAGCGCGGTGACGACCTCCTGGAACTGGCGGAACAGGCCCTGAGCGACGGGGCCGACGTGATCGGCATGGCCGAGCGGTGACGGCTGCGCAGGCGCTCGTCGCAACAGTCGCGTAATGCGACACAACGTTCCGCATGTTTGTATTCCGGCAGGGGACGCGGTAACCACTTTGCGCCTCGACCTGGCCTGACCGGGGATGACGTGATCGGTGCGCTCGACGCTTTCACGGACGGAGTGGAGCGGCGGATCGACCTTGCCCGTGTCAACGAGCATGTGTTCGTCAACAACGCATCGCTGGGTGTCTATGCCGAGGTGGTTCAGTCGGACGCTTATCGCGATGCCAAGCTCGAGACCTGGACGCAGATGCTCCCGGAGCTGCTCGGACCCGGAGCGCCCGCCGATCGATCTCGAGTTCGAGGTCCCGACGGGACCGAGATCAGGCGATGCGCCACTCGTGCTCGTCTCGAACAATCCCTACCAGCTCACCCAGCCTTGCCGGCGCCGGAACACGCGCGCGCCTCGACACCGGCCGGCTTTGGCATCGTCGCCGCGCGCATTACCGCGGCAAGCGACATCGCCGAGTTCGTCATGCTCGAGACCATCGGCCAAGCGCAGCGCTTCCACGGCCTGCTGGAATGGTCGGAGATCCGGTTCGAGGTCCGTTCGAGCTCGCCGGTCGCGGTCGGCCTCGACGGCGAGGCGCTCATGCTCGAACCGCCGTTGCAGTTCGTCTCGCTCCCCGGTGCGCTCCGCGTGCGGCTCCCCGAACGTGCCTCAGACGGGGCTGCTGGCAACCTCCAGCGTCATTCACTCGAGACAACCTCAGGGCCCTGTCCAGGATCGCAAACCGGCCATCCACACGGATGATCGGCAGGTCATCCCAACCGGATGACGCCGGTTCCGGTGGGTATCACTACGTTTTGGTCAGATCGGTTGAACGAAGGGAGCGGCCAACTCCGGTCGCCGCTCGAAGATCCCGGCCTAGCCCAAACCCACGCTGGGTCGAGGGGCCCTCGGCGCGTCACGCAAGTCAGGGGGGACTCGTGACGCGCCGAGGTAGGCACATGGCCCCTCAGTCGCCGCTCGGGGAGAGGGTCGCACACGGCAGCCCTATAGAGTCCTGACCTAAGTCGGTCAACTCGGGCGTTCGTCGATCCGCCAACGACGTCGTCCCCAGTGAAGGTACACCCGCGCGCGAATACCAGATCCGCGCCAGCTGTCGCTGCCGGCCGCGAGCTCAGCCGGCTGCGCGGGCCCTCTCGAGGCCGTCGAGGATCAGATCGAGCCCGAACTCGAACTCGCGTGCGCCGTCACCGCTCGGCGCGGCGACGTGCTGGCGGGCGTGCTCGGCGAGAAACGGGTAGTCGGCGGCCGGCAGTTCCGAGAGGAACCGGTCGACGAGGTCTGCCAGGTCACCGCCGCCGAGTTCCTTGCGCTGATCGCATGACCGAGTTGCCAGAGCGTGAACCCGAGGATGTGGCTGTCGAGTGTGTGATACGCGCGTTGATACGTCAGCTCGGGCGAAAGCCGGCTTCGCGCAATCGTTTCAGCAGCTTCACTCCATGTAACGCAACCGTGGCGTCGGCAGGCGCGCATCGTGCCCGGCGACAGCACTGCGAGGCCGCACGGCCCAGGGTGGCGGAGCAGGGCTTCGTGGGCGGAGACCGCGCACGTCCGGATGTCCACGTCCCACTCCTCGCCCGCGGACGGCAGCTCGATCTCGCCGACCACCAGGATCGACCATCGCCGCCACGGAGGTCTGCCTTATGTTCGCCACGATGGTTGCACAAGCGACATCGCCTCCGACACCGAGCTCACCGGCGAGCTTGCGCATCGTGAGCGACTCGATTCCGCCCTCGTCTGCGAGGCCGGATCCGCAGCCTCGAGGCACGCGGTCCCTCGTGAGGGGAGGCGGGGCTTAGAGTCGGGGTCGGCAGCCATCGGCATTGACAAGCTTACGGTGTACGTCTAAGCTTACACCGTAAACTTACAGTGTAGGGGAGCAGAGACATGATGCAGGCGATCGTCAACCACGAGTACAGCCGCCCGATGACGACCAAAGCTGCAAGAGCTCGAGAAGCCCACCGTCGGTGAGGACAGCGTGCTCGTTCGAGGTCCGAGCGGCTTCCGTCAATCCGTACGACTGGCACGTGCTGCGAGGGCCTCCCGTACTTCAGGTCCGCCTGAGCGAGGGTCTTCGCCGGCCGAAGCACCCCATTCCGGGCGTCGACGTGACGCGGGCAGGTCGAAGCGGTCGGCGACAACGTGACGCGGTTTCAGCCAGGCGACGAGGTGTTCGGCGGCCGCAGCGGGGCTTTTGCCGAATACCTGTGCGGCGTGGACGAAACTTCACGCCGAAGCCGCCGCCTTCCTCGTTCGAGCAGGCTGCCGCGATCCCTGATGGCAGGCTGCACCGCCCTCCAGGCTCTTCGCGACGCCGGCCGGCTCCAGGCCGGACAGAGGGTTCTGATCAACGGCGCCGCGGGCGGGATCGGCACCGTTCGCCGTCCAGCATCGCGAAGAAGCAGTGGGTGGCGACGTGACCGGCGTCTGCAGCACGCCGAAGCGTCGAGCTCGTCAACTCGATCGGTGCTGACGCGGTCGTCGACTACACGCTGGACGACTTCGCCCAGGGGAAGCAGAAGTACGACCTGATCGTCGATCTCGTCGGTAACCGTTCGCTGGCAGACCTGCGACGCGTTCTGACGCGCGAGGGAGCTCTCGTGCTCGTCGGCGGAGGGGCGGGAAACTGGCTCGGACGCCTGGCCGGCCCGGCGAAGAGCGTTCGTCGTATCTCGATTCGTGAGCCAGCGGCTACTCCCGTTCCACGCGAAGCTCCGCACGAAGGACATGGTCTTTCTGACAGAGCTGATCGAAGCTGGAAAGGTCACGCCGGTCATCGGCCGCACGCTACCCGCTGAGCGAGGCGCCGGACGCCATCCGGCATCGTTGAAACCGGACACGCCCGAGGGAAGACCCTCATCACCGTGTAGCGTTCGCCTGTTCCGGCTTGATCTTCGCCGCCGGGGGGCATGAAGATATGCGTCCGTAGATGCTTCGATTCCTCCCTCGCCCGGTGTGGACGGCAACGTGGCTCCTCGGAGGCGCGCTGGTTGCGTGGATCGTCACCGTCGACCGGATGCGGGGATGGACGGGGGCCCCGGCAGCGGATCTTCGGCGGCTCTCGGTTGGTACGTCGGGATCTGGGTCACGATGATGGGGGCGATGATGCTGCCGTCGGTCTTTCCGATGGTGCTTCTCTTCGGGCGCGTGTCGAGTGAAGGGGGCCGCCGCGGGAGCCGGTCGTGCCGACGACATGGGTGTTCGTCGCGGCCTACCTGCCGTCTGGACGGTAGCACGGGCTAGCCGCCTACGGTCTCTACCGTGTCGTGCGAACTTTCGATTTCGGCTTCCTCGGCTGGGACCGGGCAGGTCCACTATGTCGTCGGTGGTGCTGTTGCCGCGGCGGGTCTCTACGAGCTGACGCCGCTGAAGTCGATCTGCCTGCGCCACTGCCGCAGCCCGTTGCACTTCGTTCTCGGAGGCTGGCGTCCAGGCTGGCGTGGCGCGTTGCGGATGGGCTCCCGAGCACGGCGCCTACTGTGTCGGGTGCTGCTGGGGCCTGATGATCGTGCTCTTCGCGCTTGGAGTGATGAGCCTCTTCTGGATGGCTCTCGTCGCGGCCGTCATCTTCGTCCAGAAGGTCATCCCCTGGGGCGAACGCTTCAATCCGCGCTCGCCGTGGCTCTCGTCGCGGCTCGGGATCTGGGTCGCCGCCGCCCCTGGGAGCGTGCCCGTGACCTGACGCAGCCGGGGAGCAACCGCGATGAACATGAAGAATGAACACCGGACAAGCCGAGCACCGACAAGCTGAACACCGACGAGATGAACACCGACAAGATGAACACCGTACAGATTGAACACCGACAAAGATGACGCCCTAGAGGAAGATCGAGATCGGGTGAGCTCGAGCAGGCGCGCGCCGGAGGTACAGGCGAGATCGTCGTCTGCCTCCGGGACTCCCTGTTCTTCGAGCCACGCCTTCGCGACGCGCTTCTGCGCCCTGGTGAGCCACGCCTTCGATCAGCGAGGTCGCTCTAGCTCCTCCTGATCGAGGCGGGCAAGGTTCGGGATCCGGAGCAGGACGGCGGGGTAGCCGTCGAAATGGCGGTGTCGTGAAGAACACGCCGCGGTCGTCGGCGAGCAGGAGCTCCTTCACTCCCGAGATCGGCGACGCGAAACATGAGCATCGTCATCGAGCCGCTCTCCGCTTTCTGAATCGACCGCGTCGCGCCTGCGGCCAGCGGTGGCAGCAGAAGAGCTTGCCGTGGACGGAGTACGTCGGGCCGGCCGTCGTCGGATTACCTCCTTGGTCGTGTGGCATGGCGCGCGCGAGCCGGTCCAGGTCAGCCATCGTCGTGCCATCGGCAGCGGCCGTCTTGTCGCTCCAGCTTCGTTCTCCGACCTAGGCGAGCGCCGATCTCACCTTCTCGATTGCGCCGCTCTCCGCCGCCCTCGCCGCCGCCGGCGGCGTCGGAGACGGACTGTGCGATCTCGAGGACGAACTGCCGATAGGGCTCGAGCTCGTCGGGCGCCTTCGACTCGAGCGCTCGTCCTTCGCGGTGTGCAGGGCCTCCAGCGTCTCGCGTTCGACGACGTCAGGCGCAGTCGTCACCCCGAAGCCGGTTCCGTGGACGTCCGCGAGCTCGCGAACCAGCTCGCTGGACCCGGTCTGCTTCGCCTTGGCAACGTGCTTGCCGAGCGCTCCTGCCTCCTTGAAGGTGTCGAAGAAGCTGCGGTCGCTGAGCGACACCAGCAGTCCTGCTCCCGTCACGCCTTTGTGCAGCGCGTCCCACTCCTGTTCGCTGAAATCGGCTTTCTGGCCATGACTCCTCCTTCTTCGCTGGTCCGTCGACCACGCTAGCGTTGGGGATGCCAAAGACAACGTTGTACATAACTACGCTGGACCGCCGTTCCTCGTCTCTCGCCGCGTCTCTTCCGCGGCCGTGCCTGCAGGCGCATCTGCGCCCCCGGTCGGCCCGCTTCCGCCGGGACAGGTCACGACGGTCATCGCGAAGCGCGGGACATTCTCGTCGCGGTCGCGCTTCCCGCGCAGACCTCTTCGTCCGGTCTCGCGCTGGCGCCCTCGCGCAGGGAATCCTGCGATCGTGCGGCAGGCTGCCGAACGCAGCCTTGGCCCCGCCGTCGTGATCGTCTTCAAAGCGGTCGCGCGGGGTAAAGCCACCGTCTCCTACGGCCCGACGAAGGGCGAGTCGAGAGAAGGCCTACAAGTCGGTCGGCGCACAACGATCACGATCTCGTTGAACGGCCAGACATCTAGGAGCTGACCGCGCAGTTGACCGTGTAGTGGTCGACCATCCGTTGACGACGATCGTCGCGGTGATCGTGGCGGTCTTGTTGCTGCCGTTGCGCGAGCGTGACCGTGAACGTCGCTGCGCTTGCGGATGCATTCTGGAGCGATGGTCACCGAAGCCGGGGCGCCCGTGCCCTCGGCCGGCGGTCCCCTGCGTCACGGTGATCGTGCTTCCCGGTCGTGTTGCTCACGGCGGCGTGGGTCGCGTCGATCAGCATCACCTTCGCGGTCCACGTTCCGCCGGCTCGCGATCCGCGCCACGATGCACGTGACAGCGGTGATGACCGTGTACGTGCAGGTGGGGGCGCTGCTGGCTCGCCGTCCAGTCGATGCCGGCGAACGGAACCTTCACGAGCGTGCTCACGCTCGCCGCGTTGCCGACGTTGTCGCGTCCGGTCAGCGTGTAGAGGTAGCAGTAGCCCACCGTGATCGCCGGGTTGGTCGTCCCGGCAATCGTCGTCGGCGATGTGTACGGCCCGCCTGACCCGGCGGCACCGCACAGCTGTTGTTGTTCGTGAGCGTCGCGGACTGAACCGTCAGCGTGCTCGACGCAAGCCCTGACCCGGATCCTTCCGTGTAGTTCGTCCGCGTCCCGATCGTGAAGCCCGGGTTGCTCGTGGTGCTGGTGGAGCCGGCGCCGGTTGCGTTGGTGCCGTTGACGGTGAGAGCGCCGCCGGTGGGGGCGGTTGTGTCGGGTGTGATGGTGAAGGTGTTGGTGTTGGTGAGGTTGGCGTTGTTGTAGGCGGTGGTTGTTTGTGAGCCTGAGGCTGCGACGGCGCCCGACCAGTTGTAGGTGGTCTGGTAGGGGGAGCTGTTGCTGTCGCCGCCGCCGCTGGAGAAGCCTGTGGGGCTGGGGAAGTTGACCTTGAGCAGGCCGGAGTCGTTGTCGGTGCTGGTGGCTGCGGCCTGGAAGCTGCCCGACTTGCCGGCCTGGGCGTTGATGTAGGCGGTCGTGCCGTTGATGGTAGGTGTTGCCGGTCGCGCTCGACAGGCTCAGCGACGGCGCCGACGGGCCGGTCGTGTCGACCATGACGGTGGTGGTGATGGTGACGGTGTTGCCGACGTTGTCGAGGCCGGTGAGCGTGTACAGGTAGCAGGTGGGGCCGGCCAGGGCCTGGGCGATCGGGGTGGAGCGGCTGCCGATCGTGGTTGCGCTGCCGAAGCTGCCGCAGCTGCCGGCGGCGATCCCGTTGGAGGAGCTGAGCGTCGCGGACTGGCGCGTCAGGATCGAGGAGTGAGTCCGGAGCCGGAGTCGGTGTAGTCGCTGATCGTGCCGATCGTCCAGTTGCCGCTCGAGTTGTAGCTGGTGGAGCCGGCGCCGGTTGCGTTGGTGCCGTTGACGGTGAGGCGCCGCCGGTGGGGTCGGTTGTGTCGGGTGTGATGGTGAAGGTGTTGGTGTTGGTGAGGTTGGCGTTGTTGTAGGCGGTGGTTGTTTGTGCAGCCTGAGGCTGCCGACGGCGCCCGACCAGTTGTAGGTGGTCTGGTAAGGGGGAGCTGTTGCTGTCGCCGCCGCCGCTGGAGAAGCCTGTGGGGCTGGGGAAGTTGACCTTGAGCAGATGCCGGAGTCGTTGTCGGTGCTGGTGGCTGTGGCCTGGAAGCTGCCCGACTTGCCGGCCTGCGCGTTGATGTAGGCGGTCGTGCCGTTGAGGTAGGTGTTGCCGGTCGCGCTCGACAGGCTCAGCGACGGCGCCGACGGGCCGGTCGTGTCGACCATGACGGTGTGGTGGTGATGGTGACGGTGTTGCCGACGTTGTCGAGGCCGGTGAGCGTGTACAGGTAGCAGGTGGGGCCGGCCAGGGCCTGGGCGATCGGGGTGGAGCGGCCGCCGATCGTGGTTGCGCTGCCGAAGCTGCCGCAGCTGCCGGCGGCGATCCCGTTGAGGAGCTGAGCGTCGCGGACTGGCGCGTCAGGATCGAGGAGGTGAGTCCGGAGCCGGAGTCGGTGTAGTCGCTGATCGTGCCGATCGTCCAGTTGCCGCTCGAGTTGTAGCTGGTGGAGCCGGCGCCGGTTGCGTTGGTGCCGTTGACGGTGAGGCGCCGCCGGTGGGGGCTGGTTGTGTCGGGTGTGATGGTGAAGGTGTTAGTGTTGGTGAGGTTGGCGTTGTTGTAGGCGGTGGTTGTTTGTGAGCCTGAGGCTGCGACGGCGCCCGACCAGTTGTAGGTGGTCTGGTAGGGGAGCTGTTGCTGTCGCCGCCGCCGCTGGAGAAGCCTGGTGGGGCTGGGAAGTTGACCTTGAGCAGGCCGGAGTCGTTGTCGGTGCTGGTGGCTGTGGCCTGGAAGCTGCCCGACTTGCCGGCCTGCGCGTTGATGTAGGCGGTCGTGCCGTTGATGTAGGTGTTGCCGGTCGCGCTCGACAGGCTCAGCGACGGCGCCGACGGGCCGGTCGTGTCGACCATGACGTCCGGGCTCGTATACGTGGTGGTGTTTCCGACGTTGTTCGAGACGACGTACTCGTAGCGATAGCAGTGGCCTGTCGTGATGCCGCCGGCCGCGTTGTCGGCGTAAGGGGAGCTCGGATCGTTGGAGCCGACCTGGGCGTAGCCTCCGTAGCTACCGCAGCTGCCGGCCGCGATTCCGTTGACGACGACAAGAGCGCTGCAGCACGCAGCAGCTGGGCTCCGGTCGTCGCCAGCCCGGATCCCGAGTCGGTGCCTTTCGCAAGCGAGATGCTGAGAGTCGTGGACGTCGAGTAGCGACCGCCGGTGCCGCCGAGCCCCGTGGCGTCGACGGATCCGCCGCTCGGACCGGTCGAGTCGTCGGTGAAGTTGAGTGTGGTCGAGGCGAAGTTGGTCGGCGACATCCCGGCCCGTCACGGCGTCTCGCTCGGCGAGCTCGTCGAGCCCGGAGCTCCAGCTGAACGCAGCCGAGACGTAGGGGCCACCTGCGGGCGTCGTCACGAGTGACGGTAGTATGCGACCAGCCGCTCGAACCGCCCGCGAAGGAGCTCGTGGCGCTCGAGGCTGGGCCGGACAGCGCGTCGGCGACTGCGTTCGTGATCGTGAACGACCCCGCAGCAGCTCCGCGGTAATAGATGGTGCTGCCACTCGCGAGCGGTCCTGCCGTCGGGTAGAGCCTCCACTGACGCCGGTGAGGGAAACGGCGTTCGTCGGCGGTGTGGTGTCGATCTTGACCAGTTGTGTCTGCACCGCCGATGAGTTGCCCGCCACGTCGTCGGCGAAGTACTTCACGGTCGTCGTCCCTCCGCAGAGACGTTGAACGGCGATCCCGCATAGACCTGGGCCGTTCCTGATGTCTTCGGATCGGAGCCGTCGGTCGTGTACTTGAACTGACTGACGCCCGATCCCGTCCCGTCGTCGGCGCTCAGGGCCACGCTCACGGGAGACGTGTTGTTCCAACCGCCGGCGGCCGGCGTCGGCGTAGAGCTGCGCGCTCATGACCGGGGCGGTCGTGTCGATTACGATGCCCGCGCTCGCCTGGGACGGCAGGTAGGCCGCGTCACCGAGCGCGTAGATGCTGTGCGGGCCGTCACCTGCACTCTTCGGGATACCGAGCGAGGTGATCGTCGCATTTCCGTCCGTTCCAACTGAACGCCCGGCAAACCGGTGAGCATGGTGCTGCCGTCGAGGCGGTACGTCACGCCCCTCGCCGTGCCCGCCGCTGCCCGTCCCCGAGAAAGCCGCTGATGGAACCTGTCGTGACCGCGATCGCGCGGGGTGAACAACGAGTCTCCGAACGGTGGACCCGTTGACCGTCACGCTCGCCGCCGAGACCGTGACGACGCCACTCGAGCAGGCTCTCGGCGCCTCGCCACGCGCCGATCACGGGCGTGATCGTGTAGCGCCACGCTCCCGCGGGGGTGTCCTCCTCGGTGCAAGTGATCCCGGCGACTCGGTCCCGGTGCAGTTCCCGATCGGGCTGATCGTGGCCGCACCGCCTCCAGCGGGATACCGCTTGACGAGGTAGCCCCCGAGCGCGGCCCCGTTCGAGAGGGTCGAGGCACCCCAGCTGATAGTGACCGCGCGTCCGGTCGGGCTGGGAGCGGCCGACGGGTTGTTCCTTGGTTGACGGTGGCCGCCGCGGCTGATCCGTTGCTGCCGGCGGAGGATGTCGCCGTCCAATAGGCAAAGGCGCTTGCCGTGACGACGAGGAGCGCGACGACGGCAATGACGGACACTCGCCGCGGCTTCATCGCGACGCTCGTTTCTACTACCGCCTTGTAGCGAAGGTCGAAGACAGCCTTGCTGGCACGCATCGGCAACCGTGTTCGGCATCGTGACCAGGAAGACGACCCGGCGGCTAGCGCCCGATCGGAGGCGGAACGCGCGAGGCTTCTGCCTGCGGATCGTCAGATTGCGGCGAGTCGGGGCGCAAACCGCGCTTCGTCGTGCCGAGATCACGAACGCGCAGAGCGCGAACCCGACTGCGTGCTTGGAAGTGTTGTGAATGGTCAAGGTGAGTGTTCGCTTGGCGCCCGGATAGAGGTTGCTGATGCGGTTGCTCCTGATCCGCAGCGAGCCCGTCCCGGGCGACTGCTTGCAGTTGCGACCTGCCAGCCGGCCGGAGCCCTGCGGCAACGACGGCCGCCGGAATACAGACGACGAAGGTCAGCAGGGCCAGTGCGGTCAACCGACTGGCCCTGCTACCGAGTTCGAAACCGCCTGCCATCGTCCGGCACTTCGACGACGAGTCGAGCGGCACGTGCCGGCTACGGCGTGCTCGCGCCCGTTGCCGTCAGCGCTACCGTGAACGTCGCGCCCTGGCAGGAGTCGTTCGCGACATTGTCCATCGAGATCGCGTTTGCGAGGTCGAGGTTCAAGCTGCCGTTCACCGCTCCGCTCTTGGCGGGGACATCCCAGCCCGCGCCACCGTTGGTCTGTGGTGAGGTGACGCTGACGCTGGCGCCGGTGTTGCAGGCGCTGTGCCCACCGTCGACGGTGACCGCTCCGAGCGAAACAGAGCTGACGTGCACCTTGTACGGATTGGGATTACTGACCACGGCGGCGACATCGGCCGACGCGGTGGGATAGAGGCTCGTGCTCGGAGTCCCGGCCGAAATCGTCATCGAGGCTGCCGTGCCTGCCGAGGCCTGGCCGGAGCCGCTGCCGCCTGTCGTCCAGGCCGCGATTGCGACGCCGATGACAGAACCTGCAATCACCAGCGCGAGGATGATGACCGCGCGCGTCTTCTTGCTGCTCGTTTTAAGTGTCCGCATTTTTCAGTCCCTTCTTCAAAGGCTCCCGTCCGGATACACCGGCCTCCTCGAGAACCAGTTAGCTCGCCGAGATTGATGTCGGTACGGCGGCCGGGCGCGCGCACCCGATAAAGCGGGGTTACCTAAAGACCACAGGTATTGCCAGAAATGATGAGAAAGGTGCGCGGAGCCCTATGAGCCCAGGGACGCCTGCCGCTCGATCTTCCGCTCGAGCAGCACCTTCACCCGGGGCCAGTCGTCGTCGACGATGGCGTACCAGGCCGAGTCGCGGATCGAGTCGGGGAGCACCATGTGCTTGCGGAAGATCCTTCGAAGGTCGCGCCGATGCCGAGGAGCGCGCCTCGAACGCGGAGATTGCGGGCGTCTGTCTTGAACTCGACGCGCATGGCACCCCAGGTTTCGAAGGCGTTTCGAAGCAAAGAGGTACTTCGTCTCGATGTTCGCCCCCGTTCCCCACTGAGGGCGTTCGAGCCAGGATCCAGCCGATCTCGGTGCGGCCATGGAAGGGCTCGATGTTCGGGTAGCGCGTCGAGCCGACCGATCCGTCCATTCACGTGGACGACGAACGGCACCTCCGTTCCGCTTCCGCGAGCGCATCGTCGAACCAGCGATCGAACCCCACGGAGTACATGCCCGTGTAGCGGTGAATCTAGCGGTCCCGCTCGGCCGCCTCGCGCAGGCCTTCGCGGTGACGTTCCGCCATCGGCTCGACGCGCACTATCCGGCCCTGGAAGGCTTCGCTCGGGCCGCAGCCCCCTCGGTGGAGCGATCCATGCCGCCAGTATCGCGTCGCGACTGGCCCCAGGCTCTGTTCAGCCAATGTTGCGCGTTGCGTTAACCGATTCTCATGCGGCGCTGGCGTGACGCCTCGCGCGGCTACGTTTTTAGCGGCTTGATCGAGGCGCGGAATCTCTCCAAAGACTATGGCGACAAGCGTGCCGTGGACGATCTGACGTTCACGGTGCGGCCTGGCGTCGTGACCGGTTTCCTCGGCCCGAACGGGTCGGGGAAGTCGACGACGATCAGATTGATGCTCGGCTCGACGCGCCGACGGCCGGCGACGCGAAGGTGAAACGGCAAGCACTACCGCGATCATGCAGCGCCGCTGCACGAGGTCGGCGCTCTGCTGGAGGCGCGCTCCGTCCACAGCGGTCGTTCTGCGTACAACCATCTGCTCGCTCTGGCCCAGACGCACGGCATCCCGCGACGCCGCGTGGACGACCTGATCGATCTCGTCGGTCTGCGCGAGGTGGCGCACAAGCGCGCCGGCCAGTTCTCGCTCGGCATGGGCCAGCGGCTCGGGATCGCCAGCGCGTTGCTCGGCGATCCCGAGACGCTGATCCTCGACGAGCCGGTCAACGGCCTCGACCCGGAAGGCATCCACTGGATCCGGAACCTCCTCAGGAGCCTGGCGGCGGAGGGCCGGACGGTCTTCGTCTCCTCGCATCTGATGAGCGAGATGGCGCTGACGGCGGATCAGTGTGATCGTGATCGGGCGTGGGCGTCTGATCACCGACATCAGCGTCGACGAGTTCGTTCGCACAGGCGTCGGGCAAGGTCGTGCACGTGCGATCGCCGCAGGCCGCCGAGCTGCGCGAGCGCCTCGACGGTCCGGGGTGACGGCCACGCTCGTCGACGAGCGGGGTCTGCTCGAGGTGACGGGACTGACGGCGGCGGAGATCGGCGACGCCGCTGCGGCGAGTGGGATCCCGTTGCACGAGCTCACGCCGCAGCAAGCTTCACTCGAAGAGGCATTCATGACGCTGACGCGGGACGACATCGAGTTCAAGGCGCTTCCGTCTGTCCCCGAGAAGGAGGAGGCCGCAGCGTGAGCAGCGTCGCGACGACCACGGCACTGCCCCGCCTGCCGCACACCGGCAAGGTGACCCAGCTGGAGGGTTTGCCTGTCGGAGTGGACGAAGCTTCGCTCGGTTCGCTCCACGCGCTGGTCGCTCGCGGCCGCCGTGGTGTTCACGATCGGGATTGCCGCGCTGGCGCGTGCCGTCGTCTCGCATCACTGGCCGCATATGAGCGCCGCGACCGCGCCGACTTCCATCCGCTCGAGGTCAACCTGGCCAGGTCCAGCTCGCGCAGCTTGCGGTCGGCGTTCTCGGTGTCCTCGTGATCACGGCCGAGTACTCCACGGGGATGATCCGCGCCTCGATGACCGCGGTTCCGCGGCGGCTCCCCGTTCTGTGGGCCAAGGCGATCGTCTACGGCCTCGTGACGCTCGCGCTGACGATTCCGGCCACGCTGATCGCATTCGTCGTCGGTGAATCCATCTTCAAGGGACGGCACATCAACATCGCCTTCTCGCATCCCGGACGTCGCGCGCGCCGTGATCGGTGCCGCGCTCTATCTCACCGTCGTCGGCCTGTTCGGCCTGGGACTGGGCGCGATCGTCCGGAACACGGCCGGCGGCATCGCGACGTTCGCCGGGATCATGTTCCGTGCTGCCTCCGCTGATGAACGTCTTGCCGACCAGCTGGAACAACGCGGCCTCGCCCTACCTGCCGCTGGCTGCGGGCCAGGCGATCATGTCGATCACCCCGGGGAATCACCTGCGTCCCTGGGCGGGCTTCGCCCTTCCTGCGGTTACGCAGCCGCTGCGCTCGTGATGCGCGTCGATCCTGCTCGTCCGCCGCGACACCTCAGCTGGCGATCCCGCTTACCAGCGCCTGCCTTTGGTGCCTTTGCCGGCCGGAGCCGCAGACACGAGCCAGACCACGAGGGCGGCAAGGCCGAGGAGGGTGCCAACGGCGAAGACGATCAGATTGCTCGTCACGGCGCTGGTGAGGGTAGCACCGCATCCGGCGCTCATCGTCCCCCGAACAGCGATACTTCGACCGGTGCGCGCCAAGATCAAGGAGAAGCGTGAGGTCGCCAAAGGCACGTTGCTCGTGGTGTTCGACCTGCTCGGGGCCGAGGTCGACTTCCGCGCCGGTCAGTACTTCTGGGTGACGCTGCTCGATCCGCCCTATGACGACGAGAAGGGCCCGCGCCGACACATATCCGTCGTCACCTCTCCGAACGAACGTGGAGTCCTGGGCCTCTGTACCCGCCTCCGCGACAGCGCCTTCAGCGTTCGCTCGCAGAGCTCCCCGTCGGAACCGAGGTCGACGTGGAAGAGCCGAAGCGGAAACTTCCTGCTTCCCGAGGACACCGACCGTCCATATGTCTTCATCGCCGGCGGGATCGGCATCACCGTCTTCCGGTGCATGCTGCGCTACATCGCCGAGGAGCAGCTTCCCTTTATCGTGTGACGCTCATCTATTCGAACCGCGACCGTGCCTCGTCGGCGTTTCTCGACGAGCTCGCGGAGCTCGAGCAGAAGGAGAACCTTCGCGTCGTTCTCACGATGACGGACGATCCTGACTGGGACGGGGAAACGAGACGGATCGGAGCCGATCTGCTGCACGATCATCTCGGCAGCGACCTCGGCTCGTTCGAGTACCTCGTCGCCGGGCCGCCGCCGATGGTCGAGGGCGTCGAGGAGACGCTGCGCACCGTGGGCGTCCCGGAAGAGTCGATCCACCCTGACCGCTTCAGCGCTACTAAGCTGGGGCCGACCCGTGCTGTCAGGCGGCCGAAGCGGTGGCCATCCGGCGGAGCGTGGCCACAAGGGTTACGAACGGGAGCAGAGCCAGCGGGACGGCGAGCATCAGCGGGAGCATTACTGGCCCCGGTTCCGAACATCACGCCGTAGAGCGCGAGCAGCAACGCGGCAAACACGAGAGCGGAGATGAGGAGTCGCTTCTTCATGGGGCAAGTCTCGACGAGGCGGCCTGCTGCGTCTCTACGGCCTGCCCCCACTTGACGGGCGGCCCACAGGTGGATCGAAGGGGGCTGGAGTGCGTTGCGATCGCACTCGAGCTCGTTCGGGTGTCCGCCGGGCGACTTCGCCCGCACAATTCGTCGCGAGCGCGGAAACATCAGGTCAAGGTGTCTATCGCCGACGCGCAGGCGCGATTACATCGGACGTTACCCATCGATCGGTTCTGCTTCTTCGAGAGACGCACGATCGACGGCCAGCGCTACGTGGATCCGGGACGACACGTCCAGCTTGCGGAAGATGTTACGGATGTGTGACTCCACGGTCTTGTGACTGAGGAACAACTCCGCCGCGATCTCGGGGTTCGACTTTCCGTGACTCACCAGCGTTGCCACCTCCAGCTCTCGCTTCGTGAGAGAGCCGAGACCGTCGCCCTCACCGGGCGCAGTTCGACGATGGAGGCGGCGTCCGAGCTTCCGCAGCTCGCGCTCAGCCTCATCCCGATACCGGAGGGCTCCCCATGACTCGAAGATCGCAGCGGCGCGCGCGAGCTCGCGGGCTGCGTCGTCCCGCCGGCCGTCCGCTGCAAAGAGCACGTCCCGCGAGGGCACGGGTTGTGGTAGCGCTGTAGACGTCGTCCAGGCTGTCAAACGTTGCAACCGCCCCGAGCGCCAAACTGACTGCTTCCCCGTAGTTCCCCAGCTCGAGTGCTACGTATGCGCTTGCAACGTCGCTGTAGGCGACCGCGAGAGGCAGGCCAATCTGTTCGGCCAGCTCCGGCAGCGCCGCGCACAGCGCGCTCTGCATCCGCCGTTCGACCGACGCTCAGGTAGCAGCGCGCAAGAATCTGCAGGCTGGGAATACGCGATGTAACCGGCTGCCGCGGGAGCGACGGTCCTCCCGCTGCGCGCTCCAGCAGCTCCGCTGCTGCCGCTCCGTCACCGGCCGCGAAGAGCGGCGCGTCCGCGGGCGTAGGCCGACGCGACCGAGATCAAGGCGCCGTCGAGCTTCTAGCCAGCTCCATGGCTTCCTCGGAGCCGGAAAGAGCGAAGTCGAGATCGCCTGCGACGAGCGCGATATTCGATCGGCTGACGAGCCCCACGCGACCTGATGGGTGTTGTCGAGCAGCCGTGCAACCTCGAGCGCCGTGTCGGCCACGTCGATCGCCTCCGTGATGCGGCCAAGCCTTCCGAGCGCCTGTAGCTAAGCACCGGGTAGAGGCTGGGGAACAGGTCTGCTTGACCCGTCGCGCGCCCAATCCTCAGCGCCCGCTCGACGTGTTCCACGGCGGCCGCGAAGCGCGGAAAGCAGAACTCCGCGGTTCCGGACTATGCGCCAGCGCATCGAGATGCGACTCGAGCTCGTGATCCCTCGAGACCGTCGACCAAGGCCTCGGCCTCGTCGAGTAGAGCGACGGCTCTCCGCCCCACGACCCAGGAGCACTGCCCCGTTCGCTCGAAGCGCGAGCGCCTCCGCGCGGAGGCCTACCGGCGCAAGGTTCTTCGCGTCGAGCGCGCGGCCTGCCCACGTATACGGGGCCTCGGGCTCCATGTCGTCAATAGCCTTCTGACCGCGAGCGCCAGCATGAGCGACACCGCCTCGGGCGAGTCGCGATCGTGGATCCCTGGCCAAGGCTGCGCTCGAGCCGTATGCGCGCTTCGACGCGCCGCAGCAGGAGATGCTCGAGACGTGCGCACCGCGCCGTGAGCCGCGCCCGCATCACCGTGGCGTCGGACGGCAGGATTTTCATCGTGTCGACGAGCGCCGAGTGGCTCTCCGCAAAGCGTCCCGCCGCAGCGAGCGCTCCGGCCTGTGCGAGGAGCAGCTCGACGCGATCGTCCGACGAGCTCGTGCTCGGGAGCAGCCGAAGGGCGGCACCGAACCAGCGCGCTGCGCTCCGGCGTGCGCTGCTGCGCGGCCTCGCCGGCCTCACGAAGCGTCGCCACCGCGTCGAGATCTCCGTGCCGCGCGGACCACTTCGACGTGGTGTGCCCGCATCGCGGGAGGCGCGCCACGCGCGGCAAGTGCCTGGGCGCAGCGCTCGTGCGCGCCGATTCTCCATCCCGCGGGAGTCGACTCGTACACGACACGCCGCACGAGCGGATGGCGGAAGCGGAACCTCCGGGGCACGTCCGTCGGCCGAGTCAGGTCGAGCGCAAGCAACTCCGTCGAGCATCGCGAGCAGCTCGACGTCCGTGACCTCTGCCGCGGCCGCAGCCAACTCCGACTCCGAACGGGTCACCTGCAACCGCGGCAGCGTCGAGGCCCACGCCTCGCCGCGTCGGAGAGAGGTGCAAGCTCTTCGCCGAGCGCCGCGGCGGACGGCAGACGGGACGTCGACGCCGCCGAGCGTGAGGTCTCGGCCGCCCGCCCGGCCACCTTGCTGACCCCGGCGTGCCAGCTGCTGGAGATAAAACGAGGTTGCCGCCGCTCTCCTCATACAGGCTAGTGAGCCAGTGTCTCCTCAGGCGCGCGTAGAAGCTCGCCGGCTTCCGCGCGCGTCAGCGCTTCGAGCTCCAGCCGAGTGAGCGTGCCGCTTCGATGCGCCGCTCGCGCGGCGAGAGCAGCCGTTCCGGGGACCTGACGCGGCCGCAACGCGAACGCGAGCAGCACTGCGCCGGACGAAGGCCGGCGCAAAGAGCGCACAACAGCTCGATCGAGCCGGGGTCAGACCAGTGCAGGTCGTCCAGCAGGAGGACGAGCGGTTGCGGCGTAGCGAGCAGGTCGAGAAGCTCTCGCACGGCTCGGTGGCTCCGGAAGCGTTCCTGTTGAACCGCAGCTCTCTGGGCGAGGCCGTGATCCGACAGTGAAGGAAGAACTGTCGCGAGCTCGCCCAGGGTCTCGCCGGACAAACGATCGATCTCGCCCGGCTCGAGGCTTTCGACGTACTCGTCGAGCGCATCCACGAACACGGAGAACGGCAGGTCTCTTCGCTCGAGCTCGACGCGGAGCCGCTGAGCACGAGGTGCCCGAGCGCGTCGGCGCGAGCGCCAAGCTCAGTCAGGAGGCGAGTCTTCCCGATGCCGGGCTCGCCGACGACCTCGAGCAATGCAGGGCGGCCGTCCCTGAGTTGCGCCAAGCCTCGATCGACTGCCTCGAGCTCCGCGGCACGGCCAACGATCCGCTCAGCGATCACCCCCACGTGCGCCTCCCCTACGTCGAGGATACGTCAGGGCTGGAGAAACGAGAAATCAGGGTGCGGGATCAGGGTGCCGCCCGATGTCCGAAACCGCCTTCGGTGCGGAGATTGACTCCATGTTCCTGCTTTCTGCTTCAACACCAGCATGAGCCGCATGAGTGCGGCGTCGTCTACGCGTCGTTCAGGGGGGCCACACGAGCTCGCTTCGGCGCCGGACGACAGTCGCGTCGTGCCTTGCGGGCGGCCACGAGATCTGCGTGGATCGTCGAGGCAGCGACGGATCTGAGATGCATTGCGGCTGCTGCCGCGATACGTCGCCGAACGCACACGGGCGAGCCGCGTCGACGAGGTCTCGATCCCATGACGACGCCTCCAGCGCGCGGATCGCCCTCGCGTGCTCGCGTGGACCGGCTCGACGTTCGGCATCAAGTGCGATTCACGTTCACGTGCTCGAGGCGCTCGCGGCGGCAACACGTTCGTCATGAGCGAGGAGTCCTACGACGGGCTCGTCGTTCGCATCTTCCGCGCCCTGCTCCAGCAGAGGCTCGACACCGCGCTCGCCGACGGCTCTTCGCCACCTGAAGATCGAGGCCGAGCGCAGAGCCACCCATCAAGCAGCAGACAAGAGAAGGAGCTGATCATGGCAACAGTTGCGATTCCCGTTCCAGCGACCGTCGACGCCGACTCTACCGCGGGGCCGGTGGTCACCGCCCAGGGCCTCACCCGCCGCTACGGCGAAGGCGAGACCGCCGTCGACGCCTGCGCGGCGTCTCGCTCGACGTCGCGACGCGGCAAGCTCACCGCAGTCATGGGGCCGTCCGGCTCCGGCAAGTCGACGCTGATGCACATCCTCGCCGGCCTCGACAAGCCGACGGCCGGCGAGGTCTGCGATCGCCGGCACAGAGCATCACGACGCTGAACGACACGGAGCTGACGAAGCTGCGGCGCGACGCACATCGGCTTCATCTTCCAGTTCTTCAACCTGCTGCCGATGCTGAACGCGGAGGAGAACGTCGTCCTGCCGCTTTCGATCGCCGGGCGAGAAGCCCGACAAGGCCTGGGTCGACGAGCTGATGACGAAGATCGGCCTCGCGGACCGCCGGACGCACCGTCCCTCGGAGCTCTCGGGCGGCCAGCAGCAGCGCGTCGCGATCGCGCGCGCGCTCGTCACGCAGCCGACGATCGTCTTCGCCGACGAGCCGACCGGGCAACCTCGACTCGACGACGAGCGGCGAGATCCTCGAGCTGATGCGCGAGCTCGGTCGACGGCTACGGCCAGACGACGGTGATGGTCACGCACGATGCCCGTGCTGCGGCGATCGCCGACCGGATCCTGTTCCTCGCCGACGGGCAGATCGTCAGAGACGTCGGTCCGCTCCGACGCGAGCGAGGTCATCGCGGTGATGGAAGAGCTCGCACGATGACCGGCGTCGCCCTCAAGGGACTGCTCGGGACGAAAGCTCCGCACGCGTCTTGACCGCACTCGCGATCGTCCTCGGCGTCGCGATGATCAGCGGCACCTACATCCTCACCGACACGATCACGGGCGCGTTCACGTCGATCGTCGACAAGTCGTACGCAGAACTCGGACGCCGTCATCAGCGGCAAGGTCGCATTCAAGAACACGAACAGCAACACCCAGCAAACGCCGGCCTTTCCGGCCGCCGTGCTGACCAAGGTGCGACAGCTGCCGCAAACGGGCTCCGGCTGCCGGGTGTGATCACCGACGAGGCCCATCTCGTAGGCAGGGACGGCAAGATCATCTGCCGAGCGGCGGCTCGCCTCCGATTGCCTACCAGCGTCGACGCCGCCGGACGACCAGCGGTTCAACCCGCTGACGCTCGTCGACGGGCAAGTGGCCCGTCGGCAACGGCCAGATCGCGATCGACGAGAACACCGCGACGACGAAGCACTTCGCAGTCGGAGACAGCATCGGCGTCTCGACGGTCGACGGCGCTCCGCTCGTTCGCGATCACCGGTGTCGCGAAGTTCGCATCGGTGCTCGTCGATCGGCGGAGCCACGATCGCGATCTTCGACCTGCCCACGGCGCAGCAGCTGTTCCACGAAGCAGGGCAAGCTCGGACGAAATCCAGGTCGCGGCGAAGCAAAGGCGTCGCGCCCGACCGAAGCTCGCATCGAGCAATCCGGCCGCTGCTCCCGCCGACGGCCGAAGGTCGAAGACCTCGCAGGCGCAAGAAACCCACCGAAACCGTCGACGACATCAACAAGCTCGACCGGCATCGTCCAGAAGTTCCTGCTCGGCTTCGGCGTCATCGCGCTGTTCGTCGGCAGCTTCGTCATCGCCAACACGCTGTCGATCACCATCGCGCAGCGTGTTCGCGAGTTCGCCACGCTGCGGACGATCGGCGGTTCGACGACGGCAGGTTCTCAGGGTGGTGATGCTCGAAGCACTGCGTCGTCGGAGTCATCGCGTCCATTCTCGGGCTGGTGCTCGACTGGGATCTTGCGAAAGGGCCTCAACGCGCTGTTCAAGGCACTCGGCGTCGAGTTCCCAGCAGGAGCGGCACCGTCGTCGCCACCCGCACGATCGTCGTCAGCATCCTCGCCGGCGTCATCGTCACGCTGCTCGCGAGCCTCCGCCCGGCGATCAAGGCGAACCCGTGTTCCGCCGATCGCAGCGGTGCGCGAGGGTGCGACGTTGCCGGCCGCCGGCACCGCGCGTTTCGGTGCCGTTGCGTCGGTCGTCGACGCTGCGCGCTCGGGATCGTGCTGCTCGTCTACGGGATCTTCCGGGATCCGGTCCGATCGGCGACCCGCCTGCTGGCGCTCGAGCTCGGCGACGCTGATCCTGTTCATCGGCGTAGCGCTGAATGCCGAAGCGTGCGGTCCGGCCGCTCGCGCTCGGTGCTCGGCTGGCCGGGCGCGCGGATCGGCGGCACTGCTGGGAGGCTTGCGCGTGAGAACGCGCTGCGGAACCCGAGCCGGACTGCCTCGACAGCGTCCGCTCTGATGATCGGGCTCGCCTTGATCACCTTCGTCGCGATCCTGGGCTCCGGTCTGCGCTCGTCATTCGGAGACGCGGTCGACAAGCTCTTCGTGGCCGATTACGCACTGACGGCCTCGAACGGCTTCGATCCCTTCGTCGAAGCAGAGCCGACGACGCCGCCGCGCTGACACCCGGAGTCGACCGCGGTCTCCCGATCCGTGGCGGGGACGCCCGGATCTTCGACAAGAACGTCCAGGTCACGGCGGTCTCAGCCGAACCTGGCGCAGACGGTGCGAATCGACTGGCTCGAGGGCGGCACGGACGTTCCGGCCAACCTCGGCAAGGACGGCGCGTTCACGGACAAGGACTATGCGAAGAAGCATCACCTGACAATCGGTTCGCCGATCGCAGTCGGGACACCGACAGGACAGACTCTCCACCTGCGCTTGAGGGCATCTTCGATCCACCCAAGGGCGGCTCGCCGTTCGGCCCGTGACGATGTCCACGGCGACTTTCGACGCCAACTATTCGAAGCCGCAGAACTTCGATGACGCTGATCAACATGAAGGGAGGCGTGAGCGACGCAAACACGTCACGTCTGAACATCTCGCTGAACTCGTTCCCCGACTCGAAGATCCAGACTGCCGCGCAGTTCAAGAAGACCCAGGAGGACGACATCAACAAGCTCCCTGAACGTCCTCTACGGGCTGCTCGGCCTCTCCGTGATCATCAGCCTGTTCGGCGTGGTGAACACACTCGTGCTCTCGGTCTTCGAGCGGACACGCGAGATCGGGATGCTGCGAGCTGTGGGATGACCCGCAGGCAGGTACGCCGAATGATCCGCTACGAGAGCATCGTCACGCGCGTTGATCGGAGGCGCGCTCGGAATCGTGGTCGGCGTCTTCCTTGCCATCCTCACGACCCAGGCGCTCTCCGACCAGGGGATCGTCCTCACGATCCCGTGGAGCACGATCGGGATCTTCGTGCTTGCGACGATCCTGGCGGGAATGCTCGCGGCGATTCTTCCGGCACGCCGTGCTGCACGCCTGAACGTCCCCAAGGCGCTGCAGTACGAGTGACCGTCGCCGACGGATCTCGTACGCCCCCTCCGGTCGTCACGTCTCGGCGGGCGTCGGCTCGGCCAGCTGGCCCGGGCTTGCGCGCGCGAGTCGGTCGCTGTGCCGGTTGCCCTCGCACTGGTCGCGGTTCACATCGTCGACGACAACTTCTCTGCAACCGCAGCCAGGCATGTCGGCCGGCGACCATCTGGTCGAGCGGCCTCGTGCCGCTCGCCGATGGCTCCTGCTCGCTGCGTCGGTGTACGGCCGCCTCCGCGCCGGCTCCCGAGCTGCGATCGCCATCTTCCTCGGGGTCTTCGGGATCGTCGTCGGAGCATCCGAAGCCGTCTACTACTCGCTTAAGGTCGGCGCCTCAGGCGACGACTATTCGAGCTTCGTCGCACTCGGCGCAGGCCTCCTCCTCGTGTCCGTGGGTTGCAGCGACCCTCTGGAAGAGTCGCCGGAGGGACGACAACCTCTGGTGGCGGTACCTTCGCCGGTTGTTGCTGACCGCGGGAACCGTCCTTGTGGGCTGGACGCTCGTGTTCCCCTTCTTCATCTCGTACGGTCTTCACGCACGTGACGCGGGCCGTCGTGCCGGCGGCCAGGCTCGGTGCGCCCTACCAGCAGGTGTCGTTCACGACGAGCGACGGGCCTACGCTCACGGGTGGTATGTCCCCTCGAGGAACCGTGCGGCGGTCATTGCCTTCCCGGGCAGGGCGGGACCTCAGAAGCACGCCCGGCATGCTCGTGCGGCACGGCTACGGCGTGCTGCTTTTTCGACCGTCGCGGCGAAGGAGCGAGCGACGGCGAACCGGAACGCGTACGGTTGGGCGCTCGGACAAGCGACATCGCCGCGGCGGCGGCGTTCCTCCAGCGTCGTCCCGACGTCGAGTCGAAGCCGGATCGGCGGCATCGGACTTTCCGTCGGCGGAGAGATGATGCTCCAGGCTGCCGCCGAATCCAACGATCTGAAGGCGGTCGTGTCCGAGTGGAGCGGGCTCTCGTTCCGTCCGCGAGGTCGTCGAGAAGAAGGCCTGGCTCGACGTGCCGACCTACTCGGTGATCACGGCGGGCACGCGCGCTCTTCTCGAACCAGTCGCCGCCTCCGAACCTCAAGAACGCTGGTCGGCCGGATCGCCCGCGCTCGGTCTTCTTCATCTACTCGACCCATGGAGTCGGCGGCGAGGAGAAGCAGCTGAACCGGAAGCACTACGCAGCCGCAGGACAGCCGAAGCAGAGCTGGGAGATCCCGGAGGCCTCGCACACCGGCGGGCATAGTCGCCCGGCCGAAGGAATACGAACGGCGCGTGATCGGCTTCTTCGACCAAGCCCTTCTGGGGAAGGGCTGAGTCGACACCGCGGCGGCCGGGCTAAGCGGCTGCTCGAGAGGCGAGGGTGGTTCCGGGCCGGGCGGCAGCAACAAGAGAGTGGCTATACGACGATCGCCCGGCCTACTCGCCGACCAGCTTGCGGCCGTTGTGCTGTGAGTGGTCGCGCAGCATCTCGAAGGCTCGATCGGCGTCCACCGCATTGCGGGCCCATCAGGATCCCTTTCGCCTGTTCGATCAGCGCCCGGCGCCCGAACGCGCCCTGCAAGCTGTGGTACTCCGTGAAACGCTGCAACGTGATGTCGTGATTGCGCTCTGCAGATCCTCCGGGTGCTGTCGACGATGTAGGCGAAGACGCCGCGCTTAGCCGCTTCGCGGACGTAGCTGTGATCCTGGCTGGCAGGAGCGCGATCACCGGGCAAGAAGACTCGCGGACGATCTCCGAGATCAGCTCGAGGGCATGGTCGGAGTGGAGGCCGAGGCCGACCAGCGCGACGTCGGGGCGCTCTCGCGCGGTCACCGCGCCGACTTCCGTGACCTCGATCTCTGCGAGCGATCACTTCGTGGCCGAGCCCGGCGACGACTGCGGGCGAGCAGCTCCAGTCGATCCCGCCGCTCGTTCGCGATCAGGACACGAAGGTGAGGGTGCCCGTCCTCGATCATCTCCCAGAGCCAAATTTAGCGCGGGCCGCCCGGGCCGCCGCCTCGAGTTCGTGCAGACCTAGGACGCGAGCACGTTCGCGAGCTCGCGCAGAGCACCAGGCGCGTCGAGGTTCCCGATCCGGACTGTGCTCTGCATCCTTCTCTCGACCCGAACCTCGTCCCGCCCGTACTCGACGGACCTGATCTAGTCTCAGTGGCACGGCGAGATTTGGCGGCTTTCTTTACCGGAGAACAGCGCATGCAGTCGCGCCACCTCGAGCTTGCCCACGTGGCGGGGCCGTCGCCTCCTCTCCACCAAACCGCATAGCGGTCCCTCGGGCATGGACGAAGCATAGGTTCTGCGGGCGCAGAGCGGCATCCGAGGCTGGCACGATCGGTCTGCGGGAAACCCGCACACCGGTTGAGTTGGGACTCGGATGTGCGTGCGCGACGTTCTGCCGAGACTGAATCAACCTTCGTCATTGAGAAATGATGATTCGGGAAGCGCACGATTCGCCTCGCACCATTCGCTCGCCGCCCTGGCGGCACTTGCGCCGCCTGGCAGCGCCCGCCCGCGGCACGACCACCATCACGATCAGCCATCACATGCGGGCTGTCACGTGTGGTCGGTCAGCTCGGCCCGCAGCGGTCGAACCTCTCGATTGTGATCGCGCCCGGCCTGACGCTCAAGGTTCGTCAACAACGACGTGATGCCTCACAAGCTCATCCAGACGGCCGGCCCCAAGCTCCGGCGTCCTACATCCGGGCATGAACAAGATGGCCTCGACGGTCTGATCGACAGCTGACACACAAGGGTGTCTACCGCTTTACGACGAAGGCCGGCGAGGACTACAAGTGGGCCGCGTCGATGAAGACGGTCGGCGAGGACAACAACCTCCGCCTGACGGTGCGCGTCAAGCAGTTCCGTCGCGACGTACTCCTGCCGCCCGGCGTCTCACGAGGCGTCGTCGGCGAGCAGGCCGTGCGAGCGCGTAGCGCACGAGCTCGGCACGCGTCGAAAGTCGAAGCTTCTGCATGATGTCGCGCACGGTGCGACTCCGGCCGTGCGCACCGGAGATGTAGAGCTGACTCCGCAATCTCCTGGTTGGTATGCCCGAGGGCCAGCAGGCGCAGCACCTCGCGCTCACGCTCGGACAGCGGGTCAGCCTCGGCCGCGGCCCTCTCTTCGGCGTCGGCCGTAACCATCGCGAGCGCCTAGCGTCGGATGGACGTAGCGGCTCGCCTGCCGCGATCTCGCGCACGGCCGAGACGACCTCTTCGTCCGCCGCCTCCTTGAGACGTAACCGCTGGCGCCGGCGGCGAAAGCCTCGCGCACGTAGCTCGGATCGTCTTCCATCGAGAGCACGAGCACCTTGGTCTCCGGGGACTCCTTCAAGCAGTTCCGGCAGGCGCCGCGATCCCGCTCTCACCCGGCATGACGACATCCAACAGCATGACGTCCGGCTTCAATGCCCGCGCTCGAAAGACCGCGTCGCCTGGCGTTGCCGGCCTCGCCGACCACCTCCAGGTCGTCCTGGGCGTCGAGCAAGAGCCGGAGCCCCGAACGGACGACGGCGTGATCGTCGACCGAGCACGATCGTTGATCACAGCGGCACCTCCGATCACGAGAGTCGCGCCCTCTCGCGCCGGGTGCGGATTCGATCGTCAGCCGCCCTCGTGCAGCTCGACCCGCTCGCGCATGCCCACGAGTGCCCAGGCCGCCTGCGCGTCTTGTCCGGATCGAAGCCCTGCCCGTCGTCCTCGATCACCAGCGTCGCGCGATCCTTCGGTCGCGGACGAGCAGGATGCTGACGCTGGCCGCCTCCGCGTGCTTGACGATGTTGGTCAGCGCTTCCTGGACGATGCGGTACAGCGTCGTCTCGACCTCGGGCGGCAGACGCTCGTCGCCGAGCTGCGCTTCGAGACGCGACTCGGATGTCGGTCGACTCCGAGAACGTCTCGCACGAGTCGCTCGAGAGCGGCGACGAGTCCGAAGTCGTCGAGCGCCTTCGGCCTCAGCTGGACGGCCAGGCGGCGGACGTCCTGCAGCGTCGCGACCACGAGCTCACGGAGGTTTGAAGCGGCTTGCCGAAGCGTCGTCGGAGTTGCCGCGTCTTCGACCGCTCGCAGGCCGAGGAGGATCGAGGTGCAGCGCCTGGCCCGTCTCGTCGTGCAGCTCGCGTGCGAGACGTCGCCGCTCGAGCTCCTGGCCTCCGACGACGCGGCGCAGCGCATCCCGCGCGACTCGCCGGGAAAGATCGACCGCGATCGCCGCCTGGTCGCGCGAAACTGCTCGGCGAGCCGCAGGTCGGAGCTCGTTGAAGCGTTGGTCTCGACCGAGCTTGTCGTGCGCCACGAGCGACGCCGATCGGCACATCGCGCAGCATCAGTGGAACGTAGAGACCCGTCCTCGCGCCGAACAGTCGAACGGAGTCCTGGTCCACCTCCGGATCCTCGAGCAGCGAATCGACGCGCTCGCTATGGCCACGCTCGAGGACGCGGCCGGTCTTCGATGCGTGACGTGGCAACGCTGGTCCCGATCAGAGATTCGGCCCTTCCTTGGCGTCTGCAGCCCGAGACGGAGGTCGTCGCCGGCGGGAAGCGCGATCGTCACGAGGCGCGCCCCGATCAGGTCTCGCAGCCGTCGCGCGATGAGGTCCAGCAGCCGCGGCCAGCTGCAGCTCGCAGACCAGCGCTCCGCCGATCTCGTTCAGCGACTCGAGCTGCGCGTGACCACTTCGTCGACGATTCGTAGAGGCGCGCGTTCTCCACCGCGACGGCGGCCTGCGCGGCGAGCAGCGTGACCAGCTCCTGGTCCTCGTCGGTGAAGTCGCCGCCGCCGCGCTTTCTCCGTCAGGTACAGGTTCCCGTCAGGCGACTCCGCGCAGCATGATCGGAACGCCGAGGAACGTGCGCATCGGCGGGATGGTTGGGAGGAAGCCGACGGACTCGGAATCTTCGCCGAGGTCGTGCAGGCGAAGCGGGCGCGCGTCCCGGATCAGCACACCGAGAATGCCGAGGCCTCGGGGGAGCTCTCCGATCGACGCTTGCGTCTCGCGCTGTCGATCCCGTGTGTCACGAAGCGCTCGAGGGCGGTGCCTGCTCGGGTCGATCACGCCAAGGGCTGCGTAGCTCAGCATCCGGTGACGCGGGCGGCGGCGGCGGTGATCCGCTCCAGGACACGCATCGAGCGAGAGTTCCGGAGCTGATCGCGATCCCGGTCTCGACGAGCGTGCGGAGGCGGTCGGTTTCTTCGCGGTTCGGCCACGTGGCCAATCGTCTCAGAAGGAAAGCCGCTCCGTAGTAAGCCGCAGCGGAGTCAGCGGTCGTTCCCGCGAAGACAGACGGGCGAGCGCTGATGGCGGAGCCAGGCTCGGGGCGGCTTGACTTCGAAGCGACCCCGAAACCACCACCAAAGAACTGGAGGCACGAGCATGAGCACCATCACAGCTGATCAACGAGTTTCACAGGCAGTCCGCGTAGAGGAGCGACCTGTTCCGGAAGCTCTCGAGTGGGGCGGCTTCGGCGCAGGCGCCGTTCTGGTCGCCTTCGGCATTGTCGCGATCATCATGGGCTTCAGCGGCCGCGCGACCGTGGCCGACAGCCTCAGAGCTGGAGAAGATTGTCGGCAGCGCCGACATGACTCCCGCGCTGATCGCCAAGGAAGCGAAGGACGCCGGTCTCGCGGGCGTTGACACTGCCGACGGTCGCCGTCGCCGGTGAATCGATCAACAGCGGCCCGAAGGCACGCGCCTTCGCGAGCTACATGCGGATCCACGCCACTCGAGGCAACAGGTGGCTTCACCTACGCCCAGATGGGTCGCTTCACAGGCCAAGCCCGACGCGGCCAAGGCAGACCTTGCCGTCGGTGGCGGAACTGACAATGCCGCGGCAGCCCTGGTCGATCCGGCAACGAAGCAGCCCGTCGCGAACGGCATCCGGAACCTCTGGGTGACGGAGACGGCGCTGACCACCGCGCTGAACACCTCGTACATGGCCGACAGACTCGGCCTGTTCGGAATCGTCGTCGGAATCGCGCTGCTCCTGAGCGGCATCGGCTTCATCATCCCGGCCTTCGCAGCACTCCACCGCCCGAGGGTCGCCGCGCCGTCGAGCTAGACGCGGCACAAGACGGGCCGGCGCCCGGTGGTTTCGAGGCAGGCGCTTGGTCCACTTTACTCCCCACATCAGCCCGCCCCCTGTTCAGGGGCGGTGTTCTTTTGCGGCGATCCGCGAAACTTCCACGTTGGTGAGCCCGAGCCTCAAAGCCACAGCGGCGCTCCCCCGTCGTGGATGTCGTCCTTCGGGACGCCTCGACGATGCGGTTCCGTCCACCAACACAGGGCTGACGGGCCCGAGCTGCTCCAGGTTCTTCCGGAGCCTCTCCGACCGCAGCATCTTCCTGCGCTTCCATGGTCATCCGGCTGTGGACGAACGGCTCGTTGAGCCGACGCTCGATCCCGACTGGATCGAGCGCGCCGCCCTCGTCGGGACGAAGGACGACCGCATCGTCGCTCTGGCGAACTACATCCGCCTTCGCGACCTCGGCACGGCGGAGGTTGCGCCTCGCCGTCGGCCGACGAGCTGCAAGGTCGAGTGGATCGCGACGCGCCTATTGGAGCAGCTCGCAGCCATCGCCGTCCTCGGTCGGCATCAAGGAGTTCGTCGCTGTGGTCATGTCCGACAACGCGGGCAATACGTAACTG
>ERZ1370068.504-contig-10459_pt1 | contig 30497 bp, 42 predicted proteins | sample MGYA00561227_ERZ1370068 | MGnify/ENA primary metagenome ERZ1370068 (study PRJEB38410, sample SAMEA6850437) | metagenome | study: Metagenomic assessment of the ecological functions of the soil: analysis of the soil microbiota associated with the...
GACTACGGCCGGGAGCTGCTGCGCAAGCACGGCATCACCTTCCTCGGCGGGCCTGGACCTGGCGATGACCGCGCTGGGCCACACGCTGGGCCGGCTGGAGAACCGCGGGCGGTGCGCACGCGCCTGCCGCCGCGCGCGCCGGGTCGCGCGCAAGCGGCCGCGGCCGCCTACTGCCTTGTCCGAGGCCCGTGGTCGGAGGCCCGTGGTCCGAGGTGGGGGGCGCGGCGGCTGCTGCCGAGGCGGGCGGTGCCGGTCGTGCCGGGCGGGCTGGCTGAGCTCGGCTCGGACGAGGCAGTCAGATCGCCTTCGGGGTCGGGCTGCCGGTGGCGCTGAAGATCTGCTCGGCGCAGATCACGCACAAGTCCGACATCGGCGGGGTCGTCCTCGGGCTCGAGCTCTGAGGCCGAGGTGCGGGCCAGGTACGAGAAGGTGCGCGCGGTAATGCGCAGGCTCTAGCCGTGCCGACGGCGTCGGACGGCGTGCTGGGTGACGCCGATGCGACACCGGCGGCACCGAACTGCTGGCTGGCGGTCACCGTCGATCCCGCGTTCGGCCCGGTGCTGGCGGTGGGTCTGGGCGGGATCTGGGTCGAGGTGCTGAACGACACCAGCCTGCGCCTGCTCCCGGTGGACGCCGCCGAGGTCAGGCGGATGCTCGGCGAGCTGCGCGGGCTGCCGCTGCTGCAGGGCGCGCGCGGCGCGGCGCCCCGCCAGCCTGGACGCGGTGGCCGAGGCGATCCGCCGCGCTCGGCGAGGCCGCGCTCGCGCTGGACGGCGCGCTGCGCAGCGCTCGAGGTCAACCCGCTATGGGTGAACCGGTGACCAGGTCGAGGCGCTCGACGTCCTCGTGATCACGGTAAGCGAGGGAACAGCAGATGATCCTCGGTGTGAGTGCGGAGCAGTGAGGAGCTGCGGGCCTCGGTCAGGCGCTTCCTGAGCGGACCGGGCGCCGATGTCCCGGGTGCGCGAGCCTGATGGACGGCCGAGCGAGGACCGACTCGGGCCGTCTGGGAGCAGGCGGGCAGCGCCAGCTCGGCCTGCAGGGCCTGAGCCATCCCGGAAAGCCTACGGCGGGTGGCTTCAGCTTCGCCGAGCAGGCGGTCGTGCTGGAGGAGTTCGGCGCCGCGCTGTACGGCGGGCCGTACCTGGCCAGCGCCGTGCTGGCCGCCACGGCCCTGCTGGCCAGCCCGGACGAGGGCGCCCGGCGCGGGCTGCTGCCCGACATCGCCTCCGGCCAGACCGATCGCGACGCTGGCCTTCACCGAGGACGGCGGCTCCTGGGACCCGGCCGCGATCCGGCTGTCCGCGGTCAGGACGGACGGCGTCATGGGGCCTGGCGGCTGGACGGGCACAAGAGCTTCGTGCTCGACGGCGCCACGGCCGGGCCTGATCCTCGGTGGTCGCGGCCACCGACGCCGGACTGTCGCTGTTCGCAGTGGAGGGCGACGCGGCCGGGCTCGGCCCGGGCCGCGCTGCCCGCGCTGGACCAGACCAGGCAGCTGGCCCGGCTGGAGTTCGCCGGGGTGACCGGCCAGGCTGATCGGCTCGCCCGGCGACGGCGCCGCGGCGCCTCGACCGCGCCCTGGACGTGGCCGCCGTCGCGCTGGCCGCCGAGCAGCTCGGCGGCGCGCAGCGGGCGCTGGACATGGCGGTCGAGTACGCCAAGGTCCGGCGCCAGTTCGGCCGGCCCATCGGCAGCTTCCAGGCGATCAAGCACACGCTGCGCCGACCTGCTGCTCGAGGTCGAGTCGCTGCGGTCCGCGGTCGGCTACGCGGCGTGGCGCGGTGGCCGAGGACTCGGCCGAGATCCCGGTGCTGGCCTCGCTGGTCAAGGCGTACTGCCTCGGAGACGTACTTCCACGTCGCCGCCGAGAACATCCAGATCCACGGCGGCATCGGCTTCACCTGGGAGCACGACGCCCACCTGTACTTCAAGCGGGCCAAGGCCAGCGAGCTGTTCCTCGGCGACGGCGCCTACCACCGGGAACGGCTGGCGAACCGGATCGGCCTGTAAGGGGTCGAACGGTAAGGCGCTGCCCGACGGCCGCGGGGCGGCGCGGGTAGCGGGGGCGTGCGGGCGGTACTCCCGGTTATCCGCGCGTCCGCCAGCGCGGCCAGGAAGCTGGCCGGGCCGTCGAAGTCGGGCATCTCCAGGTAGGCCGCGCCGATGCCTAAGCCGGGTCGTGCGCGTCCGAGCCAGCTCCGCCCGGCAGGGCATAGGCCGTCGCGAGGGCGAGCAGCCCGCTCGTTCGGTCCCTGGGTTTCGATCTTGGCGTTGAAGACCTCGACGATGTCCACGGCGCCCGCCGCCGCACAGCCCGGCAGCACCCGGCCCAGGCTGGACCGGCCCGCGTCGAACGGGTGCGGGGCGTAGACCAGGCCGCCCTGGGACCGTATCCGGGCGACGACCTCGGCCACGGGCAGCACGTACGGCACCCGTTCGGTGAGGAACAGGCCGATGATGTCGCCGTCCGGGCGTCCTGATCTCCTCCCCGACGATGACCCGGACGCCAGGTCGGCTGTGCTGCCGACGGCGGCCGAGATCTCGTTGTGGTCGGTGATGAACACCACGTCCAGGCTTTCCTGGGCGGCCCGCTCGGCCAGCTGGTCCAGCGTGGTCACCGCGTCCCCGGACGCGACCGTGTGCAGGTGGCAGTCGACCCGGACCAGGCTCATTGCTTCATCGCGGGGCCAGCTCGGCCAGCAGCTCCTGGGAGTAGGCGATCCGGCCGGTCAGCGTCTTCGGCTCGCCGCTGCACAGCCGCAGCGCGGCCTCGGCCATGACCGAGGGCGGCTCGTTGTTCGGGTCGTCCTCCGAGGTCAGGTGGTGGAAGAGCGTGCCAGGGGTGGGGACCACCTTGGTGGGCGACAGCGCGTTCACCGCGATGTCGTCGTCGTGAAGTTCGGCGGCCAGGCCGGTGGAGAACCGTTCCAGGGCCGCCTTGCACATGCCGTAGACGGTCCCGCCGCGGCGAGGCCCAGCCGGTGGGCGGGAACGCCGGGTGCCGGGCGGCGATCGAGGAGATGTTCAGGATCCAGCCGCTGGCCCTTCTCCCGCATCCCCGGCAATGACCAGCTGGGCCAGGTGGAACGGGCCCTCCACCTGGACGTCGAACATGAGCTGGAAGCGGCGCGCGGTGAAGTCTGTCGACCGGGGTGAAGTAGGTGACGGCGGCGTTGCTGACCAGGATGTCCGGCGGGCCGAGCTGCTCGGCTGGCCTCGGCTGATCAGCCGCTCCCTGTCCTCTGGCTTGGACAGGTCGGCGCGGATCGGCCGCCGCGGTGCCGCCTAGCCGCGCGGATCTGCTCGACGGTCTCGGCGATCGTGCCGGGGAACGGCGACGTGCCGGTGTCCGTGGTCGGGCGGCCACGGCCACCGCGGCGCCTTCGGCGGCGAACCGGCGGGCGATCTCCGCGCCCGATGCCGCGGCTGGCGCCGGTCACGATGGCGACCTTGCCGTCCAGGATGCCCATGGCGATCACTCCCCGGTTCGTGCGGCGGAACCGAATACTAGAAGGAATTCTAGATGATTGGATCGTGCCGCGCCGGGCGTGTCAAGACGGGTTGCCGCGGCAGGCTTCTCATGATCGTGAAGGATCTTTAGTCTTCCCGGACCAAAGATCGTTCGTGATCATGGGCGGGGGCGGGTTGACACGGATGGGGGCGCGGCTGAGAATTCGTTCTAGAACGACGTTCTAGCAATTTCCGTGCGGTTGCGGCGAGGTCGGAGGTTGTCATGGGGCTTGACCACAGCCTGGTAGGAGTGCCGAGCGAGCCGCAGGAGCGGTCCTGGGACAGCAAGGACGCGCTGCTCTACGCGGTCGGGGTGGGCGCCGGGCTCGGCGACCCGCTGCAGGAACTCGAGTTCACCACGGAGAACTGCGAGGGCATCGAGCAGAAGGTGCTGCCGACGTTCGGCGTGCTCATCGCGCAGGCGCCGGCCGGGGCGTACGCTCGGGGACTTCGACCGGGCCATGCTGGTGCACGCCGAGCAGGCCTTCGAGCTGCACCGGCCGCTGCCGGTGGAGGGGACCGTGCGCACCACCGCGACCGTGACCGGCATCTACGACAAGGGGTCCGGGGCGCTGGTGGTGACCGAGAACGCGGCGGTGGACGCGGCCACCGGGGAGCCGCTGGTGACGTCGCGGAGCAGCGCCTTCATCCGCGGCGAGGGCGGGTTCGGCGGCGAGCGCGGCAGCGACCAGCCGTGGTCACGCCCCGACCGGGAGCCCGACCACCGGGTCGTCCAGCCGACCCGGCCGGAGCAGGCGCTGATCTACCGGCTGTCCGGGGACAGGAACCCGCTGCACGTCGACCCGAAGTTCGCCGCCCGGGGCGGCTTCAGCCAGCCGATCCTGCACGGTCTGTGCACCTACGGCGTGACCGGCCGGGCCCTGCTGCAGGCGCTGTGCGACGGGGACCCGGCCAGGTTCGGCTCCATGTCGGGACGGTTCAGCCGTCCGGTATGGCCGGGTGAGTCGCTGACGGTCTCGATCTGGCGGCAGGACGGCAGCGACACCGCGCCTGTTCCAGACGACCAAGGACGACGGCACCGTGGTCATCGACCGGGGCCGGATGCGAGTCGCGCGGGTGACGGGGCAGGTCCGGCGCTTAGCCGATGAGGGCGACGGCGCGGGTGGGGCCGCCGTGGGCGCCGCAGAGCTTGAGCGGGAAGCTGGCGAAGGTGAAGCGGGTGTTCACGACCTCGTCCAGGCGGGCGAGGTTCTCGTAGTGCGTGATGTGCTCCCGGCGGCACATCATGTGCACCGGGTAGGTGGTGCTGGCCGGGTTGTCCGGGGTGGGGCTGTCCACGCCGAACGTCTTCACCTGTCAGGCTGACGATCCACTCCGGCGGCCGATTCGCCCAGGTAGAAGCGAAGTCGGTGAGGTAGCGCTTGTCGCCCGCGAAGCGGTTCCAGGTGGCGGTGTAGAGCAGCAGGATGTCGCCCGGCTGCAGGCTCACCGGCGCCGCGCGCCTCGATGCTGTCCAGGTCGTCGGCGGTGATGTCGGTGCGCGGCTCGAAGCCGGTGACGTCAGGCAGCACCGCGGGGCCGTAGAACAGGTCCAGCGGCATCTGCTCGATGGTTTCCGCCGACGGGTCCGGGTCGAGGTGGGAGAACGAGTCGACGTGCGTGGGCCCGTTGTCGTTCAAGCATGAAGCCGGTGGTCTGGAAGGAGAAGCCGCCCTCGAACCGCGGCGCCGTCTCCTCGTGCGTGGCGTGCTCGAACTGCACGGTCTTCAGGTGGCCGGGGTACACCTTCATGCCCTCGTAGATGTCCTGCGAGAGGTCGATGATCCGCATCGGGCTCCTTCGGGGAAATCAGTACATGACGACAGCCGAGCGGCGACGTTGAGGTCCTCGCCGGTGATGGAGGCCGAACCGCCGGACGCGAGGAACCACGCAGGCCGCGGCCACTTCCTCGGCGGTCACCATGGCGCAGCGGGGACAAGGCCGTCCGCCTCGGCCCGGGCCTGCCTCCTCGGTGATCCCGCGAGCCGCGGCCTGCCGGGCGAGCACCGCCTCGATCCGGGGCCAAGCGACCAGGCCCGGGCAGACCGCGTTGACCCGGACGTCGTAGCGGGCCGAGTTCGGTCGCGAGCGTGCGGACCAGCCCGATGACGCCCCATCTTCGCCGCGGCGTAGGGGTGCGGCCGTAGAGCGGGCGCTTGCCGGTCATCGACGAGATCGCGATCAGGCTGCCGTCCCGGCGCTCGACCATGGCCGGGATGAACGCGCCCGGAAGGTGAGGAACACTCCGTCAGGTCGGTGGCGATCGTCTCCCGCCAGTCGGCCAGCGATGATCTCGTGCAGCGGCGCGGTGGGCCCGGCGATCCCGGCGTTGGCCACGACGACGCGGACCGGGCCGAGTTGCCCGGCCCGGTCGGCCAGCGCCGCCACCGATAGCCTCGTCGCACACGTCGCAGGCGACCGGGACCGCGGTCCCGCCCGCCTGGCCCAGCCGGCCATCGCGCCGACACCGTGGCGTCAGGCTGGCCGGGTCACGAGCACTCGCCGGCGACGGTGTATCCGGCGGCAGCCAGGGCCACGGTGATGGCGCGCCCGATCCCCCGGTTGGCGCCGGTGACCACGGCGACCGGGGCCGGTGGAGCGCTCACCCCGCATGACCCGCCGCGCGCAGCGCAGTCAGGATCCGCTCCGGCGTCATCGGCAGCTCGGTCAGCCGGACCCCGAGCGGGGCGAGCGCGTCGTTGACCGCGGCGTTGATGGCGGCAGGCGCCATCATCCGGCCGCCCCTCGCCGCCTCCCTTGATGCCGTGCGGCGTGTACGGCGACGGCGTCTCGACGTGGCCGATGGTGAGCTCGGGGACCTCCATCGCGGTCGGGATCAGGTAGTCCATGCAAGCTGGAGGGACAGCAGCTGGCCGTCCTCGTCGTAGACGAACTCCTCGTACAGGGCGGTGCCGATGCCCTGGGCCGTGCCGCCGACGATGTGCCCCGGCCAGCGACCGCGGGTTGACCAGCGTCCCGGTCGTGCACCGCCGCGTAGTTCAGGAACGTGACCGCGCCGGTCTCGATGTCGACCTCCACCACCGGCACGTGGCAGGCGTGGCCGACGAACGGGTAGAGACGCCCAGGTCCTTCACGGTCCGCCGACGGCATGGTCGTGTACGGGTGGTCGAACACCTTCGAGTGCGTCGAGGCCGCTCTCCATGTCCTCCAGGAAGCTGTGCTTGAACAGGTGCAGCATGATGCGCGATCGCCGAGCGTCTTCTTCCGCTCCGGGTCGCCGCGGACCCGGAAGCCGCCGTCGGCCCATTCCAGGTCGTCCGGGGCCGATCTCGAGCAGGTGGGCCGCGGCCCGGCGGGCCTTCTCCTGATCTTGACGCGACGCGCCCTCGACCGCGTAAGCGAGCATCACCGTGGTGCGGGAGCCGCCCGGGCCCGGTGGCCGGGAGCCCGTCGCGGCTGCCGTGGTGGGCGATCGGAGACGTCGTACGGGCTGCAGTCGAACTCCTCGGCCACGAGCTGCGCCACCATCGTCTCCGGGCTGTTGCCCCAGAACGCGCAGGAGTACAGGACCGCGGTGATCCCGCCGGTGGCGTCGACCTTGAGCGACACCGACTCCGGGGTCGAGGTCACCGGCGCGCCCGGCTCGTCGAACCAGAACCAGAACTCGGTGGCCGAGAACACGCTGCGTTCCTGGGCGGTGATCACGCCGATGCCGACGTACCGAGCCCTCCTGCTCGCGCAGCCGCCGCTGCTCGTCCGCGCCAGCGGTCGTAGCCGAGCGCAGCTCAGGGCATGGTCGAGCACCCGCTCGTAGTCGCCGGAGTCGTAGACGTTGCCGGTGGGGATGAAGTGCGGGAAGTCCCTGATGAAGTTCATCCGGCGGATCGCGACCGGGTCAGGCCGAGTTCGCGCGCGGCCTTGTCCGTACCATCTGCTCGAGCATCCAGTTGTTCACCTCGGAGCCGGAAGCCCCGGTAGATCGCCCTGCTGGTTCTTGTTGGTCAGCGCCGCCCGGACCCGGTAGCGCACGCTGCCGATGGTGTACGGCCCGACCACCTGGGCCAGGGGCGTTGCCGTGGTGGCCCACGCCGAGCTGGATGTAGGCGCCGTAGTCGTCGACGACGTCGATCTTGAGGCCGCGCATGGTGCCGTCCCGCATCATCGCGAGCTCGACGTCGTAGACCGGTCCGAAGCCGTGGTGGTCGCAGTTGGCGATGTTGTCGGACCGGTCCTCCAGGTAGGCCACCCGGCGCAGCCGGTCTTGCGCGCGCGCACATCCCCGCGATCACCGCGGGGCTTGTTGGCGAACAGCTTGGAGCCGAAGCTGCCGCCGTAAGCTTTCGGCCTGATGTCCAGCTTGTTGACCGGCACCTGCGAGGCGTGCCCGCCGCCATGAACAGGTAGCTGGTGAAGCTGCAGCGTGTTGGTGTCGATGGTGAAGCTGCCGGTGCCCTAGGTCGTACTCGGCGATGGCGCCGACGGTCTCCAGCGGCTGGCCGCCCGAGCGGTGCCAGCGCAGCCGGTCCCGGACGACGACGTCGGCCTCGGCGAGTCGCGGTCCACGTCGCCGAAGTCGAAGCTGCGCTCGTAGGCGCAGTTCGACTCCAGCGCCTCGTGCACCAGCGGGGACCCGGCGTCGAGCGCCGCTCCGGGTCGGTGACCGGGGCAGCGGCTCGTACTCGACCTCGATCAGCTTCGAGCGCGTCCTCGGCCAGGTGGCGGCTGTCCGCGACGACCACCGCGACGCCCTCGCCGACGTACCGGACCTTCTCCGCGGCCAGGCAGCGCCAGGTGTGCTTGGCCGGGTCGGGCCCGAAGTCGGGCATCGGGTCGCACAGCTGGGCGGCCTCCGGCCCGGTGGATCACCGCGTGCACGCCCGGCGCGGCCAGGGCCGCGGCGGTCTCGATCCGGCACGATCCTGCGCGTGCGCGAACGGGCTGCGCAGGACGGCGGCGTGCAGGGTGCCCGGGGTGATCCGGTCGGCGATGTAGCCGCCCCGGCCGAGCAGGAACTTCGGGTCCTCGACCCGGCGGATGGACTGGCCCACCCAGCGCCGCTGGCGGAGTGGTCGCGGACGGGCGGCGCGCCCGGCCGGTGGCCTGATTCGCGGCGGTCACGGGGCGACCTCCTCGCGGTGGCCCGCATCCGCGCGGCGGCGCTGATCACGGCCTCGGTGATGAACTGGTAGCTCGGTGCAGCGGCACAGGTTGCTGGCGATGGCCTCGCGGCACCTGGTCCGAGCGACGGGTCGGGGTTCTCCGGCGAGGATCTCGCGGGCCCGCATCAGCATGCCGGGGGTGCAGTAGCCGCACTGCAGCCCCTGCTTCTCCGAGAACTCGTCCTGGAGGGATGCATCTCGACCGCCGCTGGGCCAGGCCCTCGACGCGTGTCAGATGGAGGCGCCGTCCGCCTGGACGGCCAGGGTGATGCATGGAGCGGATGCTGGCGCCGTTCAGCAGCACGGTGGCAGGTCCCGCAGACGCCGTGCTCGCAGCCGATGTGGGTGCCGGGCAGGCCGAGGTTCCTCGCGGAGGAAGTCGACGAGCAGCCGCGCGCGGTTCCACCTGGGCCACGATGCGGCTGGCCGTTGACGGTCAGGCTGATCGTGCGGGTATCCGGGGCCATGGCTGCTCACCTCTCGTTCCGGCGCGGGCGACCGCCAGTTCGATCCCGCGCCGCAGGTAGGTCCGGGCCAGGTCGCGCCGGGTCTCCGGGCTGGCATGCAGGTCGCTATAGCTGGCGACAGGTTGGCCGCGGCCGCGTCGGCCGCGGCGCGGATCGTCCCGGCGTCGGCGGTGAGCGCCTACCAGCGCCCTGTTCGGCCGCTGTGGCCCGGACCGGGGTCGGGGCCACGCCCGGCCGGGCCAGGGCCGCGCGCCTACTGATCACGGTCGCTGTCGCCGTCCAGCTCCACTCAGCGCGGCCACGGCCACCACGGCGAAGTTGGCGTGCACCGGGAGAACTCGGTGAACGCGTGCCTGCCGGGCCAGACCGGCAGCCGGATCTCGGTCAGGATCTCGTCCGGCGCCAGGGCCGTGCTGGTACGGCCCGGTGAAGAACTCCGCGGCCGGGATCACGCGGGTGCCGCCGGGGCCGTGCCGCCACCAGGTTCGGCGTCCAGCGCCAGGCGCCACCGCGGGCAGTCTCGGCGGCCGGGTCCGGCGTGGGCCAGGCTGCCGCCCACCGTGCCGCAGTTCCGGACCGGGGCGTGCGCGACCAGCCCGACCGCCTCGGTCACCAGCGGGGCGGCCACGGCGACCTCCGGGGATCGCTCGACCTCCGCCAGCCTGGTCATCGCGCCGATGACCAGTACGTCGCCGTCACGCCGGATGCCACTCAGCCCGGCGACGTTGCGCAGGTCGACGAGATACCGGGTTTGGCCGAGCCTGAAGTTCATCAGCGGGATCAGGCTCTGCCCGCTCTAGCCAGCACCCGCGGCTCGGCCTCGGCGTGCTCGGTGAGCAGCCCGACCGCCTCCTCAGGGTGTCCGGCGCGGCGTAGGCGAACGGCGGCGGTTTCATGGCGACCTCCCGGTGTCGGGGCTCTTTTTCCGATGCTGCCGCCGGGGCTGGTCCCCCGCCATGTGCATCAGCCCAGGAATAGCGCGCGTCCCGCTGGTATCGGGCACAAGGGATCAGCCTGGTGCTTCGGCCTGGACGATCTCGCGGATGGTCAGGGCCAGCTCCAGCTCGAGGCGTACCCGGCTGTCCCGCAGGCCGCGCCCGGTGAGCTGCTCGATGCGGCCGAGCCGGTAGGTCACCGTGTTGCGGTGCACCACGAGGGCGTCCGCCGCCGCGGCCGTCGAGCAGCTTAGCCGAGAGCCAGGCCCGCAGCGTGGCCAGCAGGTCCCCGCCGTGGCGTTCCTCGTGCTCCGCCACGGCGTGCAGCACGTCGGCGGCGAAGCGGCGCAGCGCGTCCGGCGTCCCGGTCTCGAGCAGCAGCGCGGACAGCCCGAGGCGGCCGACGTCCACGAAACCGCCGCGGCCGCTGGCCCGGCGCAGCGCCGCCGCGCCGCGGGCGACCCGGAACGCGGTCGCGTACCCGGCCGGGTCACGGGCTACCGGCCCGGCGACCAGGGTGACCAAGCCCCGCGGCCCGACCGCCTGGTCGGCCTTGGCCAGGATGCGGCGCAGCGCGTCACCGGGATCCGGCTCGGCTCGAGCAGCAGCAGGACGTGCGCCTCCGTCGTAGGTCCCGGCCAGCGGGACCGGGCCCCGGCTCGGCCGCGGCCCGGGCCAGCTCGGGCAGCCGCACGGCGGGCGGGACCGGCGCGTCGACGGTCAGCAGCGCGAGGACGTGCGGCCGGGACAGGTCGTGCCCCAGTGCCGCGGCTCGGTCCAGGACGGCCCGCAGCCGACTCGCAGGGTCCGGGCCGCCGTCGCGGAGCAGGTCCCCGAGCAGGTCACCTGACAGCCTGCTCTGCACGTCGAGCAGGTGCCGCTGCTGGAGCAGCAGCAGCGCGACGACCAGGGCAAACCGTTCGATGACGCGGAGCTGGACGGGCTCGGGCTCGGCGGGCGGATCGGTGACCCACAGGCGCCCGGCCAGTTCTCCGCCCACCACGACCGGGGCGGCCCAGGCGGCGGTGGAGCGGGTGACCCGCCCGTTCGGCCCCCGACCGGCACCCGGGCCACCGTGTAGCGCCGGCCGGACGCCTCCTCGGCCTTGAGCGCGGCCCGGGCCGCGCCCGTCCGGCGCGCTGCCGGGGACGGCGGCGGGCAGTAGCCCCTCGGCGGGCGCGCTGGCCAGCACGCGGCCGTCGGTGTCCTCCACCGTGACCGAGGCGCGCAGCGCCGACGCGAGCGCGGCGACCAGGTCGGGCAGCTTCCACCTCGTCCAGCACGAGCTGCATCAGCTGGTGGTGCTGCCGCTCGGCCCACTCCAGCACGGCCCGGCCGCGGCGCATCTCCTCGTTGGCCAGGGACAGCTCGCGGATGACCTCCTGCTGCTCGGCCCGCAGCCGCGCCGTCTCCAGGGCCATCGCGGCCTGCCCGGCCAGCAGCTCGATCAGCTCCAGCTCGGGCCCGCTGAACTGCCGCGCGGTGACCGAGTAGGCGACGATGACCCCGGCCAGGGCGCCGGATCCGCGCAGCGGCGCGACCAGCAGGGCCCGGTAGCCCTGGGTGGGCGCCAGGCGCCGCAGCCTGCCGTAGGAGCGGGCCTCGCGCACGTCGGGGACGACGATCGTGCGGCCCTCCCGGTAGGCGCGGGCGGCCGGGGTGTCGAGATCGGGACCTGGCGGCCGGATACGCAGCCCCTGGCCGTCGCTGACCTGGGCCAGGTAGTCGGGGTGAGGCCGCTCCACCCGGCGATCTGCAGGCACTCCCGCCGCTCGTCGGCCAGCATCACCGCGCAGAACTCGAACCCGATCAGCTCCGCAGGCCTGGTCGGCCACCCGGGTCAGCACGCTGGCGAGCGGCTCGGCGGCGTTGACCGAGCGGACGATCTCGCTGACGGCGGACATCCACGACCGCAGCGAGGCTTGGCACCTCCGGCACGCTCATACCGCCTCATCCTTCCCACCAGGGCGGACGCTGGCAAGGTCCCGCCGGGCGGGCTGGCCTGGGCAGGGGCACCGACAGCCGTGGGCTCTTGACGGATCATAATGAACGCTCGTTTAATTCCTGTTATGGGACGCATCGCGGGCGTCACCGCGGCCGAGACCCGGGAGCGGCTGCTCCGGGCGGCTGCCGACGTGTTCGCCGAACGAGGCTACGACGGCACCCGGGTCGCCGACATCGCCGCCGCCGCGGGGGTGAGCAACGGGGCGCTGTACGCGCACTTCGCCTCCAAGGCGGACCTGCTGGTGGACGCGCTGCGGACGCACGGGCGGCACCTGCTCGGCGAGCTGTTCGCCGCCGACCCGGACCGGCCGGTGGTGGACCTGCTGCTCACCGTGGGCCGGTGGCTGCCGCGCCGCCGGGACGCGCGCGGCTACCTCATCGTCGAGGCGCTGGTCGCGGCGCGGCGCGACGAGGACGTGGCCCGGCCGATGCGGAGTACGTGGGCGAGCGGGGCGACTGGCTGGGTGGTCTCGTGGAGCTCGCCCAGGCGCGCGGCGAGCTCGACCCGGGGCTGTCCCCGGCCGCCCTGGCCCACTTCTGCCTGCTGCTGGCGATGGGCAGCGCGCTGGTCACGCCGGACCTGCACGCGACCGGCGAGGACGAGTGGGCCGCCCTGCTGGCCCGGGTGGCGGGGGCGCTGGCACCAGCACGACAGAGAGGGGAATGGCGCAGTGAAGGTACAGATAGATCCCGAACGCTGTCAGGGTCACGGTCGCTGCTACGACCTCGCCCCTGACCTGTTCGGCGACGACGAAGAGGGATACGGGCAGGTCCTCGGCGACGGGACCGTGCCGCCGGACAGCCGAGCGTGACGCGCACGCCTGGCGGTGGTCAACTGTCCCGAGCACGCGATCGAGGTGGGATCTGACATGACCGCCGACGACCGGTTCATCTACCAGGCGCTGGACCCCGACGAGGAGATCGGCGGGCGTCCGCAGCGAGATCATCACCGGGCCGGTCTCCGACTGGGCGACCGACTTCTCCCACCTGGAGCCGGAGTGGTCCGCCGACCCCTACCCGATCCAGGACGACCTGCGGCAGCGGTGCCCGATCGCGCACACCGACCGGTTCGGCGGCGGGTGGCTGCCGACCCGGTACGAGGACGTGGCGGCGATCGCCTACGACACCGAGCGGTTCTCCTCGCGGTCGATCATCATGGGCAACTTCCGGCCGCCCCGCGAGCATCGCGCCGATCGGCGGCTCGCCGCCGATCTCCTCCGACCCGCCGTTCCACCACGCACGCGCGCAAGCTGCTGCTCGGCGCGTTCACCAAGACCGCGGTCAGCAGGCAGGAGTCAGCGACGCAGGGCGTTCTGCCACTCAGCTCATCGACGAGTTCGAGGGGCGGGACGTGGTCGACGCCGCCGCCGACTACGCGCAGCACATCCCGATGCGGGTCATCGCCGACATGCTCGGCTTCCCGCCGGAGGACGGGCCGCAGTTCCGCGAGTTCGTCGAGGACCTGCTCGAGGGCATCAACCTGCCGCCGGAAGACCGCATCGAGCGGATGGCGCGGCTGTTCGACTACCTGCTCGAGCAGGTCCACGATCACCTCGATAACCCGCGCGACGACCTCACGACCTACCTGATCAACGCGGAGCTCTACGGCCAGAAGCTCGACGCCGGAGCCACGTCGCCGGCGACGATGGCCCTGCTGCTCATCGCTGGCATCGACACGACCTGGAGCGCGATCGGCGCGTCGCTGTGGCACCTGGCGAAGAACCCGGCCGACCGCGAGCGGCTCGTCGCCGAGCCCGCGCTGCTGCCGACCGCGATGGAGGAGTTCCTCCGGGCCTACGCGCCGGTCACCATGGCGCGGCTGGTCAAGCAGGACATGCACTGGCACGGCGTCGACATGAAGGCGCGACGACTGGATCCTGCTGTCGTTCCCGGCGGCCAACCGCGACCCGGCGCAGTTCGACCGGGCCGGTGAGGTCGTCATCGACCGCGAGGTCAACCGGCACGCCGCGTTCGGCCTCGGCATCCACCGCTGCGTGGGCTCGCACCTGGCGCGCATGGAGCTCCGGGTGGCGCTCGAAGTCTGGCTGGAGCGGATCCCCGGAGTTCAGCCTGGCCGACCCGTCGGCGGTGACCTGGTCCGCGGGCCAGATCCGCGGCCCGCGCTGCGCCTGCCGCTGCGGATCGGTGTCTCTGGGTAGGGCCTCTGGCTAGGGCCTCAGGCTAGAGCGCGGCGAGCTGGGCCGGGCTGATGCTGCCGCCGGAGCAGATCAGCGCCACGTTACGGCCTTGCTGAACCGGCTGGGATCGGTCGGGCACGGCGGGCGAGCGCGCCGCCCCGGCCACTCTGACCAGGTTGCGGGTTTTCTTCGATCATCAGCCGGGTCGCGTCGCGCAGCGTCGCTCTCGGTGACCAGGACGAAGTCGTCCAGCAGGTCCCGCATGATCTGCTGCGGCAGCTCGAACGCGGTCCTGGTGGCCAGTCCCTCGGCGAACGTGCTGGTGGTGTCCTCGAGCCAGCGCTCACTCGCCAGGAGCGGTAGGCGGCCGGGCGCCGCGTCGGACTGCACGCCGATCACCTCGATCGACGGGCGGACGGCCTTGGCCACGATAGCAGGCTCCGCGGCCGCGCCGCTGCCGCCGCCGACCGGGACCACGATCGCCTTCGATCGTCCGGCCTCGGCCTCGAGGACTCCAGCGTGCAGGTGGCGACGCCGGCGACCAGGGCAGGCTCGTTGCCGGAGTGGACGTAGCGGTAAGTTCCTGCTCGGCGCGCCAGCTTCTCGCAGTGCTCCCGGGCCTCGTCGAAGTCGGCACCGTGGAAGACCACCTCGGCGCCGAGCGCCCGCATCGACTCGACCTTGACCGGCTTGGCCCGTTCCGGCGCATGCAGATCACGGCGCGGACGTACGCCGAACTCCGCTGCCGCATAGGCGACCGACTGGCCGTGGTTGCCGGTCGAGGCGGCGATCACCCCGCGCCGCCGCTCGTCCCCGGTCAGCTGGCCGACCAGGTTCACCCGCCGCGTGACCTTGAACGCGCCCACCGGCTGGTGGCTCTCGTGCTTGACCCAGAGCCGGCGCCACCAGCGCGTCGAGGGCGTGGATAGCGGTAGAGCGGTCGTACTGCAGGTATGGCTCGACGGCGCCGCCGCGCGGCCAGCACCTCGGCCAGGTCAGGCACGGCATGCTTTTATCCTCGCGGCGGCTGCCGGTCCAGCCAGCTGCGGTAACAACGGTCGCACAGCCTGGACACGTCATCGATCTCGTGTACGACCCGCACATCACAACAGTCAATTTTCACGCACTTCCTGACGCCCCTCCCAAACTGACTGACTGTGCAGCGCAGCCGCGCAGCCAAAGTTATTCCTGGCAAGGGTAAAGATCTTGCCGTCCAGGTCCACGTCGAACCTGACGGCCGGCAACCGTGCGGTGACGGTAATATCACGGTGCGGCAGAAGGTGCCGAACGAGTGTGGCCCTTCGCACTTCTGCCTGGACTGCAGACGTAATCGTTCTCGGCGTACTCGGCTTCATCGACCCACTGGCTTACGGCGGTGAAGTCGTCCCAGCCGGCACGGGCGTGCGCGGACAGCGCGGTGCAGGTGATCCCGTACTGGTGGCTGCCCTTGAACTGCCGGCGAAGCAGGGCGTGGTCCGGGTAGCACCTCGACCACGGCGCCGTCCGCATACTGGCGTCCCCACCAGGCAGGTAGGGCGAGTTCTTCCACAGCGCGGTCATCCCGTCCGGCGTGGATGAGGTTGAACGCGTAGGCCAGGAAGCCCTGCGCCGTCGCCGGGGTGAGGCGGAAGCCGGTGGTGGACGGCGGGTCTGAAGCTGTCGATGTCGTCCAGCTCGACCGCGTCGAACCCTTCCGCGCGCACATGGCGACGCGCTCGCGCAGCATCTGGCTTGAGCGCGTTCAGCTGGCGCAGGTCGACCCAGCGCTCCTGCGGGGTAGCCGAAGTACATGCTGCCCAGGCGGCGGCTGGGAAGGCGCGGCCGGGGCTGGTCGCCGTCCGGGCGGTAGTCCTCCCAGGCCAGGTCGAGGTAGCAGACCGCGCGCGGGTGCGCCAGCGTGCTGGCCTGCCAGCGGTCCCAGCGATCAGGTGACTTCCGGCCTGGGTGGTGAGGAAGCCGTCGACGTCGTAGATGTCCACCGCGTTGCGCACCGGTGCGCTGCAGCGGGGTGGTCCGGCCGATCTGCCAGTCCCAGCGCATCGGGTGCGCTGGTGCGGGTCCAGGTGCGGCGGGACCAGCACTGCCCCGGGCCCCAGGACTGACAGGCGCAGCGGCGGGGCGGCGGGTTCGACCTGCCAGCCGGAAGGCGATCTGGTGGGCGCTACCGGCTGGCGGTGGTACCGCCACCCGGTGCGGCCCGGGCAGCAGCTTGCCGGTGTAGAACACGCGGTTCTTCGGCATGGGCCCGCCACGGCCCGCGTCGACCCGGTACCCGCTGGTCACGGTGCCGCTCGCCTGCAGTGCAGTGCGGCGCTGTATCTGGAAGTACTCTCGGCCGAGGCGGTCTCGCGCTCCGGGGTCCCGTTGATCAGCCAACGCGGTCGGCCTGTGCACGCGGCTGCGCGTGGTACGACGGCGGCGTGGTGAGTGCGCTGACCGAGCGGCGGACTGACCTGAAGGTGAACTGGGTCGTGCTGGGTCTGAGCGACCTCGGCGGCGGTTTCGGTCAGCCGGAGGCGGCGCCCGGTGTCCGCCTTGCCGGACGGCGTAGCTGGCGCGCGGGGCGAACGGCGCGGTCGTGCGGTCCGGCCCCGGCCCGGCAGTGCGTCCCGCTGCGCGGCGTCAGCTCGCCCGCGAGCAGGCGACCGCCGAAGCTGAGCAGGCTCATGCCCGCGCGGCAGCCGGGGCGCGTGCCAGCGCAGCCCGGTGCAGCGGTGGACCGTCGCGCCGTCCTCGGGGACGCCTGCGACGCGCAGCGCGCCGTGGTACAGGGCGGCGCGGATGCCCGCAGCCGAAGGCGCCAAGGGGCAGCGCGGCGCTGGCCGCTGCGCCGGGATCCAGGCGCGGTGAGCGAGGTGAGCGTGAGCACACAACGGCGGTGGCCAGCCAGCTTCTCGTCTTCATGGTCAGCGCCGGAAGGCCGGCAGCAGGTCGCGGTGGGCCGCGAAGAGGTCGTCGCACATGGCGACGGTCTGATCGACAGTGAGCGTGGCCGCGGTGTTCGGGTCGAGAAGCGCGGCTCTGGTACACGTGGTCGCGGCAGCCGTCCAGCGCGGCCCGCACGGTCAGCTCGACCACGTTGAGGGAAGGTCCGGTTCAGCGCGGCCAGCTGCGGCGGCAGCGCGCCGACCGGCTGCGGCTGCGCCGCCCGAACGACGCCGACCACGGCAGGGCACCTCGACGCAGCACTCGTCCGGCAGGCTGGCGATCAGCCCGCCGTTGCGCACGTTGACGTACAGCCCGCGCTCGCTGGCCGGTCTCGATCGAGTGGATGAACAGCGAGGCGAGCTCGTTCGCGGGCTCCAGCTCGAGCGGTCACCGGACGCAGTCGCGCTGCTCCAGCGCCTCGAGCTCGCGCAGGTTCTCCTCGGACGCTGGCCATGTAGTCGCCGACGAAGATGCGGTAGCGCGTCGACCTGCTCGTCGTGCGCGCATGAACCAGGGCACGTACTCGGCCGAGTGCTCGCTCGACTCGGTCGGGAAGTAGCCGAGCCGCTTGTACAGCTCGACCCGCACCCGCGCGCTGCAGCTCCGGCGACGCGCTCGATCACCGTCGGCCAGCCGCGGGTACAGCGACTCGCCGTCCTGCTCGAAGCGCAGGACGAAGGCCTGGTGGTTGAAGCCCGCGGTGAGGAAGCGACACCCGCTCCGGGTCGCGCGCCGACCAGCTCGGTCAGGAACGCGTCGGTGTCGCGCACCGAGTGGCACAGCCCGAGCACGCCGGGTGAACGCGCGTGCCCCTCGTACACCGCCCAGGGCAGCATCGCCATCGGGTTCGTGTAGTTGAGCAGGTACGCGTCCGGGCACACCTCGGCCATGTCCGTGGCCGAGCCCGACGCATCACCGGGATCGTGCGCAGCGCCGCGGAAGATGCCGCCGATGCCCAGCGTGTCGGCGATCGTCTGGCGGACCCCGTACCGGGCCGGGATGTCGAAGTCGAGCCGGGTGCGCCGCGTACCCGCCGACCTGGATCTCGTTGATCACCTACGGCGGCGCCGCCAGCGCCTGCCGCCGGTCCAGGGTGGTGCGTCACCGTCGCGCCTTCGCGCCGGTCTGGGCCACGATATCCGGCGGGCCAGCCGGTCCGCGCAGGACAGCCGCTCGGCGCTGATGTCGTGCAGCGCGCAAGTGCAGCTGCCCGGTCAGCTCCGGGATAGCTGCACAGGTCGGTCACCACGTTGCGGGTGGACGTCCGATCTCTCCCGCGCCGACGAACGCTTCAGCGCACTGTGTTCGCGGTCAGTGTCGCTGCTATTGGGGCTGCTTCGTGCAAGAGTGCGCGTCCTAAGGGCCCAGAGATTCGATAGGCGGTTGACATCAGCCCCGATAGTCTGGCGCGAATGATGTCTCGACGTCCGACTCTTGGTGCGAGGTATGGCCGGGGTCGAGGCGGAATCGGAACTATGAGGACGTCACTGGCTGGCCGGAATGCTGGCCGTGCGCACTGCTGGGCTGTCGCGCTGGGCATCGCAGCCTGCAGGTACCGACAGCCACTCGGCGGGACAAGGCGGCGAGTCCGAGACGATCACGATCTGGGGCGGGCACACCGGAGCCGAGGCCAGGCGTTCCGCACCTGGTGGCTGAGTAGTGCCAGGCGCAGCCCGGGCAGAAGGTGAGCCCGCTGTTGCGTCAACAACGACAACACGCTGCAGAAGGTGCTCACCGCGGTGCGGCCGGCAGCCAGCCTGACATCGCCTACCTCTTACGGCTCGTGGGCGCCCAACGTGGCGCAGATCCCGCAGGTCGTGAACCCTGACCCAGGTGGTGCAGCGGCCGAGTGTCAACTGAACCGGGACGAGTCGGCGAGCGCGCCGTGGCCACCGTCAACGGCAAGGTGATCGGCATCCCGGCCGTGGTGGACAACCTCGGCCGTGGTCTACAACAAGACGCTGTTCGCCGGGCGCGTACTGCAGCCGCCGGTCCGGACTGGACCTGGCAGGAGTTCGTGGCTGACGCGAAGAAGCTGACCAACCCGGCGATCAGCAGTTCGGCACCGCGTACGTCACCCCGGCACCGAGGACACCGTCCGGCACCGGGAGGCGCGCTGCTCTGGGAGAGCGGGCGGGCAGCCGCTCGACGCCGGACAACAAGAAGGCGGCGTTCGACTCTGGCTGCCGGGCTGGCCTCGCTGAACACGCTGCGGACCATGGCCGGTCACGGACAAGTCGATGTGCCGGACCCGAGCGACTCCGCCTACAGCAACCTGTTCAACTCGGGCAAGATCGGGATGCCTGGTCACCGGGCCGTGGGACCCTGTCCGCGTTCCCCAACGTCAAGTACGGGGTGCAGGCTTCGCGCCGCCTACCACCGGCACCAGCGGCGGCCACCACGACCATCTCCGGCCCGGACAATTGGTCATCTTCAACAACAGCCCGGCCTGGGTGGAGCCGCGGCCGAGCAGTTCCTGCTCTGGCTCACCGCGCCGCAGTGTACCGGGCATACCGGGCGGTGCAGACCGGCAACCTGCCCAGCTTAAGGTCGGTGGGCGACTCGGCCCGCGGTGAGCCAGCAGATGGAATGCCGCGCTGCCCGGCGTCGGCGCGTTCATCGCCAACCCGGCCAACGTGAAGCAGGCCCCGGCCGCAGATCCCCAGTGCACCCCAAGATCTCCACCATCCCCGGCACCATGGTCGTGTCGGTGCTGCTCGGCAAGAGCCAGCCGCAGGCCGCGCTGACCGCCGCCGCCCAGCAGGTCGACCAGGCCCTGGCGGCGGGCTGATCCGTGCGGCGGGGGTCGTCAGGCTCGGAGCAGTTCACCGGTGGGCCTTTGTCACGCCCGCCGCCGTGATCATCGGGCTGTTCGGCGCGGCCCCGATCGTGTGGTCGGCGGTGATGTCGTTCCGGAGAACAACCTGCTCACGCCCAGCACGCCGTTCGTGGGCACGGCCAACTACCGGCAAGCTGGCGCACGATCCGGTGGTGGCGCAGGCGATCCAGCACACGCTGGTCTACACCGCGCTGTTCGTGCCCGGGACGATGGCGGTCGGGCTGTTCCTCGGCGGTGGCGATGAACCGGAAGATCCGCTTCATCTCGGTCCTACCGGACCGCCGCCTACGCCACGATGGCGATCTCGCACCATCAGCGAGGCGATCGTCTTCATCTGGCTGTTCGACCCTGTCCTACGGGGTGGTCAACTACTTCCTGAGCTGGTTCGGCGTGCCGCCGCCAGCAGTTCACTCAACTCCCGTCCCAGGCGCTCTACGTGATCGTGATCGATGACGATCTGGGGCTGGACCGGCTTCGCGGTGGTGATCTACCTGTGCCGCGCTGCGGGGAGTGCCGCAGCACCTGACCGAGGCGGCCGCGATCGACGGGGCTGTAGCCGTGGCAGGCGTTCCGCCGGGTCACCCCTGCCGCTGCTCAGCCCGGCCACGCTTGTTCCTGGCCGTCTGGCTCACGATCAACGCGCTGCAGCTGTTCGACGAGGTGTACCTGAGCACCCAGGGCGGCTCGCTCCAGCGCCACCACCGTCCTCGTCTACTACCTGTACACCCAGGCCTTCCAGCAGTTCAACTTCGGCTGGCCACGCGTCGGCCATCGCCTACTTCCTGTTCCGTCGTCATCATCGTGATCACCGTCATCCAGTTCCGGTGGGCCGACAGTCTCACGTACTACCGGTCATGACCGCGACATCGGCGCCCGCCCGCGGTCGGGGTGCGGTCCCCGAGCCGACGGCGCGGTCCGGGCGCGGCCGGCGGCGGTGGCGGCTGCCGTTCCAGCCCGTGGCACCTGGTGCTGATCCCGGCGACGATCGTGCTGATCTTCCCGTTCGTGTGGCTGGTCGTCACCTCGGTGGAGACCCGGGCCGAGGCGCTGCACTTCCCGCCGGTGCTCGTCCCGCACCAGATCCGGGCTGGCCAACTCACCCGGACGCGCTGGCACAGCGCGCCGTTCGGCTGGTTCTTCGTCAACAGCGCCATCGTCACGCGGTGGTGACCGTGCTGAGAAACCTGGTGCTGTGCCTCGCTGGCCGGTACGCTTCGCGCGGTTCCGCTTCCTCGGCCGGACCGCGCTGTTCGCGATGATCGATGGCCACGCTCATGGTGCCGTTCCAGGTCACGATGATCCCGCAGTTCATCATCGCCAAGTGGCTCGGGGTGCACGTGCTGGCCGGCGGTGGGGATCAACCATCTCGGCGCGCTGATCTTGCCCAACGCGGCCACGGCGTTCGGCATCTTCTTCCTCCGCCAGTTCTTCCCGCACGCTGCCGCTGGAGTACGAGGAATCGGCCCGGGTCGACGGGGCCAGCGCCATCACCGTGCTGATCAGGATCGAGCTGCCGCTGGCCCGCTATGCGACTTGCCAGCACGCTGGCCGCGCTGACGTTCCTCGACTCCTGGAACAACTTCCTGTGGCCGCTGATCGCCATCACCTCACGCAACCAGATGACGCTGCCGCTCGGCCTGGCCGCGTTCCAGGGCGCGCACCAGACCGAGTGGACCCTGCTGATGGCGCGCCAACGGGATGAGCCTGGTCCCCATGCTGCTGCATCTTCTTCCTGGCCCAGCGTTATTTCATCCGTTCGGTGGCCGCCACCGGGCTGGCTGGGACGTGAACCGGCTTGGACAACAGAGATGAGGAATCAGTGACGGCGGAGGACATCACCGCGGAAGCCGCACCGCTGTAGTGAGGTGGCCTCGCAGCCCGCCCACGCTGGCGGCACGCGGCCCGGCTGGCCAGGCGGACGTGGCCGGGCTGCGCTGCCCGCCCGCGGCGAACGGGTGGCGGTCGCGGGCTGCGGCACGTCCTGGTTCATGGCCCAGTCCTACGCGGCGGCGCGGGAGCAGGCCGGGCACGGCGAGACCGACGCGTTCGCCGCGTCCGGAGATGCCACTCGGTCGGCGCTACGACCGGGTCGTGGTGCTGTCCCGGTCCGGCACGCACCACCGAGATCGTGCAGCTGCTCGGCTGACCCTGGCGGCACGGTGCCCACGGTGGCGGTGACCGCGGTGCCGGGCTGTCCCCGGTGGCGAAGGCCGCGGACGAGGTCGATCGTGCTGGACTTCGCGGACGAGGAGTCCGTGGTGCAGACCAGGTTCGCCACCACCGAGCTGGCCCTGCTGCGCACGAGCCTGGGCCACGATCCTGGCGCCGGCCGGCCGACGCGGCCGAGCGGGTGCTGGCCGCGCCGCTGCCGACCCGGACCTGCTGGCCGCCCGACCAGTTCACGCTCCTGGGCACCGGCTGGACCTACGGGCTGGCCAGCGAGGCCGCGCTGAAGCTGCGCGAGGCGGCCGGGATGTGGACCGAGGCCTACCCGGCGATGGAGTACCGGCACGGGCCGGTGGCGGTGACCGGCCCGGGCAGCGTGGTGGGCTGTTCGGCGCCGCCGCCGGACGGGATCGCCGTCGAGATCGCCGCGGCTTAGCATGGAACTGGCCTGGGGTCGCGGCGATGGACCCGCTGGCCGAGCTGGTCCGGGTGCAGCTGGTCGCGGCCGCGGCTGGGCGCGGGCCCGCGGATTGGACCCGGACCGGCCGCGGAACCTGGCCCGCTCGGTGATCCTCACCCCGGCTCAGCTGGGCCGCGCGCCGTGATCGCCGTGCGTCGCGCTCAACCCGGCGCTGGACGTCACGCACCACGTCGACGCGCGTGGACTGGGCCGGGGGTGAACCGGCCCGGGCAGGTGCGGGCCCGGCCCGGCGGCAAGGGCCTCGAACGTGGCCCGCACGCTGGCACGCGCTCGGCGTGGACGTGCTGGTGCTCGGGCCTGGCATCACCGGGGCCGGGGGCAGGTCAGGCGCTGCGCGAGGCGGTGCGTGCCTACCGCGTTCACGCCGGTCGCCGGGGAGACCCGGCGGACCTTCACGCGTCGTTGACCGGATCCGCAGGCAGTCACGCGTCGTTCCACGAAGCCGGAGCCGACGGTCGGCGAGGAGCGAGTGCGGCCGCGTTCCGACCGCGGGTACGAGCGGGCGCTGGAGGGAGCCGCCGCCGTGGTGCCGTCCGGCAGCCCGCCGCCGGGGCTGGCGTGCCGGGACCTACGCGCACGCTGATCGAGACGCGGCCGCGGCGGCCGGTGCCCGCGGTGCTGGACACGCACGGCGAGGCGCTGCGGCGGGCGCGGCCGCCGGGCCTACGATCGTCAAGCCCGAACCTGGCCGAGCTGGCGGCGCTGGCTTATCCCGGCTGCCGCTCGGCGCTGGCCCCGCCCGCGACGGGCCGGCGGATCTGGCCAGGCCGTGCGCGCGAGCCGCGCGGCAGCTGCGGCGGCCGGGCCCGAGGCCGGTGGTGGTCACGCTCGGCCCGGACGGGCTGCGGGCCTCGACCCGGCGACGGTGGCTGGCGGGCCTGGCGCCCGCGCGCGGTGGCGGGTAACGCGGCCGGCGCGGGTGACGCGGTGGCGGCGCGGCCCTGAGTCCACGGGCTGGTCCGCGGCCGACCCGTGGGAGCGAGCGGCTGCGGCACGCGGTCGGCGCTCGGCGCGGCGGCGGTCGCCGCGGCCCGGTCGGCCGGGGAGTTCCGCCGCCGACGACTACTGCCGCCGCGCTGGCCGCGGTCGGCGGTGACCCAGGTGGCGGACGGCTGATGCCCGCGGTGGGACACGCGAGGTGGCCCGATCATCGGCGCTGGCGCGGTGCGGCGCGGTGGGCGCGTTCAACGTGATCGTGCATCGAGCACGCCGAGGCGATCGTGGCCGGGGCGGAGGCGGCGGGCGCGCCGGTGGTGCTGCGGATCAGCGAGAACTGCGCGCGCACTGGCACTGGCGGCTGGAGCCGATCGCGCCGCCTGCTAGCCGTGGCGCGGGCGCGCTTCGGTGCCGGTGGTGGTGCACCTGGACCACGCGACGAGCCCGGAACTGGTGCCGAGGCGGCGTCCGGGTTCGGCTCGGTGATGTTCGACGCGTCGTCGCTGCCCGTACGACGCGATAACGTGCGCGGCGCACCGCCGAGGTCGACCCGGTGGTGCCACGACCGGGATATCTGGGCCGAGGCGGAGCTGGGCGAGGTCGGCGGGCAGGACGGCGTCACTCCCCCGCGGCGCGGACCGATCCGGCCACGGCGGGGCTACGTCGGCGGCGACCGGGGTGGACGCGCTGGCCGTGGCGGTGGGGCAGCTCGCACGCGATGCTGACCGCGGGACGCGGTCCTCGACCTCGGCCTGATCGCCAGGCTGCTGGCGGGCCGTCGGCGTGCCGCTGGTGCTGGCACGGCTCGTCCGGCGTGCCGGACGAGGACCTGGCTGCGGCAGATGCCGGCCGGGACTGACCAAGATCAACATCGCGACCGAGCTTGACAAGGTGTTCACTGCAGGCGGTCCGGGACTACCCGTCGGCCGAGCCTAGAGCGGTGGTTGATCCCGGGGTGATGGTTCGGCCTGGACTGGACGGCGGTCGCGCCGGAAGTGAACCTGGCTGCTTCGGTGTGCTGAGGAGGGCCGGTGAGCCGGGTATCGCCGGTGGAACTGAGGCTGCTCGAGCTGCTGGGCTCGCGTGGGCCAGCCCAGGTGGAGACGGCGGCCAAGGCGCTGAGCACCTGTCCGCGGCCACCATCCGCCACGACTTCGACGAGCCGGCCAGCCAGCAGATGCTGACCAGATCCGCGGCGGTGCCGTGGCTGGGGCGTCAATCTACGACCTGCTGCTACGCCACACAGATCGAGCGGTACCCGTCCGAGAAAGAGTATCAAAGTGCTGACGGCCAGCCATGGTCTGGGGCTAAGCCAGGTCGCGGGCTTCTCAACGGGGAACCACGAGACGACCGAGGTGGCGAGGCTCTGGCCACCCGTTCGGATCTAGGGATCGGCGGGCCCGTCCCTCCGCGTGTCACCGTGGTCACCAACGCGCTGAACATCGCGACCGGAACTGGCCATCAGGCAGCACATCAAGATCGTGACCACCGGCGGGGTGGCCCGGCCGCAGTCCTACGAGCTCACCGGGCCGCTGGCCACCGGCGTGCTGGAGCAGGTCACGCTGGACGTGGCCTTCCTGGGCGTGGACGGGATCGACGCGGTGGCCGGGGCGACCGCGCACCACGAGGGCGAGGCGAGCATCAACCGGCTGATGGGGCGGCAGGCCCGCCAGGTGATCATCGTGGCGGACAGCTCCAAGGTGGGGCAGCGCGCCTTCACGCCAGGATCTGCACCCCGGCCGAGATCGACGTGCTGGTCACCGACGCCGGGATCGCCGCCGAGGACGCGCGGCCCGGCTGCAGGACGCCGGGGTCGACGTTGTCACGGTACTGACCTGGTGGTCCTGGGAGACTGCAACCCGGACGTGCTCGTCCTCGGCGATCGACGTGGACCCCGCGTTCGGCCAGCAGGAGAAGCTGGTGGACGGGATCTCGCTGGTCATCGGGGTTCGGCCGCGATCACCGCGGGTGGCCGCGGCGCCGGCTCGGGCTGCGGGTCGCGCTGGCCGCCGCGGTCGGCGCCGATCCCGCGGGTGAGTTCATGCGGGACCAGCTGGCCGCCGAGGGGGTCGGACGTCAGCTTCGTCGCGGTCGCGCGGACGCGCCCACCGGAGATCGGTGGCGCGTCTCGCGGCGGGGACCGGGCCATCTTGACCGCGCTGGGCGCTGGTGGCCTCGCCGACCGCGGCCCGCGACGTCCCGGAAGCGCTGCTGGTCGGCTGGCGCGGCACGTGCACGCCAGCTTTCTGTGGTTCTTGCTCCAGGATTTGCCTCGGGCCCCGGGCTGGGGGGCGTTGTTTTCCGCCGCCCCGATTCGGCCGGTGTCACGACGTCCCCGGACACCAACTGGAGATCCGTCCGGACGGTGAGGCTGGCGGACCGCAGCTGTCCGTCGATCGCGCAAGTGGGGCTCACCTGCCGCTGCCGAGCGAGGCCGGGCAGTCCAGCTATCCAGCGGCTGCCCTGGCCGGGGCGGACGACCCGGACAGCCGCCGTCTCCGGCCCTGGTGGCGGCCGGGCCGCGGGTGGTGACCAGGCTGGGCGAGCGGGAGCGCTGTGCGCGACGGGCGGTCCGCGGCGCCCGGCGTCAGCCTGCCGCCGGCAACTGCCGGCCGACGCCACCGGCGCTGGGCGACTGCTTCGACGCCGGGCTGGTCGCCGGGCTGCCGGACGGACCGGACTCCGGCCAGGCGGCCGCGCCGAGTGCAGATAGCGCCACGTCTCGTCCACCGTATTGCGCCCGGCGGCACGGGCCAGCGCTCCGTCCCGGGCTGCCACGGCAGGGAGCTGGCGTGCAGCCGCCATCCTCACCCGGCTTCCAGTGGCTGGCTGGGGCTGGATGATGGCGTGCCGTCGGGCGTAGGCGTCGAAGGCGGCGGCGGCGAGGTCACTCCGGGCTTTCCGTCGTGCCGGAGGCACACGCCAGTCCCCTTGGTGGCCAGGAACACCAGGGCGCCGATCACCGCGGCCAGCACGCGGGGACGGCGGTCGGCGACCGGGTCGACTGCCTTCGCGGCGGGCCCAGTACCTCCGATGATCTCGTCGTCGTGGTCGTGGACCGAGCGCAGGTAGGCGGCCAGCAGGCAGCGTGGGCGTGGATCGATCAGCCGTATCGCGGCCAGAGCGTCAGGGCTGCTTACGCTGCCGTGGTCGAGGATCGAGCTCCGTAGTGCGTGCCGCGAGCCGCGGTGAGCGGCTCTCTTCGGCCGGGCGGGCGGCCAGCGCCGCGGCGAAGGGCGGCCGCGCTGTCCCGATGAACGATGCTGCGGCACCAGGTCTTCCTGCTGGCGAAGTAGCGAAGAAGGTCCGCCCGAGACGTCCACGGCGTCGGTGATCTCGCACCGCGGTGCGGTCGTAGCCCTGGCGGGCAACAGTTCCATGGCCGCCTCGAACAGCGTCCCCCTGGTGCGCTGCTTCTTGCGCCTGCGTTGTCCCTGGGTCGGCCCTGGAGGCCGCTTCGGGGGACGTGATCTGCGTCACGGCCACCTCCATATGGTCCATGCTACCGGCCGTTCATTTTTTGTCAGCCAATGACATTTGACATGAAACCGGCGATTTGGTTCAAGTAGTATACGTCAGTGATCGACACTTGTCTTTAGCTGACAGTAGCGTCGCCAGCATGGCTGGAAACAGAGCCTGCAGGGGCCGGGAGATGACGTGATGGAGATGAGCGCGGCGGATGACTGCGGTAGTGCGGGCGGCGGGCAATCTTTCGCAAAGTTGCCATGGCCGGGCCCCGGCGCGGCAACCCGGCCCTGACCCCGCTGGCGGTCGCGCTGGGCGTGATGATGGTCGCGCATCGACGGCAACGATCGTCGCGGTGGGCCAACCCGGCCATCCAGGCGCACCTGCAGCGCCTCGCCGGCTTATGATCCAGTGGGTGCACCAACGCGCTACCTGCTGGCGCTGGCGGTCAGCCCGATGCGGACCGCGCGGGAAGCCTGGGCGACCGGTTCGGGCACAAGAAGGTGTTCCTGGCCGCGTGACTGGCCGTTCGCGCTCAGCTCGGCGGCCATCGGCCTGTCCGGGACCATCGCGTGAGCAGCCTCGTCCTGGTCATCGCGTTCCGCGCGCAGGTGGGCGTATGCGGCGCCATGCTGCAAAGCCGACCGCGCCGGCGCTTGCTGCGCAAGCACGTTCCCGGCCGAGAAGGTGCTTGAACTGCCGCCATCGGCGTCTGGGGCGCGGTCATCGGCGCGTCCACCGCCGCCGGGCCGATCGTGGGCGGGCCTGCCGGTGCGAGCACATCGGCTGGGAGGCCGTGGCTTCTACGTGAACGTCCCGGTCGGCCTGGCCGCCCTGGCCGCGAGCCTGCTGGTGCTGCGAGACGGACCTCTGCGGCTCGCTTACCATGAACCTGCCCTCGACATCCCGGGCATCGCCGCCCTGTCCGGGCGCGCTGTTCGTGCCGATCCGGGGGCCTGATCAAGGGCCCGCCGTACGGCTGGGGCTCGGCCCGGACGCTCGCGTTCCTCGGTAGCCAGCCTGCGCTGGTCGGGCCTGCTGGTCCCAGGTGCTGCGCGAGGCACCGCGCCAGGCGGGCCGCTGCCGCCGCTGCGGCTGTTCTGCCCGCGTCGCTGTCGGCCGGCGCGTGGTGCTGGTCAGCCAAAGGCTGATGTCTTCGCGTTGTTCGGCGCCATGTTCTTCATGACCTTCTACCCGGAGAACGTACACGGCCTCAGACCCGGTGGGCGCCGGGCGTGCGCGCCTGCTGCCGATGACCAAGGCAGATGCTGATCGTCGGCTCGCCACGCTGGTCGCGGCGGCGGTGATCAGCCGGCTGGGCCCGCGCATCCCGCTCGTGGCCTGAGATGACGCATGGCCGCCATGGGCATGGCCGTTGCGCCCTGTCCAGGCCGGGCGCTGCCGCCACTCCAGCCCTGAACGACACCATCGCCCGGTTCGTGCTGCTGGGCCTCGCGGCCTCAGCCCGGTCAGATGGTGGGCGCCACCGACGCCATCGTGGGCAACGGCGCGCCGGTCGAGCTGGCCGCATGTGGCCGCGTGGCGACTGGCAGTCCACCGCGATGGCAGGCCGGCGGCGACCCTCGGCACCGCCGTCCTCGGCGCGGTCGCGTCCTGCCTGATCGAAGAGCCGCCAAAGTTTACCAGCTGGGCCGCCGCCCACCTGCCGGCTGAACCCGACCAGCTGGCCGAGGTGAAGAGTGTAACGCGAGCCGCGCGGCCTCGTGACCAGCAGCACCCTCCGCAGGTGGCCCGCGTGATCACCGACATCAGCTACGCTGGCTGTCGGCAGCGGATGCGGCACGCCTTCCCAGGTGGCCGGCGTCAGCGCTGGCCGAAGCGCTGATCGGTCTTCTGATCATCCGCCCCGGCAACGGCGGGCCGGAAGCCGTCCACGCCGGGAATTCGACGCCTGCAGGTCAGGTGACGCCGGACCCTCAGGGAGGGTCCATAGTCACACGATCGTGAAGGGAGGGTCTCTCTGGAGGCGGCGGAGAGGGCGGCGGGTCCTCGGCGCGGAGGGGACGTGGAGCTCGGCGCCGGGTTCGGCCTGCTGCTGGGCGGATAGGGCGTCGTCGGGTCGGGTGACGGGACGTAGACCTTGGTGGCCGCGGTGACGAGGTGGAGGGCGTAGCGGTCCGTCATCGTCCACGGTGATCTGGCCGGAGGCAGGTGGCCGCGGCGGGGGTGGCGGCGCCGTAGGTGAGGAGGGCGTGCGGGAAGGCGGGGGCAGGGATGCGGGTAGCAGGTGCCCGGGGCGCCCATGGCCAGGCCAGTTAATGGATGACGCGGCGGTGGCTGGCGCCTGCGGCAGGAGCCCGAGCACCGGGAGCACGTCGGCGGCCGACCGCGCGGTGCCCACCAGCTTGACCACGGCGCAGCGGTCGCGCAGATCGCGGTATGCGCCGAGCAGATCGGGCGGCATCGCGTCGAACCAGTGCCGGGACGCGATGACCTGCGTCGGCGAGCCGCCGCCCAGCCGGTCACCAGATGCAGGCGGTCGGCTTCCACGTCGATGTAGGCACAGCTGGCGAGTCGTGGGCGGTGCGCAGGATCCTCATCCGTTCGGGATCATGACCTGTGAAACCACCGTGCTCGCGCTCCGGCCGACACGTGGGGATGAGCGGGACCGGGGAGCTGGCCACCAGCTTGGGACGTCGAAGCTGCGCATCAGGTCGAGGCGGACTTCGGCCGGGCCGATCCGCGGGGCCAGGCGGTCGGCTCGCGCAGGCAGCTATCGGTGTCCTGCGGGGCCAGCGAGGCGGCGACGCGGTTCACCGGCGGTGTCGCGGGCAGCCGGGTCAGCCGGGCGAGCACCTGCGAGCGCGACCGCGTCGGGGCGGCGGCCGTCGGTGTCGACGGTGAGCACCGAGATGTCCTCGTACCCCTGACAGCCGCCGCTTGTACACCTCGTCCAGGTCCGGCTGGTGCAGCATCGGGCGGAACTCGTCGCTCTTGACCCGCGCCATGGCCTCGTCGTAGCTGACCCGGAGGTAGACCACCCGGGCGTTACGCAGCACCGCCCGGCTCCGCGGGTCCTCGACGGCGCCACCGCCCAGCGCGATCACCGCGTCCGGCCCGCGGACCAGTAGGCCACGGTGTCGTGCTCGAGCTGGCGGAAATACGGCTCGCCCTCGGTGCGGAAGATGTCGCGGGATGTCGCGGCCGAGGCGCTGTTCGATCAGCACGTCGCTATCCACGAAGGGCTGGCCGAGCCGTTCGGCCAGTGATGTGCCCCACCGTGAATCTCGCAAGCCCCCATGAAGCCGACCGGGACCACCACCATCGGGTTCTCCTTCGCGTGAAGCGTGCTGACGAGGTGGATGCTACCGTCGGCTGCTGGCCGGTCGTTAAGGCCGGTCTGCTGCGCGTGGATTCTGTTCGCTTCACCGGGCGGTCATCGTGGCCGACTATCTCGGCTCGACTCTGCGCGCGGTTCGGAGTGCGCCGCCAGCGTGTAGAGTGAAGGCTCGCGAGCGCAACATGTAACTGAACGAAGTGACAT
>ERZ1370068.4582-contig-3646_pt1 | contig 30487 bp, 32 predicted proteins | sample MGYA00561227_ERZ1370068 | MGnify/ENA primary metagenome ERZ1370068 (study PRJEB38410, sample SAMEA6850437) | metagenome | study: Metagenomic assessment of the ecological functions of the soil: analysis of the soil microbiota associated with the...
TGGAGACGGTCGCCGACGACCGGGACGCCATCGCCCCGGGCGAGCCACCACGCCGCTGGTCGTCGAGGACGATCCGCGCTACGCCCGCGTGCTGGTGGACGTGGCCCACGAGAAGGGTTTCAAGGTCCTGGTGGCACATCGCGGCGCCGACGCCCTCGACCTGGCCCGCCAGTACCACCCGTCGGCGGTGTCCCTGGATGTGTTCCTGCCCGACATGCTGGGATGGACCGTCCTGAGCCACCTCAAGCAGGACCCGGCCACGCGCCACATTCCGGTCCAGATCGTCACCCTCGACGAGGATCGACAGAACGGCCTGGCGCGCGGCGCGTTCGCATTCCTCACCAAGCCGACCACGCAGGAGGCGCTGACCGGAGCCGCTCGTCGCGGATCAAGGAGTTCTCGCGAACCGCGCGCAAAGCGACTGCTGGTCGTGGAGGACAACGCCGGTCGGAGCAGCTCAGCATCCGCGAGCTGCTCGGCCACGACGACATCGAGATCGTCGACCGCCGGCACCGGCGCCGAGGCGCTCGAGCGCTGCGCGGGCAGTCCGTACGACTGCGCGGTCGTGGACCTGCAGGCTCCCCGACATGTCGGGGCTCGGCCATGCTGGAGAAGCTCGCGGAGCGACGGGTGTCTCTCCAACCTGCCGGTCGTGGTGTTCACCGGCAAGGAGCTGTCGCCGACGAGGAGCTGCAGCTCCAGCACGCTGGCGCGCAGCGTGATCGGTGAAGGGCGTCGAGTCGCCCGAGCGGCTGCTCGACGAGACCTCGCTGTTCCTCCACCGCGTCGTGTCGGACCTGCCGCCGAGGAGCAAGCGAAACATGCTCGACCGGCTGCACCGTTCCGACGAGGACCTGGTCGGGCCGCGCGGTGCTGGTTGTGGACGACGACGTGCGCAACATCTTCGCCCTGAGCAGCGCGCTCGAGCGCCGCGGCATGACGGTGCTCACCGCGACGCACCGGGCGCGAGGCCCTCGACCAAGCTGGAGTCCACGCCCGGCGTCGCGATCGTGCTCATGGACGTCATGATGCCCGAGATGGACGGCTACGAGACGATGCGGGCCATCCGCCGCAGAATCCGCCGTTCCGCCGGCTGCCGATCGTGGCGCTGACGGCGCGCGCGATGAAGGGGGACCGTGAGAAGTGCCTGGACGCCGGAGCCTCCGACTACCTGGCCAAGCCGGTCAACACCGAACAGCTCCTGTCGGTGCTTCGCGCATGGCTGCACCGCTGACGCGGGACAGCGACCGATGAACCACGCGGCACAAGGTCAACATCCTGCTGGTCGACGACCAGCCCGCCAAGCTCCTCAGCTACGAGGCCATCCTTGGCCCGCTGGGCGAGAATCTGATGCGGGCGAACTCCGGGCCACGGAGGCGCTCGAGCACCTGCTGCGCACCGACATCGCGGTGCGTCGCTGGTCGACGTCTGCATGCCTGACCTCGACGGCTTCGAGCTGGCGGCCGATGATCCGCGAGCACCCGCGCCACCAGCGCGCCGCGATCATCTTCGTGTCGGCCGTGCACATGATCGGACATCGACCGCGTGCGCGGCTACGAAGTGCGGAGCGCGTGGACTACGTCTCGGTGCCGATCGTGCCGGAGATCCTGCGCGCCCAGCGTCAGCGTGTTCGCCGACCTCTACCGCAAGACCGCGCGAGCTCGAGCGGACTCAACCGTGAGCTGGAGCACCGCGTCGAGGACCGCACGGGTCGAGCTCCGCGATGCGCCCGCAGCGCTGCAGGAGTCGCGAGGCTTGCGCTCCGCGAGAGGCGGATCACCGCAAGGACGAGTTCCTGGCGATGCTCGCGCACGAGCTGCGAAACCCTCTGGCCCCGATTCGCAACTCGGTCGAGATCCTCCGCCAGCGCCGATCAGGGAACGGAGGCTGCGTTGGAGCTACGAGGTGATCGAGCGCCAGCTCGACGCAGCTGAACCGGCTCGTCGATGACCTGCTCGACGTGAGCCGGATCACGCGCGGTCGGCTGGAGATCCGCCCGGAGACGGTGGACCTCCGGGGAGATCCTTCGCAACGCGGCCGACGGAATCCGGCCGGAGGGTGTGCGCCAAAAGGCTGACAATCTCGAGGTCGCCCTGCCGGCGGAGCCGGGTGCCGATCCAGGCGGACCCAGGTGCGACTGGCCCAGGTCGTCCTCAATCTGCTCGACAACGCGCCTGCCAGTTCGCACTCCCGGCGGAGGGACGGTCAGGCTCGCCGGGGAGCAGGGCTCCGGCTGACGTCGTGATCACGGTTCGCGATTCCGGTCCCGGGGATCCCGGCCGAGGCGCGGCGGCCGCGTGCTGTTTCCAGATGTTCTATCAGGTGAACGACGGCACGGCGCCGTACCAGGGCGGCCTCGGAATTCGGCTCTGGCGCTGGCTGAAGCGGATCGTGGAAATGCACGGCGGGACGGAGTCGAGGTTCGGGCAGTCCAGCGGCCGGGACCGGGAGCGTGAGTTCCGTGGTCGGATGCCGCTCAGGGGAGCCCCGCGCCCGTCGCGGCGTCCGCACACCGCCGGGGAGGTTCGAGGGGCCTGCACGGCCGCGGCGGGTGCTGGTGGTCGACGACAACGAGGACTCCCGCCAGCAGCCTGGCGATCCTGCTGCGACGGGACGGCAATACGGTCCGAACCGCATACGACGGCCTGGCGGCGATCGCGGGTGGCGCGGGGATGGCGTTTCCATGCCGAGGTGTCATACCGCTGCTGGACATCGGGCTGCACGGCGCTCGACGGGTACCACGCGGCACGCCAGAATCCTGGCAGTCGCCGTGGGGGGAGAGACATCGTGCTCGTCGCGGTGACCGGTTGGGGCCAGGAGAACGACCGGCGCCGGACGCGGGAGGCAGGATTCGACGCCCGCATCTGGTGAAGCCGGTCGAGTTCGGCCTGGTCCGCGGACTGCTGGGCCGTGCCCCGGCGGCCGCGCGCCTCACCCAGCCGGTCGTCGGGCCCTGACCCTCGCCGGAGCATCGAGATCCATTGTCATTGCATGCCTGCCGACAGCCTCCGACCGGGCCCATACTCTTGATGTGTCGGCGGTGAAGCAGGGATGATCGGTTCCCGCCCGGCTCGAACTCCCGCGAGAAGCTGCTGCTGGAACGGAATCCGGCGTCCAGTAATCCCCTCCCGCAGGAGCCAACGAGATCTGTCACAACGATCCTCTTTGCTCGATCACGCAGCGCACGGTCACAGGCATCACCCACCTTCAGCCCGCGGGGCCCTCCAGACCCCGCGACCACGGCCCCAGCCCCGCAGGGACGCGCCCTCGGCGCGTACCGAAAGGGGACCGCCGCAAACCACAAGGGTGAACCCGGCGATGGAAACCGAAACCCAGATTCCCAGCCTGCCCTCCCAGACCCAGTCCATGGAGCTGACCCAGCTCAAGGGCAAGACCATGGCCGGGCTGCTCGCAGCTCTCGCAGGAGCTCAACATCCAGGGCACCAGCGGCCTGCGCAAGCAGGAGCTGATCTTCAAGATCCTCGAGGCGCAGACCGAGAAGAACGGCCTGATCTTCGCCGAAGGCGTGCTCGAGATCCTGCCCGAGGGCTACGGCTTCCTGCGCTCGCCGACCTACAACTACCTGCCGGGCCCGGACGACATCTACGTCTCGCCGTCCCAGATCAAGCGCTTCGACTCTGCACACCGGCGACACGGTCTCCGGCCAGGTGCGCCCGCCCAAGGAGGGCGAGCGCTACTTCGCGCTGCTGCGCGTCGAGGCGGTCAACTTCGAGAGTCCGGAGGCGGCCAAGGACAAGATCCTGTTCGACAACCTGACGCCGCTCTATCCGCAGGAGAAGCTCAACCTCGAGACCAAGGACCGCTGCATCGAGACCCGCATCATCGACCTGCTGTGCCCGATCGGAAAGGGCCAGCGGGCGCTCATCACCTCGCCGCCCAAGGCCGGCAAGACCATCCTGCTGCAGAAGATCGCCAACGCCATCACCGAGAACCACCCCGAGGTGGTGCTGATCGTGCTGCTGATCGACGAGCGCCCCGAGGAAGTCACCGACATGCAGCGCACGGTGAAGGGCGAGGTGGTGTCGTCGACGTTCGACGAGCCGGCCGAGCGCCACGTGCAGGTGGCCGACATGGTGATCGAGAAGGCCAAGCGCCTGGTCGAGCACAAGCGCGACGTGGTGATCCTGCTCGACTCGATCACCCGCCTCGGCGCGCGCGCACAACACGGTGGTGCCGCACTCCGGCAAGATCCTCTCGGGCGGCGTCGACGCCAACGCGCTGCAGCGCCCCAAGCGCTTCTTCGGCGCCGCGCGCAACATCGAGGACGGCGGCTCGCTCACCATCATCGCCACCGCGCTGATCGAGACCGGCTCGCGCATGGACGAGGTGATCTTCGAGGAGTTCAAGGGCACCGGAAACAGCGAGCTGGTGCTGGACCGGAAGATCTCCGACAAGCGCATCTTCCCGGCCATCGACATCAACCGCTCCGGCACGCGCAAGGAGGAGCTGCTCGATGTCGCCCGACATGCTCCAGCGCGTCTGGATCCTGCGCAAGTTCCTGAACGAGCTGAACCCGGTCGAGGCGATGGAGTTCCTCATCTCCAAGATGAGCGACACCAAGACCAACAAGAAGTTCCTCGAGAGCATGAATCAGTAGACAAGGCCACGCCGTCGTCCTAGGCTCTCCGTGTAGGCCGGTGTCGTGCCGCCGCAGCCCTGCGGCGCAAAGCGGAACCGACGAAGGTCCTGAGCGATGCGACCCAGCGCGGTGGTCCGGACGTTCATTCGAGCCTCGGCGGCTCCTCCATCCTCCGCGGGGCGAGCGCCTCCTGGTGGGCGTCGTCCTTGCCATCATGCCGCACCCGGCAGGTGCCGACTGCCCGCTCAACACGCTTACGTGCTATCCCCACGCCCCCGTCCGAACCGGGTGTTCTTCAGACGACCAGTCCCACTGCGTCCCTGTGCAGCAATTATGTTCGCTACGACCTCGTGATCGGCCAGTTGGCGGCGGCCGGGCAGGGAGGGGATTTGGGTGGATCTGGCCAAGTCATCGCGTCGGATGAATACCGGGTCACGGGTCTACCTGATGGCACGCCGATCGTGTTCGAGGCGCGTTTGCGGGTGTCCGGCTACGCGAGCGCAGGGGGACCCTGCCCGGCCTCGGCGAGCTGCAGAGCGATCGCCTGCCCGCGAGGGCGCGGCCAATACTGCGATGGTCTCCGTGAGTGTCGCCGAGTGCCATAGGAACGCCGCCGTCGACTCTACGATCCACGTTACGGTCGAGCGTGGAGCCGGCGAAGTGTTCACGTTGGCGTTCGACCTCTGGGGCGGCGGAACCTACGGAAGCGGAGGGGCGACTGGCCACACTGTCCTTCGCGGCTCTTCCAGCCGGAGCCTCGGTGGTCTCGTGCCAGGGATATCGCCAGGATGGCCCGGTCCCGGTTCGCCACTTGAGTTGGGGAGTACTCAAGCAGCACTACAGGTAGCGGGCTCGCACAGCCCGTCCTCCAGCGCCGTGTGCTTGCGCCCGCGCCCTTCGCCTCGGTAGCATCCGCTGGCCACATGCGACCAGGGATCGATCGCACCTTTGGCCGACCCGGACCGCCGGGCCTCTACGGGCGGCATGTCGCGAGCCGCGGCGCTTCCACGAGAGTTTGAACCCGCGCTCGCCGATCTATTGATGGAAGGCGGGACAAGGCACGCCGAGGCCGTGAAAGCGAGGGACCGCTGACCCCCATCCCTGTACCGGACCGGCCTGGCCGCCCAGGCGGTGGTCTAGGTTGCAGCTCGAACCCGAGCGACCCGAGCATCGTCCTGCGGACGCGGGCGCGGAACCCGACCCTCCCTGGGAGTGGGTGGACGACCCGCTGCCCGCCGGGAGCGTCTCGCCCGAGGCGCCGCCCGCCGCGCCCGACCCGCCGCCCGAATACGCGCCTGACCCGCCGCCCGAATACGCGCCTCGACTCCGCCGCCCGACCTAACGCTCCGACCCGCCGCAGGCCGCGGAGCCGGTGCCCGAGCTCGAGCCGGCTCCGGCCCCGGGCCCGCCCCGCGCGTCGCGCCCGCGCGCGGCCAGGAGGCCGCATGGCACCTGCTGCGCATGGTCGTGCTGCTCGTGCTCGCCGCCGGGCTCGGCTTCCTGACTCGCACCTGCGCGCGCAGGACCGGCGCGCCGTTCGAGATCCCGCGCGCCTCGACGCGCGAAGAGCTGCAGCGTGTCCTCGATGGCGGCGTGTTTGCGCTTGCCATCCCCGACACCGCGGGCGCTGAGTCCACCTGGACCTGGGTCAAGGCGTTCTACGCCCAGCGCGGTGGCTCCCCGGCGTGGAGCGGCGCGGGCCGCACCGCGAGACCACCGACCTGGTCACGGCGCTGGAGAAGATCGGCGACACCGGGCTCGATCCCCGCGACTACGGCACCGAGGAGCTGTCGCGCCTGCTGGACCAGGCCAAAGGCGGCAGCCTCCCCGGCCTGCTCGATCGCGAGCAGACGCTGGCGCGGCTCGACGTGCGCGCGACCTATGCCGCCCTGCGCGTGGCGCCGCATCTGCGCGACGGCCACATCCCCGCGCGGATTGCTCGATCCCGACTGGACGCCCCGGAATCGCGGCATGAACTGGCCTCGTACCTCCACGAGAGCATCGAGCACGATCCGGCGCGCGCGTTCGCGAGCCTCGAGCCGCGCCACGACGGCTACCGGCGCCTGCGCGCGGCGCTCGATCGCTTCCGCGTCATCGCCGCCCGGGGCGGCTGGCCCGAGGTCCCGCCCGGGCCGCCGATCAAGGAAGGCGACCGCGGCCCACGCGTGGCGCTCCTGGTGCGCCGGCTGGCGATGAGCGGCGACCTGGGCTTCCCGGTGCGCGACACGGTGTTCGACAAGCGGCTGGTGCACGCGATCGGCGAGCTCAGGCACGCCACGGCATTCACGCGCAGCGGCATCGTGGGCGAGGCGACACGCCTGCTGCTCAACGTGCCGGTCACGACGCGCATCCGCACCATGGAGCTCAACCTCGAGCGCTGGCGCTGGCTGCCTGATGACCTCGGCACCCGCCGCGTCGAGGTCAACATTCCCGCCTATCACCTGGAGCTCTGGGACGACGGGCGCATCCAGCGCGCGATGCGGGTGGTGGTGGGCCGCAAGCGCAGCCCGACGCCGGTGTTCAGCGATGCGCTGGCCTATGTCGACGTCAATCCGACCTGGACGCTTCCGCCCAGCGTGGTGACCAAGGAGATCGTTCCGGCGCTCAAGAGGGATCCCAACTACCTGGCGCTCAACCGCATGCACGTCATCTCGATCGCCGATGCCCGGCGCGACACGGTGGATGCTGCATCCGTGCCCTGGAAGGATGCGGCCTCCGACAGCTTCCTCTTCCTCATCGTCCAGGAGGCCGGTCCCGACAATCCGCTCGGGCGGGTCAAGATCATGTGCCCGAACGAATACGACGTCTACCTGCACGATACGCCGCAGCGCAATCGTTTCGCGGTCGCCCAGCGCGATTACAGCCACGGCTGCGTGCGCGTCGAGGAGGCCGCGGAACTGGCGGACTCATTACTGGGGGTCACTCCCAATGACAGCCTGTTCGTGGACAGTCTCGCCACGCGCCCTGACTTCCGGCGGTTGCGGCTGCCGAGACCGGTCCCGGTCCATTTCCTGTACTGGACCGCCTGGGCGGACTCGGCCGGGCATGCCTGCTTCCGCGACGATCTCTACGGGCTCGACCAGCGCCTCGACCAGGCCCTGCGCGCCGACACCACCGCGACGTTCGCGCTCAACCCGGGCGTCGCACTGTCGCCGTTCTGGCTCGCGGCCGAAAAGCGGCAGCGCGAGCTGCTCGAGAAGATCGCCGCCGCCAAGGCCCAGCGCCGAAGATAGGCGCGGGGCTTGGGCGGCGGCGTGGCTCGCGGTGCTACGAGGACGGCGGGCGCCGCATGCCCGCCCCGGGCCGCATGAAGTCGGTCTCGGGATCGTCGGGGCGCTTGCCGGCGTCGTCGAGCGCGCGCTTGAGCGCCGCGGTGCGGTCGGGATCATCCTTCACCGACTCCATGATCTTCTTGAGCGCCTCGATGTGGGCCACGCGCAGCGCCTCGCCCGGCTTGGTCGCGATGTCGGGCTTGACGCCCACCCCTTCCCAGTTGGTCTTGGTCACGGGATTGAGCGCCCGCCCGGTCGGGATGAACACCGCGAAGTGCTCGTGCACGCGGAACCGCCCGCCGGGATTGGCGCCGCCGCCGGTCGTGGCGCCCACCAGCGTGCCGAGCTTGTGCGTCTGGATGTCGTACGAGAACTCCTCGGCAGCCGAGAAGGTGCGCGGGCTGGTGAGGACGTAGACCGGCTTGCCGTTCAACCGCTGGCCGGGAACGAACGGCGAGGTCCAGAACTGCTCGGTCTGGTTGCCCTCGCGCTCGTAGAAGGTGTTGAACATCAGCCGGTCACCGGGCTCCGTGAGGTAGGTGAGGCAGCGTGGCGATCATGTTGGGACTGCCGCCACCGTTCCGCCGCAGGTCCACGATCAGCGCGTCCACGTTGCCGAGGAAGTTCATGGCCGCGATCGCGGTCGCCTGCGCCTCGGGCACCCCCGCGAACGAGCGCAGGTCCAGGTAGCCCACGTTGCCCGGGAGGCGCTCGACGCGCTCGAAGCCGTAGTTGGTGCGCCGGCCCATGTCGCGCATCCGCTTCATCTCGGCCTCGGGCGGCGGGCCGTTACCCATGGGCGGGAACGGCTGGCTGCGATAGCTCACCCGCATGTGGAGGTCGTGCGTCACCGCCTGGGCGTGCGAAGTGAGCGAATCGGCGAACTCCTTGGCGCTGGTGATGCGGTCGTACTCCTTCGACGCCAGCCGCTTGCGCAGCGCCTTGGCGGTTTCCTTCGCCTTGTCGGGGAACACGTACAGGCGGTCGATGTAGTCGGCCATCGAGTCCACCACCGCCTTGCGGGCGGCGGCGTCCAGGGTCCAGTCCGGCTGGTCGGGCGGAATGTCGCCCTGCGCCTGGGCGCTCAACGGAAGCGCCGCGGCGAGGCCGAGGGTGAGGAGCAGGGTCCGGATTCTCATGAGGTCCTCCTGGAGTGACGTGGGTGTCGGAGTGATCGGGATCGTGTTTTCGGCGGTGCCGCGATGCCCAGCACCAGCAGGTCGGCCACGGCACGCGCGCGGCGCTCGATCTCGGCCCGGCGGCCGAGCTCGGCGACGCTCAGGCTGTAGGGCAGGAGCGCGTTGGTCGCCGTGACCAGGGCGTTCGCCGAAACACCCGGCTCGAGCCTGCGCGCCTCGCCGCTCTCCGCGGCCGCGGCGAGCACGCCCGCCAGCACCCGCGCCTCGGCGGCAAAGTGGCGCTCGCGGCGGGCCAGGAACGCCGGCCGCACCGCGGCCAGCATCGCATCCATGCTCGCGGCGTGGGTGCGCGCATAGTCCACGCGCCGCATCACCCGCAACACCAGCATCTCGCGCAGGCGCTCGAGGCGGGGCCCCGTCCGCTCCGCGATCGCCCGCAGCTCGTCCAGCAGCCGGTCCACCATGCGATCGATGCAGGAGAGTGCCACCTCCTCCTTGCTCGCGAACGCCAGGTAGACGCTGCCCTTGCCGATCCCGGCCTCGGCCGCGATGTCCTCCACGGTCATCTTGCGATACCCGTAGCGGGCCAGCAGGTGATCGGCGGCATCCAGCACCCGGGTGCGGATCGGTGGGGATGGGGTGGAGGTGGCCATGGGCTCCCGCAGGCGTGCGCGATGGACGACTGACCGACTCCGACTTCTGGTCACTGAGACGTTCGACGGCCGGAAAGGTTGCCCGCGCGGGAGCCGCGGGGACCGGCGGCGTTCTCCGGGACCAGCGGGGGAGGTGAGGAATGCGCCCGGGATCTGCCCGGGATCTGCCCCGATCTGGTGGCCCGACCGACCCCCGGCTAGTATGCGCGACATGCGAGGATGAGCATCCCATGCCGCTCGCGACCGGGACGTCCAGTCCCCCCGAGCCTGAGGAGGATCGTTGGCCTACGTCATCACGATGGAGACGGATCTCATGCGCGTCACGGTGTCCGAGGCACTGACCCCCGAAGATCTCACCGGCATGATGCGGGACGCGGACGAGATCGAGAAGGATCTCGATCCGATCCCGGACCGGATCACCACCGTCGCCGGCGTGATCGACATCCAGGTCGGATACCCGGAAGTGCGCGCGTTCGCCTGGCACCGGCGTGAGATCGTCTTTCCCAACGTGTTTCGCTCCGCCCTGGTGGTGAAGACCCCGGTCCAGCGCGGCATCGCCCGCATGTTCCAGACGCTCAACGACAACCCGCAGATCGTGATCGAGATCTTCGAGGACGAGGCCGAAGCCCCGACGTGGCTGGGCCGCTGACCCGCGCCCCCTGATGCCGTTCACCCCGCTTCACATGGGCGTGGGCCTCGTCGCGAAGGGCCTGGCCCCGAGCCGCGTCTCGATTCCCGCCTTCGGCGCGAGCCAGGTGGCGATCGACTGCGAGCCGCTCTACCACTACCTTCGCCACGAGTGGCCGCTGCACGGCCCGCTCCATACCATCCTGGTCGGCGGAGCGGTCGGGCTCGCCGTGGGCGCGGCGGTGTGGGCGGTCAGCACGCCCCTGGACGCCCAAGCTTCCGCCCGAGGCGCGGCGCGATCTCGCGCGGGGCGCGGCGCTCGGGCGGTCTCGTCGGCGGCGTGTCGCACGCCATGCTGGACGGGCTCGTCCACCATGACGTCCACCCGCTCTGGCCGCTCAGTGGCATCACCTGGGTGCTCGCCACCGGCCGGAATCGCCGCCGTGCCCGTGGCCTTGGTGATCGCCGGGATCCTCGGCGCCAGCGCTGTGGAACGCCCGCCGCGAGCGGGCGTAGGATGGGGTGACGTCACACCGGTGCCCGCGCACGTCTAATGGGTGCGAACCCAACTCAGAAGGAGGCGTCATGACAGGAACTCGTGAAGTCGCGACCCTCGCGGGCGGATGCTTCCGGTGCCTCGAGGCGGTCTTCGAGCAGCTCCAGGGTGTGGAGAAGGTGGTCTCCGGCTACGCCGGCGGCTCGCAGCCCGATCCCACGTACAAACAGGTGTGCACCGGCCGGACCGGGCACGCCGAGGTGGTGCAGGTGACGTTCGACCCCGCGGTCCTGAGCTACCGCGACCTGATCGAGCTGTTCTTCGCCTTCCACGACCCGACGACGCTCAACCGCCAGGGCCATGACGAGGGGACGCAGTACCGCTCCGCGATCTACTTCCATTCGCCCGAGCAGCAGAAGACCGCCCGCGAGGTGATCGCCGCGCTGACGCGCGAGCAGGTGTTCGACCGCCCGATCGTCACCGAGGTGGCGGCGGCTCCCGAGTTCTACCCGGCCGAGGACTACCACCAGGGCTATTACCGCGAGAACCCGAGCAGCCCTACTGCCGGGCGACCATCTCGCCCAAGGTGTCGAAGCTCCGGAGCAAGTACCTGGCGCGGCTCAAGCCGGAGTTTGCGGCCGAGCGATAGGCGGTTCGGGTCGTGGGGGCTCACTGGCGGCCTCACTGGCGGCGCTCACTGGCGCTGGGGCCCCGGTTCGGTGCATAATCCGTCGCCGCTTCAGACTCGGGCGTACGCGGAGCGCTCGGGCCATGGTGGCCCGGGGAACGCCGCCGATTCGGAGGTTGTCCATGAAAGCCGGAATCCATCCCAACTACGAGCCGCGCGTCTTCCATTGCTACGGCTGCGGCACGGAGTGGGAGACCCGTACCACCATGAAGTCGACGTCGAGCGATGGGAAGATCCACCTCGACATCTGCTCCAACTGCCATCCGTTCTTCACCGGCAAGCAGAAGCTGGTGGACAAGGCCGGGCGCGTGGAGCGCTTCCGCCGCAAGTACATCAAGAAGGAGCGACCAAGGCCCCGGCCGAAGCCGAAGCCACGCAGTCCTAGATACTGCCACGGCCCCCGGCACGGGACCCGATGTCCCGGCCCGGGGCCGTTGGCATGTTCAGGAGAAACCGCGATGCCGTTCCTTCCGGTCGGCGGCCAGGCCGTCATCGAGGGCGTCATGATGCGCTCGCCGTCCAAGGTGGCGGTCGCCGTACGCCGCTCGGACGGCACGCTCGGCTTCTTCGAGCGCGAGTTCATCTCGGTCACCCGGCGCTACAAGCTGCTGGCGCTCCCGGTAATCCGCGGCGCAGTGTCGCTGTTCGAGACCATGTACCTCGGCATCACCGCCTTGAACTTCAGCGCCGACGAGGTGACCCGCGACGAAGAGCGGGCCAAGGCTGCCGCCGCAGGTGTTGCGCCCACGAATCCGAACGCCACGGGCGACTCTGCACCGGTAAAGCCCCGGGGCGGCATGCAGCGGCGCTGCCCAGATCCTCACCGTCGGCTTCTCGCTGGTGCTGGGCGTGCTGCTGTTCGTGGTGCTGCCCGGCGCGGCTCGCCGGCTGGCTGGGATTCCACGACCGCATCGGCTTCGGCCTCATGGACGGGCTGTTCCGCCTGCTCGCGCTTCATCCTCTACCTCCTGCTCATCAGCCAGTGGAAGGAGCTGGCGCGCGTGCTCGGCTACCACGGCGCCGAGCACAAGGCGATCCACGCGCTCGAGAACCGCGCGCCGCTCACGCCCGAGAGCGTGCAGTCGTTCCCGCGGCTTCATCCGCGCTGCGGCACCTCGTTCCTGTTCCTGGTGGTGGTGATCAGCATCGTGGCGTTCACGTTCATCGGCCGGCCGCACGGCGATGCGCGACCACCTGCTGCGGGTCGCCTACGATGCCGCTTGATCGCCGGCGTGGCGTTCGAGTTCATCCGCCTCTCGGGCCGCTACGCCGACCAGCCGCTGGTGCGCTGGCTGGTGTGGCCCGGCATGCAGTTCCAGCGCCTCACCACCCGCGAGCCCGATCTCTCCATGTGCGAGTGGCGATCGCGGCGCTCGAGAAGGTGCGCGACCGACCAGGCGGTGGTGGCGCTCGAAGCAAGGGGCGACGCCGGCCGGGCCGAAGTGGCGTTCGTGCAATGAGGCTCCAACACGCCCGCCATGTGGGAGGCCCTGAAGAAGGCCGAGGCGCGCTTCGCCGAGATCACCGACCTGCTCGGCAAGCCCGAGGTGGCCAGCGACCCGCGCAAGCTGCGTGACCTGTCGCGCGAGCGTTCGCGCCTCGACGTCACCATGACGCACGCTCGCCGACTACCGCAAGACGGACGCAGACGATCCGCGACGACGAGTCAGCGATCGCCTCCGGCGACCCCGAGCTGGCCGAGACTGGCCCAGGCCGAGCTGCCCGAGCTGCGCGAGCGGCTGAGGCAAGCTCGAAGCGGAGCTGGTCAAGGCTCGCTGCTGCCGCGCGACCCCGACGACGACAAGAACGTGATCGTCGAGATCCGCGCCGGCACCGGCGGCGCCGAGGCCTCGCTGTTCGCCGCCGATCTCTATCGCATGTACACCAAGTTCGCCGAGCGCCGCGGCTGGAAGCAGGAGGTCATGAGCTCGAGCCCCTCCGAGGTGGGCGGGTTCAAGGAGATCATCTTCTCGCTCGATCGGCGAGTCGGTGTACCGGGTGATGAAGTTCGAGAGCGGCGTCCACCGCGTGCAGCGCGTGCCCGACACCGAGGCCTCGGGCGCGCATCCACACCTCGGCGGCCACGGTCGCGGTGCTGCCCGAGGTCGAGGAGGTGGACGTCGCAGGTGGAGGAGAAGGACCTGCGCGTGGACGTCTACCGCGCCGGCGGCCCGGGCGGCCAGGGCGTCAACACCACCGACTCCGGCGGTGCGCATCACGCACCTGCCGACGCGGGCTGGTGGTCACCTGCCAGGACGAGCGCTCGCAGATCAAGAACCGCGCGAAGGCGATGAAGGTGCTGCGCGCGCGGCCTCTACGACGCCAAGCTCCAGGAGACCCAGGCCAAGTACGCCGCGCAGCGCAAGTCGCAGGTCTCGACCGGCGACCGCAGCGCCAAGATCCGCACCTACAACTTCCCGCAGGCGCGCGTCACCGACCACCGCATCGGCTTCACCGCCCACAACCTGCCGGAGGTGTTGGAAGGCGACGATCGACAGAGCTGGCCGAAGCGCCTCGGCGCCGCCGACGCCGCCGAGCGACTCGCCGCAGTCGGCGCCGCCGTAGAACTGATCGCGCTGAGGCAGTGACCGGCACGGCGACCGTCGCCGCCGGGTCACCGGGCGTGAACACCGTGGTCGATCGCCGTACCGGGGTGCCATGCGCCCGGTGCTCACGCAAGCCGCTCGCGCACCCCGCGCGGCGCAACGCCCTCATCGCATGCCGTCGCCCTCAGGCACGGGCACGCCGCGGCATCGCGCTGCTGCGATGCGCCCCCAGTGACACGCCCGCCGACCTGCCGTCACGCCCCGTCGCGAGGAGGCCGACCGATGTCGCGTACGATCCCGATCGACGCGAGCACCGCCGCCCGGACTCACCGTGGCCGGTCGTCGCCGCCGCCGTCCCGCTGCTCTACGCCGTGGATCGCGTGGTCGTGGTGGGGCGAGATCCGCTCCAGCTCGCGGCACTGCCCGAGGGCGCCGGCGCGCTATGGTGCATCACGGCGTGCGATGGCATCGCTGCGGCCGCAGTCGCGGCGCGCATCCCCAGGCGTTCTCACCGAAGCCGCGTCTGTACGCTGTGGTGGAAGGCTGCGCGGCTTCCGGCTTCCGTACTGGCGGTTCGTCTGCTGCGGTCGCGACCTTCTCCACGCATCGACCTGCTCGGCTTTGCCATCCGCCGCGCGGCGGAAGATGCGCCCAGACGCCCTGCACCTGATCGGCGCCGCTGCTCGCCGGGCCCGCGGGACGGGATCCCGGGCGGCCCTGCCACGCGAGCGGGAGTGCGGCCGCGTTCGGCAACCTTGGCCTGCTCACGCTGCTGCGCGTCGACGATGACCGGCGTGGGCCCAGGCGCGCGGCATCGGGCGCCCGCTCGGCGGGCCGCTGGTCGTCACCGGCGCTCGCGTGGCTCCTCACCCGCCTCGTCGCCTGGTGGTCGGTGGACCTCCTGCGCGGCATGAGCCCGGTCCCATGAGCCGCCGCGCCGCAGGTCGGGCTCGGCGCGCTGCTGGCGCTCGCTCTGGCGGGCGCGCTGGCGCTCGGGCTGGGCGTGGCACCGCGACCGGCACGCGTCACTGGGAGGAGCCGGCGTGGGCGGACGGATCGGTTCGTTCGGCTCGCGGCGGGGCAGCGTGCGGACTTCCGGGTGAAGCGCGGCGACATGGATGGTGCCGGTCAGCCCGCGCTGTCCCCGCTGTCTCGCGACCTCCGCCGCCTCCATGCCGAATGGGCAGCGGCGCGCGCGCCGGAGCGCCTGATCGCGCTGATCGTGGATGCGCGCCGGCGTCCGGGCGCCGACCTGCTGCGCGCGATTCCGCGACTACCGGTGTGGTGGGATCGCGATGGGGTCTGGCGCAGGCGCTGGGGGCATCGGCTCTACGGCGAGCTGATCGAGTTCGACCCGGCCGGCCGCTACCTCCGCACGGTCGCCGGCCCGTGATGTGCTTCCGCGCCTCATCGACCGCTCCCGGAGACTCGTCCGCCCCCGCGGACGAAAGGGAAACGCGAACATGACGAAACGCAGACTGCTCCCGCTGCTGCTCTGTGCATCGCGCTCGCCACGGCCATCGACGCCGCTGCCGCGGGCCGCGCACGCGTCGACGACGCGAGAGCCCGAGGCCTTCAACTCGGACAAGTTCTGGACCTACGCCGCCTGCGCGGCCTCGATCGCGCTGGCGCCGGCGGCTACCGGCGGATGGATCCTGGTCGGCATCGCCTGCGGCAAGGCGGCGACCACCTACTGGACGACGTAACGCAGAGGAGGTGTGCCATGACGAACGAAGGACGGAGTGCGAGGGGCCGGCGCCTGCTGCTGGCGTTGCATGCTGCTGATGCGCGGCGGTCGCGCCGCTCCGCTCGGGCAGCGAGGCCGGACGCATCGCGGCCGTGAGCCCGCGACCGGATGGGCCGCGATCGGTCGAGGAGGAGCGTCGCGCGCCGGGGCGACAGCCGATCGCTGGTGGGGGGTGGCCGGTGCCGCACTGTGCGGGCTCGAGATCCGGCTCATCATCCGGGTGCCGGCGATGGGGATGAACCCCTACGCGCTCGCGGCCGGCATCGCCGGCTGCAGCCTCGCGGCGCTGGACGTCTTCACCACCCAGTAGCCGCACATCGGCAATCGAACGCATCGGGGCCGTGCCGGTCCGCCCGGCGCGGCCCCGGTCGGTCCAGCTCGGCGCGCCGCCCGCTGGAACGAAGCCGACGCCGGCGAGCTACCCCCGCGTGCTGCCCCGTGCTCGTAACGCAAGCGCCAGCACCTTTCGGACTGCGCATGAACCTGTCGACCAAGATGCGCTGCGATGCCGCGCCTCAGGGCGGGCCTCCGACCGCGATGCGGCGCCGGTTGTATTTCGATGGAGCGCGGCATCGCCGAGGTAGACTGAGGGTCGCGAATATGGAGGCATTTCATACCTGCTTGCTGCCCACGCCGAGCTCCAATGACGTGGCCCATGCTCGCTGCCTATGCCATCGAGTAAGGGATGCCGCATCATCTCGTTCACCCGAGCGTTGTGCGCATCGACGCCGCCGTGGACTGTCCGCCACACACGCACGGCTTCGATCGTGCTGGCGCTGGGCGCGCTTGCATTCGCCATCAACGCCGCCTGGTCGGATGAGATCGTGCCCAGGCCGGCTCACCCGGCGCGGCCAACACGGTCCTGGTCGGCCTCTGGCCAACGAGACAGAGCTTCAGCCTGCAGCTTCGCCTCGACTACGATCCGGCGATCGCCCGGCCCGTCGCGATCAACGCCCTCTCGCGGGATCGAGATCCACGCCGTCTCCACTATTGGGTTGAGCCGGGATGATCCGCGCACTGGTCTGGCACCTCGCCACTCGCGGAACCCCTCGGATCGAGCCGGGCGATGGAAGTCCGATCCCTATCGGTGACCTTCGCGCCTGTGTCCGATGCCTCCGGCACGCCTCGCGTGTCGACCGGCGACGCCCTGCGGTCACCAGCTTGAACACCCCGCGCACGATCCCGGCTACCTGATCGAGATCCTCATGGATGGAGCCGCCAGACCCGGCGAGGGCTCGCGGTGGCCGGGCGATTGCCACCTGGTCGGCTCGGGACGAGGCGCAGAGCGCCGCCCGACGCGGTATTCGCGCTTCACGCGGGGCCGAATCCGTTCTCTCCGGTGTCACGCTGGCCCTCGACGTTCCCAGGGCCGGGCACGTTCTGTATCGACGTACGACGCGGCGGGGGCGCCTGGTGCGCGTGCTCGAGGATCGCTTCATGGAGGTTGGGCGATACACCGTTCAGTGGGACGGATGACCAGCGACGGCATCTCGGCCCGGAGTCGGCTTGTTCTTCGTTCGCGTGACGGCAGTCAAGGCTTCTCGTACTCAATCGCGTCGCCGCTCTGCAGTAGCGGTCACGAGCCTGCCCTCCGGGCCGCCGCTGGATCACCCCCAGGGCCAATCCGAACCCGGTGGGTCCATCCGTAGATGCCGCCGGGGCATGCAGGAGGTGACATCATGTCCCCAGGCCGCAAGTCACCGGTCAAAGCTGGCGATCCTTCTGATCGCCGTCCTCCTATCGCTCCTGGCCGCCCCGCTCTTCGCGCACGGACGAAACCGGCCTGCAAAGACGAGCGCCAGTACCGCGGTGCGCACCGAGCCAGGCCAACTCCATCCCGTCCGCCGCCTGCGGGCGAAGCGGGCGGCGGGGCCGCTCCACCCGCCCGGGGCCAGGGCAAGCCGCAGCAGGGCGTGGGACACGCCCCATCCATCGTCTCCCGGCGACGTCAACCACGACGGCACGCGATCGACCTTGCGTGACCTGATCCGTCTGCGCGACCACGCCGCATCGGGGGCGCCGGCCAGTGCCGCCGGGAGATGGAGGCCAGCGACCTGAACCAGGATGGCCGGCTGACCAATGGGACGTCGATCAGCTTCGCCGCCTGCTCCTCCATGTAGGGGCGCCCCGCGACGACGCGCCCACAGGCGGCCTTCCCCGCGCTCGCCGCTTCCACTCATCACACGTTCGGGCCGACCAGCGCCGGCGTGGCGAAGCGCACTCCCCGGCCCGGCCGCCGCGGACATCCAGGCCTTCAGCTTCGTCGAGCATCTCCCCGGAGTGACTCTACGGACGACACGTGGCCACAGCGCCGGGTCGATTCGGTCGCCGGCGGGATCCTGCTCGCCACGGATTGGCGGCCGACGGCGGCGCGGGCGACACGGGATCTTTTCGCCACGACGGCGCCCCCCGACACCACCATCTTCAGCGTCACCCTTCAGGTCTCTCCGGGATGCGAAATCGCCGCTCTACTCAGCGTCACGCTTCAGCACCACGGAGCTCAGCGGTCCGTCCCCGGAATCCCGACGGGCGGAGGTCGCCTTCTCTCGACCTGGCCCGCCATCGATCGTTCCTCGCCGCGGTGGGAGCCGCTCCCCGACTCATACCCGGTGCAGGTTCGCGCCGTCGACATCTCCAGGGTCTCATCGGTGACGGTGACGTTCCGTGTCGCGGATCGGCCTCGATGTGGGAACCGGGACTCGGGCCTAAGGCTTACGCACTCTCAGCTTCACCGCGTCCGAGATCGCCACGGCGGGCGCACTCGCGGGGCCGCATTGCTGAACGATCTCGGCCCTGGAACGCCGCCGATCGACCCGCAGCTTCAGGCGACCAGCGGAGATGCCCGGATCGCCGACATCCTGAGCGCACGGCCCGGGAGCTATTCTCGCAGCGTCCTAGCTCACGACCGGCCTGGAGAGCGACGGCGGCCCGGGAGCACCGCCGATCTCGCCAACGACGAGAGCCTCGGATTCCCGCACGTGCCTCGGTCGGCCTCCAGGCTGCCCCAGGGACGGCAAGACCAAGTCCCTCGTGTTCACGACCCAGGTTCTTGAGCGCGGAAATGAACCAGGCCCCGGGGACAGCGGGGCTCGGACCTGGCAGCCCTCTCACTCAGCTCAGGATCTTCCCCTCGGGGTCGGGGATCTCTCGACCTCGGCCGCGTCCAGTCCAGCCTTCATGTCGAGCAGCCGCCGGTCACGCTGGGCGGTGAGTGTCGAGGGCGCGGAGCCAGGTGCGTCTCGACGCGTTCAAGGTGTCGGGCGGAGACGACAAGGGCCTCCGCGAATTTCGGGGCTCCTGATCTCCGGGCTCATATTCTCGGAGTACCCCGCCGACCTGCTTTGCCAATCCCCGGCCCGCCGACTCGAAGCTCCATACCGGGAGCTACGCGTAACTGCAGACGCTGCTCGCCGCGTCGGGCTCCCATTACCCGTTCGGGTCCCTGATCCATTACGACCTCTCCCCGCGCGCCGCACCAGTGGGCGGATGGGTCCGCGGTGTGGACACGGGCTACGACTGGGGCGTGACCAGGCTCGAAGACGGCAGCCTGGACGTGAGGCGCGGCGACGGCAGCATCGAGTCGTTCGGGGCCGGCCCAGAGCTCGGCGACGGCTACGTCCCCAGCCACGGGCGGATCGTGGAGCAGCGTCCGCAAGCCGCCCGACGGGTCGCATCTCTACGAGACCAGGGAATCAGCTGCGCTATGGCTTCGACGCCGATGGGAAGCCTGCAGACCATCACGGACGCCAACGGCAACCGGGTCGAGCTTGCATTACGGAACGGATGGACTGCTGTCCGATCTGGTCGACACCCGTTCGCAGACCGCGACTTTCAGCCACGACTCGAACCAGCTTCCTCACTGGGCGTCCAGTTATGCCGGGCGCGCGAGGTCGAGCTGCGCTACGACTCGGCCAAGGACCTTGGTCGGCTTCACCGATCCCGCCGGCAGTGCAACCTCGTGTTCACCCATGACGGCTGGCCACAACCTGGTGACGGGCACCGATGCCAACGGCATCACGTTCGTCACCAACCGGTTCGGATGACCTGCATCGCGTGCTCGAGCAGTTCGACGGCAAGTGCGCGCGGAGCGCCAGCAGTTACTCCCTCGGCGAAAGCCAGCCGGGTCGACCGCAGTGGCACCGCGGTCGTGACCGAGTTCGACCCGCTGGACCGCGCCGTGACGTGATGACCGGATGGCCGCGGGCGGAATCCGGCGATACACCTACGACGACAACGGACAACCGCACTCTGAGACCGGACGCACTGCGGGGCCACGAGCCACTCGACGTACGACGAGCACGCCAATCTGACCGAGGACCAGACCCGCTTGGCGGATTCGTCACGACCACCTCACAGACGATCGGCAAACCAGCCAGTAGAGATCGTGTTGACGGCGGGCAGCGACTGGACGACCAGCGAAAGTACGACGACGAACGGAAACCCGCCGCGCAGGACGAACCCGCTCGGCTTCGCCACGTCGCCGCATAACGGCCCCCGGGGCCGCCCGATCATTCGACCGACTGGAACGGCAACGCGACGCGGTTCGCGTACATGCGCCTGCGGGCGATCTCGGCCACCATCACGACGCGCCGCTGGGCGTGTCCGAAGCTGATCGACGTACGGACGAGCTGGGTCGCGCCGTTGCCACGCACGACGCCAACGCGCAACGGCACCCTCTTCGCGCTCGACCTCCGCGTGGCCGGCCCGCCAGCCGTCACCGAACTGCGCTGGGTGGGGTCCAGCCGCGGCGTTCGACCCCGTGGGCCGCCTGAGTGACGGAACGGATCCGCTCGGGGCACCCCAGCCACTACCGGTAACAACGCCCACCGGACAGCTGGCTGCGAACATCACCGACGCGACCGCTGGCGCCGCCCAGCGCGGTTCGAGTACAGCGGTGAGGACCAGCTCATCGCTGCCATCGATCCGCTGGGGCGACGCACCACCTACACGTAAGTGACGCGTGAACCAGCGGCTGGAGCAGCACCAGATAGGATGCCTCGGGCGGGCGTATCACCACGACCGCTGATCCGCTCAACCACGCGGACTCAGCGTGACCTGATCCGAACGGGCACGCGGGGCGCTTCGAGTTCGACGCCCGGGGGACGCTGCTTTCGCCGAGACCGCCGACCATTGGGCGGTCAGGAGTTCTGAACGACGTGACGACGCCCGGAGCCGCGTCTCGGCCATCACCAACAGCGCGGGGCAGACGATCCGCTGCGGATTACGACACGATGCCGCCCGGCTGACTGGCGGTCCACCTTCCCGACCGGAGTATCACGCTCGTCCTGGATGCCAACGGCAACCGGGTCGCAACCGTGGGCGGCGACGGCAAGCGCTCCGAGCGGGCTCGCTCACGATGCCAAACCGCCTCGTCCGGTTCACCGACGTCCACGGGAACACCGCCATCCGCTACCAGTACGACGCGGGATCGGCAACTCTGACCGCCCTCACCTAGCTCCGGACGGCGCGACGGTCCGCCACACCTATGACGCCCCGTATCGCATGACCGGCGTGACCGACTGGGCGGGGCGAAGGACGTCGTACCAGCACGACGCCGCCGGGCATCGCCGTGGCGGCGCGGCTTCCCGACGGCTCGGGCACCTCCTACCGGTACGACGCCAGGCGGGACGGCTGCTGGCCATTCTCCGACACCGCGCCGAACCGGCGATTGCGTCGCCACGTTCGGCGCGCGTGGCACCCTGGGCCCGTCGGGACTGCGAACGGGCGGAGGACGCAACCCTCCTGCCGCCGGAGCCGCCGGTGATTTCGACCGGGAGCGGATCTTCACGCACAACGCCGCGAACCAGGTCGTCGCCGAGGGCGGCACCCCCGTTCACCGGACGACGCCGGACGGGAACATGACGCAGCACGGCGTGGTCGGACGCGTGCCAGGTGGACCTCTGCCTCACGACGCGATGAACCAACTCGTCCCCGCCGGCGCCAGCCGTTACGAGTGACGACGACGAAGGCCTGAGGACCAGGCGTCCGTCAATGGCTGGACGGTGAGCTACGTCCAGGATCCCAGCTCGCCCTCGCCGCGTCCTCGAAGAGCACGACGAGCGTGGACGGATGGTTGCGCGCTACGTCTACGGCCTGGGGCTGATCTCCCGCCACCAGACCGGTCACCGGGGCTGGGGCATCGCGTCGCCCTGACGCGGCACGAAGAGGGCGATGTCGAGGGGTCGGGCGCGGACGAAGCGACGTCCAGGCGCCGGACTCGACCAAGGCGACGACCACGGGAGGGGTCCGACGATGACGGCGGTGAGCGCGTCTCGGTGTACCACTTCGACAGCCGCGGCAGCACCGTCGCCCTCACCAGCCTGCGTGGCCGGATCACGGACCGCTACGCCTACGATCCATTCGGATTGATCGTCGCTCGCGACGGCGCACGCCGAATCCCCACACCTACGACGGACGTGACGGTGTCGTGGATGACGGCAGCGGCCTCTACTTCATGCGCAGCCGCTACTACGAGCCGCGCCTCATGCGATTCGTCTCGCGGGACGGCGCCGTGCTCGGATTGGTGACCGACACGCAGTCTATGAACCGCTACGCGTACGTTCTCAACAACCCGATCCATGCGGTAGACCCGGGTGGCCAGTGGTTCGGCATCGATGACCTCATCATGGCGATCAGTGGCCGTCGAACGTCGCCGCGCAGTTCGTGACCGATCTCATCAAGGGCGAGTTCAGCGGATGGGAGGATTACGCGGGGCCGCGATCGGCGGGCGGTCCTGGGGCGAGACCTTGCTTTACACCGGAGCCCCGTCTCGCCGGGGCGGTGCCGCCGCAGGGGACTGCGAGCACGCAGGGCTTCCAGATCGCGACCGGAAAGCGCGACAAGTTCGACTGGGTGGAACTCGGATTGAACGTCGGAGTGGGCGCCGCGTTCGGATTCCTGCCGGGCGGAGGGGGGCTGTCGAGCGGCGCCAAGAGGGGAGCCTCCGAGCTTCTCGAAAGGCCTTTGGTAGTGAACTTGTCTCGCTTACCCGCGCTGGCGTGCAAAAGGCGGCAAAAGAGTTGGCCGGAGAGGCCATCGGCTCGTTTGTCCAGCAACTGTTCACGGACTACCTGTTGGCCGAGCCCCCAAGGTCAACGTGGGGAGTCCGAATCCACTCGGAGTCCGGTCCGTCCGATAGACAGGATCTGACCCCGATGGTGCCCTCGGGCCGGTCCACCGAGATCGGTCTGGTCGGCACCGTGAGGCCGAGCAGCTGCTGCATACCTATGCGCAGATCACGGCGTCAGAGGGAGGCCGCTGATGCGTGCGTTCAAGAAAGCCATCCTGCTGACCGCGTGCGCGGCTCGTCGCGGCCGCGCCGGCCGCTCGTGCGGCCCAGTACCAATACGATGCCCGAACCGGGTGACCAAGGTGACCTACACGAACGGCCACTCCGTCTCGTACGGCTATGACGCGGCCGGGAACATCACCAGCGTGATCACCGTGGGCCGGAGCAGCGCCCAGGTCTCCGCCCGCCTCGCCCGCGGCGCAGACCATCCGGATCACGGCAGTTTCACGTTCCATGCGCTTAAGGGTGAGACGGTGACCCCGCGGTTCGAGGCCGATCCCGCGCAGGCAGGCCTCGGCAAGTACATCGTGATGAGCCTCAAGGGGAGGGCCGACAAGTCGAAGGAGGACGATGACAAGGAGTGCCGGAGCAGTCGAAGGAGGACGATGAGCCCAGGGCGGTCAGGACCACGTGCTGTCGGCGATTCCCGCCGAGCTGACGTCGGTGCTTCCTTTACGGGCAGGTTCACGGTGAATCTGGAGCGGGCCGGCGGCTCCGGGATCCGTTACCAGGGTCAGTTCATCTGACGCTCGAGGCGTCTCCGGCGGCTTGCCAGAGTTTCAGGGAGGCCCATTGAGTCGTTGAGGCTGGGCTACACTCGCCGGCCATGGACTCGACCCTGGATCGCGCGCTCGGCGTTCGGCGACGTCGCGCCTGACCGGCGTCAGCGCCTCGCCGCTTGGCCGACGCCGAGGAACTGCTCGGCCGATTGCCGGGCTCGCGCGCACCCAGCTTTATCTCGAGCGCACCGCGCGATCCTGAGCCCGCCAGCGAGTGGCAGCAGCTCGATCGCTGGCTGGCGCGGCGGGCGCGGGGCGAGCCGGTTCAGTACATCACCGGACGCGCGGCGTTCCGCGGGCTCGATCTCGCCGTCGGGCCCGACGTGCTGATCCCGCGCCCCGAGACCGAAGGGCTGGTCGAGGCGGTGCTCACCGTGCTGCAGCGAGAGCTTCGCGCTGGCGCGAGCCGCGGGTGCTCGATCTCGGCACCGGCTCGGGCGCGATCGCGCTCGCGATCGCCAGCGAGTGGCCGGCCGGCGATCGTCACCGCGACCGACGCCAGACGATGCGGCACTCGACGTGGCGCGCGCCAACGCGCGATGCGCTCGGGCTCGCCGGACCGAGTGCGGCTGCGCGCTGGGCGACGTGGTTCGACGCCGTGCCGGCGCGACGAGCGCTTCCGAGGTCGTGGTCTCCGAATCCGCCCTACATCGCCGAGCGACGAGCGCGCCACGCTGAACCCCAGGTGCGCGAGTTCGAGCCCGCGCGGGCGCTGTTCTCGGCAGGCGACTGGGCTGGAAGCCCTGCGCGAGATCATCGACGAAGCGCCGCGCCACCTCGTGGTCGCGGGCGTGCTCGGCGCTCGAGCTGGCCGAGATGCGCGCGCGCGAGGTGGCCGGCTGGCTCGAGGGCGCCCGCGACTGGCAGCGGTATCGCGCTGCGCGACGATCTGGCCGGGCGCCCGCGCGTGCTGCTGGCGCGGCGGAGCGGGCCCGGCGATCGCCCCGGCGCAGTGGAACGAAGAAGAGGGTTAAGGCACGGCGAACAAGCACGCCCTCTTTCTTGTGGCCTCCGGGCTCCGGGCGGGGCTACTCTTTTCCTCAACCGCTTCCCTTTGGCTGAGGTCCCATGCGACGCCCGATCTCTCCTTGGCGGTTCCCTCCCGCTTCGCCCTTGCCGCACCGGCATGGGCGGGCGGCGTCAACGCGAGCTTGGAACGTCTGCTCGAGCGGGCCCGATGATGCGCACCGCGCACGCAACTGAATGTGGGGTCGAACGATATCGTCGCCTCGTTTCGATCCGCCCCCAGAACATCCCGGATGTGGACCGGCGCTGTGATCGGGGTGATCGATCTGTGTCTGGGCGGAGTGAACCCTGCCGCGCCGTGCGGTGGCAGCTCGGGAACGGCGGCTGCCGCCTGGGTACGCGCTCAGCGCGGTAGAGCACTGGGACGTGCGCTGGGGCCAGCCGAACTGCGCCAGATCTCGGCAGGGCCAGGCTTCCGGCTTCCACCAATCCACCTGGTCGGCTTACTCGGGCTGGGACAGCGCCCGCATCCCGGTCTTCTGCCGCGCATGGGCAACCAGTTCGCGCAGCAGCCGGTGGAGCCCGGGACCGAGCAACCACGCGTTCACGGTCCGGATCCGAAACGACGAGACCGTGGGCGGCTGCGCGGGCTGCAACTACCCGGCCTGCATCGTGCTCAACGAGATCCGGCTCACCACCGCGAACAGCGGGGACTCCGTGATCAGCAACCCGCTGACGTCCACATCATCTGCAGTGGCAGGCGTACGTACAGAACTGCCCGTTCGTCGTGCCGGTCCAGAACCGCACCTGGGGGCCAGGCTAAGACGATGTAGCCGGGTAACCGGCGGCTCCCCGCCGCCTGCGCGTCAGTGCTTGCCCATCAATCCCAAATAGCCTGGTCGTCAGCCACGGCACGTAGGTGATGACGCAGCACGCCGAACTGCGAGGATGCCAGCATCGGCGAGCGACGCGGCGCGCACCCTCGAGCAGCGGCGGGCGCTGAAGCGGGTAGGACGCGAGGAACAGGTTGAGCCCGACCGGCGGCGTCAGGTAGCCGAGCTCGAGGTTGGCGACGAAGATGATGCCCGAGGTGCACCGGGTTGATGCCGGAACGCCTGCCCGAGCGGGCATGATCAGCGGCACCACCACCACGGTCGCCGAGAAGATGTCCATCAGGCAGCCGACGACGAGCAGGAAGAGGTTGAGTGCGCAGCAGGAACACCAGCGGCGAGTGGATGTGCATCCTGCGTCCACTCGACCAGCTGCGCCGGGACCTCGGCGTCCGACCATGTAGCTGCGTCAGACCCATCGCGGCGCCGAGGATCACCAGCACGCCGCCGACCAGCGACGCACCGTCGCAGCCAGCGCACGCGGTGACGTCGCGGCGCACCTGGCAGATCGCTGGTGCACGAAGCACTGGATGCACGAACGCGTAGAGCGCCGCTGAGCGCCGCGGCCTCGACGAGTGGTCGCGAAGCCGCCGAAGATCGCGACCAGCACGATGACCGGCAGCAGCAGCTCCCACTTCGCCTCCCAGATCGCGCCGCCACCTCGCTGCAGCGTGAACGGCGTCGGCGCGGTGCTCAGTGAGCGATGCCCTCGCGCATGCCCCAGGCAGCGGTCAGCAGCCGAGCAGCAGGATGCCCGGCAGGATGCCGCCGATGAACAGGTCCTCGATCGGCGATCTGCTGCGACACGATGCCGTAGAGGATCAGCGGCAGCGACGGCGGGAACAGCAGCCCGAGCGAGCCGCGATGCGGTCAGCAGACCGAGCGAGAAGCTCCTCGCGATAGCCGCTTCGTGACGCAGCGCCTGGCAGCAGCAGGCCGCCGAGCGCCGAGGATGGTGACGCCCGAGCCGCCGGTGAAGCGCGGTGAAGAACGCGCACACCATCGCGCGCCGACGATCGGCGGTGCCGCCCGGCACCCAGCCGAACAGCGCGCGGAACACGCCGCAGCAGCCGCTGCGAGCGCGTTGCCTTCGGCGAGCAGGAAGCCGGCGAGCGTGAAGAGCGGAATCGCCGCGAGCGTGGGCGAGACCGACGAGCCGGTAGGTCTCGACCGGGATGGCGGCGATCGGCACGCCGTCGCCTGAGGAACAGCAGCACCGCGACGCCGCCGAGCAGCGCGAAGATCGGACCGCCCAGCGCCGTGCCGACCAGCACGAGCGCCGACCCACGGCCACGGGCTTCCAGGCCTTCAGGACTGCCCGGGTACTGGGAGCGCAGAGGCCCGCCAGGCGATGCCGAGCGCAGCGAATCGCGCGCCCCGTCCAGCTCGGGCGAGGCGCGCCACACCAGCCGGAGCGCGATCAGCGGCGAACGAGATCGGGCAGCACGATCTGGCGATCCAGACGCGGAATGCCGGCGGCGATCATCGTCGCCCGCCTCCTGCGCTCGATCAGCACCATCGCCGAGCGCGGCGCGGCACAGTAGCGTCGCCACCATCGCGCCGAGATGGCGCGCCGCGACCATCGGCCGATCGCTCGCGGGCGGCCCTTCGGGAACGAACGTTCCGGTGCGCGAGCGCGAGCAGGCGTCCTTCGCGCGCCGCGATCGCCGCACCCGAGGAAGCCGACTCCACAGCGCGTGAGGTGCTGGGCGAACGAGCCCGAGCCGGGATCGCCGATCGTGAAGAGCCGCGCGCCACGCGATCTCGAGCGAAGCGGCAGCACCGCCTCAGACCGACCAGAGCGCGCGCTGGCGAGCGATGCCGCTCGAGCGCCCCGTGGCCGCTCGTGCGTCACCTCCTGGCCGACTTGGCTGTTGCGGAAGGCGTCGCGTTCCTTGCGTCGCCATGTCCGAGGACGTCGGTCGGCACCAGCGTGCCGCGCATGCTGCTTGGCGAACACCTCGGCGGCCGGCTGCCAGTCGGCGACCGCGGCGGTCGGCACCGATCGATCATTGAGCCCGCGCTTCTTCATCTCCTCGACCGCGGTGGTGTCCTGCTGCGGCACGCCGGTCGGCGAGCGTCTTCTCGAGCTTCTGGCAGGCGGCGAGCACCTTCGCCTGATCGGCCGGCGAGATCTTGCTCCACGCCTGCTTGGTGATGACCAGTCCGCCCGACCAGCGGCGCCATGCCGATCTCCGACCATGTGCGGCGTGCTGGCGGTACCACTGGAGCGTGAGCGCGAGCAGCGGCGTGGTGGGCGTGCCGTCGATCATGCCGGTCTGGAGCCCGGTCAGGATGTCGGTGGCGGCGAGCGCCACCGGCTGTATAGCCGTTGTTCTTCCACAGCTGGACCATGCGATCGTCGCCCGCCCATCGCGAACATCTTGACCTTCTTGATGTCGGCGACCGTGCGCGCCGGCTGCTTGGTGAAGAAGTGCACCCAGCCGCCGTGCCCCAGTTGCAGCAGGACGAAGCCCTTGGCCTCGAGCCGCTGCTTGAGCAGCGGCGTCATCTGGTCGAGCACCGCGTAGCAGCTCGGGGTAGGAGTCGAAGAACATCGGCACGCCGAACACCTGAAACGCGCGGATCGATCTGGCAGAGCCCGCGCGGTGGTGAGCGCGCGCGCGCCTGGATCTGGCCCGATCCGCATCTTGCGCACGATGTCGGGCTCGTCGCCGGCCACGCCGCCCGGATAGACGCGCGAGCTGGACGCGGCCCTGCGGTCGCCTGGCTCCACTCGGCGCCCATCGTCGCTGCATCGACCTTGTGCCACACCGAGCCGTCGGGGACGAGCGTGCGCAGCTTGATGACGGTCGGCGCCTGCGACGGTGGCCGGGATGCGGGCGCGCAACGCCGGAGCGAGGCCAGCAGCACGCAGGGCCGATCCAGTGCCGCGGGAGGCCTCATCGAGGCGTCATTTCGTGTTCTCTGCGGGTTCGAGTCGTCCGAATCGAGGAACAGGTCGTCCTCGCGCGCGAGCAGCTCGCGCGCTCTGCTGCTGCGATCAGCGTTTCGAGTCGCCGGCTGCGGGTCGGCGTCCTGGGATCCACCGCCGAGCGCCTTGCTCGAGCAGCTCATGGAACTCCTTGCGGCTCTGGGTCATCACCGACACGCTCTGCGCGAGCGTCACGTACGGCGCGAGGCCTTCCGCCCTTCGAGAGCTCGACCGCGCGCTCGAAGTGCTCGCGCGCGCGCTCGAGCGATCCGCCCATGCTCCTGGGCAGCGCCTCGAGGCAGGATCATCGCCTCGTGGAACGCACCCCGTTCGTAGCTCTCGTCCAGGTTCGAGCCCGCGGGTCATGAGCGCTCGCACCGCGCCCAGGTCGGCCAGCAGCTCGGCCCGGTCCTTGCCGAGATTGATCGCCGAGCCCCAGGCCGCCGCGCGTCCAGTAGAGCATCGGCAGCTCGCTCTGTCTTGATCTCCCCGGCCGCCGAGCTCGGGGCGTGGTCTCAGGCGCTGCGGTGATGCCCCGGTGTGTCCAGCTCGAGCCCGCGCAGGCCGTAGTTGCGCGCGCGCAGGAACATTCGCAGCGCCCGCTCGCGTGATCACGGTCGCGCGCGTCGTAGTCGACGGATCTCGATCGCGTTCGGCGTCGCCTGGAGGAACGCCGACGCCGTACTGGGTGAACCCGCGGCAGAGCCGCAGCAGCAGCCCGCGGTGCGTCGGGCAGCGTCTGGAGCAGCGACTCCATGGTCTTGAGCCGAAGGGGATCGCGTCGCGGATCAGCTGCGGATCGTCGTCGGTGCCGAAGCACGTCGGGCCCGCTGGTGAGCGAGTTGGCGACGTTTTTGACCGCCATCGTTCTTGATCGAGCAGCGAGCTGGCTGCCGGCCAGCGCAGGCGCGAGCGGTACAGCAGCAGAGCCGAGCAGGCTCACGCTGGCGGCGATCGGGCGAGCGCGACGTCGCCGGCACGTCGTGTCGCGCGCATCACGCGAGGTTCACGCTACCGCGCGCCTGCGCAGGTGTGCCGGTGCGAGGCAGCGCGCGCGCGTGGCGCGACGCGGCAGTCGAAATCGGCGCCTTGCGGGCGGCGGCCGACGCTACTGTCGCCGCCGGTCGGTGGTTCCCAGCGCCGTGGCTCCGAGGTAGTGCGAGTCCTTCTCGCCCGCCGTCACCGCGACGCTGAGCCGGTTGCGCCGCGGGCGGGATCGGGCAGTTGTAGTGCTCGGAGTAGGCGCAGGCCGGGTTGTAGGCCATGTTGAAGTCGAGCACGTAGCGCCCGTCGCCGAGCGGCCACCGGGTCGATGTAGCGGCCCACGGCGTAGGTGTCGCTGCCGGTGGTCGCGTCGCGGAAGAACACCGCGATGTCGTGCTCGCCCGACGCCCGGCTCGAGCAGCCGGTCCGCCTCGAGGCGGCAGCGCGTCTGCCGACCATGAAGTCGAACCAGCCCACGCGCACCGCGCGCGGCGCTGGTTGCCGCGCGTCGAGACGATGATCGAGCGTGTCGGCGCTCGGCATTCGGCGTGAGCGGCAGCACGTAGCGCCAGGCCAGGTCGACCGGGTAGTAGTCGATGCCCTTGTAGCTCTTCATAGCGCGGGCTCTGGGGATCGAACACGATGATGGCCGGGAAGTGCTGGTGCGGAGCCGCAGCGTGTAGCGGCCCGACCTCGATGCGCGGTCGGGCCCACGGTGGCCTTGCGCATCGCGACCCCCCTTGAGCGTGAAGGTTGCCGCCGGGTCGCTCCGCCTGCACCCGGAACGAATCGCCCACCACGTCCACCGTTGAGGGGTGGTAGGGCTGGATCTCGCGGGGCCCTCGAGCCGCACATCGCCAGGCGTCGGCGGTGCCGACCCCGCAGCCGGGTCGCGCCACAGGTACTCGATGCGCTGCGTGGTGGCGAGGTAGGACGTGGTGCTGGATTTCAGATCGTTCCGCTGCTGGTCGTCGCGATACTTCTCGATCGCCGCGCAGCGAGTCGGCGTCAGCCCTTTCGAGCACCACCGGGCCGGCGCGGGCTGGCCCCGGCCGGGGCCGTGGGCGAGCAATACGTAACTGAACACAAAGTACAA
>ERZ1370068.3109-contig-2230_pt1 | contig 30476 bp, 46 predicted proteins | sample MGYA00561227_ERZ1370068 | MGnify/ENA primary metagenome ERZ1370068 (study PRJEB38410, sample SAMEA6850437) | metagenome | study: Metagenomic assessment of the ecological functions of the soil: analysis of the soil microbiota associated with the...
GTTGTACTTCAGTTACGTATTGCTCCGCCTCTGCATCGCGCAACTCGTGTGGAATAGCCGTCCCGCGGCCCAACTCGAGGCCGGAGCGCGGATCAGCGTCTTCAGACCCGGCAGGTGCATTCGCGATTCGAAGGGCCGAACGTTCCGGGTGGCATATGCGGGCCACTTGCGACCGCTCCTCCCGGATCAGGTTCCTCGTGTACCTCGCGTGGGACGAGGAATCAGGCCCGCTGTTGGAGGATATGAGCTCACGCGATCGGGGCGAGCCGCGAGCCTCAATGCACGTGCCGCCATTCCACCTCGCTCGGCGTCAGGAGGTCCTGACGAGCGTTCACGACGAAGCGGGGGCGCGGAACGAGCCCGATGAGGCGTTTCCCGCCGGCCCTCGGCTGCTTTCGTCTGTTCTGTGTTGGGCGCGCCCAACTCACCGCGGCCGTCGAGGCCGCGCCCGTGCCGTCCGGCTGCGTGGAGCCCATAAAGCTACTGAGGGCGAGACGCGTGCGATATGCCAGTTCCGTCAGTGCGAGGTAAGATCGAGAGAAACGAAGCCCTTACCGCGCCAACTGATCATGTTGAGCCTCGTTTGCGCGCCGTTGCGATCTCGACGTGTCGCTGGCTTCTTCCGCTTGTGCCCGAGGGCACCCGGCCCGCTCCGGACACGTTCACTGATATCCGGAAGGGATCGGCGCCTGCGAAGTGCGAACGTCGCCGGCTCCGATCTGGTCGCTGATGTCGTCGCGACGGACTACCAGCCATATTTCGTTAGCGCCGCCACGGGAATTAGCGCGCCTACCGGGATCTACACGGAATTTGGGTTGTGCGTCGATGGCGTGATTTGGAATGGGCGCCCGAGTTGGAGTCTGGACCCGGGTCGCGCATCGAGGTGTTCAGGCTCGGCGGTGCGATTCGCGTGCGGACAGGAAAAACCTATCGCGTTACGTCTATGAGCCCGCTTCGACCCTACTACCGGGAAGGCGATTCCTGGTATCTCCGATGGGATGAAGAATCCCAAACGCATTTTTCTAATCGGTGGATACGAACTCGCGAGATCAGGGAGAGCCACAAACCTGAATTCTCGCGACGGCCTGCTTCCCTCGCGCTCGGTCTCCGACGTCTGCGCGATGCACGTGATGAAGCCGCTGCCGCGAGACAGAAGTAACCAGAATACTCCTAGAACAGGTAGCGGACCGTCTGAGTTTCGGGCTGCTGCGCCGCGCATTCTCCGGACCGCCGACGGCGCTGCGCAGTGCCGGGACTGCGGGAAGGCGCTCCGTACCGCGTCCAGTGGCGATTGAACCGCCTCGCTGAGGGCAGAGACTGCACCGACGCCGATTTTGTGTGCGCTCTGTGGCGACTGCAAGCGCTGCGTTACGCGAGTGGCAAGCCCTCGAACCCGGCGCCTTCGTGAAGGCATTTCGCGAGGGCGTAGATGTTTATGCAACGGCGCTACGGCTACGCGGAACGTGCCCTTCTGAGACGATTCGCCCAGCATCCAGGCACAAACAAGATATGGATGCCGGACGGAATAGAACTCGCGGTTCGGGACCTGATTCTCGACGGCATCATTCGTGACACCCGCGGGGAGGAACTCGTTACCCACTGCGCCAGCTTCAGGCCAGTCCTGTTCGAACTAACAGAAAGGGCCAGCGGTTCGTCGAGGCTTGGAGATCGGGTCACCAACGATAATTTCTGAAGACCGTGGACGCATCACCACACATCCGAATCGAACGACAAGTAAGGGGCCTATGTGGGCGTAATGGCGCTCGCAGCTACGTTGATGGCAATAGCCAGCCCAGGAGTTCGGGTGGGATTGACGGTCGCGTCTTTGACGTAAGCGGTAATCGTCTGCCCGATGCTGGGCGACGCTGCTTTCGAAAGGAAGCCGATCGCGACGACGACGTCTGATCCCGATGGTCATTTCGTGTTCGACAAGTTGGCAGCGGGCGATTACGTCCTCGGCTTTATCTGCGTGGTTTCTCGCAGGCGGAGCGTCCAGTGACGGTTCAGAGTGGACGGCGCAAGGCGATCGATGTGTGGTTGGTCTACCAGATGACGCCGATGGGGCCTAACACCTATCCGGCACCGTCCAGGACTCGCGAGGGTCACTCCTGGAAGGGGCGTCGGTAACCGCGATCGCTCTCTTCGATCGAGACAAAGGTGTGGATTACCCGAGCCCATGAAGGAACGTTCGAATTCACGTTTGAAGAAGCGAAACTAGTAGCTCGTGACACAGGATGGGATGAAGAACTGTCCTGACGCACGCCTCGTAACAGTCGATGGGTACCTGAAACAGGTTGAAGTCGAGATGACACCAGTTGCCACGAACGTCGACGGGCACACCGTCTGTGTGCGCCGGTAACGAGCGGCGTGTTGCGTGCAGGTTGTCTAGGGTGACGAGAAGCTATCGCTTTCACTTGGAGCTCGATCGAGCACCGCGGGGCGACTCTATTGCGGCATTGACGAGGGTCAGTACGCTGTTCTGGTTCGCACCGATTCCTCGATCCTGGCCGTACTCGTACCGGCGCCGTGTTCTCGAGGTTTCGTGATCTGCTACGCGGGGAGCTCACTGGCGGAGACGAAGGCGCAACGCGATCAGATAGCACACGAGCGTGTGAGGCGCTCCTTGCGCCTGGTGAACTCCTCAACGAACGGCCGGATGACCTATTGACCTTCACCGGCTTCTGTGGCCCCAAGGCGAGGAGTGCAGGGTCACCTGTTACGCGCTGCCGAACGCGTGTTGCTGATCAGGACGGCGACTGGCGGGAACCCCCATCATTCCGGCGTCGGCGGCTGCCGCCAGCGGAGGAGCGAGGAATCGACCGCAGGAGCGCTCTCTCGCCGCCGGAATCATCCAGGAAGGGGTAAAAGTTGGCGCCGATGTCGCCCGCCACATGCAGTGCCACAGTTCCTGCTCGAGCGGCGATTGGCTTGCTCGTCACGCCCGGTCAGAGGCGCTCGTAGGGCTTCAGCTTCCGAGGCAACCGGTGACTCGCGAAGACATCGTTGACGTGATGAAGACGATCGGGGCGCAATTGCAGCGCATTTACGCGTTCCTGGCTCGCGGTACAAGTGCAGGACGGTTAGCAGTCTAGGGGCGACGCCTCGACGACGCGGTTCATCCTTTCGGGGGTGTCGTTCGATACGCCGGCTTCGCCGCGACAGGATTGAACCCAGGCTACCTTGACGCGCTTCTCGCGCACGGATACAACGCTCGGTAGCCAACCTCTTGCCGTGTGTTCTCTGATGGACCCTCGCGGGGCGCTTTTTGCGAACGCCGCCTCGCGACAGCATGCACCACGCGTGGGTGTGCGTGAGAAGCCGAGCACTCGCCGGCGTGCCGGGCCTGGTTCTGGGGCTGTTGTGTGCCGTCGCCCCCGCGGCGACGGTACGAGCGCGCGCTCCCGCCTGGTGCTCCAGCCCGGCGACCCGATCGGGCTTGGTATTGACCAGACGTTCACCCCGGCCCGGCGGGGACCTTCACGGCGCAGGCGACCTTCGGCAATGGGGTCCAGATCCATTTCAACACGCCGACCAACTCGAGCTGGTGGTACGTCGTTTTACGCCCTTGGCCGGCGGGACTCTGTACTTGGGATGTACGAGGGTGCGACGGCTGGCCCCTCAGTCGATCCATCCCGGACTCGATGTGTTCGGCGATGGGCGGGGATGCGAGGGCACCACGCTCAGCGCGCACCGTCGTCCTCGAGGCTGTCTACGACGGCTCCGGTAACGTGCTGCAGTTCGCGACCGACTTCGAGGCAGCATTGCTTGAACATGACGCCACCGGCGCTCTTCGGATCGATTCGCTTCCGATTCTTCGGTGTCCCCCGTCACCCGCGGCTGTCGGTGAGCGGTGCGACCGTCTTGGAAGGGGATTCGGGCCTCAGCACCGCGACGTTCACCGTCTCGCTCTCGGAGCCCGATACCGTCGGCGGTCAGGTCTCCTATTCGACCGCCGACGGAACCGCTTCTGATGGAGTCGACTACGTCGCCGCTTCGGGAACCGTCGGCTTCGCTCCGGGTGACGTCGCCGAAAGCATCCCGGTGAGCGTCTTCACCAACACTCGGTCAGGCCGACCGTTCCTTCGTCGTGAACCTGGCGGGCGCGAGCCAGGCCCTTTCGCTTTCGCCCAGAGCACGGGAACAATCGTGCTCGACGACGACACCGGCAAGACCCTGTTGTCTCTCTACAGTCAGCCGGGGGGACTACATCGGGGGCAGCAGCGCACCATACGTCGCTCGACGGGATCCTCACCGGATCCCTGATCTTCAACAAGGCGGCGGTGCACTACGCCGGCGGCGACTCCTGGTTCGTGGCTTGTGACGGCGCAGCAGCGTCTCCTCGCCGTCGGCAGCTACGGGGCTGCGGTGCGATTGGCCGAAACCCAGGCCGACCGGCGCTCGACGCCCATGGCAGCGGCCATGGCTGCAACATGTCGACCGGCCGGTTCGTGGTGCACGAAATAGAAGCGGCGCCGGGGTGCTCACGAAGTTCGCCGCCGACTTCGAGCAGCACTGCGAGGAGATCGCGACGCCCTCGCTCCTTCGGCTTACATCCGGATCAACTCGCTGGTGCCGGCTGGTGCCTGCTGCACGCCGACCTGTCGGATCGCCGCGAGACCGATGGCCTCGTCGCCGCCACGCCCGGCCAGACGGTGAGCGTACACGATCGCCGACCGCGAACGCCGGCCCCGCGGCCGGCGGTGGGCGCCGCGGTGAGCGACACGATCCTCCTGCCGCCCTGACCGGGGCCACGTGGACGTGCGTGGGCGTCGGCGTGCGCTGGGAGCTGCACGCCGAGCGGGTCCGGGAACATCAACGGACACAGTGACGACTCCCGGCGGGAGCCAGCGGTGGCCTACAGCCTCCCGCGCCACGATCGACGGCCTGCACGGCGACCGGGACCCTGAGAGCCACACCGCCGCCACGGTGGCGGTACGCCGGCCGGCTCTCACCGACCTCGAGCGCGGAAGCGACAACACCGCGACCGACGCGGATGCGCGTCGAGGATCGTCGTCAGCGGGGTGCACCAGCATTCGGCCGGCCTCGCCTGGACGGGACGTTCCGTGGAGGCCGGCGTCCTCGTGGTTCTGGATGGACGACGCAGACGTCGACGCGCAGTTCGGCACGCGCCCATTATGCGACGTCGGTCTTCTGCGGGACCGGGGGCGGAACTTGGCTCCGCCCTTCGCAGGAGCGAACTGGGCCCGGTCTCGAGGAACCGGAACGCTCGGCCGGTCTCCGAGGCGGCCAGGCTCGGGCAGATCGGTGACGCCGCCCGCCGGGTCGGATCTGCGGTTGCGCTTCCAGCTGCGAGTCGGCGCCGGTGATCGGCGCCGCCGACCGACACCCTGGTGGTGAGCGTGGACGGCACACCCGTGGGGACGTTCGTGTGAAGCTGGAGCTCCGGAGCCGGGCGTACGCAGCGGCGGAGATCAATCATCTCCGCTTTCGCGAGACGGCGGCACGCACGCCCTGCTTCTTCCGATACGAGCATCCCGAATCCCGGCAACGCGAGCTTCACGGTGGACAACGTCGAGCTCGTCAGTGTTGCCCCGTCGTGACCGACCTGTCGATCACGAAGACGGACGGGGTCACGACGGCGTCGCCGGGGCAGGAGAGTGCCGCATACACGATCACGTGGCCTCCAACGCGCGGGCGCTCGGCCGCGAGCGGCGCGCGGGTGACGGACACCGTCCCCGCCGCCCTGACCGGCGGTGCGACGTGGACGTGCGTGGGCGCCGGCGGTGGCGGTGCCTGCGCCGCCGGCAGGCTGCGGGGAGCATCGACGACGCCCGTCAACCTGCCTGTGGGCGGCGACGGTCACCTACCATCTTCACGGCACGGTCCCCCTCTCTGCCACCGGGATCCTGAGCAACACGGCGTCGGTGACGCGCCGGACGGGGACCGGACCCGAATCCCGGGAACAACACGCGCCACCGACACGGACAACGTCATGCGCCAGGCCGACCTCGCGATCACGAAGACGGACGGCCACGCGGCGGCGGCGGCGGGCAAGCCGATCACGCTACACGATCGTGGCCTCGAACGCCGGACCGCCCGACGTGACCGGAGCGCAGGTGGCGGATGCGGTGCCGGCCGCCATCACGGACCGCGACGTGGACGTGCGCCGGCGCGGGCGGCGGCACGTGCGCGGCGACGTCGGGTCGGGGAGCATCAGCGGACGCGGTGAACCTGCCCGTCGGGGCGTCAGCGTGACGCTACACGCTCGAGCGGCACCATCAGCCCGTCGGCCACCGGGCGCGTCGGCGAACACGGCGTCCGTGACGCCGCCGCGGGCAGGCGTCGTCGATCCCAGCTCCGCGAACGACTCCGCCACCGACATGGATCCCCGTCGTCACGCTCGAGCGCGGACAACGACACGCCGGCCGGGGCGAAGGACGTGCAGATCGGCTCGACCTCGACCGACACGCTCGGAGCCGCGCCCAACGACCAGAACTGGTTCCGGTATCCCGTCCGCGCCGGCCGGTCGTATTGCGTGGAGGTGGACAACGGGAAGAGCGAGACCTCGATCCGCGACACCGTCCTCTCCGTCTACCGTGCGGACGCGGCCACCGCTGATCGGGAGCAACGACGACATCGACGGACGAGCCCGAGCGGCCGCGCTGCTCGTCGCGCGTGTGCTACATCGCGACCGTCGAGCGAAGAGAACCTGGCGCGACGTCACCGCCGGCGCGAGCGGGACGCCCGGAGGCGTTCCGCGTGCGCGTGGTGGACACGACCCTGTTCTGCCCGTGGTTCTTCTCGGGCAGCGGGTTCGAGTCGTTCATCCTCATCAAGAACACGACGGGCACGGCGCACAGCGCGACGGTGAGGCTCTCCGCGAGCCGCGGGGTCGACGATGGGCTCCTCGCACAGACGGGCATCGTGCCCGCGAACGGCAGCTACAACCTGCAGGTCTCGGCCCCGCCGCCGACGGGCTTCGGCCTGAGCCCGGCGAGCGGCGGCGTCTCCATCGCGCACGACGGGCCGCCCGGTTCGCTGATCGCGAACGTCACCGTCGCTGAGCTTCGCGTCGGGGGTGTCCGTTCGACACGCCGGCTTCGCCGCGGCAGGACCAGCGGCCGTAGGCGGCGTCCGCTTCGTCGCGACCGGCTTGACCCGGGCAGCCAACTGTCACAAACGATCTGTTCGTTCGAACGCCTGCCCGATACGCGAGGCTGTGTCAGGTCGTCTCCCTGGGAAACGCCAACTAAGTGAGCGGTTGGATCGCGCCAGTACCCATGTTCCGACCGCGCGAGAGCGGTTCCGTTCACGCGGTCATGCGAACCCATTCGATTGATGTCAGAACGCTTCGAAAAGACGCATCGCCTACTCGAAAATAGTGTCACAAACCCGCTTGCTACCGGCTGCACCACTTCCGTACACTCCGCGCTCGTTTGCGGTAGGGGCTCGGTTCCGCCGGAGAGCTCTGTAGCGCTCGGATCGATTCCGGGTACTCCCCTGCGGCCATTCCGGGGGCCCGATGCGCTGGTCGAGACGAGCGGCTGATGCGCGGCGTTGGGCTCGCTCCATTCCATCCCATTCCGCGCAAGCCCGCTGCCGTTGCCGCCATGCGATCACCGTCGGACGGAGAGGTCTGAGTCAAATGGCTCTGAAGAGAACGCCCTTCCTCTATCGGCTCGCCGCGCGCGCGCTCGTGTTCGCGTTCGTGGTGGACCCCATCGCGATCTCGCAACGGACCGCGGCCTCGGTGCGTCCGGCGAAGGGGCCCGATCTGCCGTCTGCCCCGGGCCATTCCTGCCTCGTTCCGGACCCGGTCGGCTCCGATCGCTTCGGCGACCTCTCCGACTCCCGCTCGGCCCATCGCGCCCCATCGTCGCCGCGGCCAAGTCACCGGCAGGCGGCAGCACCACGACCGTAGAGACGACCCCGGCGGCCGGCGCGACGACGCCGATCGCCAGCGCCAACGGTGGTGGCGGCGGATCCAGCAGCACCTGCGAGTACAAGCTCACGCATGACCAGTCCCCGCTCGCGTCCCTCTCGAAGACGCAGCTCTGGCCGGTCAATCACTCGCTGGTGGACGTGGGGTACGGCGTCAGCGACGTCACCTCGGCTCTGCGAGGACCGGCGTCACCACGAAGGTCTGCCGTCTACAGCGACGAGCCGCGACGAAGATCAGACCGGAGACGGCATACTTCCCGGGCGACGCGAAGATCGATCACGGCGACCTCTTCCTGCGCGCCGAGCGGAAAGGGCAACTCGGACGGACCGGCGTCATACCTGATCATCACCGACGGCCACGCTGCCCGACGGCCCCACGGGCGTCGATCGTGCGACGCCGTCGCTCGTCCCCAAGAGCCAGAGCAAGACACGACCTCGACGCCGTGAAGGCCCAGGCCGCCACGGCCAGAAGTCCTACTGGCAGGCCCATGCGGCCGCGCCCACTGTCCTACGTCAAGCTCGCTCGAAGCCGACGCTCGCCAGCCGCGAACACAGCCGCCCGTCGTCAGCGCGGGACCGGATCTCGCCGTCGACTTCCCGCCGGGCACGGTCACGATCCACGGCACCGCCACCGACGACAAGAGCCGGCCCAATGGCCGGCTGTGCGTGAAGCTGGACGGAGGTCAGCGGCCCCAGCGGCGGCGTCGTGACCTTCAGCACGGCCGGCAGCGCCGACACCGGCGTCACTGCAGCAAAGCAGGGACCTACGTCCTGCGCCTCACCGCGGACGACGGCGCAGCTCTCGTCGAGCGACGAGGTCACGGTCGTGGTCGCGACCGCGAACAACCCGTCGTGAACGCGGGCCCGGACCAGGACCTCACGCTCCCCGTGTCGACGGCGAGCCTCGACGGGACGCTGACCGACTGACGGGCGGCCCGTGGCCGCTTCTGTCACCTGGTCGCTGGTGAGCCCGGTGGGCGCGGCGGTGACGTTCGCGAACGCGCACGCCGTCGACGCGACGGCCACTCTCCCCGAGTGGGGGAGTACGTCCTCCGCCTCACGGCGACGGACACGGTGTTCACGGTCAGCGACGACGTGAAGGTCACCGTGCACGAGGAGCAGGCCGCGGTCCTGTCCGTCGCGGACGTGAGCGTCGCCGAGGGCACGAGGGCACGACGGGCGCCGTCGTCACCTTCACGCTCTCGAAGCCGTGGAGCCAGCCCGTGACCGCCGACTACAAGACCGCGGACGGCACTGCGACCGCCGGCTGCGACTATCGCACGGTGTTCCGGCCACATCCGGCTTCGAGCCCGGGCAGACCAGCATCCAGGCGCTGGTGCCGGTCCTCGGCGAGCTGGTTCCGGAGGCGGACGAGACCGTCTTCGTCCAGGTCGACAACGTCAGCGGCGCGACGCGCGAGCGCGCGCAGTCGACGCTCACGATCGTGAACGACGACGTGGGCGAACGCGCGCCGCCGACCGCCAATCCTCGGCCGCTCGCCCGCGGACCGCTCGACGGGCATCGTCCTTCCGCCCACGCTCGCCTGGACCTCCACCGACCCCGACGCGGGCGACACGCTCGCTCACGACGTCTACTCGGGGACCTCGTTCAGCGTGACCGGCCAGAGCTGGTCGCGCAGTGCGCCCGGCCAGGGCCGAGGCCACGCCGCCGCCGTCAGCGGCTACGACGAGGCGAACGACCGGTTGATCTTGTTCGGCGGCACGGGCACGACCGACGAGTCCGTCTGGATCCTGAGAACGCGACGGGAGCGGGCGGCGCGCCGGAGTGGACGTCGAGCCCCACCGTCGCGGGCCCGGTCGGCCTGTCCCGCGCCGCCGCCGCCTACGACGCGGCCACGAACCGCCTGTTCGTCTTCGGCGGGTGCACCGGGGATTGCGAGGAGGGCTCGACCAGACGTGGGTTCTCTCGAACGCGAACGGGATCGGCGGCGCCCCGCCTGGTCGCTGCTGCTGGCGGCGGTGGCCCGGCGGCGCGCATCGGTACGCCCGCGCGTTCGACCCGACGCGCCGTGCGCTCATCCTCTTCGGCGGCTCGGAGGGCGCTGCGGGCGCTCTGCTCGGCGACCTGTGCTGCTCGAGGGCGTCGACGGCGCGCCCGCCTGGCGGTTGCTGGCCACGGCGGGATGACGCCGTCCGCGCGCGCCGGCATGTCCGCCTCCTACGACCGCGAGCAGAACCTGCTCGTCGTGTTCGGCGGCCGCATCGGGACGAGCGTCCTGGCCGACACGTGGGTCCTGCGCAACGCAAACGGATCCGGGGGCCGTCCGCCTGGACGCAACCAGCGCCCGCGGGCACGCCGCCGCCCCCGCGCTGGGGACACGCCTCCGCGTACGACCCCGTGAGCGCGCGCCTGCCGTCTTCGGCGGCAGCACCGCCGCCGCGAACCCTGCGTTCGGTTCCAGTTCAGCGACCTGGATGCCGAAGGACGCGAACACCGCGCCCGAGTGGGTCCGCCTCACCGTGAACGGTGGACCGACCGGTCGCGTGCAGAGCGCCAGCGGGTTCTCGCTCTCCGCGAACCGGCTGGGGTGCTCGGGCGGCGCTACCAACAACGAAGGAACCACGGAAGAGATCTGGACCCTTGGCGACGCGATGGGGACGTTGCCCCTGGTGCGAGCCAGCCCACGCCGTCGTTCCTCGCCGACGGCCTGACCGACGCGCTCTACTACTGGCGCATCGTCGCGCGCGACGGCCACGGCGCCTGGCGGGGCTCGACGGCCTGGCGCTTCACTGCGAACCAGCCGCCGCTGGTCGAGGCGGGGCCGGATCAGGAGATCCGCTTCCCGGTGGCCAGTGTGTCGCTCTCCGGCACCGCCAGCGACGACGGCCGGCCCGCACCCAGCGTTCACGACGACCTGGACGGCGAGCGGCCCGGCATCGGTGGGGGTTCGCCCGGACCCGGCCTCCGTGGTGACGACGGCGACGTTCCACGGTCGCGGCGCATATGTCCTCACGCTGACCGCGACGGACGGCATGTTCACGGTCTCCGACTCGCTCACCGTGACCGTGCGCCTCGCGAACGAGCCGCCTCTCGCGAGCGCGGGGCCCGATCAGACCATCGTCCTTCCCGGTTCTTCGAACGACGCCCCCGTTCATCCAGCTCGTGCGGATCCAGACGGGCTTCCTCGAACCCGATCGGCATCGACTACCACCAGCCGACGAACAAGATGGTCATGTCGGTGAACCATCCGAGCGGCCAGCCCTACAACTTCGAGCTGGTGGCCGCCGATGGATCACGTCAGCGTTTCGGGAACATCTCTGGCCTCACCGACGAGCTGAAGATAGCGGTCGTCCCCGACGAAGGTGGCGGCTTCAACCGGGGCGGCTTCCCGGCGGGCGCACCCTCTTCTCGGGCACCGGCCAGGGCGGCGCGATCCTTCGCGTCTCACCGGACGGAACGGTGGTGGACAACCCGTGGATCGTCCTGCCGGGCGAGCCCGGCCTCCTGCGCGGCAGCCTCCACCTCGATCGCACGGGTGTGTTCGGTGGCGATCTCATCGTGGTCACCACGACCGGTGGCGTATGGCGCGTGAAGTCCACGGCCGCGACGGACCCGACGGACCCGAACGCGGTGAAAAAGCTGGCCCAGATCCCGACCCACCTCGAGGGGCTCAACACGATCCCCGACGACCCTGCGCGCTACGGTCCCTGGGCGGGGAAGATCCTGATCGGCGCGGAGGAGCAGTCCCGCCTCTACGCCGTGGATCCCCAGGGCGCAGTGACCTTCTACGAGATCGGCATCGCCCCCGAGGACATCGAGGTCATCCGCCCAACCAGAACTTCTTCGGCTCCGACTTCGGCGGAGGCAACCTCTGGGGCATCCGCGCCTCGAGCTTCACGGGCATGGTCGGCGATCTCCTGATCGCCCAGGAGAGCCCGGGCATCTTGTGGTGGGTCCGCTGGAACGGCACGAGCTTTCGACGTCTCCAAGATCGCGCAGGTCGCGCAGTGGGGAACACGTCGCTTCGGCGCGGCGGGCATCCTCGACGTCGCCTCCACGTCCGCGACCGTCACCCTGCACGGCACCGTCAGCGACGACGGGCTCCCGCTCGGCCAGCTCACATCTTCATGGTCGAAGGTCGCGGGGCCGGGCTCCGTCTCCTTCGCCCAGCCCACGCAGCCGGTCACGACCGCGACGCTCAGCGAGCCCGGCACGTACGATTTGCAGCTCACGGCGAGCGACGGTGCGCTCGAGACCAGCGACACCGTGACCGTGACCGTGGTCGCGAACCACGGCACCCGGTCGTGAACGCGGGACCCGATCAAGCGGTCAACGCACCTGGACCGGCTGCGCTCAGCGGCACCGTCACCGATGACGGCCTGCCCGCCGGCAGCACGCTCTCGTCCTACTGGACGAAGGTCCTCGGTCCGGGAAGGGTCACGCTTCGCAGACGCCGACCGCCGACGCGGCGCTGGACCTGTCCTCCGTCAACAACCCGTCTGGTCCGTGGACATACGGATTACACCCTCGGCTGGAGGCGTGTTCACGCCCTTCACGATCTCCCGCAACCTGGCCGGGCTCCCCGGGTGGTTCCCTCTCGATCCGCAGTCCACGCCCTTTCCGACCTACTACCCGTTCGTGCTCGCCAACAAGACGCCGGACACCCTCTCCGTCGGATCGAACGAGTTCCTCACCGGCGAGAGCCTGTTCCTCACGCCCGGGCCGCAGGGACAGCGAGACGTCGTGCGCTGGACCGCTCCGGCCGCCGGAACGTACCTCGTCCAGGGCCTGTTCCAGGCCATGTCTCCGTCGTTCTCGGCGCAGGACATCGCGATCGTGGTTCAGGGCACCGATCTCCTCCGGCGGAACCTGAGCAAGGCCCCGGACGCCGCGCCCTTCTCGTTCGTGAGGACGCTGGCCGCGGGCGAGGTCGTCGAGTTCTCGGTGGGATGGGGACCGGACTCGAACTTCGCTTTCGACGACACGATCCTCTCCGTCCGGATCACCCCTGCCGGCTCGCCCGCGACGCAGGCGCACGTTCAGCCAGCCCGGCACGTACGTCCTGCGCCTCACGGGCAGTGACGGCGAGCGCGTCTCCTCGGACGAGGTCGTCGTCCGCGTCGATCCCAGCGCTTGCGTGCCCATCGCCGCGACGCCGGCGGGGTGGTGGCCGAGGGCAACGCCGAGAACGTAGCCGGAGGCCCGCCCGCCACGTCCTCGGAGGCGTCGGATTCGCCCCCGGCAAGGTGGGCCAGGCCTTCGTCCTCGACGGCGTGGACGATGCGATCGTCGCCCCCGCCTCGCCGAGCCTCAACGTCTCGAGCTTCACGATGGAAGGCTGGGTCCGTCCCGCCACCACCGGCCGGTTCAGAGCCCATCTTCGAGTACTTCGGCCCCGAACACGCCATCGGGGTGCACATGTGGCACAGCTTCTCGCTGGCCGTGAGCGGCCTCGCCCCGGCACCCTCTACGCGAACGTCCGCGACAACTCGTTCGGCGCCACACGCTCCAGAGCGGCCCTGGCGTCCTGCGCCCCGGGAGTGGACGCACGTCGCGCTCACCTACGACGCCACCACGGGCCGGGCCCAGCTCTTCGCCAACGGAAGCTCGGTCGCCGTGGCCACGTTCACCCTTCGTTCCCGCGACCTCTACGAACCTCAACCTGGGCTACCGGCCGGCGAACCTCGACGATGGCACCACCTACCGGTTCACGGGCCAGCTCGACGAGATGACCGTGTTCGGCCGCCCGCTGAGCGCGGACGAGATCCGGGCCATCGCGAGCGTCGGCGCGTTCGGGAAGTGCCGTGTTGTGAACCCGCCGCCTGCGCCCGGGCGCCCCGACCTGCTCCCCGTCACGGTCACGCCCAGCCTGGCCACGAACGGCCAGAGCCTCGCCACCACCGGCACCGTCGCGGCCCAGATCACCAACCAGGGCGGCAGCGACGCGGGGCGTTCGCGGTGACGTTCTTCGAGGACCGCAACGGCAACGACACGTTCGAGGCCTCGGCCGACGCGATCCTCGCCACCGCGTCCGTCGCCGGGCTCGCCGCCGGCGCCACGACGTCCGTGAGCGGCGCCGTCTCCGCGACGCTGCAGTTCGTGGGCAGCCCCGTCCACGCGTTCGTGGACAGCACGCCAGGCCGTTTCGGAGACGGACGAGTCGAACAACTACGCGGAAGTCGGGCCCGCCCTGCGAGGCCGCGCCCGGCCCCCAGGCATTCGCGGCGCAGCTGGAATGGTCGTGGACCCGTCGCCGGTGGCGCCCGCGTCGCAGAACGTGATGATGACGCCGTCCGTCATCGACCTCGACGGCGATGGCGTGCCCGACGTCGTCTTCAGCAGCTACGCGGCCACCCTCAACGACACGTTCAGCGCGAACGGCAGCCTGCGCGCCCTCAACGGCGCCGACGGCCACGGGCTGTTCACCGTCACCGACGCCGCCCATCAGGTCGCAGGCCTTCAGCCCGCTGGCCGTCGGGGACATCGACGGTGACGGACGGCCCGAGATCGTCGCCGTCGCCCTCGCCCGCGACCACCTCATTGCGTTCGAGCACGACGGAACGTTCAAGTGGGAGAGCGCTCCGATCGAATCCATCGGCTGGGGCGGGCCCGCCCTCGCCGACCTCGACGGCGACGGCCTCCCCGAGATCATCGTGGGGAGGCAGGCCCTCGATCGCAACGGCTCGTTGCTCTGGACCGGGCACGGGCGGCCGTGGCCTGGTCTCGACCGCCGGCCTCGATCTCGGTCGGCTCTCGCTCGTGGCCGACCTCGACATGGACGGCCGGCCCGGAGGTCGTGGCCGGCAACACCGCCTATCGCGCGACCGGCGCGATCTTCTGGCAGGCCGCCGGTGCCCGACGGCCTCAACGCGGTGGGCAACTTCGACGCCGACCCGTTCCCGGAGGTCGTTCTCGTCTCCGACGGTCAGGTGTGGCTGCTCGAGCACAACGGGGCGGTCAAGTGGGGCCCGGTCGGCCTGCCCGGGGGCGGCGCCGGCGGCCCGCCCACGATCGCGGACTTCGACGGCGACGGCCAGCCGGACATCGGCGTGGCCGGCGCGACGCCGCTACCACCGTGTTCGGCGACGGACGGCCACGTGAAGTGGAGCGCGATCACCCAGGACAACACGTCGAATCTGACGGCCGCTTCCGTCTTCGACTTCGAGGCGGACGGCGCCGCGGAGGTCGTGTACGGCGACGAGACCCGCCTCCGCGTCCTGCGCGGGGACGGACGGACCGTGCTCTTCGAGACGCCCCTCAGCACGTGCACGACGCTCGAGAACCCGTCGATCGCGGACATCGACGGCGACGGCAGCGCGCGAGATCGTGGCCATCGCCAACACCACCTGCGGCTTCTGGTCCCCAGCACGGCGTGTTCGCCTTCGGCGCCGCCAGCGGAAAGTGGGCCCCCACGCGCCGCATCTGGAACCAGCACACCGTACCACATCACGAACGTCAACGACGACGGGACGATCCCGGCGCACGAGGCGCAACAGCTGGACCAAATACAACAGCTACCGCCAGAACCGCCTCACCAGCGGCTGCGAGTTCGCGAAGCCGGATCTCATCCCCTCGTTCGTCCGCCGCACGCATAGCGGCGCCAACTTCGATGCTGACGGCGCGGATCGGAAACGTGGGCGGCGCGGAGGTCGCGGCCGGAGTCCCGGTCTCCTTCTACGACCGCGACCCTCGGCGGGCGGATCCCTGCTCGGCACGGTGACGACGTCGAGCCCGCTGCCAGGCGGTGGGTTCGTGGACGTCTCGCTGAGCGTGCCCGCGGCGACGGTGGATGCGCACCCGCTGTGGGTCGTGGCCGACGACCAGGGCGGCCTCGTCGGCACGGTCACGGAGTTCGACGAGACCAACAACGCCTACAACTCGGGCTTGGTGCTGGCGCCGGTGACGGTGGATGCGGGACCGGACCGCGTGGTCACCCTTCCCGAGGAGACGGTGACGCTGACGGGCGCGGCGACGGAGGCCAGCGGGTCGCCCCTGACCATCGCCTGGACGGCGGTCAGCGGGCCGGGGCCGGTGATCTTCTCAGCCCGGATGCGCTGCTGACGACCGCACGCTTCGCGGGCTCACCGGCACGTACGTCCTCCGTCTCACCGCCGGGAACGGTTCGGTGACGGCCAGTGACGACGTCAACGTAGGAGGTGAGCGCTCCTGCCTGCACGGCCGACCTCGGGATGAAGGCGTGGTGGCCTGGCGATGGCCACGCGGTCGACCTGATCCAGGCCGCACCGCTTCGCTGGCCAATGGCGCCGGCTATGCCTCCGGCGTCGACGATGCGGCCTTCCAGCTCGACGCCAACTCGAGCGTCGTCGACTTCGGCGGCGACGTCGGCAAACTCTCGGCACCAGCGATTTCACGATCTCGTTCTGGGTGCGCGCGCCGGTGGCGGGTGGCGGAGTGCTCAACCAGCGGCAGTTCTGCGGTCCGAGGCAACTTCTGGGACATCCGATGAGCGAGAGGCGGGCGTCTCTACACTCGAGCTGTTCGATTTTTCGCACTTCAACAACTTCCTCAGCGTCGGCTCCCGTTTCCGGAGGCCTGTTCCACCACGTCGCGCTGGTACGGCAAGGGCGGGGCGCGTCTCTACATCGACGGGGCCTTCGACTCCATCAACGTAGCGTCGGGCACGGTGAATCTCGCAGAACCCCGCCCACATGCTCAGCGGACCGGACGCCTGCGTCGGAGGCGACGGCACACTGCGCTTCCAGGGGCAGCTCGACGAGCTGATCCTGTTCGAGCAGCGCGTTGTCACCGGAGGAGATCGGGACCTACTACAGCACCGGAAGCTTCGGAGCTTGCGAGTTCAAGAAGCCGTCCCTCGTGGTCGACGCGGGTGAGACCGCACGATCACGCTGCCCATCGACACCGTCACCCTCGAGGGCACGGCCAAGGACCGCGACGGCGCGCCGTTGACGGTCTCCTGGACCAAGGTCAGCGGACCGGGAGCGGTGGACTTTGCGAGCCCCGCCGCGCTGCTCACGACCGCCCGATTCGCGGGCGCCGGCGTGTACGTCCTGCGACTGACGGTCAGCAACGGCCAGGTCCAGGCACGAAGCGACGTCACCGTCACCGTCGCGCCGCCGACCGGAAGCCAGAACCTGCCGCCTGTCGTCGACGCCGGTCCGGATCAGTCGATCAGCCTCCCGCTCTCACCGCAAACCTCGCAGGGACGGTCACCGACGACGGTCTGCCCGGCGGCGCCGGAACCGTCGTCTGGTCCAAGGTCTCGGGGCCGGGCGGAGTGACGTTCGGCGATCCCGTCGCAGCTCTCGACGAGCGCTACGTTCGACGGTCCCGGCACGTATGTCCTGCGACTGACGGCCAGCGACGGCAGCCTCTCCAGCCGCGACGACGTCGTCATCACGGTGGGGAGTGCACGAGCGGCAAGCTGTTCGTGGTCTCGCGCCAGCCCGGCGAGCAGTCGTCCACGAACGAGGTCTTCCGCTACGACGTGAGCGAGACGGGCACGGCCGCAGCGCCGACCTCACGATCGTGCACTCGAGCTTCGACAGCGCGGGAGCGCTGACGTTCACGCCGGCCGGTGAGCTGCTGGTCGTGAGCTCCGGGGACGCGTGAGCGGCGGGCCCGGGCCTGCATCACGCGCTTCACGCGATCCGACGGGCTTGGCCATCTTCAACGGGACGATCACTTCACCCAGCTTCAACAAGTCCCCACTGGGCCGCGTTCCGAGGCAACGAGCTCTTCGTCGCGCAGCGGATTCGGCCGGAACGTGCTCCGCTTCCGCTTCGACGCGGCGGGCAACGCCGTCCCGAACGGCCAGATCACGGAAGGCATCGAGCGGTCCGTTCCCCTGTGTTCGACCAGACGTCGGCTCGCGGCGTCGCCATCACGCCGTCCGGGCGACCTCCCTGGTCAGCCTGTGCTGCGGCGCGGACCGGATCAACCACTACAAGTTCGACGCGGCCGGCAACGCCGACCTGTTCGAGGTCATCCAGGGCAACGGCCTCTCGAACCCGCACGACATGAGCGTTTCCGAGCTGGGGCGAGCTGTTCGGTGGCCAACCCCTGGCATGCCGTCGGGGAACAACTACTTCGGCAAGACCATCTCGCGCTTCCTGTTCGACGCGGAGATGGGTGCGCCGTGCCGCAACGGGCAGTTCACGGCCACCGGGCTCAACGGCGCGATCGGCCTCACCTTCACGCCCTGGGACGAGCTGTTCGTCTCGGCCATCAGATCAGCCGGCGCAGGTCGCGCGCTTCACGTTCGACGCGGCGCACGCCCCCGTGCCGCACGGCTTCATCGCGACTCCGAACACGGGCGGCGGACATCGAGTTCTCGAATGCGTGCCCGCTCGGCCAGGGGAATCGCGCGCCCGGGGTCAACGCCGGACCCGACCAGTCGCTCACGCTTCCCGTGACCGTCGGCATCTCTCTCCGCCAGCGTGGCGGACGACAACCGGCCGACCGCCCACATTGCAGGTGTCGTGGAGCCAGATCGCCGGACCGTCGGCCGTCGGTTTCGCGGACGCGTCGCAGAAGAGCACGAGCCGTGTCCCCTGGGCGCGCCCGGGACCTACGTCCTGCGCATCACCGTCAGCGACGGGAGTTCACCGCGAGCGACGACCTCCGCATCGACGTGCACGCGGAGGCGAACGATCCGCCCGTCGTGTCAGCGCGGGGCCGAACTCGCACCGTCACGCTGCCCGCGCACACCATCACGATCAACGGCTCCGTCACCGACGACGGGCGGCCCTCGGGCGCGCTGACCATCTCCTGGACGCAGGTCTCCCCGCCGCTGTCGCAAGCGACGGTCACGTTCTCGAGCCCGCAGACCGCGGTCACGGCCGCGACGTTCCCCGTGGCCGGCGTCTACGTCCTGCGCCTCACCGGCAGCGACGGCGACTTCACGGTCACGAGCCACGTGACCGTCACCGTCATCCAGCCGACTCCGAACCAGCCGCCCTCGGTGGATGCCGGTCCCAACCAGGCCCTGACGCTGCCCACGAACTCGACGACGCTCACAGGCACGGTGCTCGACGACGGCCTGCCGGTCGGCGGGACGCTCACGTTCAAGTGGACGGCCGTCGATCCCTCGGCCTTCGTGACCTTCGGCACGCCGACGGCGCTGTCGACCACGGTCACGTTCGGCGATCCCGGCCTCTACACGCTGCGCCTGACCGCGTCGGACGGCGAGCTTTCAGCGAGCGACATCGTGCAGGTCTCGGTCTCCACCGGGGCCCAGACCGGCCCGCCGCCAGTGGCGGAGTTGACCGCGCCCGCGGACGTCGCGCGGCTCACCGGCCCCTACGCTCGTGGCCGGCACCGCGCAGAGCGGGACGCTCCTGAGCTGGAAGCTGGAGTACCGGCTGGACGGCGAGGCGACGTACACGCGCTTCGCCACGGGCTCGACGTCGGTCGTCGACTCCACGCTGGGGACGCTCGACCCGACGATGCTCCTGAATGGCATCTACGAGATCCGGCTCACCGCGACCGACACCTCGGGCCGCCTCCAGCGCGCGTCGCAGAAGGTCGTGGTGCGCGACAACCAGAAGGTCGGGCCGTTCTCGCTGTCGTTCGTGGATCTCGAGGTTCCCGTCGCCGGACTACCGATGCGCGTGACGCGCACGTACGACAGTCGCGACAAGGGCAAAGGCGACTTCGGATTCGGCTGGCGACTTGGTCTCAGCAACGTGCGGCTCAACGAGAAGGAGATCGCCGGCCTGGCGTGGAAGGGGATCGTTCAGCCCGGGTTCTTCCCGACGTACTGTCTGCAGGCGACTTCATCGCAGGTCGTAACGGTGACGATGACGGGACGGCAAGGTCCTGGAGTTCGAGCCCGTCATTTCGCCGTCATGCCAGCAGTTCCTGCCGATCGATGGGGCAACGGTGAGCTTCCGGCCCTTGCCGGGCACCAACGCCAGCCTCGCGCCCGCCGGCGACGGGTTCGTCTTCGTGATCGGAAGCTGGCCCGGCGAGATGGAGCTGTACGACGGCAGTACGTATGACATCTTCGACCCGACCGACTACATCCTCACGCTGCCGGACGGCCGCCAGCTCTCGATCAACCAGACGCGGGGCCTCACCCAGGTCAAGGACCTCAACGGCAACACGCTGACGGTTTCGCCCAGTGGCATCAACCACTTCGAGTGGTGTCGGTATCACCTTCACGCGTGACACGCAGGGTCGCATCACACGGATCACGGATCCCGAGCACAACGGAATGACGTACGGGTACGACGCGAATGGGGATCTCGTGTCGTACACCGACCGCGAGGAGAACACGAGTCGCTTCACGTACTCCGAGGATCAGCCGCACCTGCTGGAGTCGATCGTCGATCCACGCGGGATCCGGCCGATCAAGAACACGTACTACGACGACGGGCGCATCAAGTCACATACGGACGCGTTCGACAAGACTATCCACTATGACTACGACCCGGTAGGCCGACAGGAGGTCGTGACAGATCGCAACGATGTGACTCGCGTCCTTACTTACGACGACCGTGGCAATGTCGTGAAGGAGATCGACGGCGAAGGCAAGGTCGTCGATCGCACGTTTGACGTGCGAAACAACAAGTTGACGGAGACCTTGCCCCACGAGCCGGGAGTGACCAACGCGCCGAAGACCGAGTATACGTACGACCCCCATAACAATGTACTTACTGTCAGGAACCCAGAGGGTAACGTCACCGAAACGACCTATAACGCCCTCGACCAGCCGCTGACAGTCAAGGATCCACGCGGAACCTACACGATCAACACCTACGACAACAAAGGGAATCTCACGTCCACGCGCGTTGCCAAGACGTTAACTGGGCCGGCTCTAATTGAAACGACCATCGTCTATCGATCCGGATGGCAGGCCAGTCACTCCAAACGATTGCGATCGAAGGCGAGGTCGCGGTCACCAGTATGAGTACGACGGGTCCGGATACCTGGCTAAAGAAACGAACCCTCTGGGTCACGCTACGTCCTACACGTACGATAGGACGGGTAACCGCCTGACTCAGGCCACCACGCGCACCAATCCGTCCGGGCAGGTTGAAACTCTCACGACGAAGTACACCTACGACCGACTTGGGAACCTCACAACGACTACCGATCCCGATGACAGTTCGGACGAGCACCGTCTACGACGAGCTGGGTAAGCCGAAGGAGAGGCATGACAAGCTGGGATATCTCACGGCTTACGCGTATGACGACATGGGTCGCCTTGCAGTCACGACCTTTCCTGATTTGACTACGGAACAGTTTGCTTACGACGGAGAGGGCACCCCGAACGTCCAAGGACCGCTCCAATCGAACGACCAGCTATAAGTACGACGGGCTCGGTCGTTTGACCCGCACAACCTATCCAGACGGTACGTTTATCGAGAGCGTCTATGACAATGCGGGGCGCGTCGTCCAAGCGAAGGATGCGAGAGGAAAGACAACGACGTACGGCTACGACAACGCAGGGCGCCGAACGTTGGCCAAGGTGCCGCTCGGCGACGGCACATTCGCGGAAGCGGTTTACACCTACGACGAGAACGGGAATCAGAAGACCGGGCGGGACGCCAATCTGCAAACGACCACTTACGAGTACAACGACCAGAACGAACGGACGAAGACGATATTCCCGGGTCTGGAGCTTCATTGAGACGACCTATGACGGAATGGGGAGGCGGACGTCGGAAAGAGACCAGGCAGGCAAGGTCACCCAATTCCAGTACGACCGTGTCGGTAGGCTCGTCAAGGTTGTCGATGCGCTAAACCACGAGACAGTCAACGTCTACGACGAAGTGGGCAATCGTATCCACCGAACAGACGCAAACGGCCACACCACGTCTTTCGAATACGACAGACTCGGTCGAGAGACGAGGCGAATTCTCCCGGGCGGTGCGTTTGAGACCAAGACGTACGACGCGGCAGGCAATCTCAAAGACGCGCACCGACTTCAACGGCAAGAAGACGACGGTATGGGTATGACCGCAACCATCGACTGACGTCGCGGAGCTACGGACGTTCCGTCCCAGCCGGTGGTGAGTGTCACATATACGCCGACTGGACGTCGGGAGACAGCTACTGTCGGTTCGACTTGACGGCATACAGCTACGACCTGCATGATCGGTTGACTCGCGTCACCTACGCCGACGGCCGAAAGCTGGAGTACGAGTATGACGAGAACGGAAATCGCAGGGTGGTCAGAGCGACGCTCAGTAGTACCATCCTGAACACGTTGTACTCCTACGACGACGCGAATCGTTTAGATCTCGTCACTGATCCATTGTCGCGCACGTACGACCATGGTACGACCGCAGCGGGAACAGGATCGCATTGGCATGTCCCAATGGAACCGAAACCAATTCACTCATACGACACTCTTAACCGTCTCACCGCGCTGACGACGACGCGGCCTTCCTCTAGCCTGACGGTCCAGAGCTACGCCTGACCCTTGGCCTTTCCGGCAATCGGACAAAGATCACGGAAGGAGACGGCACCGCTCGTAGAGTACGGGTACGACGACCTCTATCGGGTCACGTCGGAAAGCGGCGACTCGCAACGCCGTGTTGGAATATGAAAAGGCCTTCTCCTACGACAATGTCGGCAATCGCCTGAGCTCAGGTGACGATTGAGCTGATCACCGGGTACCCCCACAGGTCCGGGCACGCTTTCGTATTCGTACGATTCGCGGGATCAGCTCCTCACGGACGCCACGTCGTACACCTACGACGCAAACGGCAATCTCTTTGACCAAACTAGGCGAGGCTCACCTACACCTGGGACCTGGAGAATCATCTCGTCAAGGTCCAGAAGGCCGATGGGACGAAGATCGTGACGGTCTACGATGCCGATGGGATCCGGACGCAGACTGCGACAACTGATCCGGACGGGAACGTCAAGACGGTGAAGTACCTGACGGATGCAGCGAACCTCTTAGCCATGTCGTGGCTGAGACGGCGGCAGACGGAACTCTTCAGGCGTACTACGTCCGCGGTGACGACCTGCTCGCCGTAATCCGCCCTTGGTGCCTTCGCCAATGGGGGCGAGCGATTGGCAAACGCGGTTCGTCCACGCCGATGGCGTCGGGTCGATTCGCCGACTCACGGACGAGAGCGGCGCTATCAGCGATGGCTATTCGTTCACGGCCTTTGAGAGCAGATTGCGCAATACCGGGTCCGATCCGCAGCCTCTACAGCTTTGCGGGGAGCCATATGACCCCAATGTGGGTTTCCAGTACCACCGGGCGAGATGGATGGATCCCAGGGTGGGACGATTCGCACGTCGACGGACCCGCTGGACGGGTTCGACTTCGATGTGCGGACCTTCCACCAGTATCTCTATGCGTACGCTGATCCCACTGATGTGACGGATCCGAGCGGGTTCATCGGAACCATTCCGTTCGATCCGCTTGATCCTATGGACGTCGGGAACAATGTCCACACCGTGATCGGTTTGAGTTTGAAAATTCGCGACCCCTCGTTCGTTTCTCCAACCAAGGCGCAAGCACGACCCTGGGGTTCAGAGTGCCGTTCGGTCTGGGCCGTTTCCGGCCGGATCTCCTCGACACGGACGACAAGCAGCTCTCACGAGATCAAGACTGTCAGCGAGGTGGCGCTAGGGGAGGCCAAGCTGCGCTTCTATCTCACGATATTTAACTGGGCGGATCCAACGTCCAGGGCCAAGAAGTGGACCGCAGGCAACAACTTCACTCCCCGGCGCTACATCAAGGTCGGTGGTGGAGCGGGTGCTTGGGCCATTGTGTCTCCCCCCGATCTCGGCGTCATCGCGTACAAGGTCGTCGACTTCAACGCGGTGATCGCCCTGCTTGCGACGCTAGCGATCCTCAATTCGCTGGCCACGGTGCCCAGCTGGGCGGCCAATTCTCTCTGCTCTTCGGGTAGCCTAAATACACCAGCTCCGGGCGTGGATAGACACTGGATGGACTGGTCGCAAGCCAGGGACGAGCTCCTTGTTCGTCACTACGCGTGGTCGCTTCGGCAGTGGCAGGCTGAAGAGGCGCGCGCGAATTCGCCGGACCTCGCGACTTGCGCACTCAGGCTGCAGACCAGTTCCTCGCGGCGCTTCAAAGGCTTCCTGCGGAAAGGTGGGTCCCGCTACGGTCGCGGTGACCAAGCGTGCTCATTCGAGGGCCGGCGTTGCTCAAGCAAGAGTTGAATGCGCTCGAGAATGCAGTCCTCGCGGAGCTTGATACCTACCGGCACATGTGGACCAACGCGAACCCGGCGGAAAGGGCTTGCCCTTGCGAGCGTCGCCGCCGCCCCGCGAATCAAGCAGCTACTGGAGGGTCTCGGCACACCTGAAGGGATTGGTTCTCTGAGTGGCGTTACACAGCTCAGGTCGGTGGCTGGACGTTGCAGACGTACGTCGATGTCGGTGGCCAGTACGGTGATTTGAGCTACGGACATAGTCTCAGTGTTAGTGCAGAGTGCGCGCGATGCCCGGTCGCATAAGCCCGTCTTTGCGTCGCTGGGAATATCCAACTCGAAGTGGCGGCTCAAGAACTGAGCTCAGACGTGGAGTATGCCGCGTGGCAGGTGGCGCGGGCCCTGGCGGGAGTTTGCTGAGACGGTTCCCGCGCTGGTTGACGGCCTCGCGGTCGAGTCGCAGCGCGTCGACACGCGCGGAGCATCTCGCACGGCTGTGCTCGTAGCAAGGGTCGGGCGTCCCAAATGCGGAAACCGTCAACAAGCCTCGCTCATGGTGGGGACTCCATAGAGGCTGTTCACCACTGGGTGCGACGGCCACGAATTGCCTCGACAGTGAAGATCGTCGACGAGTCATATGAGGGGACGGGTCACTTAGGGGCGAGGGGACAGTGCTCTGATCGGTGAGAAGTTGGGATGGCGCGCTGGGTAAAGCCGGCGTGTTGGCGGCGTGCTCGCCCCTTGTCGGCTGCGAGTCTACGACGCAGCAGGCACCCAAGACCACGCGTGCCGATGCCCCGCGCGCCGTGACAAGCCCTACGTCAGCCCCATCGGCAACCTGCCGACCCTCGACCCGCGCCGCCGCAGCAAGGGGGCCAACCCAACCGTGAGACGACGGCCTTCCAGACCGTCGACAAGGTACGGTCCATCGTAGGGGCCGGCACCGGAGCTGGCTTCATCGTCCGCGAGGGCATCGATCGCCACCGCGGCCGGGTTCGCGGACGGCAGCCTGCAGGTTCTGGGGCTGACCCCTTCCGGGTGCGCTTCCTCCATGGCGACGTGGTCGCGGAAGACGAGGCGGCCGGGATCGTCCTCGTCACCGTGTGGAGTACAACGTACACTCGGCAGCGAAAGATGCGGTCCAACCGCAGTCCGTCTCCAGCCTCAAGCCGGGCGACATGCTGCGACTGCACGGGAGCCCGATCGGTTCTCTGAGCATGCAGGAATACAAGGGCCGATTCCGCGGTCTGCAGGAGGTCAACGGGCGGACCTCACCTCGACGCGGACACGCGCTTTGCGGCGGGGGACGCCGTGGGCGGCCCCGTGGTCGATGCCAGCTTCAACCGCGTGGTCGGCGCATCGCCACGCGCAGCGCCGCTACGAGAAGACGTGCTACATCGTGGCCGCCGACCGCGTGCAGGCCCTGCTCGCGACGGTCGTGGGTCGACCCGGCGAAGCCGTAGGACCAGGGCGCCGCCAGGCGCCGCGCTCGACTCGCCAACTTCACCTGTCGGCGGCGGTTACGGCCGCCGCCTGTCGGACGTAGCGCTCCGGGTCCGCGGCGGCGGACTCCAGCACCGGCATGGCCTGGCTCGCGGCCGGCCCGGATGCGGCCCAGCGCCGCCGTCGCGTGATAGCAGCGCGTAGGCCCCGCCACGAATGTTGGTGACGGCGGCCACTCAAGGCGGGCACGCGCTCGAGACCGCGCGCGGGCCCAGGTCGCCCGGCGGCACCGGGGCGGCGCGGCCGCGGGATCGTCCCTGTCCCGCTGGGCGAGCTGGTCGGTAGAGTAGCGCCTGCGTCATTCCGGCATAGGGAGTGGCCACCAAAAAGCGCACGCTGCCTCCTAATCCTTGACGAGGAGCGCCGTGTCGGACAGGAGCGGCACGATGGCGCGCGCGTGCTCGGTCCGGTGCGGCCCAGCGCGCGCACGGCGCGAGCGCGCATGGCGGGATCGGCGTCGCCGAGCATCGGGACGATGTCGTCGGCCGCCTCCATGCGGCGCGCGGCCCCAGGTTCATGATCTGCGAGAGGCCGCCGATCCGGCGTCATCAGATCCGGAGACTCGCAGCCGCGCACGGAGAGCCGCGCGCGACGTCTCACCGGCGGGAGTGGGTGGAAGCGGGACGGGGCGGTCGGGGCGCGCGGGCATCGTCAGGCGGCAGCGCCAGCGGCGGAGGCAGCGTCGCCGGCGGCGGACCGGGCTCGGGCGGTGGGATGCCGGCTTGCGCCGATGCGTCCGTCTCGACGTACGCGTACCCGCACCAGGCCTGCAGGCACAGCGACGGCGAGGACGCTATCCCCGCGATCCGCGGATGCGGAGAGGGAGCCGCGAACGGCCAGCGCGCCGAACAGGACCAGGGACTGCCGTGACGATGGCCTATGCCCGCGACGATTGACCATCGACCAGGGGCGCAGCTCCACCCTCGGCGCGGATGGGCGGCAGGGAGGCCCGCTTCGATTCCGTCGAGTGCCTCGGAGCGGGACTCGCCACTCCGCCAGCGCCGCGGTCGGTGGCCAGCGCGCCGGTAGTGGACGTCGATTCGCGGGGCGTGGGATGTCGGACGATCACCGCGTCGGTGGTCGGCGACGCCGACGCGCTGGCCGTGGACGTCGGCCATACGGGAAGAGTCCCCGAGCTCGCGGCTACCGCTCGTCTCGACCCCGACGGACGAGCCCGGAGCGGCCGGTGCGCTCCACGCGCACCGCGGGCAGCGTCGACTCCATTCGCGACGCATGCCTGGCTGACCGGCCGAGGTCCGGGAGCAGGCGGACGTCGTCCACGCCGTACTCGATCGAACTGGCGGCCGCCGCCCTCCTTGCCGCGTGCGAGCGCGTGCCCACCGCACGCCCGCCTTCTGGCGATCTCGCGTCGGCCCGCCGCTGCAGCTTCCTGCCGACGCCGTCGAATCCGTCCGGAGCCGCTGGCCGCCTGGCCGTCGCGAACGAAGCCCGGATCGAAGGCGACCGTATTGAGGGACGCGGGCGGAGCCGTCGCGCCGCACCCAGATCTCGTGTGTGAAGGGACAGGCAGCCCGAGGTGACCACAGGCCGGCCAGGGCGAGCGATACCGCGGCGCCGACGCCCATCTTCGCCGCCCGATTTGGGCCGCAGCGCGCGCATCTTATACTTCGTGCTCTCGCGAAGCGCGCGTTATGTTCTTCGTGCTCGCCCTCCCTCCTCGGGCTCACCGTGCTGCTCCCGCGGCCTCACGCGAGCTTCGGGCGACTACCTGGCGTGGCTCAGCTCCGGCAGCCCTCTGGCGCGCCGGAAAGCCGGTGAAGACACCGCCTCCCAAGCCATCACCCACGCCGCTGCCGGACCCGAGCGCGAGCGGAGTTCGACGGCCTCGCGAACGGTCCGCCCGGACGACCAGAGGGGCGGCCATCCGGACGCTGGCGGAGCGCCGCCGCCCACGCCGGAACTCTCCGCGGCCATCGACCAGACCTCTTCCGTTCCAGCAATCCCGACGTCCTCTCCGCGCTGACTTGCCCCAAGGTCCGGGCCTACCCGGCGGACGCGCTGAGCTACGCTGCCCTCGAAGCTCCCGACCGACAAGAAGTCCTACGCCTGGCACATGGACGAGGGCGCCATGTGCCTGTTGCGCGGTGGCGGACCATGCCGCCGAGGATCCCGTCCGCGCCCGCGAGCTGCTCCTGCTCGGACATTGCAGCGGACAACGGGAGCGTGCGCGGAGTCGTGCACGCGGGATTCGAGCACATCGACCTCGCCCGACATGCCTCGGTTCTCCAGATAGGGTCGCAATCGAGCTGGGGAACGAGAGCGCCGCTGCGCCATCGAACTCGCCCTGGCCTGAACGCCCTCGAGCACGCGCCCGGCGATGGTGGAGAGCGCGCCCCTTCGTTCGACGCGGAGGGAGGGGGCCAGGTCTGTCTCGGTATCGCCTGGGCTGCAGATCCGACCAGTGAAACCGGCCGCGCCCCGCGTCTGCTGGCGCGAATGCTCGTCACCCAGGGCGAGCGCGAGCCGCTGGCGGGTACGGCCACGGGCGCGAGCAGACGAAGCACGACGTCACGTCGGCGCTGGTCGAGATGGCCTACGGCGATCAGGTGCCGAGCGAGATGCGGGCGACGGCGCTCGCGGTCATCGGGCGGCGCGGCGACGTCGGAGCGATGACGCAGCTGGTCCCGCTGCGCAACCGGCCCGATCCCGTTCTCCAGCCCGCCGCCGTGGCCGCCATCATGGCCCTGGAAGCCCGCCGCAACGCCGGGGCGACGGCGATGATGAAGGCCGCTGGCGCCTTAGCGCTCGCGCAGCATGTCGTCGAGGATCGATTCGAGGTTGGGGCGCCAGGCCGCGAAGCGCGCGTTGCAGACCTCTTCCCAGCAGGTGTACTTGCCGTTTCAGGCAGCGGCCCAGCGACCTCGGCCGGAGAGTGCGCTCATCCGCTTCGGCGCAGGCGGTGACACCGCGCCGCCCTGGCATTTGTGCACGGCGACGAAGGGGCGAGGCGGAAGGTCGCGACCGAGGCCGATCTTGCAGGCCTCGGTGGTGGGTTGGGGAATGAGCTCGTAGTACTGCTGCGTGGGCGAGGCGCGGTACTGGGCGAGGACCCAGTTCTGGAAGTCGGCGGGGGACTTGTGGTTCGTGCTCATGATGACCCCGAGCTGCAGGACGCCGCTTCCAGCTTCTCCCGGTCGGGATGAACACGACGCCGGAGAACCCGCCGGTCGAGAAGTCCTTGGCCTGGACGAGCGAGGGCCCCACGACGTACAGGTGCTTGGGGAGCTTCGCGTGCTTCGCGCAGAACGTCGAGGCCAAGGCGAGGGCCGTCACCCCGAGCACGAATCGCGCCCGTGAGGGCTCCCGGCCGGGACGTCATCTTCATTTAGATGGCCCCCTCTCGTGGCGGGGGAGGTAACACGGGCACGCTTCGGCCTTTCCTCCGCCTTTCATAAGTGTCACAAGAAGTGTCACACAAGTCGTTTGACCTCGCGATCAGGATGCGTACACTCCGCCTCCGTTTGCGGTATGGGGCCTCCCTGGGGAGGAGCCTCGGTCGGGCTCGGAACGCATCCGGGCTTCCATCCGCCCTGATGTGGAGTCCGAGCTGCGAACGAGTCGGTGTGTCCAGACCGAGGGTGAGTCCGCGGCGCGCACACGCGCCACGGCTGCGCGCTTCTCTCCTTTGCGCGGCGATCAGCCTTCTCGCCGGGATCGTTTCGGCGCCGCCAGCCATCTCTGCTGATTCGCACGACGACGTCGTGGCCGCCGCTCGGCGTCTCCGGGAGCAGGCAGCCGAGCTGGCCGCCCTCCCTGACCCGGTTCCGGGCATCACGCGCGACGTCGGTCATATCGCGATCATCGAGCACGATGACGGCTCCCCGTACGACGTCCGGCAGCCGGACGGAACGCTCAACTATCCCGCGCGTGCGCGCGTGGCCCGCCGCTTCTGCGAGACCCACGGGAGACAGCTACGACTTCCTGATCGTCTTCACGAACTTCGACTTCGCGACGGGCGAGGCGCTTGCCTTCCACAGCGCTGTGCGCAGCCAGGTCGAAGGCATCGGCAAGACGGTACTCGACAACGGCGACCTCTTCGGCAGCCCCGGACGCCTGCACGGCTACGTGGACATGGCGGCCCTGTCGCGCTACCGGCTGCCCCGCAGAGCCTGTCCCCGGGCGATCCCGGCTTCCGCGCCACGCTGAACGTCCTGGCCCACGAGGTCGCGCACGAGTGGGCTGGCGGAGGTCCGCTACCGGAACGCGCAGTTGGAGATCTCATCCGACCTGCTGGGAAGGACCTGGCGCACTGGAGTGCGCTCCTCGATTCCGACGCGTCCGTCATGTTCGGCAGCGATTGGAAGCGGAACGCCGACGGTACCTACACCGGCCGCGCGTGATGGACACGTATTCGTCGCTCGACCTCTACCTGATGGGACTGCTGCCCGCCTCCGGCGTGAGTCCCATGACCCTTCTGCGCAATCCGCACTGGACCGCAACGCTCAGCCGGTGGAGGGAAGACCATCACGGCCACGCCGGAGACGGTCACCATCGAGCAGATCGTCGCGGCCGAGGGCGTGCGGCGCCCGGACTCGCTGACTTCGCCGAAGGCCTGCCGCCTCGGGTTCGTGTTCCCTGACCGCACCCGGCACTGGAACCCGCAGAGCCGAGGACCTGGAAGCGGTCGAGCGCGTGCGGCGCGCCTTCGCGGCGCAGCTCTTCGCCCGATCCGCGGGGCGTGGCGGTTGCGGACACGGACCTGGTCGAAGAGACGGCCACGACGTCGGCCGCCCCTGATCTCGTGAAGGCGGTCTCCCTGGCTGGCGGGGGCAGCAGGGCCTCGACGGGCATTGGGAGGACGGCACGGGCACGGCGGTGCGGGACACGTCGGCAGCCTTGCAGGCGATGGAGCAGGCGGGCGGGCAGGACGTCGAAGTCCTGCGCGGGCGGACCTGGGTACGGCCGCGAACGCCACGTGGACTTCAGCGCGGCGCGCGGAGCAAGGCGCAACTGGAACGAAGTACA
>ERZ1370068.438-contig-10396_pt1 | contig 30473 bp, 49 predicted proteins | sample MGYA00561227_ERZ1370068 | MGnify/ENA primary metagenome ERZ1370068 (study PRJEB38410, sample SAMEA6850437) | metagenome | study: Metagenomic assessment of the ecological functions of the soil: analysis of the soil microbiota associated with the...
CCGTTTTTCGGCTGGCTGTCCGATCAGATCGGGCGCGAGAACACGATGGTCATCGCGTTCACGCTCGAGGGAACGCGCGATGACGCTGTGGCTCTTCACGCGCTCGCATCCGGCGCTCTTCGTCCTCATGTCGGGCGTCGTGCTCTTTGGATGGGGAGAGATCTTCTCGCTGTTCCCGTCGACGCTGACCGACACCTACGGGACGCGGCACGCGACCACCAACTACGGCTTCCTCTACATGGCGCAGGGCGTCGGCTCGGTGCTCGGCGGACCGGTGGCGGCGCTGCTGCACGACGCGTACGGGTCGTGGATGCCGGTCTTCGGCATCATCATCGCGATGAACTTCGCGACGGCGCTGCTCGCGGGGCTCGCGCTGAAGCCGATGCGTCAGCGCTGGCTGGCTGACCGGACGGTCACCGCGCCTGCCGCTGCGCCAGCCATTCCCGCGCGGTAATCACGTCGCGTTCGGTCAGCTCGTGAGCCGCTGTTCTGCCACGCGACGGTCACGTCGGCGCCCGCGGATCGGAGAAGGCGCGGCCAGCCGTTCCGTTTCCTCGGCGGACACGAGCGGGTCCATCCTTCCCGTTCGAGATCAGCACGGGTGTCGCTGGAATGTCCGGCAGCGTGTCCGGGTGTCAGCGGCACCATCGCGCGAAACAGCACCGCCGTGCCGAGCACGTCCGGCCGCAGGAGCAGCAGCGCGCCGGCGATGTTCGCGCCGTTCGAGAAGCCCACCGCCATCACATTCGCGCGTCGAGAATTGATGCTGCGCCGCAGACGGCGGTGATGAAGTCCGCGAGCTCCGCGGTGCGCAGCTTTCAGATCCTCGATATCGAAGACGCCTTCCGCAAGGCCGCCTGAAGAAGCGCGGCATCCCGCGCTCGAGCACCTTGCCGCGCGGGCTGAGGATCCCGGCGCCCGGCCGCAGCAGCTCTGCGAGCGGCACGAGGTCGTGCTCGTTGCCGCCGGTGCCGTGCAGGAGCAGCAGGATCGGCGCGCCCGGCGTGGCGCGGCGGCTGAAAGACGTGGGTGAAATCCACTAATCGCTCATGGCGACCGCGTGATGCGTCTTGAGCGGCGGCAGCACCTCTTCGATGCGTGGACGCGCGGGCTCGAGCCACGGCGGCAGCACGAGCGTTTCGCCGAGATGCGCGGCGTCCTCGTCGACCGCGAAGCCAGGCCCATCGGTGGCGAGCTCGAAGAGCACGCCGCCCGGCTCCTTGAAGTAGACCGACTTGAACCAGAAGCGATCGATCACGGGCGTCGGATGGTGCCCCGACGCCTCGACCCGCGATACGCATCTCGTGCTGATGCTCCTCGTCGTCCACGCGCCAGGCGAGATGATGGACCGAGCCCGACGCCCCAGGCGCCGCGGCGCCCTTCGGGCGTTTCGCGCACGTCGAGCACGCCGGCCGAGCCGTCGAAGCCGTACCGACCAGACGCCGTTCTCCTCGCCGAGCCGCTCGAAGCCGAGCACCGTCGGTCACGAAAGCTCTCGGTCATCTCCGCTTCGCGCTCCCAGATCTTGCGCGCCGTACAACCCGCGCACCTGCCGCTCGCGCGGCACGCTGCTGCCGTCCCACGGCGTGAACGCGCGCGCCGGCACCTGGCGCGGCTCGACGAGCGCCACCTTCAGCCCGTGCGGATCGACGAGCGGCAGCACGCGATCGCCGAAGCGGCGCTCGATCGACCCCGAGCTGGGAACGCCGTAGCTTCTCGAGCCGCGCGCCCCAGTAATCGAGGCTGCCTGGCGGGCACTTCGAGCGCCGACTTCCACCGCAAGCCCGTGCCCGATGCGCGGCGGCGCCATCTCGGCCCACGGAAAGAACGTGAGGTCGGAGCCGGGATGGCCTTCCGCATCCGCATAGAAGAGGTGATAGGTGCCCGGGTCGTCCTGGTTCACGGATTTCTTGACGAGGCGCATGCCGAGGACGCCGGCGTAGAAGTCGAGGTTCTCCTGCGCGGGCCCGGCGATCGCGGTGATGTGATGAAGCCCGTTGACGCCCTTCATAGGGCTAGGCTAGCACGCGACCTCCTCACTCAGGTATCGCGGGTGCTTTGTTCAGCTTCGCGACGCGCGTTGAAATCGTGCTGGATCCAGAGCTGCGCCGTGAACGCCAGCCACGGAACGCTTCAATCGCCGCGCGCGAGGCGGCGGACTGCTCGCGATTGAACTCCGTCGTCGGAACCTTCTTCAGCGTGCGCTCTTCCGGATAGTGATACAGATCCCCGCTGAGCACGACGGGCCCGGTCTTCGCGAGGATCGAGGAACAGCACCTGGTGGCCAGGCGAATGTCCCGGAGCGGCCTTGATCACGACGCGGCGATCGCCGAAGACGTCGTAATCGCGGCGTCGTGATGATCGTGGTCCTGCTGTTCCTGAGCGCGCTGAAATTCTCCGGCTCGGTCCGCGGCGAGGGCGGGTCGGCGAACATCACGTCACGCTCGGCCTGCCGCACGAGCCAGGTCGAACGCGGCGAACAGGTTCGGCGTTGCCGACGTGGTCCCAGTGAAAGTGTGAGAAACGACAGGTAGGTGATGTCCGCGGGCGTGTAGCCGACCTGGCTGAGCTGCGCTTCCAGCTTCCGGTTCGACGTCCCGTAGGTCGGAGCGTGCCCGGAGCCGCCCGGAGGAATCGACCGATCGGGCACCGCGCCGACGTCCCACATCAGGGTGCCCTCGGGTGCGCGACGAGAAGCACGGGACAGACATCACGTTGGTCGCGATTTCCGCCCGTGTGAGCTGATAGAGAGAGGTGTCCGGAATGTCGAGCTTCCCGCAATCGAAGACGTAAAGCCGGACGGAAACGGGCGGTGCCGCCTTACGCGGCTGCGCCACGGCGGCCTGCCAGCACGGCAACCGCGATGGCCGCTGCCGTCAGCAATAGCCTGAAAATGCGCGGCTTCATAACATTTCCCTCTCAGGGGTTCATAGTGTATAAGCTCGGCGAACGGCCACGATACGAAATCACGGAGGCATCATGAGGCTAGCGATTCGTCGGTGGTGTCTGCCGGTCCTCGCGCTGGCAGGTCTGTTCGTGTGGGCGACGCCGCCCGTCGCCGGCCAGGCCGGCGCGAAAACGGGAGTGGACGACCTACGGCGGCGATCTCGCCAACACGCGCTACGCCCCGCTCGACCAGATCAACGCGAGCAATTTCAGCAGGCTCGAGGTCGCGTGGCGCTTCAAGACCGAGAACCTCGGTCCGCGACCCGAGATTCACATTTCGAATCCACGCCGCTGATGGCGCGCGGCGTGATCTACTCGACGGCCGGCACCGCGCCGCGCCGTCGTCGCGCTCGATGCGGCAACAGGCGAGATGCATGTGGATGCACGGCGAGCGACGAAGGGGCGCGCGGCGACGCGGCGCCGCGTCAGCTCTCCGGTCGCGGCCTCGCCTACTGGAGCGACGGCCGCGAGCGAACGGGTCATCTACGTCACGCCCGGCTACCGGCTGCATCGCGCTCGACGCGAAGACCGGCGTGCCGGTCTCGACTTCGGCAAGGACGGCGTCGTCGACCTGAAGCTCGAAGACGACCAGGCCATGGATCCCGTCAACGGCGAGGTCGGGCTGCATGCCGCGCCCGTCGTCGCCGGCAACACGGTCATCATCGGCGCGGCGCACACCTGGCGGGCAGCGTGCCGACGCAGCATGACAGAACGAGAAGGGCTACGTCCGCGGCTACGACGTGCGAGACCGGAAAGCGGCTCTGGATCTTCCACACCATCCCGCAGCGCGGCGAGTTACGGCAACGACACCTGGGAGAAGGATTCCTGGTCCTACACCGGCAACGCGCGGCGTGTGGGCGCCAGATGTCGATCGACGAAGAGCTCGGCATCGTGTACCTGCCCGTCGAGATGCCGACCGGCGACTACTACGGCGGCCATCGGCCGGGCAACAACCTGTTCGGCGAAAGCGTCGTCGCGCGTCGACCTGAAGACGGGCCAGCGCAAGTGGCACTATCAGCTCGTGCACCACGGGATCTGGGACTTCGACATCCCGTGCGCGCCGATTCTCGCGGACATCACCGTCAACGGCCAGCGCATCAAGGCGCTCGCGCAGCCGACCAAGCAGGCGATGCTCTACATGTTCGATCGCGCGACCGGCAAACCGATCTGTCCGATCGAAGAGCGTGCGGTCGAGAAAGGCGATGTGCCGGGCGAATGGTATGCGCCGACCCAGCCGGTCCCTCTCAACGGGCGCGGCCAGCCGTTCGCCTACGACTGGAACGGCTTCTCAGCGCGACTACATCATCGACTTCACCCCGCGCGCTGCGCGCGGAAGGCGAGCGCATCGTCTCGAGCTACAAGATCGGTCCCGTCTTCACGCCTCCAGTCGTCAGCAAGGTCGATGGACCACTCGGCACGCTCAGCCTCGCGATCAACGGCGGCGGCACGGTGTGGGCCGGCGGCTCGTGCACGACCCCGACACGCACATCATGTACGTGTATTCACGTCGCAACCCGGCGTCGCTGGGCATGATCAAGCCAGACGACCCGAAGGTCAACGACATGAACTACGTGTCGGGCAACGCAATCACCGGCGCGCGCTCGACCAACCCGATGGGGCGGCGCCAGGCCGGCCGTCCGTGATCATTGCCCGCGGCGCGCCTGTGCCTGACAACGGCGCCGACGGTTCGGAGGTGGCCCGCGCGGAGCCGCGCGCGGCCGGCGGAGGCGGTGGTGAAGGCGGTCCTGCGATTACCGTTCAGGGCCTGCCGATCGTCAAGCCGCCGTACGGCAGCATCAGCGCGATCAGCCTCGACAGCGGCGAGGTCCTCTGGCAGATCGCCGCACGGCGACACGCCGGACAACGTTCGCAATCATGCCGCGCTGAAAGGCGTGACCATCCCGCGCACGGGCCAGGCCGGCATCATCGGCACGCTCGTGACCAGGACGTTGCTGATCGCCGGCGAGGCGACGGAGACAACCGCGGGCCATCCCGCGGGCGCGTTGCTGCGGGCCTACGACAAAGCGACGCGGCAAGGATGCGGGCGCGGTCCTGATGCCGGCGCACCAGACCGGGTCGCCGATGACCTACATGCTCAACGGCCGTCAATACATCGTCGTCGCGGTCGGTGGCGGAGGCCTTCCGGCCGAGACTGGTGGCGTTCCGGCTGCCGGCAGCGCCGACGACGAACTAGCCTTGCGGACGGGGCCGGGATCGGGGATTCGGGATCGGGGATCGGATCGGATCGGGGATCAAGAACAGGTTTGATCCTGATCCCTGATCCCTGATCCCTGATCCCGATCCCTGATCCCTGATCCCATCTCCTCTACTTCTTCCCAGTTCCTCGTACGCGGTGCTCACGCGTCCTTTGAAGCCGCCAAAGGGATCGCCGGCCGCCCATAGCCCGTAGCTCTCGGGAATCTTGTACTCGCTGGCCGCCTGGTCGGCGCTCTTGCCCGCCTTTCATTTCGGATTGCACCCACGACGACCAGGTCGTTGTTGAAGTCGGCGTACTCCTTGAGGTCGGCCGGTTTCATCAGCGTGCTGTGGCCCGTGATGATGGAGTCGCAGTCCTTCAGCGCCTCGCGGCTTGCCTTCGCCATTGCCGTCATGTCGACGACGCTCGCCGCCGTTGCCGGTGTCCACGAGCGGCACGCTCTTCCCCAGCGAACGCGTCGCCCGCGTGCACGACGCGCGGCGTGCTTGAAGAGCACCCACGCATCTCCGCCCGTGTGCGCGCGCCGAAGTAATAGAGATCGATCTCGTCCTTCCCGCTGCCAATCATTCATGGTGTCCTTGAACGTCCGCTTCGGCAGGAAGCGCGCGCCCGCGCCCTTGAAGGCGTCCATGTTCTGCATGTACATCTTCGTGTTTTCCTGCGCGACGACGTCCACGGTCGGGCCGAAGAACTCGTTGCTGCCGGTGTGATCGGGATGCGTGTGCGTGTTGATGATGAGCGAGATCGGCTTGTCGCTGACCGTCCGCACTTTGGTCGAGGATGGCCTGTCCCCAGTTGGCCAGCTTGGTATCGACGATGACCACGCCGGCGTCGGTGACGAAGGCGGCCGTGTTCCCGCCACCGCCCGTGATCATACAGGGTGTCGGTAATCTTTCTGAATCTGCGCGACATTCGGGCCGCCCCGGCGGCCGCCCCTGGCGCGCCCTGAAGGCCGGAGGCGGCCATCGACAACGCCCCGACCGCGATGATGGCGCCGAGCACAAATTTACGTTTCATGGAACGCCCTCCAGCGGAGATAGAGTATAACGTTCGCGTTCGCGCGGCCGTTGGGGCGCGCACATCGGAGGGGCTGCCGTGAAACAGCACGCGGGTGTCCTCGTCCTCAGTCTCGTCACGGTTGCGATCGGCACGGCCTACATGCAGGCCAGCGGTCGCCCGGCCGACGAGCCGATCTGGGCCTATGGGTTCCTGGCGCCGCCGTCGCTCGCCGAGAAGCACCACTGGCCCAGAACCCCCGACGCGCAACCTCCGGCCGAACGAAGATCGCGACGACCAGGTGCGCCCGCGCCGCGTCCCGGGCTCCAACGCGGCATCTCCCTCGTCGACATCCGCGACGGGCACAACGTGATCGACTGGTTTCCCGGCGATCACCCATCGCCGATGCCCGACGTCATCGCGCACGGCCCGAAGAAGCTCGGCGCCACGTCGCGCGGCTGCGGCTCCTGCCACCTGCCGAACGGCCAGGGGCGCTCCGAGAACGCGGCCAGCCCGGCGGGCTGCCGTACGCATACATCGTTCGTCAGCTTCAGGATTTCCGCCTGGGGTTCAGGCGCAGCGCGGACTGGCGCAAGACGAACACGCCGACGATGGTCAACCTCGCGATGGCGATGACCGACGAGGAGATTCACGACGCCGCCGCGTCACTTCGCAGCCGTGGAAGTACGAACACGCGGTGGACCCGCGTGATCGAAACCGATCTCGTGCCGGAGACGCGCATCCAGGGCAACCTGTTCATCGCGACGGAGAGTGCGCGCACCGAGCCGATTGCCGGACGCATCATCGAAGTCCCGCTGACGACGGAGCAGACCGAACTGCTTCGCAACACACACGCGGGTTTTATCGCCTACGCGCCGGTTGGGAGCGTCGCACGGGGAACGCGAGCTGGTGACGACCGGCGGCTCGATGGTCGTCGGCAACCAGGTGGTCCAGGGCAAGACGACCGCGTGTGCCGGGTGTCACGGTCCGGACCTGATGGGCAAGGACGACGTCCCGCCGCTCGCCGGCCGATCGCCGAGCTACCCGCGCGGCAGCTCTATGACTTTCAGCAGGGCACGCGCAACGGCGTCCGCGGCGCCCTTCATGCGTCCGGTCGTGGCGAACCTCACCCACGACGACATGGTTGCGATCACCGCGTACCTCGCGTCGGTGGGACCGGGGGCGCCGGCCACTCTGCCTCGCTGCTGATACCTGCTCCGGTCTCGACCACCGCGCGGAGGTAGGCTGCCCTAACTTCCTGTCCAGCTACGGCCGATAAAGTCCGTAGGCGGACCTGAGAGGTCCGCCTACGCCCGTTATACGGGTTCCAGTCATTAGCGGCGGACGTCCAGTTTCCAGTCGTAGCGGCGGACCAGGACCACCGGACGCCGGAAGGGAGATCTACGAGCGATGGGTGTCGGCCATCTACGCCGATGTCGGGGTGGCAACGCGCCAATGTCCTTGCGGCGGCGCAATATCTTCGCAACGTCGTGACGCGCGCGCCTGACGATATGAAAGCCCAGGCCGTCTACCAGGGATTGCTCTGAAGTGCTCGAACCGGCGCGCCGCACCATCCGGCAACAGCGAGAGCTCAGCGAGGCGGCCCGGTCGTCGGTCACGCTGCGTGAAAAGCGCGCCGGCCAGGAGCGTCGTCGAATCGATCGGCGGCGGGTCAACCTCGGACCTCCGACGGACGTCGAGCGTCGGAAGAACGAGCGGCGTGACCGGGCGCGATCGCCGCACGCGCGCCTGAATCGCCCGGTTCTTTCAAAACCGAAACGCGTGTTCTGTCCTGCTATCGATACCCTGCACCCTGGCGCTATCGATTTGCACGACGCCGCCCGTCACTGCACTGGCACTCATCGTGCGCGGGGTGCGGGCGCAAGAACATGTCGATTGACGCAGCCTGGCCGTCGAAAAGGGGCGAACGAACGGTCACGCTTCACGCGCAACCGCGTCCGGGGTGGCTGACGTGCGAAACGTTCTACGGCCTCGACCGAAAAGCCCTTCAGCCTTTCCTCCGATCCGTCGTTCTTCTACAACAGCAGCTCGCACGGCGCGGCATTCAACGATCTCCTGTCGGGGATCCGCCGCCGCGAGAGCCTGAGCGTGCTCAGCGGCGACATCGGGACCGGGAAAACGACGCTGTGCCGGACGGTGCTGGCGAATCTGGATCGGCAGACGTTCAGCGCCTTCGTCGCCGACCCGTTCGCGACGCGCGAGGATCTCCTCAAGGTCGTCCTCGTCGAGTTCGGCGTCGTCTCGGCGGAAGATCTCGCGACCGGACGGCTGCGCGGCGCGTCGCGCACCGAGTTGAGCTTACCTGCTCTACGAATTCGTCGGCACGCTGTCGCCGCTGCAGGCGTTCGCGGTCGTCTTCATCGACGAAGCCCAGAACCTCGTCGCTGCCGCTGCTCGAGGAAATCCGGATCCTCTCGGACTCGGACGGCCGCGAGCGGCAACTGCAGGTCGTGCTCGTCGGCCAGCTCGAGCTGCGCGACAAGCTGCGGCTGCCCGAGATGCGGCAGGTGGCGCAGCGCGTGTCCGTGTGCTGCGGTCTCGAACCACTCGATCGCGACGGCATCGACGGCTACATCGCGCACCGGCTTCACGTCGCGGGCGGCACGCCCGAGCGCGTCCGCTTCTCGCGCGAGGCGATCGACGCGATCTACAGCGCGTCGAACGGCGTGCCGCGCCTGATCAACCGGCTCTGCGATCGCGCGCTGCATCATGGCCATCTGGCTCGCGCCTCCGTCATCGACGCCCCGACATTCGCCCCTGCGCATGAGGAGATGAAACCGCTGCTTCCCGTGCAGCCGACGGAGTCGCGGGTCGTCGTGCTGTCGCCGGATGCCGACCCGTTTGCCGGCTTCCCAGTGAGCATGTTGCCCCCGCGAGAATGTTGTCGCGTCGACTGCGCTGACGGTCGCACGCGTCGACGGGGCCGACGCGTGGTTTGCCGAAACGGATGCCCGCGTCAACGAGGCCGGCGAAACTGGAGACGGTCCCGATGCGTCCGGTCGAGGAGGGGCGCGTCACACCGCTGTGGGCGGCGGAGCATCGCAGCCGCACGACCGTTCCGCCGACGCACACGGAGATGCAGCCGCGTGTGGCTGCGGCGGTTCGAGATCGCCGTGTTGCTGCTCGCCATCGTCGCAGGGGCCGGCCTCGGCCTCGTGCAGGCGTTGATTTTCCTCTCCGAGCCCGTGATCCCGCCGTCCATCGAAAGTCCGGCGCCGCCGGCGTTGCCGATGGCGTTCGTGATTCCTGACGTTCCGGCAGACGACCTGGCGCCTTCCGCGGATCCGCCATCGGATCCCGCGACGCCAGCCGTTCCTCCTCAGCACTGAGCCGACCATCTTCTCGCGCAATCTTCTCGCGCGTTGACCTCGGTCAGTGGCGCGTGTTAGCTTCCGGCCCACTTCGGCGGGTCCGCGACGCGGTGGCGCCGGTTCGCATCGCGGACCCGCCCCACGCCGCAGGCCGGGTTCCGCCGAACAACTCGTAGCCGGGCGAGGCGGACCCGGCGGTGAGGTTGCGATGACGGAATGCAGGCGAATCCTCGCAGGTGGCACAGTGGGCCTGCTGATGCTGGCGGGCGCGGCGTCCGCGCGCAACAGCCGCCGGTCGGACCTCATTCTCACCAACGGCAAGATCATCACCGTTGACGAGAAGTTCACCATCGCGCAGGCGGTTGCCATCAAGGGCGATCGGCGTGGTCGCGGTGGGGACCAATCAGCAGGTCGCGCAGCTGGGCGGTCCGGCGACGCGGCGCATCGATCTGCGCGGACGCTCCGTGGTGCCCGGGCTGATCGACAACCACATGCACCTGCTGCGCGCGGGCACGACGTGGACACGCGAGGTGCGGCTCGACGGCGTGGAATCGCGGAAGCAGGCGCTCGGCCTGTTTACCGCGCGCGCGAAGGCGATTGCGCCGGGCGACTGGGTCTACACCATCGGCGGCTGGTCGGTGGATCAATTTGCCGACAGCCGCGCGAAGTTCACGCGCGAGGAGCTCGATCGCATCGTCCCGAATCACCCGGTCGCGATCCAGGAGTCCTACTACCGCACCTACCTGAACAGCCGCGGCCTCGAGGCGTTCGGCATTCGCGACGGCGCGCCGGACCCGGCCGATTTTCCCGAAAGGATCGGTCGTCCGCGATGCGTCCGGCCGCGCGACGGGCATCGTCGAAGGCGGCATGGGCGCGGTGCGCGCGATTGCCGCGAAGATGCCGCGCGTGCCCGACAGCGAGCTCGAGGCGAGCACGCTGGCGATGATCAAGGACATGAACCGCGCCGGGCTCACCGCGTTCGGCGTGGCGGGGTGCGACACGAACCTGCTGCCGATGTACCGCAAGTGGGAGGCGCAGCATCAGTTGAACGTGCGGATCTTCTGCATCGACGGCGTCGGCGCCGGCACGCCGGAACAGGTGGATCGCGCGCTGCCGCGAATCGCCGACATCAAGCTGTTCCAGGGCGACGACTTCGTCGACAGCGTGCTCTACGGCGAGCGTGTACGGACCGCTGCACGATCCGATGTTCGACTCGACCTCCGACCCGAAGCCCGAGCAGCTTGCGCAGTGGCGGCGCCTCGCGATGGAGGTTGCGAAGAACCGGCTGCCGCTGCACGTGCACGCGGAGCTGACGCACACCATCGACGCGTTTCTCGATCAGATCGAGGCGGTCAACAAGGTGTATCCGGTGAAGAACCTGCGCTGGATGCTTGCGCACTTCAACCAGTCGAACGCCGCGCAGCTCGAACGCATGAAGCGGCTGGGGATGTACGCCGCCGTGCACCCGTGGAACGTCATCAACGGCGGCATCATGCACGAGATCTTCGGCGACGACTGCATCGAGCAGCCGCCGCTGGCAACCATCCAGGCCAGCGGCATCATGTGGGGCTTCGGCAGCGACGGCAGCGCGGCCAATCAGTACTGCCGTTCGTCACGCTCAATTACGCCGTCACCGGCAAGATGACGAGCGGGCTGAAAGTGATGCGCCAGACGATCAGCCGCGAGGACGCCCTCATCGCGCTACACGCGGCGCAATGCGTTCTTCGTCTTCCAGGAAGGCAACCTCGGCGCGATCCAGCCGGGCAAGCTCGCGGATCTCGTCGTGCTCGATCGCGACTACCTCACCATTCCCGCGGATCAGATCAAGGACATCAAGCCGTTGCTGACGATGGTCGGCGGGCGGGTTGTCTACGACACAAGCGCAGTAACCGCAACCCGGTAGGGGCGGGCCTTCAGGCCCGCCGAAACGGCAGGTCTTCAGACCGCCCTGGAACGCCCACCGCAGGAGGAACGATGACGGGACTTCGTCAGTGCTTCTGTGGCAGCTCTGACCCTCGCTATTCCGGCCGCTGCATTTGCGCAGGAGGCCGTGCTCACAGGCACCATCACCGATTCCACCGGCGCGGTCCTGCCGGGCGTCACCGTTACCGTTCTCCACGAGGCGTCCGGCAACAAGTTCGTCGCGGTCACCGACGAGCGCGGCATCTACCGCATCCCCGCGAGAGTGGGCGGCTATCAAATCGCCGCGGAGCTGCAGGGATTCAGCACCGCGCAGCGGAGCAGCGTGGAGCGTGCTCGTCGGGCAAACGCTCGTCGTCAACCTGCAGATGGCGCCGAGCGGCGTGGCCGGAAACCGTGACGGTCAGCGGGGAAGCGCCGCTCATCAACGTCGCGACGTCGCAGCTGGCGGCAACATCGACCCGCAGCAGGTGCAGGAGCTGCCCGTGCAGGGCCGCAACTGGATGGCGCTCGCGATGCTCGCGCCCGGCAGCCGAATGACCTCGGATACGGCGAACACGCCGATCGCCAATCGCGGCGCTTCGGGCGACGTGCGCCAGTATCAGTTCAGTCTCGACGGTCAGCAGGTCACCTCGGAAATGGGATTCGGCAACCAGCCGCGGTACAGCCAGGAATCGATTGGCGAGTTCAGTACATCTCGAACCGCTTCGACGCGACGATGGGGCGATCGGCGGCCGTGCAGGTCATTGCGGTGACCAAGTCGGGGACGAACCGGTTCTCGGGCTCGATGCGCGGCAACTTCCGCAACAGCCGCTTCAATGCGCCCAACCCGGTGCTGGGCAAGGTGGTGCCGATCGACAACCAGCAGCTCGCCTTCACGCTCGGCGGGCCGATCCGCAGGGACCGGCTGCACTTCTTCGCGCACTACGACTACGAGCGCGAGCCGAAGACGAGCATCTGGAACACGCCGTATCCGGCGTTCAACGTGGAGCTGCACGGACCGGAGACGGTGAAGATGGGCGGCGGGCGCCTCGATTATCAGCTCTCGTCGAACATGCGGGTGATGGGGAAGATCACCGACGCGCAGCACTGGCAGCCGTTCACCGCCGGCGATACGAGCCACCCGGCCGCGACGGGATCAACCCTCGAGACCAACCGGAATTCGCGGGGCAGTTCACGCAGGTCCTGAGCAACCGTGCCGTCAACGAAATCAACGGCGGCAAGACGCAGGTGGATCTTCGAGAACGCCAACCGGACGACCTGGTCCCATCACTGGCAGGCACCCAACGGCGTGACGACCGGATCGCCGCGCATCACCTTCAGCAACTTCGCGATCGGCGGCAACACGTTCTATCCGCGCTTCGGCGCGCAGGACAACTGGAGCCTGCGCGACAACTTCACCTATCTCATGCGATGCGCGCGGCCGCCACGACGTGAAGGCCGGCGCCGATGCCGTCGTGATGGTGGACTCCGGCAACAACTGCCAGTCCTGCATGGGCGTCATCGATGCGCGCGGCGGCACGCCGTCGGCCGCCGACATCCAGGCATGGTTCCCGGATCCGTGGAACGCCGACACGTGGAACCTGAACGCGATCTCGCCGCTCATCCGGACCTACAGCATCGGCGTCGGCAACTACGCGACGCGCGACGTCCGCCCGCAATACGGCGCGTGGTTCCAGGACGACTGGCAGATGTCGAACACGCTGACGCTGAATCTCGGCGCGCGCTACGACCTGAGCCTCAACGCCAACGGCAACAACTACGCGGTGCCGCCGTTTGTGGACAAGGGAAGGCCCGCCGACAAGAACAACATCCAACCGCGCGCAGGCTTCGCGTACCGCGTCACGAACAACACGGTCGTGCGCGGCGGCACCGGCGTGTAGCTTCTCGACGCCGCTGCAGATCGACACGTTCTTCATGGCGCAGATCGACCGCCTCGTCGTCATCCAGTACACCAACGATGGCCGGCCCGACTTCGGCGCGAACCCGACCAACGGCCAGCCGCTGCCGAGCGTCTCGCAGGGACAGCAGCAGTTCTGCCACGTACGCAACGTGCCGGGCTGTCTGCGCCGGTCGCTCCAGGAACTGGTCGCCCCGGAGGAATTCTCCACGCAGCTCGGTCGCACGTGGCAGAACTCCATCGGCTTCCAGCACCAGATCGGAAGCACAGCGGCGGTCGAGGCGGATTACGTCTACAGTCAGGGCCGCAACGAGAAAGACATCATCTCGAACATGAACCTGACGTTCAACCCCGCGACCGGCGCGAACTATCCGTTCTCCGACATCGCGCATCGCGCCTATCCCGATTTCGGCGCCATCTCGATGCTCGTGCGCATGGGCCGTTCGAGTTATCACGCGCTGCAGACGGCCGTGACGAAGCGGTTCAGCAACCGCTGGCAGGGTTCCGCCACCTACACGCTGTCTGGTCTCTGGGATGCCTTTCCGGTCGCGTTCAGCGGCATCGCGCCCGCGCCCATCCAGACCACGCCCGACCTGGGTGGCGAGTGGTCGCTCTCCTCAGGTGACTTGAGGCATCGCGCGGTGCTGAACGGCATCTGGGAGGTCGGCCGCGGCCTGCAGGTAAGCGGTGTGTTCTACACCGGCATTGGCCAGCGCGACACGACGATGACGGCGCCGACGTGCGGAACATCGCGGGCGTGGGTGGTCCCGAGTCGTCCAGCCGGCTGCGTGCCCGCATGGACGGCAGCATCGTGCCCCGGAACGGATTCGTGCAGCCGCCGCGGCGCAAGGCCGACCTGCGCGTCCAGCAGAAGATCACGCTGCCGCATCGCGTCGCGCTCGAAGGCATTGCGGAAGTGTTCAACGTGTTCAACTCGCCGAACTGGACGATTACGACGGTCGAGACGAGCGCGCAATACCTGAAGAGGACCCTCGGCCAGAACCGGACTGCGCAGGTGGGTTTCGGATCACCTTCTGAAACTCCCAACTCCCAACTCCCAATTCCCAAGGAGCCGAGGCTGAGCTTGGGAGTTGGAGGTTGGGAGTTCCGGTTGCATGCGCTCTATCCCAGGAGGCACTACCACATGGCACTTCGCGAGAAATACAACCACGCGATTCAGACGGCGAAAACCTTCGTTTCCAGGGCGGCGCGGATGAAAAGGACGGCAAGCTCCACTTCAACGGCACTGTCAACACGCAGGACGAAGCGAACAAGATCTGGGACGCCATCAAGACCGTCCCGTCGTGGCAGCAGGAAGTGGTCGCCGACATTCTGCGCCACCGGCGCGGCTCAGCCGGGCGCGACCACCGGTGGACAGAACGAAAAACTTACACGGTGAAGTCGGGCGATACGCTCAGCAAAATCTCGAAGGAGATGCTCGGCGACGCGAACGCCTACATGGACATCTTCAATGCGAACAAGGATCAGCTGAGCGATCCGAACAAGATCAAGCCCAGGCAGGTGCTGAAGATTCCGTCGCCCGCGCATAAGTAGGCAGCTGTTCAAGCTTCCAATTCCCAACTCCCAACTCCCAAGCACTGTGATGCCGCGACGTTCAGCTGCTTGGGCGTTGGAGCTTGGGAATTGGGAGTTGGGCGTTGGGAGTTGACAGGGTCAGTCTTCTTCGAACCAGCGCATGATCGCGGTCTGGAGCGCGAGACGGCTTCGGCGGGATGTACACCGTCGTGATCGACCAGAGGCGAACGGAGGGAGTTTCGAGAGCGGGATCTTCTTGATCTTCGGCCTCGCTCACGAGAACTGCGCCGCTTCGTACAGGATGATCGGATGGCGTTCGTCGTAATGCCGCCGCAGCACCCTGGTGAGCCGCGCGAGACGTTCCGGGCGGCATCCGGCATCCGTCGGGAAGCCCGGTTCACCGAGCACGCCCACCTGCCGAGAGGATTAACGCGCTCGTCGGATCGAAGCGCCGGCGATACGCGAGGAAGTCGGTCGCCTCGAAGCTCTGACATCCGTTGTCTGCGGGGTCGATGCCGAGATCGGCGAAGAGACAATCTTCGGTCGAGATGCCTGGCAGCATCCGTGCGCGAAAGCCCTCGCGGCGCGCCGCGGCGTATCGCCTGATGCGCCGGAATTCACGAACACTCCTGGGTGTCCGTAGAACGCTGCGCAGACGTGCGCCGCTTCGCACGGCCGCCAGCATCCGGTCCGCCATACCTGCGGTACGAACGCTCTCGCGGCTCTCCGGGCGCGTAGCAGTCGCGCATTCGTTTCCGCCGCCCCGTTCAGGCGGCGAAGCCACGTCTCGGTCGCGGGATCGGTGACCGGGTAGAGGAGTTTGTCGGCCCGCGTGATGCAGTCGAGCGCCTCGGGCGTCGTCTGGATAACGAGCCTGATGCCGGTGCCGACGACGACAAGCTCGCCGGCGCGCGCGGGATCGTCCACGCCCGTTGGCTACTTCTTTCTTCTCGTCTTGACTTGCCGTCCGACTTCTTCTTCGTTCCGGGCTTCGGTTTCGGCGTGGGCGGCCTCTTCGCCATCGCCCCTTCGGGAAGTGCGGCCTCCCACGGCGTGATGTGAAGCGCCCCGCGGATCCGGCGGCACGTCTCGTGTCAACATCGGCTGCCCTCTCGTCCTCGCTGAGCACCGACCTGATCCAACACGGCCGACGGATTGCTGAGGAACGCTTCCATCGTGGCCGGATCGGACGCCAGATCGACGAGGAAGTTACTGAGGTTGTCGCTCACAACACCTCCGGGGTTGGGCATGAACTTGGGGGCTGATGGCGGCCGATGCTACTGTGACAATCCGACGGTTGCAAGCAGTTTTGCGAAGCGCGCGTCGCCGCGCAGCTTGTCGAGCCGAGGATCCACTTTCAAGTGGACGATCACCGGGTCAGCCGATCGCGCTGGCCTGATCCAGCCAGCGCGAAGGCGCGGTCACGGTCTCCGAGGGCCGCATACGCCGTCGCTGAGCGCCCACGCCGCTCCATCCGCCCGCTGGCGCTGCAGCGTGACGTCAGCTCGCTCGATGACGGCGCGTGCCATTCGCGCTGCCTTCCGGCAGCGCCGTCACGTATCCGCTTCTCCGCGAGTAGTTGCGATCCGTTCGCCGCCGGACGGGGACGCCTTCGCCAACTCCGAGCCAGCGCCTCATCGTAGTCTCCCTTGAGGGCAAGTATGCGCTGCATCCGCGGCTGAAGATGGTCGTGTGGCCTGTCGCCGATGCATGAACTGCCGCCGCGCAAGGATGCGCGTCGTCGTAGCGGCGCATCGGGACCAGAAGCTCGCCGAAGCTGCGCCATTGACGCCAACCGACAGCGGGTCCAGCGCGAGCGCGATTTTGATCTCCGACATCGCCTGGTCGAACCGGCCCTGGCCCGGCGAGGAACAGCGCATACCAATGATGTCCGGTGGAATAGGCCGGCGCGAGCGCGACCGCCTGCTTCAAATCCGCGTCGGCCGCCGCCCAGTTGAACTCGTCGTGAGACACGTAGCCCGCGTGAGGCGTAGTGCCTCGGCGAGCGACGGATCCAGTTCCAGGCCCTTTGTCGCCGCGTCACGTGCGCGCCGTCGCGCCTCGTCTCCAGGCATCACGCCGTAGATGCCGAGCAGGTGGTGCATGAATCCAGAGAGCCCTGAATAGGCCGGCAATACCCCGCGGTTGATCGCTTCCTGGAAGTTTACTGGACGCTCTGCTTCAGCGACTCGGGCGTGCGCATCGCCCAGTAGTAGCGCCCTTCAGAGTACAGGTCGAACGCGTCGAACGACGGATCGCGCTGAGCCGCAGGCGCGACCGAACCACGCGGCGGCGCCAGCCTCGCGTGGATGCCGTCGGCGACCGCCGTCGCGATGTCCCGCTGGAGCTTGATGACGTCCTCCGAGATGGCCTCGAACGTCCGATCCCAGAGCTGCGTGTCGGTGCCGGCGCGGATCAATCGCGCGTTGATGCGAAGCCGATCCGGATCGGCTCCGGATTCCTGCCGCACACCCGGGGACATCAGCACGGGAGCCCTCGAGGATGGCGTCCACGTTCAGCGCCCGCGCAATTTCCGGCACGGTCTTGCCGCTGCCTTTGAACTGCATGGACGAGGTCCGCGAGATCACGTTGACGCCGGCGAGCCGCCCGAGCGTGCCGATCAACTCGTCGGTCATGCCGTCGGCGAAATACTCCTGCGCGGGATCGCCCGAGAGGTTCGCAAGCGGAAGGATGGCGATGGATCGGATTGGCGCCGCGGCCAGCGTGGCGGCCGTCTGCGCGCCGCGGAATGCCGGCAGCGCAAGGAGTGCTCCGGCGACGATCGCGGCCGCAAGCGCCGCGACCGCCGCGATGGCCTTGACCAGGCGTCATGAAGACGGGCGCTCCGGAGCAACCGTGTCGCCCTGTTGCGGCACCGTAACGCGCAGCGTGTCGTCGTCGATCGACTTGAGCAGGTCGGCTTCGAGCGCGCCCGCCGTCAGGTAGCGATCCGCCGGGTTCTTCGCGATTGCGCGATCGACGACCGCGACGAACACCGTTGGCACGTCGGCTCTCGCGTCCCGCAGCCGGATCGGCACCGACGTCCGATGTTTCCCTTTCAGCTCCTCGACGGTCTTCGCCCACACCGGGAACGAGCCGGTGACGAGGTGATACAGCAGGACGCCAAGGCTGTAGACGTCGGTGGCCTCGCTGGCAGGCACACCGTCGAATACCTCGGGCGCGATGTACAACGGCGTCCCCGCGAAGTCCGGCAATCCCCGGCGCGCGCCGGGGTCGATTTCGCGTCCGGTCCCGAGGTCCATCAGGACGATGCGGCCGCCGTCCTCGCGGATGACGTTGTCGGCCTTCACGTCTCGGTGGAGGAGGCCGGCCGCGTGCAGCGCCGCAAGCGCGCGACAGAGGTCGATGCCCACGAGCGCGGCTTCGCGCGCGCCGAACGCCCCACGGGTGTTCAGCACCTGCTCGAGCGTCTGGCCGCGCAGCAGCTCCATCCAGAGGCCCACGCGTCCGTCGTGCACGTCTACGCCGTGAACGGTGATGACGCTTGGATGGCGGACGCGCGCGAGCAGGCGTCCTTCGCGCGTGATGCGCGACGTCTCGGGATCGTCACCCACGCCGTGGACGCCGCGCAGGAGCTTCAGCGCGACTTCGCGTTCGAGCTGGCGGTCCCACGCGCGGTAGACTTCGCCGTACGTGCCGCCACCGAGCCGCTCGAGCAGGGTGAGGTGAGCCCATGTGCCAATCGCGGGCGCGGCCTGGCTGCGGCGCGCGACGAACGGCAGGACGGCCTCACCCGGTGCATCCGAGAGCGTCCGATGGATCTCGGTCAGCTTCGCGAGCACGCCGAGCTGCCGGACGAACCCCTGATCCTCGGGCGGCGCCTGCCGTGCGGCTTCGTCCCAATCGACGGCCGTGCCATCGGCGACCGACTCCGCGAGCGGAAGGAGTGCTTCACGCATCGGTGCCCTCCATCTCGCGGGCGAGTCGCATCAGCGCCCGGCTGACGGCCATCCGCGCGGCCTCAGGCGTCGGCTTGCCGAGCGCTTCCGCGATTTCCTGGTAGCTCAATCCCATTTCCACACGCGCGATGATCGCCTCGCGCTCTTCCGGCGCAGCCGCGTGAGCGCCGCTTCGTACCGTTCGAGCGCTTCCTGGCCAATCGCCAGTTCGAGCGGCGTCGCGTCGCGATCGGCGTGGCGTTCGTCGATGTCGGTCATACCCGGGGCGCGCTTGCCGCGGCGCACCTCGTCGCGCACGCGGTTGACGATCGCCTGGCGAAGGTAGCCGTGCAGCGCCCCGTCGTGACGCATCTCGAACCGGTCGATCCCCTTCATCACACGGATGAACGTTTCCTGCACAAGGTCGTCCGTGCTCATCAGGTCGCGCGTCCACTGCGGCAGGCGGCCGCTTGCCCAGCGCCGCAGCGCGCGGCAGGTAGCGCGTGAATATCCGATCGAGAGCTTCGGCGTCGCCGGTCTTCGCCCGCTCGACCAGCTCGAAGGTCGAATCCGGGCGCGAAGCTCCGCCGGCCTTGGCGTCGTTCATCAGAGGTGCCGCATGATACGGGTTCAGGCTTATCCTCTCAACTTCCACAACGAGGAAAGCGCGGCGGGCGAACAGGTCCTCCTATTTACTGACAGATCCGGCCACGATCCGCCATTTCCCGTCCTTCCGCACCCAAACTCGAAGGAATTTCAGCGCGAACGTCCCCTGGGGCTCTTCGAACGTGCCGGTGCAGGTAACCAGCAGCCGCGGCACCGTGATCGACGATCTGCACATCCGTGATGTCCACGTGCGTGAATTTCGGCCTCTTCCCGGGCCGATGCGCCTCCACCACCTTCTGCTTCGCGAAGAAAGGACGGCACTGTTGTCATTCCTGACGGGGCTGCCGGCCGGGCTCAATGTCGAGCTGACGTGGACCCCGCTCGCTTCGCGCTCACGCGGCACTCGACGAGCTCCTGCAAGTGCCACAGGTCGTCCGGCGTCCCAAGCAGCTCGAACGCGTCTGTCTGCCCGATAATCTCGTCCACCGCGCGGCGGTTCGTCGTCGTGAGCATCATCGGCGTCGCACCGAACAAAGGCGATTTCGGAGAGGTATTTGAAGCACAGCCAGTTCTGCTCGTACGGAATCGACAGATCGAAGAGGATGACGTCGGGACGGATGGTGTTGAGCAGCTGCCTCGATTCGTCGACGTGATGGCACAGATCGAGGCCTCGGAGGTGATGGACCGACACGCCAAGCGCGCCGAACCAGTCACTCAGCAGCGTGGTGGTGTCAGGCTGGTTGTTGAGCAGCAGGATGGTGACGCTTTCCCACTTCTCCATAGAGTCATGCGGCATGGCTGTGGTCAGGTCCGACATCGGTCGCGCGCCGCCCGCCGCGACGCCGTTCCGTCTCGACCTCCTCGCGCTTCTCGCGAAGCTTCTGGTAAATGTCGTTCGACGTCCACGTCGAACGGCGTTCGCTGTGGAAACGCCGGTCGGGCATCGGCGTGACGTTCGACCGCGGCGAGGCGCCGACGTGAATCAGCGCGCGCGCCCGCGCCGCTTCCTTCACCGCGTGCACGAGATCGCCGGCGTCGGAGTCCTTGTCAACGATCTCGAAGATCCGCTCATCGTCACCGGCAAGCCGCTCGACTTCCGCGGCGTCGGCGGCCGTGAGCACGAAGCGGCAGTCACGCATGGACGGCCGTGCGCGAGCCTCCTCGAACATCGCCCAGTGTTCGTCGCGCTGGCGGGCCGATCTCGTACACCACGACCGATGGATCGTGATCCGTCATCAGGGCATCGACGTCGCAGCGGCCGTCGCGCACCTCGGGTATCAGCGCCGGGACCACGGTGAACCCGGCGCTCTCGAGGAGTCTCGTTATGAGGACAATCGCGTCCGGATTCGAATTGAAGAGCGCCACGACGTCGAACGACGGCATGCGTGGCGGCCTGCATAAGGCGGGCCGGTGAGGCCCGCCTTTCCGGGAGACGTTTACTTGGCGATCGGGATTGATGGAGCGAGTTGGTCAGGGTTGGTGCGCTCGCCCCACTGATTGTTCTCGATGCAGAAGTACCCAGGATTTCACTGTCCGGCGTCCCGAGCTTGGCCGTATAGGTGATGGTGAACGGCTTGGTGAACGTGCCCGGGTCCTCGATCGTCACGACGCGCTGCAGCGTGTTGTAGTCGGTCCGCGTGAAGCGCTCGATGAGGTGCAGTTGCTCGGTGTGTGGCGTTCCTGCGCTGTCGAGCCAGAACCTGTCGTTGAGGCCGACCGTATCGATGACGAGAGTCGGACCCTCCCAGTGGCCAATCGAGTGGCCAAACCACGTCGGCGACGGATCGTCCGGATGCTTTCGGCCGTCCATGAAGATCTGCCGGAAACTGTGCGCGTTCCCTTCCTGGAGCATGAAGATGTAACTTCGAGCGCTCGCCCGCCGGTTGCACGAGCCGCCACGCGAAGCCGCCGGTGATGCGAAGCGGCCCGCCGGGCATGCAGTAGAAATACGGGTCGTCGGCTTCCTTGATCGACGCCATCTTCTGCTTCGCCCACGGCTGCAGGAGCGTCTCGAGCTCGCCCTTCTTCAGCAGACGCGGAATCGGCGCGTCGCCGCCACCGGTCCAGATGCCGGACAGATCGACGGTGCCGTCGGCAAGTTTCGGTGCGGGCTTGGCGGCCTCCGCGGCCTTCTTCGGACCGTTCTCGCCGCCAAGACGCCGAGGCAGCTCCTGCGCACCCGACAGCGCGGGTGCGGCGAGGCCAGCGATCGTGATCGCGGCAACAAGTAGCTTCTTCACGACATCCTCCGCGCTGCTTCAGTTACCGAGCTTGGGAACAAAGAACTCTTTGCCATCAGGCCCCTTGAACGAGGTCACGATGGCGCGTTCGGCCACGGTGCGTCCGGCGAAGCCTGCGACCGTCACCTCCGTGCCAATCGGCAGCGTCTTGCGCGACCAGCCGGCCCGTTCGAGGGCCGGCGTGCTGGCCATCTCGAAGTTCCAGGTCGCTGACCTTGCCGTTCGTATCGGTCGTGTCCACATAGAAGTGCGTGTGAGGATTCGTCCACTCGACTTTTGACACGACGCCCTTCACCGTGACCGGCTTCTTCGCGTCGTATTCCGCGGTCCACGAGTGGTGGGCGAACACGGGTACCGCCAGAGACGCCATCGCGAGTCCTACCGCAAGAACGCCAACCTTGATGCTCATTTCCGCTCCTCCTGAGACCATGCCGGCCGCCTAAAACCCATATTTGACGCCAAACTGCATGATACGCGGATCGCCGGCCGACGACGTGATTCTACCGAACGTGCCGGCGTCGAAATTCGTGACCGGGATCCCCCAATTGAAGTTGTTGAACAGATTGAAGATCTCGACTCGGAGCTCGAGCTGTCGCGTGCGCCGCGAACGAGACCAGCCGTGAAAGCGCCATGTCCATCGTCCAGAAGCCGGGCCCCTCGATGCTGTTGTTGACGTGGTTGCCGTATTCGCCCGCGGCAGGAGCGGCAAAGGCGGCGGCGCTCAGGTAATTGTCCAGCGACTTGTCGCCGCACGGGTTCGCGTTCACCTGGTTCACGCGCTGCGGCGTGATGCCCGTTCCCGCAATATCCCGTGTGGTCGTCACGGTCAGCCAGCCGCCGGAGCGCGCGCTCACGATGCCCGACACCCGCCAGTCGGACGCGACGACGCGGAGCGCCGCGTTCGCGAAGCGCGGGGTCTGCGCGCCGACCGAGGCGTTGGCAATCTGACGACGGCTCTGCGAGCAGTTGCCCCGGTCGAACGAGGGATCGTTCGGCTTGGTGTAGCCGCCGGTGAACTGGCTGAAGCCGCCGGTCACGTCGGTGTCGGCGACGCAGTGCGCCAGCGTGTAGTTGCCCGCGAGGCTCAGGCCGGTGGCCGCCCGGCGGCCGAACGACAGCTTCAGGCCGCGATAGCTCTGCGTGCCCGCGTCAACGTAGCGGACGATCGGGCCGAGGAACTGGCCCGCGGCGGGATTCTCCAGGTAGAGCGTGCGGCGGCGATCGGTGTTCGAGTCACCGTGCACGACGGATACGACACGCCCGCGATGGTGCAGGGCCAAGGCCCATGAAGTTGGACGGGTTGATGTGCGACTGTCCCCACATGCGATCGGCGTAGCTTCCGAGGTAGCTGACCGAGCCCTGCCGACGCGACGCCGAGCTGCCGTTCGAACGTCACGTTCCACGACTGCACGCGCGTGGAGTTGATGTCCGGATCGATCACGCCGTACGCACCGAAGCCCGGGAACTGCGCGTTGAACGGCGGGTCGCGCGGCAGCGGATGCGTGTCGCCGCCCGGCACGTTGCGGCATGGGTCGTCGAACGGGACGCCGTTCAATCCGACGCGGTTGCTGAAGGGCGACGCGGAGGCGGCGATATAGAGGAACTGCGCGCTGGGGAAGTCGTAGTTGAGCCCGTATGACGAGCGGATTGCGGTCCGGCCGTCGCCGCTCACGTCCCACGCGACGCCCGCGCGTGGCGACATGTTCCGCCACTGCTTGTTCATGCCGGTCTTGCCGGCCGGGAAGCCGGGGTCACCGGGATAGATGAGACCCGCCGGCGCATTCGCAAAGCGCGTCGTCTTGATGCCCTGCCTGAAGTTGTCGAGCACGAAGTTGGTGATCGCGCCGTTCTCCACGTTCTGCCCGAGGTACGGCTCCCAGCGGACGCCCATGTTCAGCGTGACGCGGATCCTGCACGCGCCACGTAGTCCCGGCCATACGCGCCGACGTACCACTGGTTCATGTTCAGGATGCCGGGCGCGCCGTGGCGGACGAGCGACGCCTGGCCAATCAGGAAGTCGGCAAGCGCGAGGCCGGTCGTCTGGCCGTTGAAGTTGAAATCGCCCGCCGCGCGCGCGTTGTCCTCGGTCAGACGAGGTCCAGTGCGACAGCGTCGTGCCGAACCCGAGCTGGTGGCGCCCGCGCACCCACGAGAGTCGTCGCCCGCCTGGGCATGACGCGTTCGCGAGGCGCACCTTGACGGAGTTGCCGCCGGAGATCGTGAACGCGTTGGTGACGGCGATGCCGATGACACCGGGCACGCATGTGTGCAGCTTGACGCCAAGCTCCGGCGCGTCGAAGAACCTGTCCGGGCGGATCGTTGAGGTGATTCGACGTGCGGTTCCAGGTCACGTGGAACGAGTTGACCGTGTTCGCGCCAAGCACCATCGTGTCGCCGAACGCGGACGACTCTGCGCCCGCGCGCGCTTGTTGGCGCCGAACTCGCGCCGCACGGTCAGGACGTTGCCCGTGCGCGAGAGCGTCGGCAGCCGCCGCTCGAACGTGTCGATGTAGCGCCCGAACACCGTGTGGTTCGCAGCTCATCTGGTAGTCCACGCGCGTCACGCATCGCCTTGTCGTTGTTGTCGAGCGGCACGCTGTAGTTGATCTGTCCGCACGGATCGGTTGCCGTCGGCAGAGTGCTGCGCGACGAGACCGCGGGCGGCTGAAGAGCGACGGATCGATCCGGTTGCCGGCAAACGGCGCCCGCAGCGCGATCGCCCGGCCCGCGTTGCACGCAGGCGACGCATACGCCGTGAAGTCGCCGGACAGCATTGCCGCAGTCGGCACGAACGCGATGAACGGACGGCGGCATCTGGCGCGTCCTCGTTCCCTGGTAGGCGCCGAAGAAGAACAGCCTGTCCTGACGATCGGCCCGCCGATCGTTCCGCCAAACTGGTTCCGGTTCAGCCCGTCGTCGGTGCTCGGACCGGGGCAAAGCGGATCGTTCGCATTGAACCGGTGATCGCGCAGGAACTCGAAGACGTTGCCCGACCATGTGTTCGTGCCCGACTTGGTCACCGCATTCACCGTGGCGCCCGAGTGCATGCCGTTCTCCGCCGACGAGGCCGCTTGTCGCGACACGGAACTCCTGCAGCGCGTCAGGGAATGGAAACGGCAGGTTCAGGTTGTCGTAGGTGTCGTTGTGCATCGCCCCGTCGAGCACATACGTCACACCCGAGCGCAGGCCGCCGGCAACCGAGATGGCGACGGCGTCCGATCGGTTCCGCTGGCCGCTGACGTCACCGGTGTTCACCGCCGCGCCCGCAAGGATGATCAGGTTCGTCACCCGCCGGCCCTGCAGCGGCAGCTCCACGATCTTCTGGTTGTCCAACGACCTCGCTGATGCCGGCGCTGCGGCACGTCGACGAGCGGCGCGGCGCCGATAACCGAGATCGTCTCCGCCACGTCGCCGACAGGGAGCGTCACGTTGATCGTGGATTCGCCATTGACCTGCAGAACGATGCCGGTCTGCACGTAGGACTGGAACCCTTGAAGCGACGCTTCGAGCTTACGGCCCTGTCGGCAGGTTCGGCACGACATAGGTCCCGCCGTTCTCGGTGACGACGTTGCGAGTGAACCCGGTATCGGTCTGCGTACCGTGACCGTCACGGCCAGGAGCACGCCGCCGCTCGAATCGCGGACGGTGCCGCTCAACTGCGCAGTCGCCTGCGCCCACGCGGCCGCGTGCGTCACGAGGACGATGAAGAGCGTGCCGATCCCGTGCCTGGTGAAACGCGCCATGCAGTCCTCCCCGGTTCGAAATTTGGCGCGATGCTACTACAACTCGCCACGCATGAAACGTCTGCCGGGCATCGGCATCGTGGCTCTTCTGTCGGGCGCATTGCTTTTACTCGCAGGGCAGCATAACCGACTCGAGTGGCGGCGCCGCCGGCGCGAGTCGCGGCATGGGAGCTGCCGCCCGATAACGGCACGCTGAGGAAAGACGACATTGCGGCGATCCTCGCGGGCGACGGCACCCGATCACGAGCTCGTACACGCAGGATGTGCGCGTTCATCGATTTTTCCGCGCACGGTCAGGCGTTCACCCAGGTGGTCGTCACGCTGACGCCTGCCACGCCCCGGCTGAGAAACGGAAAGAAGATCGTCGTTGTCGGCGCCGAAGCCGGGCAGCGAATATCGGCATGGACTTCGTCTCGACCGTCGAGAAGAAGGAAGGGCCCGGTGTGTGGCTCGCGAAGCGCGGTGTGACATTTGTCGCGTTGACGCGCGTGGGACGGTGGAATTTCCACGCGCCAACCGGCGACGGGTCATGGGAGCGCGTGCCGCTCGGCGAGCGGATGCCGATCTTCAACCGTGCCCAGACGAGGCCATGGACCGCCGCCGATTACGAGGTGAAGCAGTCGGGCGCATCCGGCCGCACGTCCGCGAGCGTGAGCGCCGTCTATCGCTTTCCGAAAAAGGGCAGCGGGCTCGAACGGCAGATGCTCGCCGCGGACGCCACGCGTCTTTCTCGAGGGCTACCGCCTGGCGCTCGAACGCGCGATTCCCGATCGCGCGCGCTCGTTCGTGCTGTTCTGGGGGATGTCAACCGGGGGCGCGAGCCTGTATCCGCTGGCGAAGCTACTACACCCCGGACGGTTATCTCGGATGGGGCACGAGCTCCACGGGCCTCGCCTACGTGAGACAACCGCACGTCAGCCGGAAATTTCAACGACATCTACGAACACAGCGCGCTGCGCGTGCGTGAGCGGGGATGGACGACTTCGAGTTCTATACGAAGGAGATCGACCCTACGCGCGCGCGGCCTGGTGGAAGGCGGCGCTGCGATCCCCGCGCTTCAAGAGCACCGAAGACGAAGCGATGCAATTCGGCGCCGCCGGCGCTGACGGAACATGCCATGCGCCTGTGGCATTCAGACTTTCTCCCGGCGTCCGGACCGCGTCGCCGGACTGCTGGCGTTCCTGCAGGCGATGTTCGAGCCAAGCTATCCGCCCGCGGAACTGCGGAAAGTCGCCGTCCTCGGATCTCAACGGCACCGACGACGAAGCGCTGCCGCCCTCGACCGTCGATGCCAATCGCAGCGTGATGGCGGTGTACGCGCGGAAGCTACCGCGTCGGCCGCGTCGAAGGGTTCCACCATTACCTGTTCACGCAGGACAGCATCACGGTGGTTGGCAGCACGTGGCTGCGGCATATCGAATCGGGATTCTTCGACTGGAGGCGCGCGACTTACTTTTTAGCCTCTTTCGGCGGTTGAACCTTGATGCGGCCACCCTTGAGAATTTCCGCGGTGCCGTTGGCGATCGATCGTTCGAGCGCGCCGTCCCACTGGTCGGCGACGCGGCCGCGCACCGGTTCCGGCATCTGCAGCACCGCCAGGTCGGTAGCCACGCGGTAGCGCTTCTCCGCGACGCCTCCGCCCTCGCCGGGCATTCGGGTCCAGTTCGACGGGACCTCGCCGAGCTTCGGGCGCAGGATCCGCCAGGTGGCCCTCGACCATCGTGCAGAACACCGTGGAGAACCCGTTGGCTTCGAGCGCGCGCACGGCGGACGGCGTGTTGAACGTCTGCATGTGAAACGGGTTCATCGTGTTGAACATCGAGTGCGATTTGTCGAGAAATTCCGCCTCGACGAACTCGGAATACAGATATAAATGTCCGCCCGGCCGCAGATGCGTCGCGCACCGTCGCCAGGAAATCCCGTGGATGCACGGCGTGCGTGAACATGTGCTTGCCGATGATGAGATCGAACGTCCCTTCGAACGGGATCGAGAAGTCGTCGAAATCGATCGGACACCGCGCTGGAATGCCGTACACCTCCTGAATCAGGTATTGCTGGTTCTCGAACAGCGTCATGACCGAGCAATCGGCGTCGTAGAGGCGCTTGATCGCCGAGGACAGCCCGCCAAGCCGCGATCGGATCTCGAGGACGCGCGGGCGGTCGAGGGGAATCAGCGACCCGATGATCTCCACATGAACGGCGTTGGCCAGCCGATCGACCAGGAGCGCCGGCAGGTGTTCCTTGCGCGACACACCGGAGTGGTCGGACACGAAGACGCCCGGGAGCGCGAGGCGTTTCAGCTGGTCGCGCGTCTCATCCGTCAGCGCGTACGAGCTGAGCGCCAGCTTGCCTGGCCGCTGTTCGCCCGGCGCGGTGCGTCCAATCGTTTCCTCGAACCGCTCGAGCAGCCAGGCGTAGCGCACTCCGGTCGGTCGCCTGGTGGCGTAGACGATGCCGCAGTCGTGGCACAGCGCAAAGTCGTAGCGCATGCAGCGCCGCGTCGGGAATGCGCTCGTGCGTGATGAACTTGTTGTAGCGCACACCCGCGGGGTCGCGTCCGCTGCCCCGCACACGGGACACCGGTCGAGGATGAGAATCGGTCCGGGCGGGCACGCGGCGTCGAATGTTTCCTCCACGGCGGCCGGGGTGTTCGATGCCGACATCAATTCGGTCGATCCATCTTCTCTATAATCACCGGAAACAATTGTCGCAGGTGAACATGAAGCCATCTGCTCAGGCTCGTTACGTCGCGTCGCCGTTGTTCTTTCAGGGGCGCTGGTGCAGTCGCAGGGAGGCGCACCACAGCGATTCGTCACGCCGCCGGCGCAGGTGATTGCCGTTCGCGCGGGCCGACTGTTCGATAGCCGTGCCGGCACCCTGCTCGCGAACCAGGTGATCCTCATCAGAGGCGATCGGATTACGCGATCTGGGTCCATCGCGTGGCGATTCCGCCGGATGCGCGGGTCATCGACCTCAGTGCGCGCAACCGTCATGCCCGGAATGATCGACGCGCACGTGCACCTGTTCCCGGCGGACAACCTGTCTGAATCGACGCGCACCATCGTCGGCGTCGCGAACGCGCAGACCGACCTGAACGCCGGCTTCACGACCGTGCTCGACATGGACTCGCGCGGCGGCTTCGGCACGGTCGATCTCCGCAACGCGATCAATCGCGGCCTCGTGATGGGGCCGCGGATGCAGGTGGTCGGACAGTCGCTCAACCAGCGCGCCAGCGGCTGCCGTATCCGTCGCTCTTCAACCGCTTCGCCGACCGGTTCACCGAGGACAAGAACGTCAACTCGCCGTGGCTCGGGCGCGCGGCCGTTCGCGAGGCGAAGCTGCACGGCGTGGACTGGGTCAAGATCTACACGACGCAGGATTTCGTCGGCGACGAGTACGACGTCTGGAAGCCGGACGCGCACGCTCGTCAACAGCCCGTCACTGACCGAGGAGGAAGTGATGGCGATCGTGGACGAGGCGCATCGCCTCGGCCTCAAGGTCGCCTGTCACACCTACGGCGGCGAAGGCCAGCTCAGTTGTCTCAAGGCCGGCGTCGACGCGCCCAATCACCTGACCGATCTCGATGACGCCTCGCTCAAGCTGCTCGCTGGATAAGAAGCTGCCGTTCGAGGTCCGACGATCGACGATCTCGTGTCGCTCGAGGCCGGCGACCTGAAGACGACCGGCGGCAGGAACAGCCGCCTCAAGATGGCCGAGCAGAGCGTTCAGGAAGGCGCGGGCCGCCGGCGTGCCCGATTGTCTTCGGCAGCGGCGCCGACATCGGCCACCATTCCGCACGGCATCGGCGCCGACCAGTTCGTCTACTTCGTCAAATGGGGCATGACGCCCGTGCAGGCGCTGCAGACCGCTGTCACTGCCCGCGGCGACGATGTTGAACTATCACTGGGAACAGCAGGTTGGCAGCATCGAGAAGGGCAAGTTCGCCGATCTGATCGCCGTGTCAGGGCAACCCGCTCGCGGACGTCACCGAGATGCAGCGCGTGCGATTTCGTCATGAAAGGGGGCCTCGTCACAACGATATTCGTAGCAACGATATTCGTAGGGGCGGACCTTAAGGTCCGACTCGTGGTCCGGCTCTGCGTGGTCCGCCGTCACGTGTAGAATTCGCCCCGGTACGCATGGCAGCCGGAGTTCTCGACATCCCTGGCCCCGTCGTGCCTCGCGGCGCGGCGCGACTGCGCTCCTGTCGATCGCGGCGCTTGCCGCCGTGGTGTTTGTCGGCGCCGTCGCCGTCCCGCAGGCATTCCTGTCGTCCTCGTACGGGCCGCCGGAATATGCGCCGCGGCGCGGTTGGCTGCTGCTGCCATCACCGGCGGCATCATCGCGCTGCCGACCGGGCCGGTGCAGCTGTGGCTCGGCCTCGCGGACAAAGGGATGGCGTGGCATCGCCGGATGGGCGTCGGGCATATCACCGGCGTCGGCATCGGATCGGTCGGGGCGTTCTACCCGGCCACGCACACCGATTTCCGGGTGGCTCTTCGGCGCGGGTCTGTTCGGCCTTGGTGTGGCGTGGGTCATGACGACCAGCCTGCGCGTTCCTCGCGATCAAGCGCTCGCTGATCGACCAGCACAAGGAGTGGATGATCAGGAGCTACGTCGTGACGTTCGCGTTCGTCACGTTCCGCATCATCCAGCCGGTGCTCCAGGCGAATCACATCGGCACGCCCCAGGAAGATCTGGCGGCCGCGGCATGGGCATGCTGGGCGGTGCCGCTCCTCATCACGGAGCTGATCACTTCAGGGGCGCAAGGTTCTCGCGGTGCGCCCGATCGACTGAATCCTCGGTCGCCGTTCACTCCTTTCTGACCGCACTGATCACGAGCCACGGGGGCACGAAGGCGCGGAGATAGAAGTGACCTGGTGGCGCGCATCCTCCGCTGATTCTTCTGACTGCACTGGTCACGAGCCACGGAGGCACGAAGGCACTGGAGATGCGCGTGACGGTACCTGGTGGCGTGCATCCTCCGCTGAGCCCTTCTGACTGCACTGATCACGAGCCTCAGAGGCACAGAGGCTTTTTGGTTTCGCGGTTCAGTTCCGGGCAGGTCGGGTCAGAAGCGCGACGTGCCGATCGGTCGGCCGCGTATTCAGCAATACGTAACTGAACGAAGTAATAC